>Ga0196976_1001374_pt1 | contig 11191 bp, 10 predicted proteins | sample S3v_513CmetaG_FD_148644 | JGI IMG/M metagenome (GOLD analysis project Ga0196976, IMG submission 148644) | Soil microbial communities from Anza Borrego desert, Southern California, United States - S3+v_5-13C | ecosystem: Environmental > Terrestrial > Soil > Desert | place: USA: California...
TGCGCATCCTGGGCGACCGCGCCTTCGGCGCGCTCATCCTGCTGCTGGCCATCCCCAACGTGCTGCCGGTGCCGGGGCTGTCCACCGTCACCGGCCTGCCGATCGCGCTGGTCGCCGTGCAGATGATGCTGGGCCGGCAGGAGCCGTGGCTGCCGCGCCGCGTGGCTGCCGCCGGGATCGAGCGGGCGGCCTTCCTGCGCGTGGTGGCGCGCGCCCATCCGCACGTGGCGCGGATCGAGCGCCGCTTCCTCACGCCGCGCCTGCCGGCGCTGACCACGCCCACGGCGGAGCGGCTGCTGGGGCTGGCGATCCTCGTTCTGGCGCTGGTGCTGGCGCTGCCCATCGTCTTCGGCAACCAGCCGCCGGCCTTCGCCATGGCGCTGATCGCGCTGGGCCTGATCGAGAAGGACGGCGCCTTCGTCATCGCCGGGCTGGTGTCCGGCGTGCTGGCCATCGGCATCGTCATGGCCGTGGTGTTCGGCCTGTTCCAGGGGGCTTCCCTGCTCGTGCAGCAGATCTTCGGGTGACGTGATGTTCTGGGAAATCCTCATCGTTCTGCTGCTGATCCTGCTGAACGGCTTCTTCGCCATGTCGGAGATGGCGGTGGTGTCGGCGCGCCGGACGCGACTCCAGCAGATCGCCGAGGGGCGCGGCGGCCGCGGCGCGCGGGCGGCCATGGAACTGGCCGAGGATCCCAGCCGCTTCCTGTCCACGGTGCAGACCGGCATCACGCTGATCGGCATCGTCGCTGGCGCCTACGGCGGCGCCACGCTGGCCGATCCCGTCGGCGCGTGGCTGGACGCCGTGCCGTGGATCGCGCCCTACGGCCCGCAGGTGGCGTTCGCGGTGGTGGTCGCCATCATCACCTACCTGTCGCTGGTGGTGGGCGAGCTGGTGCCCAAGCGCGTGGCCCTGGTGCACGCCGAGAGCATCGCCGTGCGCGTCGCCGGCCCCATGCGGGGCCTGTCGCGGGCGACGGCGCCCATCGTCTGGCTGCTCGGCGTCTCCACCGACGTGCTGCTGCGCCTCCTGCGCCTGCGCACCACGCGCGAGCAAACGGTGACGGAGGAGGAAGTCCGCACCCTGATCGCCGAGGGCACGCAGAGCGGCGTCTTCGCCCCGGCCGAGCGTCAGATGATCGAAGGCGTGCTGCGCCTCGCCGACCGGCCGGTGCGCGCCATCATGGTGCCGCGCCGCGACGTGATCTGGCTGGACATCGAGGACCCGCCGGCCGCCATCGCCGCCGAGATCGCCGCCAGCGGCCACTCCCGCTTCCCCGTCTGCCGCGGCACGGTGGACGAGGTGCAGGGCGTCGTCGCCGCCAAGGCGCTGCTCGACCAGGCGCTGAACGGGCGCCCGATCGACGTGCGCTCGGCCATGGTGACGCCGCTGATCGTGCACGACGGCACGCCGGTGCTGCGCCTGCTGGAGCTGTTCAAGCAGTCGACCATGCACATGGCCGTGGTGGTGGACGAGTACGGCGGGTTCGAGGGCATCGCCACCGTCAACGACATCCTGGAGAGCATCGCCGGCGAGCTGCCCGAACTGGGCGACGAGGGCGATGCCGGCGCCGTGCGGCGCGAGGACGGCTCCTGGCTGGTCGACGGCCGCACCCCGGTGGACGAGGTGGAGCATATGCTGCACGTCACCGGCCTGCGCGGCGAGGGCGATTTCCACACGCTGGCCGGCTTCGTGCTGGACCGCCTGGGCCACGTGCCGGTGGCGGCCGAGCACTTCACGTGGCACGGCCTGCGCTTCGAGGTGGTCGACATGGACGGCCGCCGCATTGACAAGGTGCTGATCCAGGACCAGCGCATGCCCGAGGAGCCGTAAGCCCTCACATGTCGGCGACGCCGCTGCGGGAGATGCGGATCTCCCGGTGGACGGAAACGCTGAGCAGCAGGCCCACGCAGATCAGCAGCGTCATCATCGCCGACCCGCCGTAGGACACCATCGGCAGCGGGATGCCCACCACCGGGATCAGGCCCATCACCATCGCCACGTTGACGAACATGTAGAGGAAGAACTGCGTCGTCAGCCCGACGCCGACCAGCCGGCCGAACTGGTTGCGCGCCGACAGCGCGATCACCACGCCGTAGATGAGCAGCAGGCAGTACAGCATCAGCATCGCCAGGGCGCCCACCAGCCCGAATTCCTCCGCCAGCACGACGAAGATGAAGTCGGTGTGCTTTTCCGGCAGGAACATCAGCTGGCTCTGCGAGCCCATCATGAACCCCTTGCCGAACAGCCCGCCGGAACCCAGCGCGATCTTCGACTGGATGATGTTGTACCCGTGGCCGAGCGGGTCGTTCTCCGGATCCAGGAAGGTGTAGACGCGCTGGCGCTGGTAGTCGTGCAGGAACTCCCAGCCGATGGGGATGGCGCCGAGGCCCGCGCCGATGGCGACCAGGAACTTCCAGATGCGCACGCCGCCGGTGAAGAAGATGGCGCCCGACCCCAGGATCAGCAGCAGCGCCGTGCCCAGGTTGGGCTGCAGCAGCACCAGGCCCACCGGCAGGAACACCAGGATCAGCGGCGGGATCAGCACCAGCGGCCGGCCGATCTGGTCCAGCGTCAGCCCGTGGAAATAGCGCGCCAGCGCCAGCGCCAGCGCCGGCTTCATCAGCTCCGACGGCTGCAGCTGGAAGAAGCCCAGGTTGATCCAGCGCTGGGCGCCCATGCCGATGTGGCCCATGATCTCCACGGCGATGAGCAGCAGCAGCACCATCACGTAGGTGACGTAGGCGAAGCGCAGCAGCATCCGCACGTCCACCAGCGCCAGCCCCAGCATCAGCACCAGCCCGGGGATGAAGCGCACGAGCTGCGGGCGCGCCCACGGCTCCCACTGGCCGCCGGCGGCCGAGTAGAGCAGCGCCACGCCGATGCCCGAGATGGTGCAGACCAGGAGCACGAGCCCCCAGTTGATCATGCGGATCTTGGCGCCCAGCGTCAGGTGTTGGCGCTGCGGCGACAGCCCGCCGCCGTGTTGAAGGACCGCGACCATGGGTGTGCTTTACCGGGTGTCCGCTGGTGTTCGGCCGGCGATACTGCACCAGGACGGGGGCCGGGGTAAAGCTGCGGGCTGGACCGGGCTCAGGAAGGACACATGGCTTTCTTCTCCCTCCCCCAGCCCCGCTGGGGGAGGGAAGGGGCCCACGAAGTGGGAAGGGTGGGGGCAGCGGCCATTCCGGCAGGCGTGGGGCCGCTGATCCGCGCGAACACCTTGCCCCCTCCTAACCTCCCCGCCGGAGGCAGGGGAGGGACTGAGCTACTTCCCCTCCACCGCGTAGGCGCGGGTGAAGGCGCGCACGGCGCTGTCGACGATGCGCTCGCGGTCGGCCTCCGAGGGCGGGTCCTGCAGGCACAGCATCATGCGCAGGTGCGCGTCCGCCTTCAGCATGCCCAGGAACTGCTCGGCCGCCAGACGCGCGTCGGGGACGGACAGCTTGCCGCGGCGGTCGGCCTCCGCCAGGAAGGCGGTCATCTGCGCCAGCGAGCGCGCCGGGCCGGATTCATAGAAGGCGCGCGCCAGTTCGGGGAAGCGGTGCGCCTCGGCCACCACCATGCGGAAGCCGGCCAGCGCCTTGGGCGAGGTCAGCATGCCCAGGAAGCGCAGGGCGATCTGGCGCAGCACGTCGTCCACCTCCATGCGGCTGACCTCCTCGCACGACAGCGCCGACATGTGGGCGCGGCATTCGCCCGCCACCATGGCGGCGAACAGCTCGTCCTTGGAGCGGAAGTGGGCGTACAGCGTCGCCTTGGAGACGTTCGCCGTCTTCGCCACCGTGTCCATGCTGACGGCGCCGTAGCCGTGCTCCAGGAACAGCTTGCCCGCTGCCTCCAGGATCTGCGCCGGTTTCGATCCCGCCTCGGGGCTGGGGGCCACCACCGCCGTCATGCCTGCCTCCTCGCTCTTCCATCCGTTCCGTGCCGCGCCGCGCATGCCGTTCGAACCCGTCCTTCGACCTACGTACTAAACTGTTCAGTTCACTCTTGACAACAGATAGGAGGTGCGCCACCTTGACGCAAGACTGAACTGAACGGTTTAGTTCCCATCGCCGGAGCCAAACGCTTGGGTCCAAACGTTCGGGTCCAACGGGTCGGCGCCGCGCCGGCCCCGAGAAACGCAGGGACATAAGGTTACATAACGATGGCCAAGGGCGTACGGAAGATCATTCTGTCGGGTGTGGCGGTCGCGGCGCTGGCCGGCGCCGGGTACGGCGGCGTGCACTGGTGGGCGGAGGGCCGCTTCGTCGAATCGACCGACAACGCCTACGTGCAGAGCGACATCACGGTGGTCAGCCCGAAGGTCGCCGGCTATGTGCGCGAGGTGCGCGTGGCCGAGAACCAGAAGGTGGCGGCCGGCGACGTCCTGGTGTGGCTGGACGACGCCGACTACCGCGCCCGCGTCCACGAGGCCGAGGCGACGGTGGAGGGGCAGCGCGCCGCGCTGCAGAGCAACGCGCAGAAGCAGGTCCTGCAGCGCTCCATCATCGCCCAGTCGGAGGCGACCCTGGCCTCCGCCGAGGCCGAGCGGCAGCGTGCCGCGCACGAGTTCAACCGCACCCGCGCCCTGGCGTCCAACGATTGGGCGAGCCGGCAAAAGCTGGACGGCGCCGAGACCGACCTGCGCAAGGCCGACGCCGCCGTGGTCAAGGCGCGCGCCGAACTGGCCGCCGCCCGCGACCAGATCCGCGTGATCGAGGCGGCGGACGCCGAGATCGCCGCCCGCCTGCACCAGGCCGAGGCGACGCTGGAAGCCGCCCGGAACGACCTGGAGAACACGGCCATCCGCGCCGCGGTGGACGGCGTCGTCGGCAACCGCGGGGTTCAGGTCGGCCAGTACGCGCGGCCGGGCGTGCAGCTCCTCTCGCTGGTGCCGCTGCCCGACGTCTACGTGGTCGCCAACTTCAAGGAGACGCAGCTCGCCCGCATGCGCCCCGGCCAGATGGTGTCGCTGAGCGTCGACGCCTTCCCCGGCCAGACGCTGGCCGGCAAGGTGGAGAGCTTCGCCCCGGCGTCCGGCTCCAAGTTCAGCCTGCTGCCGCCGGAGAACGCGACGGGCAACTTCACCAAGGTCGTGCAGCGCGTGCCGGTGCGCATCGCGCTGCCCAGGGACAACCCGCTGGCCGGCCTGCTGCGGCCGGGCCTTTCCGTGGTCGCCGAGGTGGACACGCGCGGCGCCGAGGAGCGCCCGCATCTGGCCGGCGACGTGTTCGGCGCCATCATCCCCAACCGGGCGGTGGCCGTTAAGTAAGCTTTCTGGCGAACCTGTTCATGACTGCCGCCAATCCCCCGATCGCCCCCGGCCTGCGCCCCCAGCGGCCGACGGGCGAGGCTGCCCCCGCGTCCCGGTCCATCCCCCCGCCCCCCAGCGGCCGGGACGCGGCGGGCTCAGCCGCCCACCATGCCCCGCCCGCCGTTTCGGGGCGGGAGCTGGTGGGGTTCCTGGCGATGGTCGTCGGCATGTTCATGGCCATTCTCGACATCCAGATCGTGTCGAGTTCCTTGAGCGAGATCCAGGCCGGCCTGTCGGCCAGTGCGGACGAGATCTCCTGGGTCCAGACCTCCTACCTGATCGCCGAGGTGGTGATGATCCCGCTCTCGGGGATGCTGTCGCGCATCCTCTCGACGCGGGTGCTGTTCACCCTCTCGGCCGCCGGCTTCACGCTGATGAGCGTGGCCTGCGCCTTTGCCGGTGGCATCGAATCGATGATCGTCTGGCGGGCTCTGCAGGGCTTCATCGGCGGCGCCATGATCCCCACCGTGTTCGCCACCAGCTTCGCCCTGTTCCCGGCGGAAAAGCGGGCCGGCGTGTCGGTGATGATCGGCCTCGTCGCCACGATGGCGCCGACGCTGGGCCCGACGCTGGGCGGCTGGCTGACGCAGAGCTTGTCCTGGCACTGGTTGTTCCTGATCAACGTGGTGCCGGGCATCATCGTCACCACCCTGGTCTGGTCGCTGGTCGACGTGGACCGGCCGAACCGCTCGCTGCTGAAGGGTTTCGACGTCGCCGGGCTGCTGCTGATGGCGCTGTTCCTCGGCTCCCTGGAGTTCGTGGTGGAGGAGGGGCCGCGCAACGACTGGTTCGACGACGCTCACGTGGCGCTCTTCGCCGCCGTCGCCGCGCTGTCCGGCGTGGCGTTCTTCTGGCGGGTGCTGACCTACCGCAACCCGATCGTCGAACTGCGCGCCTTCCTGGACCGCAACTTCGCCATCGGCTCGCTGTACAGCTTCATCATCGGCATCGGCCTGTACGGCGCGGTGTACATCACGCCGCTCTTCCTGGCGCGGGTGCGCGGCTACAACAGCTTCCAGATCGGCACGATCATGTTCGTGACCGGCGTCTTCCAGTTCCTTTCGGCCCCCGTGGCCGGCGCGCTGTCGAAGAAGCTGGACCTGCGCGTGATGCTGGCGATGGGGCTGGTGCTGTTCGGCACCGGCGTCTGGCTGAACAGCTTCCTGACCGCCGAATCGAGCTTCTGGGAACTGTTCGTGCCGCAGGCGGTGCGCGGCTTCGCGCTGATGTTCTGTTTCATCCCGGTCAATTCCATCGCGCTCGGCACCCTGCCGCCGGAGCAGCTGAAGAACGCCTCCGGCCTGTACAACCTGATGCGCAACCTGGGCGGTGCCATCGGCCTTGCCGCCATCAACACGGTGCTGACCGACCGCGCGGCGCTGCACATGAACCGCCTGGGCGACAACCTGAATCTGGCGCGGCCGGAGGTGCAGTCGATGATCGACAACTTGGCCGCGCGCTTCGACGGCCTCGTCGCCGACCCGCAGGCCGCCGCCATCCAGCGTCTGGCCGGCCTGGTCCAGCGCGAGGCGCTGGTGCTGACCTTCAACGACTGCCTGCTGGTGATGGCCGGCGTCTTCGCCGCCGCCCTGCTGGTGATGCCGCTGGTCCGCCGTCCGGGGCAGGTGGTGAAGGCGGATCATTGACGTGATTTGATCGATGGCGTTCAGAGTGATATATATCGCTCATGATCAAGCCCGATCAGATCCGCGCCGCCCGTGCCATGCTTCGCCTTGAGCAGAAGGAGTTGGCGAGGCGCGCCCATGTTTCGGTGGCCACCGTGCGGCGCCTGGAAGCCGAAGACGCTGCGTCGAACGTGGCGGGCACGACCGTTGCCCGGATACGGAACGTTCTGGAAGAGGCCGGGGCCGAATTCATCGAATCCGGGGTTCGGCGGCGTGCGATGCGGAACCCGGCTGATCGTGAGGCGCGTTTCCGAGCCATCATGGACATTGCCGAACGCGCTGCGGCGCTGCCGGTCAGCAATCCCGACTTTTCCGAAGCCGACCTCTATGACGAGAACGGGCTGCCGCGGTGATCGTCGTCGACACCTCGGCGTTGGTCGCGATTCTCAGGAAGGAGGAGGACGCTGTCCGCTACGCCAATGCCCTCGCCGATGCCGAACGCTGTCTGATGTCCACCGTCAGCCGTCTGGAAGCGGCCATGGTTCTGGTCGGGAGGGGCGTGGCCGAGTCCGCCGACGTCCTCGATCGGCTCGTGCAGGAAGCCGGGATCGAGGTGGTGCCGTTCGACGATATCCAGGCCAGCTTGGCACGGCATGCCTTCTACCGGTACGGCAAGGGACGCCATCCGGCATCGCTCAACATGGGAGACTGCGTCTCCTATGCTCTGGCGCGGGCTTGGCGGTCGCCTTTGCTGTTCAAGGGGAACGACTTTTCCAGGACGGACATCGTCAGCGCCTTGCCGTAATCTCCTTGCAGGACCACACGCCACGGTGACCGCATGCCTGCGATCGTGCTATACGGCACCGCCTTCCTGGATGGTCCACCGCAAGCGACACGGCAAGCGACGATGAAGCGCCAGTACACCCGTGCCGAGGTCAAGGAACTGCTCAGCGCGCTGGAGCGGCAGTGCCGGCAGGCGGCCAAGCTCGCCCAGACGGCGGAGCACGAGGCCAGCAAGCACAGCTTCGGCGCCTACCGCGAGTTCCGCGACAAGGTCGGCGAATTCCAGGCCCTCGTCATCCTGATCGAGCAGCGCCTGCGCAACCTCGCCGACGCCCGCTCCGACGACCTGCGCGAACAGTTCGAGCGGCTGGACACGGTGATGCTGGCGCTGCTGGTGCGGGCCAGCATGCGCTTCTTCTTCGTGCTGTCGGCCAACCCGATCCTGCCGATGGGTGCGCGCGAGATCTTCATGTCGGAGCTGCGCAGCCTGCACGACGCCGCCGAGAAGCTGCGCCGCCCGCAGTACGTGACCAAACTTGGCCCCGAGCTGGAAAAGGACCTGGAGACGGCGTCGCTGATCCTGGAAGAGATCATCGACAAGGCCCCCAGCCTCCTGAACTTCCGCGGCGGCGAGGGGTAGGGCGCCCAACGTTGCACGCGCCGCCTCGCGTGCTTCAGGAAATCGCGTCAACGCACCCCGCCCCCCTTGGTCCGGGCGGCGGCATCCCATATATGGCGCAGGTCCCGCCGCCTTGCCGAGCCTCGCCCGTGCGCCTTCCCCTGATCGACGACCTCACCGATGCTGGTTCCCGCCTGATCGAACGCGCGGGCGACGTCGCCGGGCGCGCGCTGGAGCCCAGCGTGCGCCTCGGCGTCACCGGCCTGCGCCGGGCCGGCAAGACGGTCTTCACCACCGCCGTGGTGGACAATCTGCTGAAGCCCGACCGGCTGCCCTTCCTCGACGTCGTGTCGTCGGGGCGCATGCAGGCGGCGCGGCTGCAGCCGCAGCCCGACCCGGACGTGCCGCGCTTCCAGTTCGAGGAGCACCGCCGCACGCTGACCGGCCCCGACGCCGACTGGCCGGAGCCGACCACCGGCATCAGCCAGTTGCGCCTCGCCGTCCGCTACCGGCCGGCGGCGACGCTGAAGCGGGTGGTGCGCTCGATGGCGACGCTGAACCTGGACATCGTCGACTACCCCGGCGAATGGCTGCTCGACCTGCCGCTGCTGCGCCAGTCCTTCGCGGAATGGAGCGCGCTGACGCTGGAGATGGCGGAGCGCGCGCCGCGCGCGGCGCTGTCCACCGAATGGCGCGGCTGGCTCGGCACCGTGAACCCCGCCGGACCGGCGGAGGAGGAACTGGCGCGGCAGGGGGCGCGGCTCTACACCGCCTACCTGCACGCCTGCCGCACCACCGACGGGCTCAGCCTGATCCAGCCCGGCCGCTTCGTCGAGCCGGGTGACCTGAAGAACGCCCCGCTGCTCACCTTCTGCCCGCTGCCCGGCACGCCGCCCATCCGAAACAGGGGCCGTGGCACCCTGTGGGAGCTGACGGAGGAGCGCTACGAGGCGTACAAGTCGGTGGTCGTCCGCCGCTTCTTCGCCGAGCATTTCGCCAAGCTCGACCGGCAGATCGTGCTGCTCGACGTGCTGGGTGCCCTGAACGCCGGCCCGGACGCGGTGGCCGACATGAAGCGTTCCCTGGAGATGAGCCTGGAGCCGTTCCGCCACGGCGCGTCCGGCTGGCTCGACTGGCTGTTCGGCACCAAGATCGACCGCGTCCTGTTCGCCGCCACCAAGGCCGACCACATCGCGTCCAGCCAGCATCCGGCCCTGCGCCGGCTGCTCGACGATCTGGTGGGCGACGCGCGCCGCGCCATCCGTTTCGAAGGGGCGGGGGTGGAGACCATGGCGCTGGCCGCCGTCAAGTGCACCGACACCGTGGCGGCCGAGCACGAGGGCCAGCAGCTGCGCTGCGTGCGCGGCATCCCCATCGGGCGCGACAAGCCGACCGTGCTCTACCCCGGCGACATCCCCGACGTGCAGGCCGTGTTCGAACGCCCCTACAAGTTCCTGAAGTTCCGCCCGCCGCCGGGCATGGGCGCCGACGGCTGCGCCCTGCCGCACGTCCGGCTGGACCAGGCGCTGCAGTTCCTCCTTGGGGACTACCTGGAATGAGCGAGAAGGAAAGGGCCCGCGTCTGGGTCCCGCCCATGGAGCTGGACCCGGCCCGCGCCGCCCCCGTGCCGGAGGAGCCGCCGCCCGGCGCCCCGCCGGACGCCGAAGCGCCCCCGGTTCTGGCGGTCGACGGCCGGCCGCGCAGCCGGGTGGGGCGCTGGCTGGCGGGGGCGCTGGGCGCCCTGCTGCTGGTGGCCCTCGGCTTCGACACCGCCGACCTGCTGGAGCGCGCCTTCTCGGTCAGCATCGCGCTGGGCGCCGTGGTCGCGCTGGCGGCGGCGGTCGCCGCCGGGGCGGCGGTGACGCTGCTGGTGAAGGAGCTGCGCAGCCTGCGCCGCCTGCGCCACATCGAGGCGCTGCGCGGCGAGGCCGCCCGCCTGGGCGACGAGGCCGGCATCGGCGAGGCGGACCGATTCGCCGGGCAGCTCGGCCGGCTGTACGAGGGGCGCCCCGACCTCGCCCCGGACCTCGCCCGCCTGAAGGACCTCGTCAGCGACGCGCACGACGATGGGGAGGTGGTTCGCCTGATCGACCGCGAGGTGCTGGCCGGCATCGACCGCCGCGCCTACCAGATGGTCCTGCGCGCCTCGCGCGATACGGCCGTGGCGACGGCGCTGAGCCCCGCGGCACTCCTGGACGTGGTGGTCGTGCTGTGGCGGAACCTGAAGCTGGTGCGCGAGGTGGCGGGGCTGTACGGCGCACGGCCGGGCTACCTGGGCTCGCTGCGCCTGCTGCGGCGGATGCTCGCCAACATCGCCGTGGCCGGGGTGACGGAGACGGCGCACCACGTGGCGGTGGAGGCGCTGGGCGGCTCGCTGGTGGCCGCCGTGTCGACCCGCATCGGGCAGGGGGTGATCAACGGGCTGCTGACCGCGCGCGTCGGGTTGACCGCCATGCACCTGTGCCGCCCGGTGGCCTTCGGCCCGCACAACCGCCCCAGCCTGGGCCGCATCCGGGCCGAACTGCTGTCGCTGCCGAAACAGGTGCTGTAGCGGGTGCGACACGCTGCCGCTCACCCCTTGGGGACCGGTGCGGAAAACGGCGAAAGGTGCTAGAAAAGACAGCGAAGGTCGAGGACCTTCCGACGCCAGTGGCGCCGCGGTGACCGACGATGGAGGACACCATGGCCACTCGGATGGAAACCATGCCGGAGCGGACCTCCGGACGGGCCATGCCGGCCGCGCGTCGCACGGGCGACCTGTTCCTGGACCTGCGGGAACAGATGGACCGGCTGTTCGACAACTTCTTTGGTACGACGGTCGAGCCCTTTGGCTGGGGCCGTGAAGGCCGCGTCACGATGATGCCG
>Ga0196976_1001375_pt1 | contig 11186 bp, 6 predicted proteins | sample S3v_513CmetaG_FD_148644 | JGI IMG/M metagenome (GOLD analysis project Ga0196976, IMG submission 148644) | Soil microbial communities from Anza Borrego desert, Southern California, United States - S3+v_5-13C | ecosystem: Environmental > Terrestrial > Soil > Desert | place: USA: California...
GCGCGACAACGATCACAGGCTCAGGCTCGCGTTCCTGCTCGACCACCACGACCTGCGGTGGCGGTGCAGGCTGCTGCGTCACGACCACCACTTGAGGCTCCGCAGGCGCGGGCGTCACGACATACTCCACGTCGCGCGGCTCCTCGGCGACGTCCACACGATGACGACGTCCCCGGGGCGACGACCGCACCGGACCAGCGCTCCCGCCACCCACATGGAATGACAGGCCGAACCGCATCGCGCTCTTCGAATCGGGCGCGCCCTGCGACGTTGGCAGGACGTACTCCGACATGCGCCAGCGCGCTTCCGCGAAGACATCCGCATGCAGCCCGAGCGGGATGGCGGCGCCAAGTCCATAGCTCCACCCGTGCCGCACCACGTTGGTGCCGGCGCTGTCACCACCCATCATGCCGATGCCGGCGAACGCGTATGGAGAGAGCGACCTGCTGAACACTGTCGCACCGCCACCGAGCCCGCCGAGGAAGAGCATGACGTCGGCATCAGCGCCCCAGGGGCGATAGCCGCCGGCACTGAGGCTGTCGATCGGCGGGTTGGAGATGGACATCTCTGCGCCGCTGCGCAGCGCCAAGCCGGTGGTTCCTCCGAAGGTGAGGGCGAATCCAGCGAGCGGATTGGTAGCGGCGCTGGGGATGTAGGAGACGAAGGGGCTGACGGTGACCGACGATTGTCCGGTGGCAGCGACGACCGGAGTGACGACAAACGCAAATGCTGCAAACACGGGTATCCGACGAGTGGATGGCACAACTGCCTCCGAAGGGGATGTGCCGCGGCGGTGACGCATGGGGATGGCCAGCGTTAACAAAATTCCTAACTCATTGCTCCGCGCAGAGTTCGCCTGCGAGGAGGGTCGCTGAAAGGCCCCTGAGTGTTCCTGAACGGGGACACTCCGCTGTCCTGCCTGGGATCCACATCGTGCAGTGTTCATTTCTGCACAGGAAGTGTTGCTTTTTACACATCGCGCCCGTATGGTTGCGCCCATGAGTCCTGCACGACCGGCACTGAGCAAGCGGGAAAAGGAAATCCTCGACATCGTGTACGCGCGCGGCCAGGCGACTGCCGCGGATGTGCGGGACGACATGACGGATCCGCCGACGGATGCGGGAGTGCGGACGATCCTGCGGGTGCTGGTTGCGAAGGGACACCTGCGCATCGAGCAGGATGGACCGCGGTATACCTATCTGCCGACCGTGCCACGCGAGGCTGCGCAGCGCTCGGAGCTGAGTCACGTGGTTCGGACCTTCTTCGGCGGTTCGGTGGAATCCGCGCTGACAGCTCTGCTCGACATGAAGCCGGGGGAACTTCGCGACGACGAACGTCGTAGGCTCAAGCGTCTGATCGATCAGGCCGCAAAGGAGGGACGGTAGCATGTTCGCGTCCGGAGTAGTGCTGCTGCTCAAGGTGAGTGTGGTGTTCGCGGGCGCGTTGATTCTTGCGCGCCTCCTTCGGCGGTCGTCGGCAGTGGTGCGCCACCAGATGTGGAGCGCCGTGTTCGTCGCGTTACTGGCGACGCCTGTAGTCGCGTTGCTCGTGCCGGGGTTCACGCTGCGGGTTCCATCGGTGCGAACGCCGCCGCCCCCGGTCATCGACTCGGTCAGCGTGGTCCCCGTGATTCCGCCGCTGCCGATCGTCGACATCGACACCTCGCTGCTCGGCAATTCGCGCGTGCTGTACGTCCAGCGGCCCGTCACGTCGGAGGCTCCCGTACCGCAGACGCTGACGGCGAGGCTTGCGTCGAGTGTCCAGGACCGGCTGACGGAAGTGTCGCGCTGGTCTACCGCGGAAGTGCTTTCCGCGTTGACGCGCCTGTGGCTTGCCGGTGCCATCGCGAGCCTCGTCATGCTCCTCGTGTCACTCCTGCGCGTGCATCTGGTCCAACGTCGCGCCACGCCGCTCGATGATGCCGGCTGGCGCACCACCGCCGATAGAATCGCCGCGCGCTTCGGCATCACCACGCGCGTGCGTGTGCTGGCGTCGACGGCCATCCGGACGCCAATGGCGGGAGGCATCGTGCGTCCCGTCATCTTCGTTCCGGCCCACGCCCTGGGCTGGACCGACGATGTGCGCGACATCGTCATCACCCACGAGATGGCGCACATCGCCAGTCGCGACCCGTTACGGCTGGTCGTCTCGCGCATCGCGCTCGCACTCTACTGGATGCACCCGCTGGCGTGGCTCGCCGCGCGTCGTGCGACGGTGGCGTGCGAACAGGCGTGCGACGAGGCGGTCCTCGAGGCGGGGGTGCGTCCGTCGAATTACGCGACCGTGCTTCTGGACTTCGCCGAGGCCCCGGCGCCGAGACTCAGCGCCGCACTTCCAATCGTGCGCCGCAGCATTCTGGAGACGAGACTCATGGCAATTCTCGACAAGTCACGGCGCGCGCGCCGCGGCCGTCCCATCCTCGTGGCCACCGGTACCTTGTTGCTGGCGACGACTGTCGCTGCCGCGAAGCCAGTGGAGGTTGGCAACGAGCGCCTCGCCGCCATCGGTGCAGGAGCGAAGAAGCTTGCCGCCGCCGCGGGACGCGAGATTGAATCGGCCCGCGAGCGTATCTCGGAGCGCGCAAGCCAGGGCGTGGAGCGCTATGCACCCGCCATGGCAAGTCCGTCGCCGCGATTCGAGCGTCAGGCGCGCTCGGACGAACGCTGCAGCATCGGCGACGGTGACAATTTCAATGGCAGCATTTCCATGTCGGATCATGGCGGCTCGACGAGCATCCATGAACGCGTAGGCCACAGCGGTTCCGACTACATCATCGAGAAAAGCTTCAATGGCATGCGCGTGTGCGCCCTCGGCCGGGACATGGACCCGGACGGGGACGTCGTCCCTAGCGCCTGGTCGAGGCATGCGCGCGTCGTGGTGCTGGAGACGAGGACGTCCCGCGACGTGCGGCACATGGAGATTGCCAACGGGCGCGTCACGTATACCGTGAATGGTGACAGCCGTCCCGTCGATGCGGCTGCGACCGCGTGGCAGGCAGCGTTGTTCAACGTCCTCGACGAAAGCTGGCGGCTCAGCGTGCTGCGTGGCCGGGCGAGCTCACTGCGGGGCGAGATCTCGAGCATCCACGGCATGCGCAGCAGCATGTTCGGCGAGATCTCGTCGTTGAAGGGCGAGCTGAGCTCGATGCGTGGCGAGATTTCGTCGTGGCGCGGTCGGGAAAGCAGCCTGCGCGGGGAGATCTCGTCTATTCGCGGACATCTGAGCTCGCTGCATGGCGCAATCTCGTCGGAGCGCGGCGCGATCTCCTCCCTCAAGGCGTCGCGATGGGATGCAAGTTCCGAGGAACGCGAGCGGATCGATCGGCGCATCCGCCGCCACGAGGAGCGCATCCGGGACCTCGAGCGTGAGATCCGTGGTTACGATGCGGACGCGCGGGTCCGTGCGGTGGAGCATCGCATCGCGTCGATGGACGTCGATGGGGAAATCGCGCGCATCCAGGAGCGCATTCGCGACTTCGATCTCGATGGCCGCGTGGCGGAGGTCCAGCAGCGCATCGCCGACCTCGACGTCCGCGGCCTGGTACGGGACATCGAGCGCCAGATCGACGCGCTGGATGTGTCCGACAATACCCGTCGGATGGAATCGCGCATCGCCGAGTCGCTCGAGCGACTGCGCGCGATCACGCGATAGCTGTCTCGTGCACTTACACCTCTGCGCCTCTGCGCCTCTGCGTCTCTGCGTTTAGTTCTTTCTGCGCTTCGAATTACAGCGACCAGCTGATTCAACGCAGAGACGCAGAGGCAAGATGTGATCGGGTTCAGAAGAAATCCGGCTGTTGATCAGAGTAATCCGGGGCCTCCTTGAGGGCTTTCAACTGCCGAGGCGCCGGTCGAAGTTGCGATAATCTCTCTACGGAGTCGCGGACGGGTTTTATTGAGGGGTGCGCGAGATGACCCCCTCCGAGTCTGTCTTCATCCTGATCTCGTTCGAAGGCCCCGACGCATACTCACAGGCGGGCGGGCTCGGCGTGCGCATGACCGGCCTGGCGGAAACGCTGGCCGCCGCGGGGTTCGAGACCCACTTCTTCTTCATCGGCGACCCGAAACTGCCCGGTGAAGAATCCCGGATGGACGGGAAGCTCGTGCTGCACCGGTGGGGACAATGGATCAGCCGAAACTGCCCAACCGGTGTGTACGAAGGACAGGATGCAAAGCGCGCGGACATGGAGAAGTCGCTGCCCCCCTGGGTGCGCGATCAGGTGATCATTCCCGCGCTCTCCGCCGGCAAGACCCCTGTGATCATGCTGGAGGACTGGCAGACCGCACGCACGGGGATCCTGCTCGCCGACGACCTGCGCAAGCGCGCGGCGCGCGACAAGTGCGTGATGTTCTGGAACGCGAATAACCCCTACGGTTTCGAGCGGCTCGACTGGAAAGTGCTCTCCGCTGCCATCACGATCACCGGCGTGAGTAAGTACATGCGCTCGATCATCCGCGCGAGTGGCGCCGACGCGCTGGTGATCCCGAATGGCATTTCCGAAGAGTTGCTCCAGCCCGTGCTGCGCGACGATTTCGCGTTCGCGGTGGAGGCGCTCGGGCGCGTCGCTCGCGAGCTGCGGCCCGGATTGTTCTTCAAGATGGCGCGCTGGGAGCGTGAGAAAGGATGGAGCCAGGCGCTCGAGGCCATCCGGCATTCGCACGAGCGGGCGCGTCGGATGATCCTCATCGGGCGCGCGGGCGGCCCCACGGGGCAGGGAGGAGCGCTGGCGATCACCATTGAGGCGGAGATGCACGGCCTCCGTGTCGCGCAGGTTCCGGATGAGCAGACATTCCGCGACTCGCTCGCCGACCACATTCGCAGCGGCGTCGACGTAATCAGCCTCGGCTTCGGCGTGACACCGGCACTCGCGCGGACGCTATATAGGGTATGCGATGGCGTGCTCGCGAACTCGGTGTCGGAGCCATTCGGTCTGGTCGGACTGGAAGCCATGGCGGCGGGAGGCATCGCCTACACCGGCGGCACCGGCGAGGACTACGCGGTCACCGGACGCAACGCCGTCGTGCTCGAGACGCTGGAACCGATGGAGATCGTGGAGCGCTGGGAGCAACTCTCCAACTCTCCGCGCCGACTCGCGCGCCTCCGACGACAGGCGCGCACAACAGCGCGCGAGTACATCTGGCCCAACGTCGTCAAAGTTCTCCTCGCGGCGGCGGCGAAACAGCTCGCCCGACAGGGAAGCTCACGCCGTCCCCGGAAGTCCAGGCCAGGCTGACACAGCGCCGTCGCGCGCGACCGACGGCGAGGTTGGGCAGGGATGGTTGGCATCCCGGTGGTGGTGAACGGGACCGATTCAGTGTCACCCAAACAACCCAGTGGCAGCCGTCCGGTACGCGCATGACATTTCCGGCATGAGCCTTCTCTCCCGCCTCGTTCCGCCATCGCTGCTTTGCCTGTCGGCGCTCTGCATTCCCGAACTCGCCATCGCACAGCCGCCGAGGCCGGAGATGTCGTCCACATATCATGGGCGACAGGGGCAGACGGAAGTTGCGGTGCCGCGAATCTCCCACGACGTGCGCATCGACGGGAACCTGACCGGCGCGGAATGGGACAGCGCCGCGCTGCTCACGGGATTCTCGCAGTACACGCCGGTGGACGGCACCGCCGCCGATGACAGCACCGAGGTGCGGGTGATGTATTCGGATCTCGCGATGTATGTCGCCATCCGTGCCTTCGAGCCGCACGGCAACGTCGTGAACACCCTCGCGGATCGCGACCGGATCGCGAGCGAAGATCACGTCCGCCTGTACTTCGACACCTTTGCCGACCGACGGCGTGCGTTCGTCATCATGGCGAATGCGCTTGGCGTGCAGGGAGATGGAATCTGGACCGAGGGTGGAAGTGGCTCGGGGACCACTGACCAGAGCCCAGACTTCGTCTTCGAGTCGAAGGGTAAGGTGGATGCCTCGGGGTATACCATCGAGATGCGCATCCCCTTCAAGAGCCTGCGCTACCAGCAGTCGCAGCAGCAGAGCTGGGGGCTGCACGTGATGCGGCACGTCCAGCATTCGGGAACCGTGCAGTCGTGGGCTCCGGCGGAGAACAGCCGGGCGTCCCTGTTGGCGCAGAGCGGAATGCTGCGCGGCCTGACCGGCTTGCGACGCGGGCTCGTACTCGACGTCAACCCGGTGGTGACGTCGCAGTCCACCGGCGCCATGCGGTCACCGACCGACCAGCGCTGGGCGTATCGCACCAGCGATCCGGAATACGGCGGCAACCTCCGGTGGGGAGCGACGCCGAACCTGAGTGTGAGCGGCACCATCAATCCCGACTTCTCACAGGTGGAAGCAGACGTCGGCCAGGTGGTGTTCGACCCGCGCGCCGCGATCGCTTTTCCTGAGAAGCGGCCGTTCTTCCTCGAGGCGAATGAAAACTTCGAGGTCCCGAACTCGCTCATCTACACGCGCAACATCGCGGCACCGGTCGGCGCGGCAAAGGCGTCGGGGAAGGTCGGGGACTTCAACGTCGGTGTGCTGTCGGCGATGGACGACCGCACCGTTTCCGCATCGGGCGACGACAACCCGCTCTTCACCATCGCACGGGTGCGCCGCGACCTCGGCGCCGGATCCAATGCCGGTGTCGTCTTCACCGATCGCACCGAAGGAAGCACGTACAACCGCGTCGCGGGGGTGGACACGCGACTGCTCCTCGGGAAGTTCGTCTTCGCTGGCCAGGTCGCTGGGAGCATGACGCGCTTGCCGGGATTCAGCCAGGCCACTCGGCCACTGTTCGACTTTGCCCTGGTGAAGCCGGGGCGCGCGCGCGGCCTCAGCATGGTCGTGGAAGGGGTGCACCCCGAGTTCTACACGGCCAGTGGCTTTATCCCGCGCGCCGGCATTGCGCACGCGAACGTGACGCCGCGGTGGAGCTTCTTCCCGAAGGACAGCCGGATCGAGGCGCTGTCGATTTCCGGCATCGTCGACGGCACGTGGGAGTGGGACCGGTTCATGAACGGCACGGAACCAAACGACATCAAGCTCCAGACATCCACGAACATCTCGTGGCGCGGCGGATGGCGCACCGGGCTGTTCACCTTCGTGGAGTCGTTCAAGTATCCCGGGTTCCTGTATGAGAATTTCTACATCGAGCAGCGTGACGCGGGCGGCGCCGTCACGGATACCGTGCCATACGTGGGAACGGATCGGCTGCCAAACTACGGTATCGACCTGAACATCTCCACGCCGCAATGGCAGCAGTTCTCGGGGAGCCTGGGGCTCACGGCGGGCCACGATGACAACTTTGACGAGTGGTCGTCGGCGTGGATCGCGTTCACCACGATCAACCTCAACTGGCGGCCGACAGACCGGATGCGGGTCGAGTCCCGCTATGTGGAACAGCGGTACCACCGCGTGTCCGATGGTTCACTGGTGCGGCGGCGGATGATCCCCCGCGTGAAGTTGGAGTACCAGGTGGCGCGTCCCGTCTTCGTGCGCCTCGTGGGCCAGTACGACGCAACGCGGGTGGATTCCCTGCGCGACGACAGCCGGACGAACAATCCGATCCTGATCATGAATGGCGACGGCACCTTCCGTCGGGCGGCCGCGCAGGAACGCGGCGGGTTGCGCTGGGACGGGCTGTTCTCCTACCAGCCGAATCCGGGGACCGTGTTCTTCTTGGGATACGGCTCGACGCTGGCGTCCCCGGAATTCTTCACGCCATCCCTGCTGGAACGCACGCGGGACGGGTTCTTCGTCAAGGCGAGCTACCTCTACCGCCTGTAGCATGGCGCGGTAGTCGTGCATATTGGACCGTGAGCAGGGGCCTGAGCGCGGCCCCGCAGCATCCAACGGAGTCACGGTCCATGAGTCCTATCGGTACCTTCGTCGCGGCCGCAGTCCTGGCGGTCGTCCCGGTCCCGGGCGCAGGGGCGCAGGACGCTCCACAGCCGGCAACAGAGTGCGCCGTCGGCGCGTCGGCGGCATACGTGAGGTGCGCTCTCTGGATCGACGGGGCCCGCATCCGACGCGGGAGCGATGGCGCGATCGTCGCCCAGCCAGGCTTCTTCCGCCCACCGCGACTGGCGCGCCTGGTCCAGGGCGACTCCGCGGTGCACTATGGTCGCTCTTTCGAACGAAACAGCTCCCGGTCGCTCGTCTTTGGCGTCATCAGCGGCCTGCTGCTCGGCACCGCATGGGTGGTCGCGGACCAGTACAACTGCAATCCGGAATCGATGTTCGGCATCTGCACGAACAACGATGACGATGAGGCGCTGACCATTGGGCTGCTCGCGCTCGGGTCGCTCGCCAGCGGAATCACCAGCGGCGTCTTCCAGGTCAAGGCTCGCCGCGCCGGCGCGCGCTCCGTCTTCTGGCACAACGCGAACTTTGCGCGCTAAGGGAGGGGCGTTGTCACGTCCGCGCATGTACTCGCTGGTGTTCCTGGCGATCGTTGGCTGCACGCCGGCGCCAGTCGCTGGCCCCGCACCCCAGCCGGCGACCGCGCCGCCAGCTACAACGCTGGAGGCAGCGCCCGGGCTCATCCTCGAGCGTCGCGCGAACGCTCCCGTCGACTCCTTCGATGTCGTAATCCGGAACGGCCGCGTCCTCGACGGCATGGGCAATCCATGGATCCGTGCCGACATCGGAATTCGCGCTGGCCGGTTCGCGCGGATCGGTGTGATCCCGGAGCGCGGTCGTACGGAGATCGATGCCACGGGCAAGTACGTGAGCCCCGGATGGATCGACATGATGGACCAGTCGGGCGCGGTACTGCCGAGGAATGGACTGGCGGAGAACAAGGTGCGGGCTGGCGTCACCACGGCGATTGGCGGTGAAGGAGGAACGCCGGTCCCCGCGGCACAGGTCGCGTCGTACTTCGACACGCTCGAAGCCCGCGGAATCAGCATCAATTTCGGCACGTATTTCAGCGCAACCCAGGCGCGCGTGGCGGTCATTGGTCGAAGTGCACGAGCCCCGACCGCCGCGGAGCTCGCACGGATGCGCGCCATCATGGACACCGCCATGCGCGGTGGCGCGATGGGGATGACGACCGCGCTGATCTATCCCCCGTCGAGCTACAGCAGCACGGACGAGCTGGTCGAACTGGCGCGCGCGGTGGCTGCCTACGGCGGCACATACGCCAGTCACATTCGCGACGAAGGACGTGGTGTCGTCGGCGCGATCAATGAGCTGATCACCATCGCCGAGCGCGCGAGCCTTCCCGGCGAGATCTTCCATCTCAAGGTGGCGTATAAACCCGGATGGGGAATCCTCATGGATTCCGTTCGGCAGACCATCGAGGCCGCACGCGCGCGCGGCGTGGACGTGGCCGCCGACATGTACGTCTACACCGCTGGTGGCACGGGACTCGAAGCGACGATCCCGGCGTGGGCGCATGAGGGCGGGAATGATTCGCTGCGCGCGCGTCTCAACACCCCGGCAATCCGCGCGCGGCTGAAGCGGGAGCTCGTCACCGGATCACCGGGATGGTGGAACATCGTCGAGGCGTCGGGTGGATGGGATCGCGTCGTGCTGGTCAACGCGCGGAACGCTGCCAACGCTCGCTTTCATCAGCGGACGATCGCCGATATCGCACGCGAGCTCGGCAAGGATCCGGCGGACGCCGCATGGGATCTCGTCCTGGAAGGGCAGGGCCGGGTGATGGGCATCTATCACATGATGAGCGAACAGGACGTCGAAACTGCGCTCCGCTTTCCGTGGACCAGCATCGGCAGCGACGCAGGCGCGATCGCGAACGCCGGCGCAACCGACCAGACTGGATTGCCGCACCCCCGTGCGTTCGGGAACGCCCCGAGGGTGATCGTGAAATATGTGAAGGAGCGCAACGTGCTCACGCTGCCTGAAGCCATCCGGAAGATGACGGGCTGGCCGGCGACACGGATGCGCCTGCCGAATCGCGGGACGATCGTCGTTGGAAACTGGGCGGACGTGACGATCTTCGACTACGACGCGCTCGACGATCGCGCGACCTTCGAGAACCCGATGCAATTTCCCAGCGGGATCGACTGGGTGCTGGTGAACGGCGTCGTGACCGTCGAGCGTGGGCGACATACCGGCGCGAAGGCGGGACACGTGCTCCGTGGTCCGGGCGGTCTGCGATGAGCGCAACCGAAGGGCGCGGTTCAGGAACGCCATCGCCCGATCCCGCGGGCACCGTTATCGAAGGCCAGGACCTGCTGTTGCCGCTGCTGCAGGATGCGACTGCGGGCGAGTACGAGATCGAGCGTGAACTGGGGCGCGGCGGGATGGCGGCTGTCTACCTGGCGCGCGACGTCTCGCTGAATCGCCGGGTCGCGATCAAGACCATGCTGCCGGAGCTGATCGGCCGCTCCGCAATGGTGGATCGGTTCAAGCGTGAGGCGCAGATGGCCGCCGGGCTCAGTCATCCACACATCGTCCAGATCCACAGCGTGCGTTCCACGCCGCGGCTGGTCTACTTCGTCATGAAGTGCATCGAGGGACGCTCACTCGACTCGATCATCAGCGAGCGAGGCGCACTGGATCTCGAAAGCACGCGCCTCATCCTGCAGCAGGCGGGGAGTGCGCTGTCGTTCGCGCACCATCGCGGTGTCATCCATCGCGACATCAAGCCCGCCAACATCATGATCGACGAGAATGGCTGGGCTGTGGTGACCGACTTCGGCATCGCGAAGCTCACGGACGCACAAAACCTCACGGCGACGGGCACCACCATCGGGACGCCGCACTACATGAGCCCCGAGCAGTTCCATAACAAGACCCTCACCGGCGCCTCCGACCAGTATGCCTTCGGCATCGTCGCGTACGAGATGCTCACGGCGAAGAAGCCCTTCGATGGCGGCACGTTCGCCGAGATCGTGACGAAGCAGCTGTTCAGTCCACCGCCCGATATCCGCCAGGATCGCCCTGACCTGCCGGCGTCCGTGGCGGACGCCATCACGCGAATGCTGGCCAAGGAACCCGCGGATCGCTTTCCCGATCTCGATGCAGCGATCGCCGCGTTCGGGCATCCGGCGCCGGCGACGCTGGACATGGTGCGCACGCAGTTGATGGCCATCGCCCGGAGCACTGAACACAAACCTGCGCGGCTCAGTGTGCCCATGAGTCCTGTGCCCATCACTCGCCCCAGTGCACAGGCAACGGTGCTGACTCCGGTGCCGCAGGCTTCGTCCGCGACGTCAGCGCCGCAGGTTGCGGCATCCGCCTCCGCGACGCAGGCGCCGTCGGTTC
>Ga0196976_1001376_pt1 | contig 11177 bp, 16 predicted proteins | sample S3v_513CmetaG_FD_148644 | JGI IMG/M metagenome (GOLD analysis project Ga0196976, IMG submission 148644) | Soil microbial communities from Anza Borrego desert, Southern California, United States - S3+v_5-13C | ecosystem: Environmental > Terrestrial > Soil > Desert | place: USA: California...
TTGTGGTGGGGAGGTGTTGGTTAAATCCCAGCTTCCGGAGCCAGTTTTATCATGTTGCTACTTAGCGGTAGTCGACCGTGTGGGAGCGGATTATCCTTCGGCAGCCCACTATGCGAAGAAACGTCGGGTAAGGGAAGAGTAAGAGGATATGACCCTTAACGCATGATAAATTCAAATTTGGGGTGGTAGCTCAGTTGGTAGAGCAGTTGGTCAATAAGTATTATAAAATCGCGCGAAATCTTATAATACTGAAACCCGACGCGTCGTTGGTTCGAGCCCAACCTGCCCCGCCATTTACAATTAACATTTTTTATGTTATAATTATTCCATAATTTGTTATGGAGGTGATTATGAGAAATGTTAAAAGTATTGTAAATAAGCTCAAAAAAGAATATAAACATTATCAATTTGAAGTTATGGATGATAATACATTCAATATTACTTCTAAAACTCATTATAAAGATTTAATAGCTTGGCAACATCTTGAACGAGAAATTACAAACACATTAGATTCAAATGAAACTGTTAAGTTTACTAACTCTTCCTCAATATATGAATTAGGAATACAAGAGTGGAATAAAGACTTATGTTACTTACAGTTTGAAGTTAATTTTTACCAAACATAACGCCCACTTAGCTCAGTTGGTAGAGCAACTGCCTTGTAAGCAGTAGGTCGTCTGTTCGATTCAGACAGTGGGCACCATATTTACCAATCAACACTGGTAAGCTCTGATATAGCGTGTTTTCATGAATAAGAGCAAGAATTGTGCCTGGCATATGCACCTTAAAGTATATGCCTTTTAAATTCCGTAATAGTATTCTTGGTGAGTACCTCCGGCTGTTAACCGGAAGAGGTTGGTTCGAATCCAGCTTACGGAGCCAGAATTTTGTTACAATGGGCTACAAGCTTTAAAGTGAAGCAACTGGCTTTTAACCAGTAGAAGAAGGAGCGTTACCTTCGTGGCCTACCAACAGGAGAATGATATGGCAACTAAACAAACTCCAAAATCCTGCTCGTGTCGCATGTGCAAACGTGGTAAAATGACCAAAGCAGGAAACATAAGAATGAAGCATGACGAGCGTAGTTTTCGTCATTCAGCTAAAGTTGCCATAAAGAAAGGTATTGACTTTCTTGGAATTGCCCCAAAGGGTAACTATTATGATTAATTGCGGGGGTGGAGCAACAGTAGCTCGCTAGGCTCATAACCTAGAGACGCCGTGCAATTCGGACGCCCGCTACCACTTATTATGAAGAAACAAAAACCAGAAGAAATAATCAAAGATATTGAATCAGCAATGTTCAAGACACAAATACGTCTTAACGCTATTCGTAGATGCTTTCCAGAAGACTCAGTTGGTGCTGAAATGGAATGTCATATGTATTACCTAATTAAGTGTAGAGAAAATATCTACACACAGAATTTCCGCGAACCAGTTGGATAGGTAGCCGTCTGCAAAACGGTATAAATGGGTTCGATTCCCATGCGGAAATCCATACAATGCCCTCGTGACTCATGCAAATTGGCACAGCTACTAGCCTTAGAAGCTAGGTTTTTGTCGGTTCGACTCCGACCGAGGGTACCAAACAATGCGGAATTAGCTCAATGGAAGAGCAGAAGTCTCTAAAACTTTCAGTATCGGTTCGACTCCGATATTCCGCGCCATTTTATAAGGAAATATATGATATTCAGAAAAGAAATTGCTGTAAAGAATAATACATATTATGATGGATTAAGAATATTCAAATGTCAATATTACTTATTCGGTAAAGTAATAGCAACAACTGAATTTGTTAAATAATATTATGAATGATGATGTATAAATCCTTAGGTAGCTCAATGGTAGAGCACTGTCTTGATAAGGCATAGGTCGGTGGTTCGATTCCACCTCTAAGGACCAATATTTGTATTCCTTTAACGGTTGGGTGGGCTGCTAGGCGCAGTCGCCATAATCGGTCAGCTGGAACTGGCGAATCTAGCTCTTCCAGGAGCGAAGAAGATTAAGGGTTTACAAATATTGGGGATGTGGTATAATTGGGAACACGCTAGCTTTGCAAGCTTGAGTTCGGGGTTCGATTCCCCGCTTCTCCACCAAGAATCAATCAGGGTCATTCCCTGAAAAGTAAACAGTGCTTCCTATCGGTCTGAGGGATGGTCAGCTTGCTGATGGAGTATGATGAGAGAAAGTCATATTCTATACACTGGGGTAAAAGTCCTTATTCAGGGTACTGAACAATAGCGGTGACATACGACGGGAAGTATACTGGCCTTTGAAGTCAGGTCTTAGTAGGTTCGAATCCTACCACCGCCGCCATACAATATCCCTGTAGTTTACTAGTTAGAACGCTTGGCTTTCAACCAGGAGGAGACGGAGCGTAACCGTTCAGGGATACCAAGTTTTGTTGCATGTGGGTATGAACCACCGTTAAGGAGGCTTTCTTATCGTTGATGAGTCTTTCCCGAATAAAAAAGCCTATGAGGGAAGATATCGGACAGAGAGTCCAAGTCAAAAGTTGGTGCAAGAGCCTCGAAAGCTACCAATCCAACCAACAAATTAAATCAATGCCTCGTTCATATAATGGTTTATTATGTCCGCCTGTCTAGTGGAACATAGGAGTTCGATTCTCCTACGAGGCGCCAAACAAGGAAATATATGAGTTTCTATAAAATGTCAACAATGATTAATCCAAACACCTTTCAAAAAGATACTATTGAAATTTGGAAAAATAGTTCCGGGCATTTATTTATTATGGAACCATATACACAATTATTATTGTTCTAATTATATCTAGGTGTGGGATAAAGGTTGTTCACTTGGTCTGGAGCCAAGACGATGCTGGTTCGAGTCCAGCCACCTAGACCATTTTAAAAAGCCAATCGAGGTCCATCTTGAACCAGTGTAACGAATCAAGATTTTGACAGTTTCGAGCTTCTGTCGATATTGGAAGCGTGGCAGAGCCCGGTTTATTGCAGCTGTCTTGAAAACAGCCGACCTTCGAAAGGAGGTCCGTCCGTTCAAATCGGACCGCTTCCGCCATATAATTATGGGAGAGTCGCCAAGTGTTTAAAGGTGGCCAATGCAGAGGCCTAAAAGTCAGTGACTAGTTAAGCTGACCGTTGGTTAGAATCCAACCTCTCCCACCTTACATGTTTACTGGATACTAAATATAGTATAGAATGACAACTCACCAGTAAGAAAAATCAGCTACATCTAAAGAAGAGCACGGTACCAACCAGGGGTAATTAACCATCGGAGGTACTATGAAAGAAATATATGTCGCGCCTAACGGCGACAATCTTAATCCTGGGTCTTATGATAAACCACTAAAGACCATATCAAAAGCATTTTCAATATCTGTTCCTGGAGATAAGATATTACTAAAGACTGGAACCTATCGGGAGAAGGTAGAAATCTTTAGTGGCGGAGGAACAAGAGAATCCCCAATCAAATTATCTTCTGTTCCTGGAGAAAAAGTCTCTATAAGAGGTTCTGACGTAGTCAAGGACTGGACAATCCATAACAGTTATATATGGAAAAAGACTGGAATAGATTACAACCCACAACAAGTATTTGTCGACTTCGATGATAATCATAAGCTACCTCTCAAACAGATAGGAAAACCTGCTTATAATTACTCATCATTCCACCTTCCAATAATCATTGGAAGCGACCTATCTACTATGATAGAAAGTTCTTTCTATTACGACAAATCTACCAAAACATTGTATGTTTGGCTTCCAAACAATCAAAATCCCAATGAGCATACGATGGAAGTTAGTTCTAGAAATAGGATATTCTTTTCTTCCGCTCCATATATTGATATAGAGAATTTATCATTCTATCACAGTTCTGCAGGCGGTGAACAATCATCTGCTGTAGAGCTTGGACCAGGTTCAGTAATGAAAAATTGTAATGTTCAATATTGCGACTTTACTGGATTGGGGATGGGATATCTTAAGTCTGATACTAAAGTATACGACTCTAATTTATCCTATAATGGAAATTCCGGAATCAATGCACCAGGAACAAAAAACTTCCTAATCTATGGTTGTCGGATGAATGGAAACAACTATAGAAACTTTAATCCATTATGGCATGCTGGCGGATTCAAGGCCGCGGCAAAGTCGTATGGAACACTTGAAAACAATGAGGTAGCATTTAATAACGGCTCAGGTATCTGGTTTGACTATTGTAATTCTGGTTCTAAGATTATAGTCAAAAACAATCATATACATGATAACCAACCAAAGGAAGCCGCAATCTTCCTAGAAGTAACTACTAATGCTGACGTTTACGCTAATAGGATAACCAATAACACTAGAAGAGGAATTTACATTTCTGCTTCTAATAATGTTACTGCCTATGCTAATGAAATCATTGGGACTAAAGGATACTCTGCAATAGAGATTCATGGCATGCCAAGAGATGGAGCCTCATTAAAGAATAACCACATACATAGCAATATTATACAAGACGGCATATCAACGTATGATTTGGTTATAGCACCAAGCAATGGCACCACGATAATGAATAACGTCTCTGATAAGAACATCATATCTCGGCTTAGTGGAGAACCAATCTTCATGGGAGATAAGAAGTATATTGGATTAAAGGCTTGGCAGACTTACTCAAAACAAGATTTGAATAGCAATCCAGTAGTAAAGGAGCCGGAACCTATTCCAGTTCCTCCAAAAGAGGAACCAATTCCAGCACCGATACCTGAACCTTCAGTTCCATCTGAATCTCATATAATTGTTGGTGTTAATAAGATTGTTGAATTGAAGGATGGTGATACTTACTCGGGTGTTGTTGATATCATATTAACAGCTAAGTCTAAGAATCCAGTTACATCCATGGCATTGTATATCAATGGTGACCTAAAAATTAGGTCCTCAGGTGACGTTCTCAGATACACCTGGGACACCAGGTCATTACAAAAGAATCGGTCTTATATGATATATGTTTCAGCCACGGATAGCAGCAATGTTCTCCAGAAAAAGAATATAAAGGTGTATGTGAAGTAATACAGAATGTAAAAATAAAATTTACATTCTTAACAGTTGTTATATAATACAACATGGAGGCGTGACAGCCCTACAGGAAGAAATTTCACTGTCACTTTTATATTATTATCATGAGGGGTATCCATGCAATGCTCAGAAGCCGAAGAAATATCAATAGAAGAAGCTTACATAACAATAAAGCAAAGTATGACTGGTTGGTACCCAGTACTTATGGTTTATTGTGAAGATGATGGTTGGGAAATTTGGCAAGCTTGCTCTAAAAGATATGATACCCCAAATGGAGCATTAATGGAAGCAAAAAGATGGGCTCAAGTCGAAGAACTAGAGTGCGTCTATACAGAAATTGAAATAAGTTGTACATTACATTGAACAATGTGTCGCGAGCTAGTGTGGTCATTTCAGCGCCTGCCTGAAGAGCAGGAGAATGTGGTTCGATTCCACAGCGGCCTACCATTTTAGGATGTGAAGTTTATATGACTATGATAGATAGGCTGCATACTAAATGTGATTGCTGTGAAGGTGTTCTAAAAGAAATTTCCATTTACGATGATTTGGATGGAAAAGTCACCTGCACAGCATGTCTAAAAAGATACGATAGATATATTGATACAGAAGAACAAAATGCGGGATTGGCTTAGTTAAATTGGCACAGACGACTGGCTTAAACCCAGAGCTTTTGAGGGTTCGAATCCCTCATCCCGTACCATGGAGTGCTAAATGATATTCATTACAACAGCAGAAGCCCTTAATGAAACAATTGAGGCAATGAACAAAGAAACAAGAGATTGGACAATGCAAGCAGCAAGAGGAGAATGCTCTTGGACTTGTTCAGATTGCGGTTCAAGTTTTTCTGATGGCATGCCTTCCAAGTGTGTTTATGACATTAGTCCTTGCACAGATATCATCATAAGAGATAAGAATCAAGCGGGCGCGAAGCTTTGAAAGGCGAAGCATCTGACTCTTAATCAGAAGGAAGAGAGTTCGATACTCTCCGTGCCCACCATATTTACTTTATTTCAATAATATATTATAATGAACCATATAAATCATGGAGAATATATAATGAAAATTGATATTGAAAAGTATAGTGATGATTATTATCATTTTAGAAATCTGGCAGGAGGAATAGCTTTCAGTTTATTTCTCGATAAAATAAATCATACTGCTAGAATCATATCTACTGGCTATACACCAGAATTGAAGTTAAACACTAAAAATTTTCTTGGCTTTACAACGAAGCAATTTAAAACAATGGAGTTAGCTAAAGAGTTTCTTAAAACTCATTGTTCATTAGAAATTAAATAAGCCAGTTGCAGGATTCTGGCACTGTGTAATAAAAACACATTAAACAACACCTGCCTTTCTGCCCTGTTGACTTATGTAAATTGGCACAGCTACTAGGTTCAAACCCTAGGTTTTTACAGGTTCGAATCCTGTACAGGGCACCAGACAACAGGCTCATATTGTAACCAGGAAGCATGTCGGGCCAGATAGGGCGACCGATTCTGAACAACCCAACGGAGCAGTTCAAATCTGCTGAGCCTACCAAATTCATAAATATATGTACAATTAATTATTTTAGTAGTATAATAATCATATGAAAACACTAAAAACATATATTATGGAAAACGAAAAGCATCCTGAACTTCATCAATACTTACTTGAGATTGATGATTATATCAGTAAGGGTGAGATTCTTAATCCTGAGTTTGTCAGGTTAACAAATAAAATAAATCGTTTTGTTGATAAGCAATATCAACAATTCAAAATACAATTTCGCGGTCAGTTTCAACACTATTATGATGCTGGCAACGTTGAAATTACTGATATTCTGTGGTCGTTCGTAAGTTCAGTGAACGACATTAAGAACTTATCTAAGAAGTTAGATAGAGTCAAAAAGGAACGAGACAACGAAGTATTTAAAAAATATTCTGAATTTGTGGCACCGTTTAAATCTCTTATCGAAAAGTATGAGGTTCTTAAGAAGCTAGTTGTTAAAGTTACTACAAAGAGAGAACAAGCCAAGGCCGAAAAGCAGATTGTTCTGCAAAAACAGTTCAGAGACTCTTCTACTTTGATTGCTGTGCTCAATATGCACATTGAAGAATACAAGAAGGTAGCAGGAGAAAAGGCTGAGGAACAATATCAACGCCGCAAGAATGTTTTAGAAGCACATGATTGGAATTTGGACTCAATAGCAACTCGACCTAATGGTAATATGGGTAGAAGTGAGTATCAAATGAATAGTGCTATAAGGTCTTCGTACCTGTCTTTATTTGAAAGGGTACACACATCTTCTCCAAGGATGAAGGACCCAGTTATTCTGAAATACTCTGCAACATTACATAAAAAGTTTATTGATGACTCTATTAAAGGTGCCGAAGCTTCCTATCATGCTTGGGTAGCTAAGATGATTCAGAAGATTGGTAAACCAGTCGTAGACGCTAAAATGACTGGTAACCCATGGACACGTTCTGTTCTGACTGTCACATGTAATGACGGAGAGACTCAAGTGTGGAATAATCAAATGATTATTAATTTCAGTAAATATGGATTGATGTTCAATCAATTCCCATCAAGAAGAGCCAAGTAATGCTTAGGTATGGTATCAAAGTAGATGGCAAATGGGTGACTATTGGCAGAGGTTTTAATTCAGACGTACAATATGCTTATCTATATTCAAATGAAAGATTGGCTAAGTTGAAAGTTGAATACTTTTTGAGAAACCCTCAATGGTACAAGACTGTTGAAATAGTTACATTCAGAGTTTATGAAAACGAGTCAGCTGAGGCTGATAGGGATTGAGATTGAAGATAACAAAGATTAATTTAGACAAAAATAACAGAATGTTAAGAATTGGTTTTGGTTTACATGAAGGAAAACCGTTCTTCAGAGTTGATTTTTGGAAAACAGGTTTCAGAGTAACAAAGTAAAGAATAATGCGGGTATGGTGTTTAACGGTTTAGCATGACTGCCTTCCAAGCAGACGGTACGAGTTCAAATCTCGTTACCCGCTCCAAATTTCATGGGCCCGTAGCTCAATTGGTAAGAGCAAACGACTCATAATCGTTAGGTTCCTGGTTCGAGTCCAGGCCGGCCCACCAGAAACTCACCTCAATTTAGACCTTTCTAGAGTAGTCTGAGTTGTTGAAGGTAGTGCACCCACAGATGAGTGCTTAAAGCGAAGAAAGGCTACCGAGTTTAAATTCATTTTCCGGGATTAGCGCAGTCTGGTAGCGCATCTGCTTTGGGAGCAGAGGGTCGCAGGTTCGAATCCTGCATCCCGGACCAAGTTCAATGTGGAGCGTAGTGTAATGGTTAGCACCTCTGTTTGTGAAGCAGATAGTTTCGGTTCAAATCCGTGCGCTCCAACCAATATTCCTTTAGAAGCGACTCATTATTCCTACACTTATGATATAATTCATTATTATAAGTATTTTGATTGGAGATATAACTCCATCGATGATAGAATGATGAAAGCTTGGTACTGGTGGAATGGAAAATCTTGGCAGTTAGAACTTTCCGTCAGAACCACAAACTTCATAGAGATAAATAATGAACATTCAGACTGTAATTCATAACCTTAATCATACAATCGAAGGTAAAGAACGGTTTAAAGCTGAATTAGAAGCATCACTAACCTATCAGGTAGATAGAGAACGTAAGATAGCCAATAATATGCTTTTGAATTATTTGAATTTGAACCTCGATGAGCTTAAGAGAATCAGAGATGACTTATTGAATTGCAATTAATAGTAAAACAATCCCGTGGGCAATGGACTGCAGCCGACGCTACGAACGTCAGCTTTGGAGGTTCGATTCCTCTCCGCGGGTCCAAATTTAACAGAAATGTATCATTTTTGATACTATTTTTAATACCGGATTGATTTAATCGTTTACTTTTCCAAGAATTTTTGATACTATATCAATCATGGTATACACGCTTTTAACAACAACAATATGTATATCGGGGTGATATTAGAACCTGGGGATAACTTAATAAGTTAATTTTAATTTTTATTTTATCTAGGAGTTTATAATGGAACAACAAACCGTAAATACAACCAAGCTGGTACGTACACTCAGTAAGCTTTCTGAAAGCGAACTGGAATTTATCAGCAAAACACTTTCTCGCCATAACAAGCAGAAGGTTTCCATCAAAGAAGCTGCTGAATTCAGCAAACTGAATCCTGGCTTCGAAGTTAAGTTTACTGATTATAAAGGTGTTAATCGCACCGGTGTAATTAAGAAGGTTAATTCGAAGTTTGTCAAGATTCATGAAAAGACTTCAAACAGCTATTTTGCTGTCAAACCTTATGCAATCTCTGAAGTTCTCGGTAAAGCCGAAACTGAAAAGGCTCCACGAAAGGCTCGTAAGCCAAGAACCCCCAAGGTCGAAAAGACTGAAAAGGTTCGTAAGCCAAGAACCCCACGTGCTGCAAAGACAACGGATGTAAAGCCTCAAGTCCACTAATAGTAAACAATTTAATTTACTATGATAAGGGTCTGATTGATTCAGACCCTTATTTGTTTTGAGGAATTTAATATTATGCCTAAAAATGAAAGATGTTATGTAATTCTAAAGACTCCTATTCAGAAAATTGATGGTTCCATAATCCCAATGGGAGAACCTGTTATTGAGAATATCCATTTATGGAGAAAGTCTGAAGCAGAAGCTATAGTAAATACATTAAACCTTATGGTTGGTGATAGGTTCTTATTTGAATATAGAAAATTATCACCTGCTAATGTACATTAAATCGATTATTTGATATAATTATCCTACAGTTTAATAACTTAGTAAGGAAATTATATTATGATTAAAGCAACTACTGAATTCTTCAATCGTGCAGCTCTCGTTGGAATCGATGCTCGTAACCGGACTGTCGAAGAAGTTGTTGAGATGTATAAGAAGAGTAGGGAAAATTTTCCTTACGTTGACCAACATGATATGTTGTTTCAACAATGCGCTGAAAGCCTCGGCTTTAAGTTTTAAAATCAATCCCGCCATGGTCCAAGGGATGGGCATCTGCCTTCTAAGCAGACTTATGCTGGTTCGAATCCAGCTGGCGGGTCCAAACAAAAGAGGATGAGATATGTTCGGAGTTAAGTTTGTCACAAAGACTGGCGACCCAAAATTCCTATCTCATCCTTATGTACCAACACGTTGTTGCAGTCTCTCGGATAGAGCTGGCGAATACATCATTGCTGGGTATGGTAAACTATATAAGAGGACTGGTGAAAAACGCTGGACTCCTCAATAAGGAAATATCATGCAACGGTATGAGATATTAAAAGAACTTAAGGAATGGCTAGAAGAGAAACAAGCCGAAGATGCCATTCTTTATCCATATCAAGTTCTTGATAAATTAGATGAGCTTGAGATTAAACACGCTTAATGCCAGGTTGAAAGGGAAAGGGCGCCCGCTATCCTTACAAGATAGAATATGTTGGTTCGAATCCAACACCTGGTACCAAACAAATAGGGAATTGGTGTAGTGGTAGCATCCGTCGCTCCAAACGACTAGGTAGCGGTTCGATTCCGTTATTCCCTGCCAAACATTATATTATGGAACAATCATTGAAACAATTTCTAGAAGAGAATGGCTACTTCAACATCAGAACTCTGTCTGATGGTAGAATCATAGCCAATTTGAAATTTGTATTTACCACGGCAATTGTCGTAGGTATAGACGAATCTGGTTATTATGGCCGATACTGTTATGGAGACCATAATGAACCAGTTGATATCATCCACAATTGGGATGGTATTGGTGACCCTCCTGGTAACTGGATTAAGTATAAAGGTTATCCAGAGGAACGTTTGAACCCTAACTTTTGTAATGGAGACTGACATGAAGCACTACGACAAGCATACCCTTGGTAAGACGCCCGCAGCAATATATCTTATCGACATACTGAATAATACAACTAACTCGAAGGACCATAATGTCCTGAGGTCCATCAGTAACACCAGAGACGTATTGTCTAAACTGATGTCGGCTTCTTATGATTCTCTTCATGTTGACGAGAAGCTGATTGATAAATTCACCAACCTGATGAGGGCTGAAATCGATAGGCTTACTCAATTCCATCTTGATGATGGAATGACTCCTTTGGTTGTTAACCTTTATAGGAACATCATCATTGGTG
>Ga0196976_1001377_pt1 | contig 11169 bp, 6 predicted proteins | sample S3v_513CmetaG_FD_148644 | JGI IMG/M metagenome (GOLD analysis project Ga0196976, IMG submission 148644) | Soil microbial communities from Anza Borrego desert, Southern California, United States - S3+v_5-13C | ecosystem: Environmental > Terrestrial > Soil > Desert | place: USA: California...
ACTATAGGCGTATCGTTGGCATTAATGATGTACCCGTCATTGGGCGCTTTGACTTTCTGCTCAAATTTACCAAACGGGTCGGTAATGCAGGCAATGAGCTGGCCTTTGGTCACGTAATCGCCTGCGGCTGCCCTGCTTTGGAACAGTCCCGAATGCCGCGCCCTTACCCAAGTGGATGATTCTATGTAAATAGTGTTGTTATTGGCAATGGGCGCTTTTTTATAGGGGTTGAGCATCCCGAAGTGCTGCAGGAAGCGTTTAGCGCCCTGCACACCCTCCTGGGTAATATCGTTATTGATGTCCATCGATTTACCGCCTTCAAACAGCAGCATCTTTACGCCCAGCTTATCGCAGGAATGGCGGAATGACCCGGCAATATGTTTGCTGTACAGTGTAAACGGCGCATTGAACACGTCCGATAGTTCTTTAAGTTCAGTGTTATTAGGCACAATGCGTATTTGCGGAGCGTTAAAGCGGCTGGCGCCACCGGCATGGAAATCGACACAGTAATCGACATTCGGGATAACCTCCTTGAGCAGGTAATAGGCAAACCGGCTGGCCAGCGAGCCGTTCTTGCTCCCCGGGAAGACCCTGTTGAGGTCACGCCCGTCAGGAAATTCCCGGCTCTTGTTCACGAAACCGAAAACATTGATGACAGGTATGCAGATAATGGTGCCGCGCTTAGGCTTGTTGATCTTCCTCGTGATGAGCTGGCGAACGATCTCAATGCCGTTAATCTCGTCGCCGTGCAGCCCTGCCGTAAAAAGTACCACCGGACCGTCGATTTTAGAGCGCTCGACAATGATGGGTATCTTGAGTTTTGTCATGGTGTGCAGGCGGGCAATTTCCATGGTAATGGTCTTGCTCTCGCCCGGTAAAACTTCTTCTTTGAGTATCGTGATCTTCCTTTGGTTTGTCATACGCTTCTGCGAAAGCATAAAAATAGGAATTCCGCCAATATTATGGTAACAATCAGCAGGTTTTGTCGTTAAGAATTACCATTTGTTGCTAACTTTGCAGTATGCAAACTCCTTTGGAATTACAAATACAAACCCTGCCCGACAGCCCGGGCGTGTACCAGTATTTTGATAAAGACGACAAGCTGCTCTATGTGGGAAAGGCCAAAAACCTCAAAAAGAGGGTAATGTCCTATTTCAATAAGTCGCATGACAGCGGGCGTATTAACGTAATGGTAAGGAAGATAGCCAGGATTAAGCATGTTGTGGTGCTTACTGAGAGCGAGGCCCTCCTGCTGGAGAACAACATGATCAAGAAGCTGCAGCCCCGCTACAACGTACTGCTGCGCGATGACAAGACCTATCCCTGGATATGCATAAAAAAAGAGCCTTTTTCAAGGATATTCACTACCCGTAAGCTCATTAAAGACGGTTCTGAATATTTTGGGCCATATACCTCCTTTAAAACTGTGCATACGCTCATGGACCTGATAAAGGAGCTCTACCCGCTGCGCACCTGTAATTATGATCTTAGTGAGCAGAACATCCGCTCAGGCAAGTATAAAGTGTGCCTGGAATACCATTTGGGCAACTGTAAAGGCCCGTGCGAAGGGCACGAGCCGCTCGATGTGTACCAGGAGCATGTAGATGCCATTCGTGAAATACTAAAAGGTAACTTTAAGCAGAGCCTTAAGGATTTCAGGAAGCAAATGCAGGAGCTGGCTATGGAGATGCGTTTTGAGGAGGCGCAAAAGATAAAGGAGAAGATAGACATACTTGAAAATTACCAGGCGCGGAGCACGGTAGTGAACCCTAAGATAAAGAACGTGGATGTGTTCTCGATAATATCGGACGAAACCATGGCCTATGTGAACTTCATACAGGTGTCGCATGGTGCCATCATCCGGAGCCATACCATGGAGCTAAAGAAGAAGCTTGACGAGCCCGATGAAGAGCTGCTGGAAATTGCCGTGGTGGAACTACGCGAGCGTTTCAACCTGAAATCGAAGGAAGTGCTGGTGCCGTATCCCATAAATCTTGGCGAGAATGTGAATGTGAGCGTGCCGAAGCTGGGAGACAAAAAGATGATACTGGACATGAGCGAGCGCAATGCCCGCTTTTATCGGATGGACCAGCTCAAACAGATAAAAATAGTGGATCCTGACAGGCATACCAACCGTATCATGGCACAGATGAAGAAAGACCTGCGCCTGCCAGAGGAACCGCGCCACATAGAGTGTTTTGACAACAGTAACATCCAGGGCACGAATCCGGTATCGGCCTGCGTTGTATTTAAGGATGGCAAACCGAGCAAAAAGGACTACCGACACTTCAACATCAGGACGGTGGAGGGGCCAAACGATTTTGCCTCGATGGAGGAAGTCGTTTTCAGGCGTTACCGCAGGCTGCTGGAGGAGAATGAGCCGCTGCCGCAGCTCATAATCATAGACGGCGGCAAGGGGCAGCTGTCCTCGGCATTAAAAAGCCTGGAGCAGTTGGGCTTGCGCGGTAAAATAACTATATTAGGCATTGCTAAGCGGCTTGAGGAAATATACTACCCCGGCGATTCGGTGCCGCTGTACCTCGACAAAAAGAGCGAAACGCTGAAGATAATACAGCAGCTGCGCAACGAGGCACACCGTTTCGGCATAACGCACCATCGCGACAAGCGGAGCAAGAGCGCATTGCAGACGTCGGTGGAGACGATACCCGGTATAGGTGAAAAAACAATGGTCACGCTGCTGAAGCATTTTAAATCAGTAAAACGCCTTGTTGCAGCCGCCGAAGAAGAGGTTGCCAAAGTGATAGGCCCGAGCAAGGCAAGGAAAATAACCGAATTTTACCAAGATAAGAACCAATAAACCAGATGAAACAATTTCTTTTCCTGCTCTTATGCCTGCTTGCTTTTGGCCCTGTGATGGGGCAGGGGAAGAAGGATAAGCCGAAAATTGGCGTAGTGCTGAGCGGGGGCGGGGCAAAAGGCCTTGCCCATATAGGGGCGCTCAAGGTACTGGAGGAGGCCGGTGTGGAGATATCCTATATTGGCGGGACCAGCATGGGTGCCATTGTTGGCGGTTTGTATGCTTCGGGTTATTCGGCCAATGAGCTGGACTCTATTTTTAATTCCCTTGATGCCGATGCGTTGCTGCGCGACTATACTCCGAGAGGCTCTAAGAATTTCTTCGAAAAGCGAAATGATGAGATGTATGCGCTTACGCTTCCGTTCAAAAATTTCAGGATCGGTTTTCCCACAGCACTATCCAAGGGATTATATAATTATACAACCGTAAACCGGCTTACCAACCACGTGCGCCATATCCGCGATTTTGATAACCTCCCAATCCCTTTTGTGTGCATTGCCACCGATGTGGAGACCGGCGAGGAGGTGGTGCTGAGAAGCGGCGTGCTGCCCGATGCCATACTGGCCAGCGGGGCATTCCCGTCATTATATGCCCCTGTTGAGATTGACGGCAGGCTGCTTATTGACGGCGGGGTTACCAACAATTACCCTATTGAGCAGGTAAGGGAAATGGGGGCAGACATTATTATAGGCATAGATGTACAGGACCCGCTCAAGACCCGTGACCAGATAAAAGGCGCAACCGGCATACTGGTACAGATAAACAACTACCAGATGATTCGCAAGATGGAAGAAAAGCGGAAGGAGACAGACATTTATATTAAACCCGATATTAAGGGCTACACGGTAATATCATTTGACGAAGGCCAGGATATTATAGACAAAGGCGAAGAATCGGCCAGGAAACTCATAGATACGTTGCGTGCCTTGGGTACAGGCCGGCCCATGGTTAAAGGCCGTGTGGTTGTAACAGATTCAATATGCGTAGAGAATATAAGTATAACAGGGCTCAAAGACTTTAACCGTTCTTATGTTATTGGTAAGCTCAACTTTAAGCCCGGCACCACCATAAGCTACCAAAGGCTTAATGATGGTATAAGCAACCTGAACGCAACCCAGAACTTTACTTCTATATCCTATCATTTTGAAGAAACCGATGAGGGCGAGATACTCCGGCTCAACCTTGTCGAAAACCCTATTGACCGTTATATAAAGTTCGGCCTGCACTATGACGGGCTCTATAAAAGCTCGGTTCTTGTGAATTATACCCAAAAGAATGTGATAAAGCACAATGACGTGATATCGGCCGACGTGATACTCGGTGATAATTTCAGGTATAATTTTGACTATTACATTGACAATGGCTTTTATCTGAGCTATGGGCTGCATTCCTATTTCAGCAGCTTTAACCGTAATTTGTCCAACGATTATTCATCCGGCAGCTTCAGTGACCTGTTGGGGGTGGAATCGGTGAATATTGATTTTTCTGACTGGACCAACCAGATTTATATCCAGTCGATCTTCAGGCAGCGGTTTTTAGTGGGCGGGGGTATAGAACACAAGCATCTCAAAATAAAATCAGAGACTATCTTAGGCGTGGAGCCCGTTTTTGACGATAGCGACTACCTGTCGCTCTTTGGGTATGTAAAGCTGGATACCTATGACAATAAATATTTCCCTACCGAAGGCTGGCTGTTTTCCGGCGAGGCAAAGTCATTTCTGCTCTCCTCCGACTATACCAAAGATTTTAAGCAATTTGGCATCATAAAGGGTGAGATAGGGACTGCCAAAACGCTATGTGAAGGGCTTACACTACAGCTGCAGTCTGAAACCGGATTTTTTTTGGGAGGGGAGACCGTCACTTCATTTGATTTCTTCCTTGGCGGATATGGCTATTACACAACCAATAACTTCCGTCACTTTTACGGGTATGATTTTATAAGCATTTCGGGCAACAGCTATATAAAAGGCGCCGCAACCCTCGACTGGGAGTTTTTAAAGAAGAACCACTTAAATTTCACGGCAAACTATGCCAATGTAGGGCATAACCTGTATGATGAGGGCGAAATATTTTCACTTCCCGAATTTAGCGGGTACGCTGTAGGGTACGGGCTCGAAACCATCATAGGCCCGCTTGAGCTAAAACACAGCTGGTCTCCCGAGACTAACAAGCACCTTACCTGGATAAGCGTGGGGTTCTGGTTTTAGGCAGTTTATGCGTTGGTTTGACAATGCGTTGTTTTGTTTTAATGCATACATAATCGCTCTATTGGCAACAAATCGACAAATAACCGTATCAACAAATAAACCTTTTAGTTAAAATCCTCATAATTTTATTAAAAACCCTATATTTGAGGACTTAAAAACAAACACGCTTATGTCTATTTGGAAAACCAAACCACTACATCTGCTTTTGGCTGAAGCCACGGAAGACGAAAAAGGATTAAAGAGGACATTATCATCAAGAGCGCTTGTAGCTCTGGGTATAGGGGCCATTATAGGCGCCGGGTTATTTTCCCTTACCGGTATTGCCGCAGCCGAACATGCAGGGCCTGCAGTAACCATTTCGTTCATCGTTGCCGCTGTAGGATGTGCATTTGCAGGTTTATGCTACGCAGAGTTTGCTTCAATGATACCTGTGGCCGGTAGCGCTTATACCTATTCTTATGCCACCATGGGCGAGTTTATGGCCTGGATAATAGGTTGGGACCTTGTGCTTGAATATGCATTGGGAGCTGCCACGGTAGGGGTAAGCTGGTCGAGATATTTGCTGGAGCTGCTCAGTTCTTTCGGGATTCATTTTCCTCCGGAGCTTACCTGTTCCCCATGGGAAACACTTACGCTGGCAGACGGCACCGTAGTAGACGGCGGCATTATTAACCTGCCGGCAATATTTATCATTATGCTGCTTTCGCTGCTGCTTGTAAGAGGTACAAAAGAATCGGCTTCAATGAATAACTTCCTTGTAGTGTTAAAGGTAGCCGTAGTGATATTGTTTATTGCCATTGGCTGGGGCTTTATAAATGAGGCTAACTATGAGCCTTATATCCCGGCTAATACAGGCGTGAAAGGTGAGTTTGGCATATCGGGCATTGCGGCAGGCGCAGCAACCGTATTCTTTGCCTTTATCGGGTTTGACGCAGTTTCAACCGCGGCACAGGAGGCTAAAAACCCACAAAAAGGAATGCCTGTAGGCATTTTGGGCTCTTTGGTTATATGTACCATACTGTATGTATTGTTTGCACACGTAATGACGGGGCTTGTGCCTTATCATGAATTTGCCGGCGACGCAAAACCTGCGGCGACTGCTTTTGCCGTTACAGGATATGACTTTTTACAAACCGGCCTTATTATTGCGATCCTTGCAGGCTATACGTCGGTAATGCTGGTGATGCTTATGGGCCAGAGCCGTGTGTTCTACTCTATGAGTAAGGACGGCCTGCTGCCGGGGTTCTTCGGGCAGATACACCCTAAGTTCAGGACACCTTGGAAAACTAATATATTCTTTATGTTCTTTGTGAGCATTTTTGCCGGTTTTGTGCCTGTAAGTGACCTGGGCCACATGGTGAGCATAGGTACCCTGCTTGCATTTGTATTGGTGTGTGTAGGCGTAATGGTAATGCGTAAAAAGCTGCCGCACGCTCCAAGGTCTTTCCGTACGCCACTGGTGCCGTTCGTGCCAATTGCGGGAATTATTGTATGCATTTACCTTATGTACTCACTACCGTCTGAAAGCTGGCTGAGGCTTTTGATATGGATGGCATTGGGAGTGGTCATCTACTTTATTTATGGTAAGAGGAACAGTAAGCTGGGCAATACTGACCTTGATACTGAAAATCCAAATTCATAATCTGAGGAGAAAGATATTTAAAGACCCGAAATTCACTTTCGGGTTTTTTTGTTTAGTGCGGCCACGGCCAAAATTCATTTTTTCGTTAAATAGCAGCCAAAAATTTAAAAAATTCCGATATTTGTGTAATGAATGCACAATGGCACGGTTTATTAAGTCATTTAAAGTTCCTCATCAAGAGAAATCCTGAATGAGGCGGTTTTATATTAAACCGTTTTCATTGTTTAATTAATAAATTCGAAACATGCCTATATACCATAAATTGGGGAACTTCCCCCAAAAACGCCACACGCAGTTTGAGAAGCCCGACGGCGGCTTGTATTATGAGCAGCTTTTTGGTACCGAGGGCTTTCACGGCCATTCATCATTGCTGTACCATGTGCACAGGCCCACGCAGGTAAAGGAGATAAAAAAATCGTATTCGGTTGAACCTAAAATAGCAATTGATAAAAATATCAGATCATTGCTGCTCAAGGGCTTTGAGCTTAAACCTAAAGATGACTACCTCGAGAGCCGCACGGCCATGCTTGTAAACCGTGACTGCATCATAGGGCTTGCAGCGCCAAAGAAATCACTTCGTGACTATTTCTATAAAAATGCCGATGCCGATGAAATGCTTTTCATCCACAAAGGCAGGGGAACGCTGCGCACCTTCATGGGAAACATTCCGTTTGAGTATGGCGACTACCTTATAATACCGCGCGGCATGATCTACCAGATAGAGTTTGAAACGGAGGATAACCGCCTGTTCTATGTAGAGTCGATAGCGCCGTTCTATACGCCTAAGCGCTATAAAAACCAAAGCGGTCAGCACCTGGAGCATTCGCCTTTCTGTGAAAGGGATTTCAAACTGCCGTCAACGCTTGAGACGTATGACGAAAAAGGTGAGTTCCTTATCAAGATTAAGAAGGAAGGAATGATGCATGAACTTGTATATGCCACGCATCCGTTTGACGTTGTGGGCTGGGACGGCTATAACTTTCCGTATGGCTTCAGCATACACAACTTTGAGCCGATAACAGGCAGGGTGCACATGCCGCCACCAATACACCAAACGTTTGAGACCTCTACATTTGTAGTGTGCTCATTCTGCCCAAGGATGTATGACTACCACCCTAAATCGATACCGGCGCCATACAACCACAGCAATATTGACAGTGATGAGGTGCTGTACTATGTGGACGGTGACTTTATGAGCCGTAACAACATCGAGCAAGGCCATATAACGCTGCATCCTAAGGGGATACCACACGGGCCTGCACCGGGCGCAATGGAACGCAGTATAGGCCAGACATTCACCGAAGAGCTTGCGGTTATGGTAGATACCTTCCGCCCGCTGATGGTGACCGAGGAAGCTATGGGCCTTGATGACGGCAAATATTACAAATCCTGGGTTGAATAACTGCACAGAATTACAAAACAAAACAAAACTATGTACCGGATTGCCGGTTAATAATAAAGATTATGAGTAAAGAAGTAAAGAGCGTAGAATACGGGCTCGAAAAAATATTTGAAGGGGCACAGGATTTTCTTCCCCTTCTTGGAACGGATTATGTAGAATTCATTGTGGGTAATGCCAAACAGGCGGCTCACTATTATAAAACGGCTTTTGGCTTCCAGTCGCTGGCTTATGCCGGCCTTGAGACAGGCCTGAAGGACAGGGCCTCCTATGTGCTTGTGCAGAACAAGATACGTTTTGTGTTCACCACCCCGCTAACGGCCGATTCTCCGCTTAATGACCATATCGTGAAGCATGGCGACGGCGTAAAAGTAGTGGCGCTGTGGGTGGAAGACGCTCGTAAATCGTTTGAAGAAACTACAAAGCGAGGGGCAAAAGTATTCATGGAGCCAACTGTTGAGACGGATGAATTTGGCGAAGTGGTACGCGCCGGTATCTATACCTATGGCGAGACAGTGCACATGTTCGTGGAGCGCAAAAATTACAACGGCGTGTTCATGCCGGGCTACAGGGAGTGGAAAAGCGACTATAACCCTACAACGACCGGTCTTAAATATGTAGACCACATGGTGGGGAACGTAGGCTGGAATGAGATGAACCAATGGGTTAAGTGGTATGAAGATGTAATGGGCTTCGTTAACTTCCTTTCATTTGATGACAAGCAGATTAATACCGAATACTCTGCGTTGATGAGTAAGGTGATGAGCAACGGCAACGGAAGGATCAAGTTCCCTATCAATGAGCCGGCCGAAGGCAAAAAGAAATCCCAAATAGAGGAATATCTTGATTTTTATGGCGGCCCGGGCGTACAGCACATTGCCATAGCCACCGATGATATTATTAAAACGGTATCTGACCTTAGGTCGCGTGGCGTGGAATTCCTTTCACAGCCGCCACAGGCCTATTATGATGACATTCCGAGGCGTCTTGGCGTACACATGTCCATGATGAAAGAGGACATAGCTGAACTTCAAAAGTTAGGTATCATGATCGATGCCGATGAGGAAGGCTATCTGCTGCAGATATTCACCAAGCCGGTTGAAGACCGCCCAACGCTTTTCTACGAAATAATACAGCGAATGGGTGCAAGAGGCTTTGGTGCGGGCAACTTTAAGGCTCTGTTTGAGGCCATTGAGCGTGAGCAGGCATTGAGGGGTACATTATAAAACTCGCATATTTTTGCATAAAGTAAAATTTTTGGCTGCCAAATTACTTATTTCTTGAATAATATGTGTTAAAGTTAAAATTTAACAGATAATTTTTCAAAAGATGTGAATACCTTTGCACCGCAAAACAGGAGAAGTCATAAACCTGCTGGTTTGTAAAGTAAATTTTCATAATTTATAGTTTTTTGGTTGGTTAATAGCATAAAAACCCGGTCATTAGTTTGACTGGGTTTTTTTGTTTTAGTATTTTTGGAACAGAAATTGCAATTACAGGATGTAAACACCAAAAATTAAGGAATTACTATGAAGAAAATGATTGCAATGCTGTTGCTCCTTACATCTGTAACTGCTTTTTCACAAGGCGCTTTCAAGACAGGCGAATACTTTAAATTCAGGATACATTACGGTATCGTGAATGCAGGGTATGCCACCCTTGAAGTTAAGGATGCCGTAAGGGATAACAAGAAGGTGCACCATGTGGTGGGGAAAGGTTATACAACCGGAATGACGAAATTCTTCTTCAAGGTTGAAGACAATTACGAAAGCTATTTTGATAAGGTAACCGGTAAGCCTTACCAGTTTGTGAGGAAGATTGATGAGGGCGGTTATACTAAAAACCAGGAAGGTTTTTTTAACCAGGATAATAACACCGTAACCGTTAAGGATTACAAGAAAAAAACGAGCAAAACCTTCTCTGTTACAGAAAATGTGCAGGACATTGTTTCCACCTTTTACTACCTGAGGAACCATCCTAAAGTCGATAATATGAAGGTAGGCGAGTCGCTTAACGTTGACATGTTTTTTGACGATGAGGTTGTAAAATTTAAGCTGAAATACATTGGCAGGGAAAATTTAAAAACTAAATTTGGCACCGTCCCCACCATGATATTCAGGCCTTATGTACAGGCAGGCCGTGTATTTAAGGAAGAAGAGAGTTTAACCGTCTGGATTTCAGACGACCAGAATAAAATCCCGCTAAGGATAAAAGCAAACCTTGCGGTAGGATCGTTAAAGGCCGACCTTGATGAAGTTAGAGGTTTGGCACATCCGCTAAAAGTAATTAAATAAGAACAATGGAGTTAACCACCCCGATACAGGAAAAACTTGACCAGCTTGACGAAAAGTTTAAGGCTATAGGCCAAAAGACAGAAACGCACCTTGAGGGCCTGCTTTGGGCAAAGCCCATAACCTATTGGGATTACATAAATACCGACGCACTCTTAAACCTGCAGATACAAAGGACCACACTCCCTGACGAGATGGTCTTTATAATGTACCACCAGATTAATGAGCTGCTGTTTAAAATGATACTATGGGAGGTGGAGCAGCTTTGCCACAACGAAGCGCCCACCACTCCTTTTTTTACAGATAAGCTAATGCGCATCAGCCGCTACTTTGACATGCTTACCACGTCATTCACTATTATGAAGGACGGTATGGAAAACGAGCAATACATGAAGTTCCGCAACACGCTCACCCCGGCGAGCGGCTTCCAGAGCGCGCAGTACCGCCTCATTGAGTTTGCCTCGACCGACCTTATAAACCTTATTGACTACCGCTACCGTGCCACAATAGACCGCAACACGCCTTATGAGCACGCGCTGGAGCACCTGTACTGGCAGGCTGCGGGCAAGGATTATAAAACCGGCGAAAAGTCGTACCTGCTGGCCGAATTTGAAAGGAAATATAAAGGCGAGTTCCTTCGTTTCATGGAAGAATACAATACCATAAACATTTGGCAGAAATTCAGGCAGCTGCCTGCCGAAAGCCAGGCCGATCCTGAACTTATTAAGGCAATGCGCCACTATGACTACACAGTAAACGTTACCTGGGTAATGGGGCACTATAATACAGCTAAAAAATATATTGAGAGCGTA
>Ga0196976_1001378_pt1 | contig 11165 bp, 8 predicted proteins | sample S3v_513CmetaG_FD_148644 | JGI IMG/M metagenome (GOLD analysis project Ga0196976, IMG submission 148644) | Soil microbial communities from Anza Borrego desert, Southern California, United States - S3+v_5-13C | ecosystem: Environmental > Terrestrial > Soil > Desert | place: USA: California...
GACGCACTGGCTTGCGACGTCCTGGGAAGGCTGTCGCTGACGCACGAGGGACTGAAGCAACGGGACGAGTTCGTCACAAACACATGTGCTAAGAGTCACATTCCATTGGTAATCACACTCGGCGGTGGGTACGGGAACCCGATCGAGCAGACGGCGTTGGCGCATGCGAACACGTTTCGAACCGCGTGGGCGGTGTTTGGAAGCGCTTCAGGCGCGGGTCGAAGCGGGTAAGGGGCCAGGGATGGCGCGGCGGCTCTGACATAAAACTGTGTGCATCACGGAAAGGGCGTGCGGCATCTTACCTTCAAGCAGGGGATCGCACACCGGCCCGTGAACCAGATCACGAAACTCGTTCGCTCCATACGAGCTTTCACAAGGGAACTCGCCCGAGATCCTGAGCCATTGGCCCCACCTGCAAGAGCTTCCAGACCAAAACTGGGTGTCGCTTTGGGCGGCGGGTTCGCACGCGGCATTTGCCACGTCGGCGCGTTGAAGGTCCTAGAAGAAGAAGGAATTCCTGTAGATTTTGTGGCGGGGACGAGCGTCGGATCGATCATCGGCGCGGCGTATTGCAGCGGCGTGTCGCCGAAAGAGCTGGAAGAGATCGCGACGCTGGTACGCTTCAAAGATTTTGCACGCTGGACGCTGTCGCGCTACGGATTCTGCACGAACGATCGCATGGACCGCTTCCTTGCAAAGATCGTCCAGGTGAAGACGTTCGAGGAACTGAAGAAGCCGCTGGCGGTGGCGGCGACAGACTTCACGACGGGCGATCCGGTGGTGTTCAAGCAAGGGCCGTTGGTGGATGCTATTCGCGCGAGTTGCGCTTATCCCGGGATGTTTCTGCCGGTCGAGTTGAACGGACGCCTGCTGGTGGATGGGATGCTTGCACATGCGGTGCCGACTCCGCCCCTGCGCGAGATGGGCGCCGAACGGGTGATTGGCATCTACCTGAGCGCGCACTGGGTGAAACTCACGGGACCGCGGCACCTGTTCGACGTGATTGGGCAATGCTTCTCGATTGCACAGGCAAAGATGAGCGAGAGCTGGAAGCGCGAGGCGGACGTGGTGATCGAGCCAAACGTGGACGGGTTCGCGTACGACTGCTTCGACCGCACGCCGGAACTGATCAGCGCGGGTGCCGAGGCGATGCGGGCGATACTGCCACAAGTCAAGCAGTGGATGACGGTGCCGGAAAGCGAGCCTACGCAGGCGAAGGCACCGCTGAGGCCGATCGGAACCCTGCCCGCGTAAGCCCTGGCGAAAGCAGTAGCGTAAACATCATCACACCTGCGTGTGACGTTGACCGTCTCCCTGCCGGGAAGTAGACTTACTGCTTAGTCCGGCATTCCCATTTCCACAACCTAAGACGAAAACGAACGGCAGCAGTGTGCTTGCGGTCTGGATTTCAGCGACGGTGCGACAGTGGTACGCATCTTGACTGTGGGGGCGCGGCACCATCTCACAACCAGGACTGGCATGACAGCGAAGCGAATCGAATCCATTGATGAACTGAAGAAACTTGCAAACAGCCTGCGTATCGACATCGTAAAGATGATCGGGGCAGCAGGCAGCGGGCATCCGGGAGGTTCACTCTCGGAAGTGGAGCTACTGGCCGCGTTGTATTTCCGAGTGATGAGGCACGATCCCGCGCAGCCGCAATGGGAAGGTCGTGATCGCTTTATCCTGTCGAAAGGACACGGCGTGCCCGCCTTGTATGCAGTTCTGGCTGCCGCAGGATATCTCGATCCGAAGCTGCTGGCGACGTTGCGGAAGTTGGGTTCGCCGCTGCAAGGGCATCCGGACCGGCGCATGATGCCGATCCTGGACGCGTCGACGGGATCGCTGGGCCAGGGAATCTCCATCGCAATCGGAATGGCGCTGGCTGCGAAGATGGACAAGCGCGACTGGCACACCTTCGTGATGGTGGGGGACGGCGAGATACAGGAGGGGCAGAACTGGGAGGCGGCGATGTTCGCGCCATACCACAAGCTGAACAACCTGACTCTGATCGTCGATTACAACCGTCAGCAACTGGATGACTGGACAGCGAAGATCCTGGATATCGATCCGCTCGGGGAGAAGCTGAAAGCGTTTAACTGGAACGTAGTTGAAGTGGATGGGCACGATTTTGGGCAGGTGATCCCGGCATTGGAAAAGGCGCGCGCGAACACGAGCGACCGTCCGACGGCCATCGTTGCGCATACGGTCAAGGGCAAAGGCGTGTCGTTCATGGAGAACAACATCAAGTGGCACGGTGTTGCACCGAAGCCGGAAGAGGTCGAGGCAGCGGTGAAGGAACTGGAAGCGAAGGCAGTCTAAGAGGGACGGATGGCGAGCACAACTAAACTCGAATTGAAGATGGGCAAGGCGACTCGCGAGGCGTACGGCGAGGCACTGGCGGAACTTGGGCGGAAGAACCCGAACGTGGTGGCGCTCGACGCCGACCTGGCAAAGTCGACGTTTAGCGCGACGTTCCAGAAGGAATTTCCGGACCGCTTCTACACTGTCGGGATCGCGGAAGCGAACATGGTTGGCATCGCGGGCGGCATGGCGCTGGCGGGAAAGCTGCCTTTCGCTTCATCGTTCGCGGTCTTCCTTTGCGACAAGGGCTATGACCAGTTGCGGATGGGAGTGGCGTATCCGCACGTGAACGCGAAGTTTGTCGGATCGCATGGCGGCATTTCGATCGGAGAAGACGGGCCCAGCCAGCAGTCGGTCGAGGACTTCGCCTTGATGTGCGCCCTGGCGGGATTTACGGTGATCTGTGCGGCGGATGAATTCTCGGCTCGAGCACTGGTGCACCGGATGGCGGAATGGGACGGCCCGTGCTACATGCGAACTGGCCGCGCAAAAGCACCGATCATCTACGGGCCGAAAGACACGTTCGAGATCGGAAAAGCGAAGGTACACGGGACGGGACGTGATGTCGCGATTGTAGCCGTGGGTTTCGAGGTCGGGTACGCGTTGCAGGCGCAGGCGCAGCTCGAGGAGCAGGGTATCTCTGCGCGCGTGATCGATATGCACACACTGAAGCCGATAGACGACGCGACGCTGGAGCAGGCCGCTCGCGAGTGCGGAGCCATCGTGACCGCGGAAGAGCATCTACTGGACGGCGGGCTGGGTTCACAGGTGGCGCGGTCGGTGGCGAAGTCGCATCCGGTGCCGATGGAGTTCGTGGGCATCAACAACACTTATGCGGAGAGCGCAACCCCGGACGAGTTGATGGAGAAGTATGGGCTGACGGCTCCGTACATCGTGAACGCGGTGAAGCGGGTGTTGAAAAGGAAGTGAGAAGCGAAGATTCGTCCTAAAGAGCCTCTGCACAAGCAGAGGCTTTTTTGCGTTAGACGCAACGAAGCTCGCGCTGCGTGAAGTAGAGGGCGAGAGTAGCCAGGAGCGCCACCGATGACATCGCCGCAATCGCGTGGGGAGCGGTAAAGGTTTCGGCGAGCGAGCCGGCGAGGATACTGCCAATGGGAGCGAATCCGAGAAAAGCGGTGGCGTACATGCTCATAATGCGCCCACGCATTTTATCGATGGAGAGGTGCTGAAGAAGAGCGTTGACGGTGGCAACCGTGAGAACCATCGCGTAGCCGATGATGGCGAGCAGTACGGCGGAGAGAATGCGGTTGCGCGAGAAGGTGAACGCGATAACCCCCAGATAGAAGACGACAGCCCAGGTGACTACGAAACGTCCACGGCACTGGATGTTCTTCATGTAGGCGATAGTCGCTGCGCCGAGGAATGCGCCGCCGCCCTGGGCGGCCATGAGCAGGCCAAAGCCGGTTTCGCTGACGTGCAGGATGTTCCTGGCAAAGAGCGGCACGAAAATGACGTAGGGGAATCCGAAGATGCTCGCTATGGCGACGAGAACGATCAGCAAGAGCATTTCGCGGCGGCTGAAGAGATAGCGGAAACCGTCGGCGAGAGTCTCCCAGATGCCGGTGTCTTCGGGCGGGTAGACGGGAGGGTAGGTGATGCGGCTGAGCGCGAAGAGAACGGCGACAAAGCTGACGGCGTTCAAGAGGAAATTACCGGCGACGCCGAAAATCGCCATGGCGAATCCGCCGAGCGTGGGGCCAAGTACACGCGACATGTTGAACTGCGCAGAATTAAGGGCAATGGCATTGGTGAGGTCTTCGCGCGGAACGAGTTGTGGGACGAGCGACTGATACGCGGGCGAGTTGAGCGACATCACCAAGCCGTTGGCGAAAGCGATGAGCACGATCAACGGAATGTTGATGCGGTCGAGAGCGGTGAGCGCCCAGAGGGTGAACGCGATCAGCATCAGTGAGGTCTGGGTGACCATCATCAGCTTGCGGCGATTGACGCGGTCGGCCATAACGCCGCCGAGCAGAGAGAACATCAGCATGGGCGCGGTGGAGGCAAAGCCAATGACTCCGAGCCAGAATGCGGAGTTGGTGGGCGCAAGCGAGAGCACGAGCCAACTCTGCGCGACATTTTCCATCCATGTGCCGACGTTTGAAAGGAAATTGCCACCCCAGAACAGTCGGAAGTCGCGATTGCGCAGGGCACGGATGACGGCCGGCATCGCGATGGTGGTAGGAGCGATCTGCGGGGCGAGAGTCTCTTCCTGCGCGATCGCCTGGATGGCGCGCGAATCGCCTGACCCGGCAGTGACACGTTCGCCGGATGCTGCGCCATCAGGGCGATCAGCAGTTGCACGGGTGTTGTCGTCCAAAAGAAGCCCTCGCGGTCAATTGCGTTTAGATGATGCAAGTGCGGTTCTGTCGCACGGCTAGTGTATTCTTTTCAGCCAAATGGCAGATGTCGAGAATCAATGCTTCGGCGGCACAGGAGGCTTCCGGGTTGAAACGCACGATCGTCGCAGTCCTACTGATCAGTCTCGTCCTACCGAATGCACTCAGCGCACAGCAACCTCAATCCAATCCGGCGGAAGGGCCCATCTTCGGGTTCCGCGAGTTTGCGGCCCAACGGCAGCTTGAGCAGAAGTTCATGGCAGTTCCGGACCCGAAGCAGGCACAACTACACCTGAAGACGCTGACTTCCGAGCCGCACATGGCGGGAACCCCGGGAGATCGGAAGACCGCAGAGTATGTCGCGCAGCAGTTCCGTGATGCCGGGCTGGAAACGCGGATAGACGAGTACAAGGTCTGGATCAACTATCCGGCGAGCATCAGCGTAACTGCCAAGGTCGGGGACAAATTGCTGATGCAGGGTCCGACGCGCGAGCGAGTTGGCGGGGATCCGTACGAGGACGATCCCCGCGTGGTGATGGCGTTCAATGGGCAGTCGCCGTCGGGGACGGTCGAGGCTGAAGCGGTTTACGCGAACTACGGACGCCCGGAGGACCTGGCACGACTGAAGCAGTTGGGCGTGGATGTGAAGGGCAAGATCCTGCTGGTGCGGTACGGGCAGAACTTCCGGGGAGTGAAGTCGTTTGTGGCGGAAGAGAACGGCGCGGCCGGTGTGATCATCTACTCCGACCCGATCGACGACGGATATTTCAAGGGCGACATGTATCCGAGCGGACCGTATCGTCCCGAGACTGGAGTGCAGCGAGGATCGATCCTCTACATGTTCGAGTATCCGGGCGACCCAACTACGCCAGGGATTGCGAGCGTCCCGACGTTGCCGGAGGCGAAGCGGACAGCTCCGGAGAAGGCGCAGAACATGCCGAAGATCCCCACTACGCCGCTGTCGTACCACGACGCGGAGCCAATCCTGGCAAAGCTTGGCGGACCGGAGTCACCGAGAGAGTGGCAAGGCGCGCTCCCGTTCACGTATCACGTTGGTCCCGGGCCGGTGAGAGTACGGATGGAACTGAAGCAGGATTTCCAGTACAGGCCGATCTGGAACGTAATAGGAATGGTGAAGGGCAGCCAACTTCCGGACGAGTGGGTGGTAGCGGGGAACCATCGTGATGCGTGGGTGTACGGCGCGGTAGATCCGAGTAGTGGGACGGCAGCGATGCTCGAGACGGTGCGCGGACTGGGCGCGCTGCTGAAAACCGGATGGCGTCCGAAGAGGACGATCGTATTCGGCAGTTGGGATGGCGAAGAGCAAGGACTGCTTGGATCGACCGAGTTTGCCGAGCACTATGCAAAAGAATTGGGCAACTCTGCCGCGTACTTCAATATGGATGTGGCGGTCGCGGGACCGAACTTTGGAGCGTCGGCGGTGCCAAGCCTGAAGCAATTCGTGCGCGACGTGACGAAGGCAGTCTCAAGTCCGAAGGGAGGGACGGTCTACGACGGATGGGTCTCCGCAAGCGAAAAGAAGCCGGAGTGCTTGTCGCCTTCGTGCTCGACGCGAGTTGGACCAGCACCAACTCCGGAGAATCCGCAGGCTGCGCAGAGCGTGCCGCCGGTGGCGGTGAAGGAGGATGTTGCAGTAGGGAACCTTGGCAGTGGATCAGACTACACGGCATTCCTTCAGCACCTAGGAATCCCGGCGACGGATGTAGGCTCGGGCGGCCCATACGGCGTGTATCACTCAGTGTTCGACAACTACGCGTGGTTCGAGAAGTTTGGCGATCCTGAATTCGTATACCTACAGCAGATGGCTCGAGTGTTTGGCCTCCAGGTATTGCGCATGGCAGATGCCGATGTGCTGCCGTACGACTACGAGCAGTACGGTAAAGAAGCGGCGACGTACATTACCGCGGCAGAGAAGAAAGCAAAGCAGGGGAAAATTGCAGGACCGAGTTTCGCGGCGGCACTCGCGGCGGCACACCGCTTCCGTACTGCCGGCAAGCACGTCAACGATGTACAGCACGATGCGAACGCCGATGCCGCAAAATTGAACGCTGCGCTTCGTGCAGCGGAGCGTGCACTGCTGACGCAAGGTCTACCGAACCGCACGTGGTTCAAGCACGCAGTGTATGCACCGGGCGAGTACACGGGATATGCGGCCGTGGTGATTCCCGGCGTGAATGAGGCGATCGACAGGCGCGATGCTGTGCGCATAGATCAGCAATTGGCGGTGCTGACCGATGCGCTGAATCGTGCAGCGTCAGTACTGGAGGCGGTGAAATAGCCCTCGGGAAGTGACTGCGGAAGTTCCGGGCATGACTTTCGGGTCATGCCCTTTCTACTTTCCGGTGAGCGCTGGGCAGAGGGAAAACCATGCTAACTTGCGTTACACAAGCGGGCATTGGAAGCGTTTTGGGGGCATCGCCTTAGTTCTCCGCGCAAAACACTCTCGATCGAGAGCGGAATCTGAGGGCTTGATAAGGTCGCTCCTAGGTGATTCGGCCAATGCCTTGCTGAGATGTGGGGGAGCAGAATTCAAGCATGTACAGGGAAATGCACAGGTTTATTGAAGCGCACGACCGCTATCTCTCACTTGAAGCGGCGAGGACCCAGTGCGACACACCGCAGCAGCGGGAAATGATGTACATCGAGATCATGAAGGCGTATCTCGAAGTCCAGTATCGCGCGAACCAGATAGCGGGTCTTCAGTACGCAGATGGCTGGGACTTCGCCGACGCGAACTAGATGTAACCACCACAGCTTAAGCTCTGGCATCTGGCGAGGGCGAAGTCGCTTCTAAGTAGAAGCGCCAAATTCATCCGGCCACTCACGGCCGGTATCGCTCGCCACGTCGTCCAATCTGACGGGAAAAGGTCATCCGATGCCGCTGGCCAGAATTCGCAGTACACTCACGTCTATCCCCAAAGAACTCGAAGAAGAACTGCGCGCGTCGGGCTACGACCTCGAATTCGTGCGTCCTGACGAACAGCGGGAGCGGCCTGCGGAACTTGAACTGACGCTGGATAGCGTCGAACCAGGAGCCGCATTGCGACTGGCAGCGGAGGGTAGCGGCAGCGTGTACGTTGCCGCGGGCGCGCTGCGGGCTGCAAGGAAGCCGACCCCTGACGCTGGTCAGCGGGAGGAAAGGCAGCGTGCGGAGCGAGCGGAAGTTGAGCGCCTGCTAGACGAACGCAAGAGGGCCGAGGAAGCCGGAGTGGCACAGCAGCAAGCTGAAGCGCAAGCCGAACGCCGCGAGGCGCAGAGACGCGAGGAGGAGCGGCAGGAGCAGTTGCGTCGGGACAAGGAAGCGAGTGACCTGCGAGCGGCCCAGTTAAGGCGGGAGAACGAGCTGCGGGAGCAGCGGCGACTGGTGGAACTCCGCGCGGCGGAGGAGCGCAAGGAGCAGGCACAGGCGGAGGAGCGCAATCGACTGGCAGAAGAGCAGGCGCAGTTGCAAGCCGAGCAGGAGCGCATGCGCGCTGAATTAAGCCGTAAGGAAGAAGAGCTGCGAGAACACGAACGGCGGTTGCGTGCGGAGCGGGAGCAACTTGAGCGCGAACGCCAGACTGCGAGAAAGGAGGCCCTGCTCGCAAATCAGCAGTCGAGGGCTGAGAAGACAGAGCGAGAGGACAATAAGGCACTGCCGATCCCGGCGGGCGCAAGCGCAGGGGAACTGCCCGCGCCTCTGACCTCGAACGTGCCGAGGAAGCCGGAAGTACACGCACCAGAGCCGCACAGGCGGCTACAGCTGCGGCGAGTTGAGCGGCCGGTCTTTGAGAGCGGCACGCGTCGCGTTCGGCATAGGGAGTACCGTCGAGCGGCTGCGGTGGCAGGCGTTCTGACATTAGTGATCATGGTGTTGTGGATTGTGCTGGCGTCGCGCCGGCCTGCGGATCCGCTGACAACTCCGGACCTGGTGAAGTCGAACACTGTTGAGCAGTCGTCTCCGTTCGGCGCTGCCAAGGTTCCCGCTCCGGCGCAGGGACAGCCACAGGCCGGACCGCAAGCACCTGCTCAAAATTCGGGCAAGGCAGCAAAACCGGCGGCCGCCAAGCCGAACCCCGCAAAGCAGCCTCGGCGAACGCGCACTGGTGATGCGGACGATGATGACGAAGTTGTGGTGAGGCACTTCGGCGCGAAGAGCACGAATGCCAACGAATCGAGCGCGACGACGAGAGACGGCGTAAAAGTCTTTTCGGACCTCGACTAACCGAGGCTGGCGCGCAGAAGAAAAAGCCCAGCTTGCGCTGGGCTTTTGAATGCGTGCGAGTGGGTTACTTGATGGTGACGATCTTGTTCATCAGCTCGGAGTAGTCGGCCTTCTCGAGTCCGTGCACCTGCTTGTTGTACTCATCGACCTTGGATGAGTAGTTCATGGAGCAGAACTTCGGTCCGCACATTGAGCAGAAGGCGGCTTCCTTGTAGAACTTGTCGGGAAGCGTCTCGTCGTGCATGGCGCGCGCGGTCTCAGGATCGAGGGAGAGTTCGAACTGCTTCTCCCAGTCGAAGACATAGCGCGCGTGCGAGATGGCATTGTCACGGTCCTGCACGCCGGGGCGATGGCGAGCGAGATCGGCAGCGTGAGCGGCGATCTTGTAAGCGATGATGCCGTCCTTCACGTCCTTCTCGTTTGGCAGCCCCAAGTGTTCCTTCGGGGTGACGTAGCAGAGCATCGATGCGCCGTACCAGCCGATCATCGCTGCGCCAATGGCGGAGGTGATGTGGTCGTAGCCGGGAGCGATGTCGGTGACAAGCGGTCCAAGCGTGTAGAAGGGCGCGCCGTAGCACCACTCGACTTCCTTATCGACCTGCTCCTTAATCTTGTCGATTGGCACGTGACCGGGGCCCTCGATCATGACCTGAACGTCGCGTTCCCAGGCCTTCGCAGTCAGTTCGCCCAATGTCTTGAGCTCAGCGAACTGCGCCTCATCACTGGCGTCCGCGATGGAGCCCGGACGGAGTCCGTCGCCGAGGGAGTAGGCGACGTCGTACTTCGCCATGATCTTGGTGAAATCGTCAAAGCGTTCGTAAATGAAGTTCTGCTTGTGGTGATGGGCCATCCACTGCGCCAGGATCGCGCCGCCGCGGCTGACAATGCCGGTGATGCGCCTGGCGACCATGGGCAAGTACTGGACAAGCACGCCGGCATGGATGGTCATGTAATCGACGCCCTGCGCGGCCTGTTCCTCGACTACTTCGAGGAGGATGTCGGCGGTTAAATCCTCAATGCGACGGACACGCGCGACCGCTTCGTAGATGGGCACAGTGCCGACGGGCACCGGCGAATGCCGCAGGATAACTTCGCGGATCTGGTGAATGTCGCCACCGGTGGAAAGATCCATGACGGTGTCCGCGCCATAATGCACGGCGGTATGGAGCTTCTTCAACTCGTCGTCGACATTCGAGGTGACGGCAGAGTTGCCGATATTGGCATTGATTTTGCAGAGCGACTGAACGCCAATCGCCATGGGCTCGAGTTCCGGGTGGTTGACGTTGGCCGGAATGATCATGCGACCTTCGGCGATTTCCTTGCGCACCAGCTCGGGCGAAATCTTCTCGCGATCGGCCACGTACATCATTTCTTCGGTGACGATACCTTTGCGGGCGAAGTGCATCTGGGACATATTGGTGTCGCCGGTCTTGGCGGCTACATCCTTGCGCCGTTGGACCCAGTCGGCCCGCAACTTCGGGATCCCGTTCCCCACACTGCCATTCCCGTTACTTTCGTTCGTTGTCATAACCTCTGTGACCTCACTGATGCGTTCCGAAACAGCCATTATACGCCGCCGAATCCGAGCGAACTTCGGTGCGAAGGTGAGCTGTAACCGAAGGTGGCAGGAGTCTGGAGAGTCGGGTTCCTCAATGTTATCGGCTGAGCATGAAATGGTATTCGCCCGGCTTGACCCCGGAGCGACATCGGTCGTAACCTTCTCGGAACGGGGTGTTTAGAAAAAATTTTCAGTGTCGTACCCGAGTGGGCGGGCATCTCTCATTATTGATATGTCGCAACATACGAAGAAGTATCTTCAGTTCGGCGTAGCGATCGGCATAGTAGTGCTGTCGCTTGGGTACCTGGCGTTCACGGGCGTGCAGGAGAGCAAGAGCTACTACGTCACGATCAAAGAACTTCGCGAAATGGACAACAGCGTCTATTCGAAGCGCCTGCGCGTGGCGGGCAATGTTCAGCCGGGATCGATCAAACGGCAGGGAACGCGCGTGGAATTCACGTTGCTTGAGGAAGGCCGCACGCTACCTGTGATCTATAACGGCACCGAAGCGCCACCGGATACGTTTAAAGATGAGTCGCAGGCGCTTGCCGAGGGCACGTTCGGCAGAGATGGCGTGTTCCACGCGAAGAAGCTACAAGCAAAGTGTGCTTCGAAGTACGCGCCCGAAGAAGGGAAGCCCGGCTACGGTACTCCCTCG
>Ga0196976_1001379_pt1 | contig 11163 bp, 12 predicted proteins | sample S3v_513CmetaG_FD_148644 | JGI IMG/M metagenome (GOLD analysis project Ga0196976, IMG submission 148644) | Soil microbial communities from Anza Borrego desert, Southern California, United States - S3+v_5-13C | ecosystem: Environmental > Terrestrial > Soil > Desert | place: USA: California...
GACGCAAGATTTCGGCCTTCTGCTCAGACGTGAATGGGCGTCGCGTTCGCTTCTTCGACATGACGGATCTCCTTGCCGTGTGCTTAACACGGCGTTTGGTCCGTCACGTTCCGTCCGAGGCGGCACACGACCAGGACCCATAAGGTGCGCCTCACCATGGTCACGAGTATACGTTCATTCGCAGATCAGGCGATCCAGTTGCTGCAGCGGCTGGGGAGCTAATACACTGAATTGCTCCAGCCGGGAAAACCGTGCAGCCATTCACGTTCTTCATCAGCTACCGACGTCAGGATACGGCGCCTATTGCGCTATTGCTGAAGTACGAGATTGAGAAGCGTCTTCAATTCGTACGTGTGTCGGTGGATGTCGACGAGCTCGCATTGAGTGACTCGTTTCCGGAGAGACTCATGCAGCTGATTGACAACTCCCACGCGACGATCGTCCTGATCGGTCGAAATTGGATGCCTCGACACGATCAGGCTCGCGAGAATCAGCCGTTCCCGGCCGCTGCAGCGGCTCGACACGACGATTGGATCGTGACGGAGATTACGCGGTCGCTTCGTAGCCCGATCGCCTACGAGGAGCACGAACGCTACGGGTTGTCCGAAAGAGCGATTCTGCCGATCTTCGTTGATTGCGACCGCAGGTTCGATCAGTTCGAGGTGCCGGCGGCAATTACGGCGATCTCGGCCAAGCACGCTGAGCGCATCGAGTACGCCGGATGGCCGAACGAGATTGGCCCTTTGATTGAGCGCATTGCGATCAAGCTGGGACTGAAGAAACGGCCCGAGGCCGACGAGTATCCGACACCAGACACGGCAAAAGCGAGAACACAGCCGTTACCGGATCGCGAGCTTGCGACGATTCTGAAATATGAAGACTATCGGGGCTGGTACCTGGACAACTTCGGCAACGCGGATGTTCGTTATCTGGTGAAGACGTTCAGGTTTCACCATTTCAACCAGGCGGCTGATTTCATGAAGCAGGTCGCGGACTATTGCCGGGTGCTGAATCATCACCCCGAATGGCGGAACGTCTTTAACTATGTCACAGTAGCGCTGACCACTTGGGACGCAAGGCGCCGGGTCACGATCTACGACCTGAATCTGGCGTTATTCATGAACAAGGTCGCAGATACGATCAGGTAACCGCCGCCGGGTCACACATCAGGCATATTGCCACGGCACCTCTGTAAAGCGCCCGTTGCTCTTTCGAAAAACGCCGATCTGCTGTGAGCTCGCAGAGTAGATCAGCCACAGGAAATCGGGCCGTGTACGGGCGAGGCGGGAGTCCGTCGGCGACGGACGTGCCGGGCCGGAGGGGTGACTGTGGAAGCAGCCGCACAGGACCAGGCCGTCCCGGCCGATCCGGCGCCGGATCGTGGCGATCGCGGCACGAGGGATCTCGAACGAGCCTCGTGCGATCGCCACGTTCGGCGCCGGGTACAACACGATGTCCAGGAAACGTCCCACCCGTTTCGCGGCCAGGAGCCCGCATGCCTCGGCAGGAAACGCGGCGCTGGCCAGTGCCACGACTCGCGCGAGCGTCATGCGCGGGATCCTGACCTCCGCGGCCTGACGCAGCATTCCGGTCAGATTCCGAATAGCTTCGTGATCAGGCCGAGAAAGAACTCCTTGTCCTTCACGACGACGTCCCGGATCAGACCGAGCAGGTCATCTCCGAAACCGCCTCCGGCAAGACCTCCCGCGCCGAGTGGCGAACCGATGTCGCCGGTGCCGGTGGCTGCAAAGACGCGGTCCGGGTGCTCCGCCGTATACGCGGCAGCGGCCGCGGTAATGGCGGCGAAGTTCCGGATCATCGAGTTGTCCAACTCGAGGAACACGCGCGCCTCGGCCAGTACGGCGCGTCCGAACGCGATCTTTTCCGACTCCCATTGTGCGCGTGCATCCGAATACGACTGAGGGGCGCGATCGGCATCCATTTCAGACATGGTGAGCTACCTCCCATGACTAGTGACGCCAGGTCTGCAATCGTTTCATCCGGCTCTACGGACCGGCCGTATACGCCTCGATGACCGGATAGGCGAGCAGGGGAGCCGGGCTGGTGCCCGCTCGTTCCACGACGATGGTCAGCGTGTACGTCCCGGAGAAACGCGGGGTGAAATGGGTTCCCCAGCCATCGTCCGGCCCGGCGCCGAGCCGTTCGATCCGCACGGAGCCGCCGCCGATGGGGACTTCGGTGATCGCGCCATCGATCGTCGCCCTGTCCTGCAGCCAGTTCCATTCGGAAAGCCGCCGCGCATGGCGGAACACCATCTCGCCTCGCTCGTTCTGCAGCTGCATCGAGACCTGTGCGTCGAGGCCGGTCCGTTCCGGCACGCGGAATCCGACGGTGTAGTGCATCGGGGGGGCGAGCCGCGTGAACCGGAAGGAGTACCGGCCCGGGCGCGTGAGATCGATGGGTGGAAACGCGACCTGAAACGTCGTTTCTCCCGCATACCGCCGATACGTTCCATCTCCTGAATACAGAACGCCGGCATGGAACCACGCCACGAGGTAGAGGAGGAATGCGAGCACCGCGGCGAGCGGCAGTCCGATCACCGCCGCGGGAAGCCAGAGCAGGAGTCGCCTGGCGCGAAAGGGACTACCCCTCCAGCACCCGCGTGATCTCTTCCACCGCCTGATCCTTGCCCACGACCGTGAGCCGGTCGCCGAAGTTGCGGCGGACGGCCTCGCGGTCGGAGCTGGCGGTCATGAAGATCACGTGGCGGAGGTCTTCCCCCACTTCCTCGCGCAGGTAGGCGAGCACGCCGTAGCCGCTGTGGTGGGGAACGTCGGCGTCGATGACGATGGCCGCGTAGTCCTCGGTCTCCAGCTTCGAGATCGCGTCCCACCCGTCCGTCGCGCAGTCGCAGTTGAAGCGTTCTTCGATCGTCCGGCAGAAATCGGGGTTGTTCTCCACGACCAGGATCTTGTCGTCTCTCCGCATAATCCTCACTCTCTTGCATTCGAGGTGCCGAGGCAAGCGGAGCTGTATTCTGTGCGCATGAAAATCCTCGCCGTCCTCGCGCTGGCGCTCCCGCTCTACGCCGCCGACCCCGCCTGGATCGAATACGGTCCCGAGGGCCCCATCGCCCGGGCCATCGTCACCAAAGGCCGTGAGTGTCCCCCCATCGTCATCGACGGCGCAGCGCGGCGCATGCACCTCCGCGCGCTGCCCGGCCCCGGCTACGCCGTCACCTCGTGCGAGATGCCGTTGCCGAGGGACGTGCGCTCCGCCGAGGTCGAAGGCAGACAGCTTCCGGTGCACAAGCTCGGACGCACCGCGAAGGTCGCCCTCGTCGGCGACACCGGCTGCCGCCTCAAGACCGGCAACCCGCCGAGCATCCAGGACTGTTCGGATCCGCAGGCGTGGCCGTTCGCGACCGTCGCAAAGTCGATCGCGGCGTGGGACCCCGACCTCGTCCTGCACGTCGGCGACTACTACTACCGCGAGGCGGCGTGCAAAGGCACGACGTGCACCCAGGCGCCGTACACCTGGAGCCGCTGGAACGCCGATTTCTTCACCCCCGCCGCGCCGCTCCTCGGCAACGCGCCGTGGGTCATGGTGCGCGGCAACCACGAGACCTGCACGCGCGCCGCGGAAGGATGGTTCCGCTTCCTCGACCCGCGCCGCTACGCGTGGGAGAACGTCGCCACCTGCAAATCGAACGCGAACTTCACGCCGCCGTACGTCGCCACCGTCGGCGACCGGCGCTTCATCGTCTTCGACTCGTCGGGCCTGAGCGACAACGACGCCACGCAGGCCACCATGGTCGCGCAATGGCTCCAGCTCTACGCCAGGCAGCAGCCCGGCGCGTGGCTCATGCTCCACCATCCGTTCTGGGGCACCTCCTACGGCGACCTCGACACGCCGACGCTCTGGAGCGCGTGGTCGCAGGCGGGGAGCGCCACCGATCCGATCGACTTCATCCTCACCGGCCACATTCACCTGCTGGAGCTGCTGGCGTTCCGCGACGGACGTCCGCCGCTCGCCGTCGTCGGCAACGGCGGCACCGCGCTCGACCCCAAGGCGAACGACCCGACCGGCCAGCAGTTCGGCACGGGCGGCCGCACCGCATCGACGTTCATGCAGGACGACGGCTTCGGCTTCATCGCCGCGACGCCGTCCGCGAACGGCTGGACGTTCGACATCCGCGACCAGGATGGAAAGACGAAGACCAAGTGCGCCGTGACCGCGGCGACGATCGTGTGTGATTGAGTGATCGCGTACGGCTTGGTGATCGACAACAGGACGCAGGATCCGACGTATGTGATGGGGATGTGACGATCAAGCAGTAAACTCGGCCGATGATGGCGCGGTCCCAGTCCCCTCTCCCCACCGCGGTGGGGAGAGGGGACTGGGACCGCCCCATGCACGCGTATCATCGCTCCATGCGATTCCTGGTGGTCGTGTCGGCTCTGGCCTGCATCTGGTCGTACGGTACGACGCTGCGCGGGAGAAAAGTGCAGGTGGAGGGCGCGCGCGGGGTCGACCTCGAGACGCACGTACTGAACCGCGACTCCTCCACCGACTGGAAAGAGCGGCGCGCCGAGTATGCGGCGCGGGTGGCGAAGACGGCGGACCCCGAGGTGCGGAACGACTACGCGGTCACGCTCCTGCACACCGGCGAGACCGCGGAAGCGATCCGCATCCTGCGGGCGCTGGAGAAGGAAAGGCCGGGCCGCTACGAGACCGCGGTCAACCTCGGCACGGCACTGGAGCTCGCCGGCCAGAACGCCGAGGCGCTGCGGTGGATCCGCGAGGGCATCCGCCGCAATAGCAACGCGCACGACGGGACCGAGTGGCTGCACGTGCGCATCCTCGAGGCGAAGCTCGCGTTGGCGCGCGACCCGAAGTGGCTGGCCACGCATTCGATCGTCGGACTCGACTTCGGCCAGGACGTGGTTCCGAAGAAGCTGCACTTCTGGCCGGACGACAACCGCGGCCGCGAGGCCACGCCGTCGGTCGTGCGCAGGGCGTTCTATTACCAGATCGACGAGCGCGTCGACTTCGTGAAGCCGCCCGATCCCGTGTTCGCGGGCCTCCTGTTCGACTGGGGGAACCTGGAGATGCTCACCGGCACGCTCGAGACCGCGGAAGTGCTGTACGTCGAGGCCTTGCAGTACCGCCCGCAGAACGAGAGCCTCCTGCGCGCGCGCCTCGCGCACGTGCGCAAGCTGCTGAAGAAGAAGTAGCTACTTCAGCACCTTCGACACCCGCGCCAGCAGAATCGAGTTCTTCACCGGCTTGCGGATGAAGTCCGCGGCGCCGATGGCGAAGGCGCGCACTTCCGGTTCCTCGCCGGGGAGGCCGGAGATGAAGATGGCCGGGACATCGATGCCCTTCTCGTGCAGCGCCTCGAGCACCTTGTGGCCGTCGATGAAGGGGAGGTCGACGTCGAGCAGGAGCAGGTCGACGTGCTCGCGGCCGATGAGCAGCAGCGCCTCGGCGCCGTCCTTGGCCAGGAGGACGTTGTAGCCGGCGCTCCTGAGCACGGCGTTGGTGAGCTCGCGATTGAGGACGTTGTCCTCGACCACGAGCACGGTCTTGCGGGCATCGCGCTCGGACGGCTGCGGCGCGTTACGGCGCTTGCGCAGCTCCACGATCTCCTGCTGCAGGGCGCGCGTCTCCGCGTCGGGCTCGAGGTCGAGCTCGCGGCGGAGCAGCTTCGCGCAACTGTCGAACTGCTGCAGCGCGTTCAGCAGGTCGCCGCTCTGCAGGTAGAGGCGCATCAGCGTGCGGTGCATCGACTCCTGCAGCGGATCGATGCGCAGCGACTGCTGGGCGATGGCGATGGCCTCGTCCAGCGATCCGCTGCGGGCCAGCTGTTCGACCAGTTGCGCGTGGGCGCGCAGCCCCATGCGATGCAGGCGGTCGCGCTCGGCCAGCACCCACTGGTCGAACTTCTCCTCGTCGATCTGGAAGCCGTCGAGGAAGTCCCCGGCATACAGCCGGGTGGCCGGATCGAGCGCCTCGGCGGTCCCGGTGGCGACCAGCGACTCGAACTCCGCCACGTCGCAATAGATCAGCGACGCATCGAGAGCGAGGAAGTCGCCTTCCTCGACGAGGACCTTCTGCGGCGACACGGCCGCCAGCTCGCGGCGCATCGTGGAGAGGGTCTGGCGCAGGCTTTGGCGCGCCTGTTCCGGCGCGGTGCTGCTCCAGAGCAGCGTGGCCATCTTGTCGCGCGACACCTGTTGCCCCGGCCTGACCGCCAGGTACGCCAGCATCGCCTGGGACTTGCGTGCCGAAATCGTGATCAAAGAGCCCGACTCGGTGCGGAGCCGGAAGTCTCCGAGGAGCTCGAGATGTAGGACCGCCATGTTTTGCGCGGCGATTATACGAGTCGCTGGCTAACCCGCGGCAACCAGTCGCGCCTCTTCCCCGAGAAACGTCCGGATCTCCGGCACGCGCGCGTCGACGTCGGCTTCGCCGATCTCGATGATGCGCTTGGTGTACTCCGGCTCGAACATGAGCAGGGAGACGAAATCGGGGGACTCGGTTTCCTTCGCGCCGAGGGCGCGCACGAGGAGCTTGAGCTTGCGCGGCAGGTAGCGCTCGTACTCGCCGGAGAGCTTTCCGAGGTCGACCGAGGGACGGAGCACGAGCAGCTCGATGGGCTTGAGGCCGTCGCGCTCCTGCGGCGCCATCTTGCGCAGCAGGTCGTTCATCCGCTCCATGCGGGCCACGTCCTCGTCGATGACGTCGAGGAAGACGGCGTTGACGAGCTGGCCCAGGATCTGGGCCGCGGGCGGATAGCCGCTGACCACCGGCGTTGCCGCCTCGTCGGGCGTGCGCTGGTAGCCGGTGGACATGGCGATGATGCGCCGCGCGCCGAGGTGCACGGCGGGGGAGAGCGGCGCGGCCAGGCGGATGCCGCCGTCGCCGTGCCACTGGTCGCCGATGCGCACGGCCGGAAAGACGAACGGCAGCGCGGCGGAGGCCAGGACGTGCTCGGGCGTGAACTTCGTCGGCGCCACGCGCCGGTTCGGTCCTTCGTAGACGTCGTAGTAACGCCCCTGCACCCAGCGCACGGTCTGGCCGGTGGAGTAGTCGATGGTGATCAGCGCCAGGGCATTGAGGTCGCCGCTGAGCAGGTTCTCCTCGATGCCCGGGATCTCGCATCCCGAGGGGGTGTGCAGGACGCGGCAGAGCAGTTCCTTGAGCGGCGTCGTGTCGACGATGCCGTGCGGCTGCGACCTGGTCCACTTCAGTTTTCTGGACGAGAGCGACGCCAGCGCCGAGCGGAAGGGGAGCATGATCTTCCAGTCGAACTGGTAGATCGAGTCGCCATTCAGCTCGCACCACATCCTGGCCAGCATGTCCGCTTTCTGCGCCAGGGTCCCGCGATGCGCGGCCAGGTACGCGGCGTTGATCGCGCCGGCCGAGACGCCGACGATGATCTGGAACTGCAGGTGCGGGAAGTGCTTGGCGATGCCTTTGATCAGCCCGACCTGATATGCGGCGCGCGCTCCGCCGCCGGTGAGCATCACGGCCAGATCGGAGGTTGCGTCCTGCGTAACAGCGGACTGCGACAGTGCTGCCCTCATACTGCTGAGCGGGATTGCGAAGGGGCTGCCAGATCCGGTGGGCCGGGTGACCTGGGTCACGATTTGCTATTTTCGAAACTGTGAACGACAAGCGCATCGCCGTGATCGGGGGCGGCATCAACGGCGCGGGCGTGGCGTGGGAGCTGGCGCGGCGCGATTACGCCGTAACGCTGTATGAAAAGGGCGTCTGTGGCGCACAGACTTCCTCCGCCACGACGAAGATGATCCACGGCGGGCTGCGCTACCTCGAGCACCTGCAGTTCGCCCTGGTGCGGGAGTCGCTCCGCGAGCGCGCCTGGCTGCTGGCCAATCTCCCCGAGCTGGTCAAGCCGCTGGAGATCCTGCTGCCCATGTATCGCGACAGTCCGCGCGGCCGCGCCGTGGTCAAGATCGGGCTGATGCTCTACGACCGGCTTGCAGGATCTGCAAACATCGCCCCCCACCGTTCTCTCGGCGCGCGGGAGCTGCTGGAGCGCGCACCGCTGCGCGAGGAGGGGCTGCGCGGCGGCTTCTCGTACCGCGACGCGCAGGTGGACGACTTCGCCCTGGTCCGCACGGTGGTGGCCTCGGCCATCCGCGAGGGGGCGGTCATCCGCGAGCTGACGCCGGTCACGGCGCTGGTGCGCGACGGGAAGGAGTGGCTCGTGCGCACGGCGGAGGACGAGGCGCGCTACGACCTCGTCGTCAACGCCGCCGGCCCCTGGATGAACGAGCTGCTGCGCGCGAACGGCATCGCCGCCCCGTACGTCCTCTCGCTCGTGCGCGGCTCGCACCTGATCCTGAACGAGCCGGTGAGCGAGAGCGGCCTGCTGCTGCAGTCGACCACCGACCAGCGCATCTTCTTCGTGCTGCCGTGGAAGGGAACGACGCTGGTGGGGACCACGGAGGTCGTGCAGAAGGAGCCGCTCGACGGCGTGCACGCATCGAGGGAAGAGATCGACTATCTCATCGAGCGCTTCAACCGCTACTTCCGCACGCCGATCGGCCGCGACGACGTGCGCTCGACGTTCGCCGGGGTGCGCCCGCTGGTGGGGCGGGCCACGAACGCGAGCGCGATCGGCCGCGACTTCCGCGTGGTCCGCGACGGTAATCTCATCAACGTCTTCGGCGGCAAGATGACCACCTTCATGCCGCTGGCGCGCAAGGTGGCGCTGCGCGCCGACAACTGGTTCGGCCAGACGCGCACGGCCCGCCCTCCGGTGTTCGCCCTCCCGGCGCTAGAATCGGCGGCATGACGTTCGTTCCCACCCTCGACACGGGAGGCAGGCAACGCCCGCGCATCCCCCGCACGCTCGACCCAGTCGAGGTGCGCATCCTCGGCGCGCTGATGGAGAAGCAGCTCACCACGCCCGAGTACTACCCGCTGACGCTGAACGCGCTGGCCGCGGCCACGAACCAGAAGTCGAACCGCGAGCCGGTCATGGAGCTGGGCGAGAGCGAGCTGTCGCGCGCCCTCGACCGCCTGCAGGACGAGCGGCTGGTGTGGAAGGTGATGGGCGGCCGCGCCGTCCGCTACGACCACAACCTCGACAAGGTCTGGCACCTCAATGCGAAGGAGAAGGCGCTGCTGACGCTCCTCTTCCTGCGCGGCCCGCAGACCGCTGGCGAGCTGCGCGGCCGCAGCGACCGCCTGCACCAGTTCGATTCCGTCCCCGAGGTGGAGGAGACGCTGCGCGACATGGCCGCCCACAGCGAGCCGCTCGTCCGCCAGCTCCCGCGCCGCCCCGGGCAGAAAGAGGAGCGCTGGGCGCACCTCGTCGGCGGGGCGATCGTGGAGGATGTGTCGTCGCCCGAGCCCTCTGTCAGCGAGGGGCGCGAGCCGCTCTCGCAACGCGTGCAGAGGCTGGAGGAGCAGGTGGCCGCGCTCACGCAGGAGCTGCGGGAGTTGAAGGGGAAGCTGGGGGAGTAAACGTAGGGCGGGCTTCAGCCCGCCCACCCCCGGGGGGGACGGGCTGAAGCCCGTCCTACGTTCTCGCCGCGCGTTGTTTCCTCACCCACTGCAGGTCCTTCAGCAGCGGGTCCCTGGCCACCTTCCACATCGGCACGGCCATGTTCCCGCCGGTGGTCGTGCCGCCGAAGTGGAGGCCGAGGACGTGGCCGGTCTCGACGTCGAGCACACACGAGCCGGAGTTGCCGCCGAGGGTGGAGCAGTCGTGGCCGAAGATCGGCTGGTTGTTGTGCTGTCGCGGGCCGGTGATTTTCCCGGGCTGAAGGCGCTTCACGCCGAGGACGTTCTGGAACACGCCCGTCACCTGCTCCGGGGTCGCGGTGAAGTCGAAGTCGGGGTAGCCGATCACCACCACCTCGCGGCCCTTGATCGGTTCTTCCGGCTCGCTGCCCCGGAGGAAAAGCACTTTGGCGATGTGGTCGAGCGTGGCCGGGACGCGCAGGAGGGCCAGGTCGTATTTGCCGTGGACGCCGATGACTCCTTCCACGAGCAGCTCGCTCGGCGTCGTGCCACCGTGCTCCTCGCGAAAGTCGACGCGCACGGTGACGTTCGGCCGGATCCGCCACTCGTCCCCGACCGGGTCCGCGAAGCTCTCCAGCACGTGGCGGTTCGTCATCAGGATGCCGCGGCCGGCCAGGAACGCCGTCCCCACCGGGCGATTCGTCTCCGCGATCTCCAGGCGGCCGATGCTGGGGATGATGGACTTGAACAGCTCGCGCTTCGCCTCGAGGTGCGCCCACTCCTCGGGGAGCGCGCCGAAGTCGCCGTCCTGGATCATCAGCGCCGGCCGTCCCGGCCGTACCACGGCTTCGTTGTCGAAGTGCTCGTCTTCGTGACTCATGGAATCACTCCATCCGGATCTCCACGACTCCCGGGGCGCTGACGTCCACCACGCGCGTGGTGTACCCGTGGACCACCACGGTCAGTCTGTATTTAGAGGGTGAGAGGGACAGACTATACGTGATTCCGTCAGTACTGCGCTCGGGGCGCACGGGGACGAAGGTGCCCCCTTCGCTCTCGTTGACGACGAGGTGCGCGTCGAGCGGCGTGCCGCTGCGCGCGTCGACCACGCGCACCTGCAGGGTGGCCCCCTTCGTCAGCGCGAAGAGATAGTGCGTGGTGGTGTTGCTGACCGGTTGCACGCTGTACCCGTAGCCGGGCGCGGAGGCGGTGAGGCGGTGCGGGCCGGAGAACGACGAGGAGAGGCGGAAGCGTCCCTGGGCGTCGGTCTCCATCTCCGCCATCGCGTACGTGGCCGCCAGCGCGGGGCCGAGCGTGACGATGGCGTGCGGGATCGGCTGCCGCGTCTCCGCGTCGACGACTGTCCCTTCGAGCGCGTGCTCCCGCAGCTCGATGTCGATGCGGTCGCCGCTGCGCACCTCGCGCACGGTAGAGAAGTGGCGGTCCCCGACCTGCTCCGCGCGCGCGTAAATGTTGTAGCGCCCGGGCGAGGGGAGGGCCAGGTCGTACGCGCCGTCCTCGCGCGCCACCGTCGAGGCGATCGTGCCGTCGTTGCTGGAGAAGCCGATGTGTGCGCCGGCCATGCCTTTCCCCTCGTGCATGATGCGTCCGCTGACGGTCACGCTGCCGGTGACCTCGAGGTCGACGCGCAGCGGCTGGCCGGCGATCAGCTCGACGGTCTTGCGCACCGAGGAGCGGGTG
>Ga0196976_1001380_pt1 | contig 11161 bp, 9 predicted proteins | sample S3v_513CmetaG_FD_148644 | JGI IMG/M metagenome (GOLD analysis project Ga0196976, IMG submission 148644) | Soil microbial communities from Anza Borrego desert, Southern California, United States - S3+v_5-13C | ecosystem: Environmental > Terrestrial > Soil > Desert | place: USA: California...
ATGGGTGATGCGATACACATAGTTGATGAGTCGCTTCTCATAGCGGCCCACCAGCGTGGTGAACAAGTCCCTGTCGCCGCCGAGGATCCGCTCCACGAGGGCGCGGTCATCGAGCTGAACACGTTCTGCCATTCGTTTCTACGGGAACCACCCGCCAAGGTTGCCGCCGCCGGATGATACCCTCTCGGCGGGATGATCGAAATCCACGATCTCACAAAGAGATACGGAGATTTCACCGCGGTCGACGACCTCTCCCTGACCGCGGCCGCGGGCGAGATCTTCGGCTTTCTCGGCCCGAACGGGGCCGGGAAGACCAGCACCATCCGCATCATCGCCGGCCTGTCGCTCCCGACGAGCGGGAGCGTGCACGTGAACGGCGTGGACGTGATCGCCGAGCCCGTGCGGGCGAAGTCGGTCCTCGGCTACGTTCCCGACCGCCCCTACCTGTACGAGAAGCTGACCGGCCGCGAGCTGCTGCACTTCGTTGCCGACCTCTACCGCAAGGACTGGCGCGAGTGCGAGCCGCGCGCGGTGGAGCTCCTCCGCTATTTCGACCTCGGCGACTGGATCGACGCGCGCATCGAGAACCTCTCGCACGGCATGAAGCAGAAGCTGGTGCTGATCTCGGCGCTGGTGCACGATCCGTCGGTGCTGGTGATCGACGAGCCGATGGTCGGTCTGGACGCGCTGGCCCAACGGCAGGTGCGGGAGCTGTTCCGCCGCCTGGCCGGCGAGGGGAAGACGGTGTTCCTGACGACGCACACGCTTTCGGTGGCCGAGGCGGTATGCGACCGGATCGCGATCATCAACCGCGGACGCATCGTCGCCAGCGGGACGACGGCGGAGCTGAAGAAGGATGCGGCGCTGGAGGATGCGTTCCTGGCGCTGACGTATGAGACGTCTTGACGAACTGCGCGCGCACCGGCGCGAGGACGCGCTCCGCCGCGGGATCAATCCGCGCGACGTCGATCTCCTGCTCTCGGACCTCCTCGGCCAGTCGCTGTCGTATCTCTACGCGCACGGCGAGCTGATGGTGGATCCCGCACCGCTCGACGCGCGCCTGGCGCGCCGCTACGCGGGGGTGCCGCTGCAGTACATCCGCGGGCACACGGAGTTCTACTCGCGCGACTTCCACGTGGACGAGCGCGTCCTGATCCCGCGCCCGGAGACGGAGCTGCTGGTGGAGGCGGCCCTGGAGCGCGCGCCGCGGGACGGGCGCGCGATCGACATCGGGACGGGCAGCGGCTGCATCGCCATCACCATGGAGCGGGAGCGGCCGGACCTGCACGTGCTGGGCGTGGACCGCTCGGTCGCGGCGCTGGCGGTGGCGCACCTGAATCGCACGCGGCTGCAATCGAACGTCGCGCTGGGGGCGTCGGACCTGTTCGGGAGCGTGTGCGGGACGTTCGACGTGATCGCGTCGAATCCGCCGTACGTGCCGTTCGGGGAGTACGAGCAGCTCGACGTGGAGGTGCGCATTCACGAGCCGCGCATGGCGCTGACGCCGGGACCGCGCGGGACGGAGATCATCGAGCGCCTTCTGGACGAGGCGCATCCCCGGCTGGCGCTGAAGGGGTGCATCGTGCTGGAAGTGGGATACGGGCAGGAGGAGGCCATCCGGACGCTGGCGGCGCAGAAGCGCTATCACGTGGACGCGTTCCTCCCGGACCTTGCAGGCATTCCGCGCGTCGTCGTATTGTCCGCGCATGCCGAGTAACGACAAGTGCCTCTTCTGCCGCATCGTCGCGGGAGAGATCCCGGCGAAAAAGGTGCACGAGGACGCGGACGTGGTGGCGTTCCACGACATCAACCCGCAGGCACCGACGCACGTGCTGGTGATCCCGCGCAAGCACATCGCCATGCTCGACGAGCTGACGGAAGCCGACGCGGCGACGATCGGCACGACGATCGTGCGCGCCGCGCAGATCGCCCGCGACCTCCGCCTGCACGACGACGGCTACCGCCTGGTGGTGAACAACGGCGAGGGTGCGGGGCAGACGGTGTTTCACATTCACGTGCACGTGCTGGGGGGGCGGAGCTTTGGGTGGCCGCCGGGGTGAGACGGAATTGAAAATTGAAAATTGAAAATTGAAAAAGACGCTCGCGAGATGCGTGCGTGCCGCCTGATTTCCAATTTTCCATTTTCAATTTCAATTCCGCCCTACGCCGGCGGCGGCACGCGGAAGCGTGTTCCGCTGAATGTCATGCGGCCGCTCTTTTTGCGGGCGCCGCGGCGCTGGGCGATGAAGTCGTCCTTGGCGTCCTTGAGCGTGGCCGGCACGTAGGTGGCGCCGGACTTGAGCGTCTTGGCGCGGTCGCGCGAGAAGGCGGAGCCGCCGCCGACGATGGCCAGGTCGGGGAAGTTGGCGGAGAGGAGCTGCAGCATGGCGTAGCCCTGCCCGACGTGATCGGGGTTCGTGCACGACACGAACACGGCCTCCGGCTTGACCTCGTTGATGAAGGCCACGAGCTCCTGTTCGGGAAGGTCGGTGAAGTAGTCCGCCGTGTACCCCTCGCTGCGCAGGAGCTGCGTGAGCATCAGCGTGCCGAGGGAGAGACGCTCGCCGGCCACGGAGACGGCCACGATGTGCTTGAGCGGGTCGGGCGTGCCGGCATTGCGGTCGCCGAAACGGATGATCAGCTCGCGCACCACGTCCTTGATGAAGTGATCGTGGGCCTGGGTGATGCGTTTCCGGTCCAGCTCTTCCTGCGCGAAGGTGAGCGTCGGGATGAAGAGGTCGGTGAACATCTCCTCCATCGTCGTGCTCTCGGCGTAGCGGTCGGCGATGGCGATGCCGCCGGTGCGGTCGCGCAGCAGCAGGCGGTTGTAGAAACTGAGGTAGCCCTCCAGCGGGTCCTCGCTGCCGAACATGATGGAGAAGATGCGCAGCGCGGGGATGAACTCGCCGCCGACGGTGAGGCAGACGGTGATGGGCGTGGCCAGCAGCAGTCCGACCGGTCCCCAGAGCCAACCCCAGAAGATCGCGGCCAGCAGCAGGGCGATGGGCGACACCCCGACGCGATGGCCGACGACGATCGGCTCGATGAAGCCGCCGATCAACTGGTCGCTGAAGACGAAGAGGCCGAGGACGGCCAGGGAGGCGTACCAGTTCGGGAAGACGGCGAAAGCCAGGAAGGTCGGCGCCGCGGCGCTGAGCACCGCGCCGATGTACGGGACGAAGCGCAGCAGGCCGGCCAGCACGCCCCACAGGGCGGCGTGCGGGACGCGCAGCATCCACAGCCCCAGCCCGATCATGAGGCCGAAGCCGATGTTGAGCAGGGCGATGGTGAGCAGGTAGCGGCTGATGCGCTGCGAGGTCTCGCCGATGGCCTGCGTGGTCACGGTGAGGTGCGCGCGGCCGGCCACGCGCAGGAGCTTGTCCCGCAACTGCTCGCGGTCGCGGAGGAGGAAGAAGACCACCACCACCACGAGGAACGACGCGGCCACCCCCTCGACCGTCGGGGCCACTTCCTCGTAGCGCTCGCCGAGGGTCTTGCGCTCGGGGATGACGCTCACCTTGAGGTCGGGGCGCTGCTGCCGCTCCCCGACTTCGGCCACGCGCTGCAGCGCGGCCTCGAGGAGGTTGAACTGGCCGGCGCGCTTGCGGATCGACTCGAGCTTGCGGTCGACGTTGTCGCTCGTGGCGGCGCTGGAGAGCTCGCGCGCCACGGAGTTGAGCTGCTGGTAGATCCACCAGCCGCCGAAGCCGAGGAGCAGCGTCGTCAAGCCCAGCGACAGCACGATCGCGCCGGTGCGGCGGATGAACGTGCGCTCGAGGCGGATGACGATCGGTGTGAGCAGGAAGGCGAAGAGCACGGCCAGTGCGACCGGGACGATCACGGGCCGCGCGAGGTGCAGCACGGCGATGACCACGATCGTGCCGATGAGGATGCGCGCGTTCCCCTGGCGGCGGTCGACCGTGCGCTTGTCGACGGCCTGCTCCGACACGGTCGTGGCCCGCGGCGGCACGCGCCGCATCGACAGCGTGCGATCGAACCGGTCGGTATCGTCTTCGTCGTGCACTTCGCGAGGGAGTCTAACGCGAAGACGGCTCGGTCCATGTCATGGACTTGAGGCTGAGGCCGAGCTCGCGACCATCATCCTTCGGCACGATCCACTGGTCGGTGACGATGCGCAGGTCGTTCGGCCACTCGTGCCGGCTGAGGAGCGTGTAGCGAAGGTCGAGGTCGCCGCTGGGCGGGGTTTGTACGCGATCGATGACCTCCCCGTTCCAGAAGACCGTGACCACGGGAAGCTTCCGCGTGACGTCGACCGGCGCGTGCAGGCGCATGTGCAGCACGCCCGCGCCGTAGACGGCCGGCGAGAGTCTGGTCAGCGACTCGCGCTGCATCCAGCGCCAGGTGTGGTTCCCCTCCCCCTCGAGGAGATACCAGCCGCGCTCCCAGCGGAGGATCTTGTGCATGGGGACGATGCCGAGCTCGAAGAAGCGCGGGCGGGTGATCTCCCAGAGCTGCAGCCGCTTCCGCTTGAACCAGCGCACTTCGTTGTGCTCGCTCTTCTCCCCCTCGAAGACGAAGACGTTGCCGGGCATGTAGTCGGCGTCGGGCAGCGACTTCTCGTCGGTGATGAGCTGGAAGGGATAGTCGGGGATGAGGTACTGGGCGTGATAGACGAGCGGGAGGTGGACGAAGACGCGCGGCCCGTGCCGCGGGACGTTGGCGCGGATCCATTCGAACGCGGCCACGACCGGCGACGGCTCGGTGCGCGCGAAGCGGAGCGCCGGCCACGTCCACTTGATGAGCTGCGAGGTCATGGCCGCCGTCAGGACGAAGAAGACGGGCAGCGCCGCCCGGCGCGGGAGAAGCCTGGCGAGGGCCTCGATGCCGGCGACGGCGAGAAACGCGTGCAGGGTGACGTAGGCGATGGCGTAGCGCGCCAGCGCGGTCATGTCGAGCATCAGCCAGGTGAAGACCGCCATCGGGAGGAACATGGCCACGAGGATGGCCACGTTTTTCCGCCTGCGGATGACGGCATCGACGAGGGCGATGGCGGCGAAGACGACCACGGCCACTTTCATCCTGCCGCCGCCGAAGGGAAAGAGGAACACGCGCTCGGCGAGCTGCGGGAGCGGCGTGCGGTGGGGGTTGCGGAAGGAGTCGGTGTTGGCGATGTGCTTCCGGATGTAGCGGAGCTCTTTCACGTAGCCGTGCGGCGGGTTGCTGGAGGCGTACGCGGCGGCCACGTAGGCGATGGCGACGAATCCAGCGGCGGCGAGCCACGCGCCGAGGATGACGAACGCAGGACGGGCTTCAGCCCGTCCCTCCCCGGGGAGGCGGGCTGAAGCCCGCCCTACGTTTGCCCAGGCTCCGAGGAGCGCCGGAATCACGGCGATCATCAGGAGGTGGGGGCGGATCGAGCAGGCGGCGGCGGTGAAGAGGGCGCCGGCGACGTACGCGCGCGGGTCGCGCGCGCCGCGCAGGAGCAGCGCACAGGCGACGAGGATGAAGAGCAGCGCGGGGACGTCGCTCAGCCCCGTGCCGCCGTAGTACCAGATGGTCGGGATGAACGCGGTGGTGGCTGCGGCGGCGAAGGCATAGCTCACCGGGAAGCGCAGCTCGCGCGCGAAGAAGAAGGCCGCGGGGAAGAGGAGCATCGCGGCGATGGTGGCCACGGTTTGCAGCGCGTGAAACTCGGTGTCCGCGACGAGGCGGGCCAGCTTGGCCAGGGCGATGAAGAGCGGGTAGCCGGGCGGGTGGGGGTGGTGCGGCTTGACGTCGTACTCGCGGACGGCGTGGGCGAAGAGGGTCTCGTCCCAGTCGTGGAGGGTGAGGGAGAGGGCGGGGATGCGTGTCGCGGCGATCGCGAGGGTGAAGATCGCGAAGAGGAGTTTCTGCGCGCGCGTCATCGGAGCGCCGCGAATCATAAACGCGTATGGAGTGCGGCAGCGCAAGCTGCCGCTCTGGATGGCCGCAGCGCCAGCTGCGGCTGGCGCAAAGGAGAGCGCGAGCTGGCGCTCGCGCACTCCATATTATTTCCAGCGCAAGACGGGTTGGCGGGCGGCTCTTGCCTCGTCCAGCCTCCGCACCGGGGTCGTGTGTGGCGCACTGCGGACGAGCTCGGGGCGCTCCTCGCACTCCCTGGCGATGGCGATCATGGCGTCGCAGAAGGCGTCCAGCTCTTCCTTCGGCTCGCTCTCGGTCGGCTCGATCATCAGCGCGCCGGAGACGATCAGCGGGAAGTAGATCGTCGGCGGGTGGAAGCCGTAGTCCATGAGGCGCTTGGCGATGTCGAGCGTGTGCACGTCCTTCGGCGTCTGCAGCTTGTCCGAGAAGACCACCTCGTGCAGCGACGGCGCGTCGTACGGCAGGTGATAGGTCTTGCGCAGGCGGGCGCGGATGTAGTTCGCGTTCAGTACGGCGATCTGGGCGATGCGGCGCAGCCCCGTCGGACCCATCGAGCGCATGTACGTCAGCGCGCGCACGAGCACGTTGAAGTTGCCGTGGAACGCGCGCATGCGGCCGATGGAGTCGGGATGCGAGAAGTCGCAGTAGAACGTGCCGTCCTCGCGGCGCTCGATGGTCGGCGTCGGCAGGAACGGCACCAGGCTCTCGCTCACCCCGACCGGACCGGCACCGGGACCGCCGCCCCCATGGGGCGTGGAGAAGGTCTTGTGCAGGTTCGAGTGGATGACGTCGATGCCCATGTCTCCCGGCCGGGCGATGCCGACGAAGGAGTTCAGGTTCGCGCCGTCGCAGTAGAGGTACGCACCCTTCGCGTGAAGGATGTCGGCCATGGCCTTGATCTCCGACTCGAACACGCCCAGCGTGTTCGGCACGGTGATCATCAGCGCGGCCACGTCCTCGTTCACCGCCGCCTCGAGCGTGGAGAGGTCGACCGTGCCGCGGCTGTTCGACTTCAGCTCTTTGATCTGGTAGCCGGCGAAGGCGGCCGACGCGGGGTTGGTGCCGTGCGCCGAGTCGGGGATGAGGATGTACTTGCGCGCGTTGCCGCTCTTGGCGAGCGCCTTGTGCACCATCAGGATGCCGGTCAGCTCGCCGTGCGCGCCGGCCACGGGCTGCAGCGTGACGCGCGGCAGCCCGAAGATCTCCTTGAGCGTCTGCTCGAGGTGCCACAGCAGCTCGAGGTTTCCCTGCACCTGATGCTCGGCCTGCAGCGGATGCGACCAGGCGAAGCCGGGCGTGCGCGCGATCTCTTCGTTGATGCGCGGGTTGTGCTTCATCGTGCACGAGCCGAGCGGGTACAGCCCCGCGTCGATCGACACGTTGAGCTTCGACAGCCGGGTGAAGTGCCGGATGACGTCGACCTCGGAGACCTCGACTTCGTGGGCGATCTCCTCGCGGCGCAGCGCCGCGGGAAGGATCTCGTCGAGCGACTGCTCGGGGACGTCCAGGGCGGGGAGCTGATAGCCGCGGCGGCCCTTCTTCGAGCGCTCGAAGATGAGCGGCTCCATGGCGGACTTCTGCGCGACGTCTTTCTGCGCGACTTCGGTTTCGGCGATGGCGGTCATAAATGTGCTCGACGTAGGGCGGGCTTCAGCCCGCCTCTCTCGTTAGGGCGGGCTGAAGCCCGCCCTACGTTTATCTTCTCTCCCGCGAAATCGCTGCGGACAGTACCGTTACAAAGGTGTCGATCTGCTCGCGCGTGTTCAGCTCCGTCACGGCGACCAGGAAGTCGTTCGCGTGGCCGTCGAAGAACGTGCCGAGGGGAATGCCGCCGAGGATCTTCTCGTGCTCGAGATCGCCCAGGATCGTCTCCGCCGGGAAGGGCGTGCGCACGACGAACTCGTTGTAGACCGGGCCGGCGAACGGCAGCTCGACGGAGTGGATCTCGCGCAGCTTCGCGCGCAGGTAGGCCGTCTTCTGCAGGCACTGCGTGGCCACCTCGCGGAGGCCTTCCTTGCCGAGGAGCGAGAGGTACATGTTCGCGGCCAGCGCGATCAGCGCCTCGTTCGTGCAGATGTTGGAGGTGGCCTTGCCGCGGCGGATGTGCTGCTCGCGCGTGGCCAGGGTGAGCACGTAGGCGCGCTTGCCATCCACGTCTACGGTCTCGCCGACGAGGCGTCCCGGCATGTGGCGCTTGAGCGCGTCGCGCACGACCATGAAGCCGACGTACGGGCCGCCGAACTGCGGCGGGATTCCCCACGCCTGCCCCTCGCCGACGCAGATGTCGAAGCCGTGCTGTCCCGGGGGGGCGAGCACGCCCAGCGAGGTGGCCTCGGCGATCACGGAGATGCGCGTGAGCCCCTCGGTGGCGCCGACGATGGCGTCGTAGTCCTCGACCACGCCGAGGAAGTTCGGCGACTGCACCGCCACCGCGAAGGCATCGGCGGTCGCGCCGCGCAGTTCCTCGAGGTCGATGCGGCCGTCGGCGCCCCAGCCCACTTCCACGATCTCGAGGCCGAGGTTCTGGATGTAGGTGCGGACGGTCTCGACGTAGTGCGGATGGATCGACTTCGCCAGGACGACTTTCTTCTTCCCCTTGGTCAGCCGCTCGGCCAGCAGCACCGCCTCGCAGAGCGCGGTCGAGCCGTCGTAGAGCGAGGCGTTGGCGACGTCGAGGCCTGTCAGCAGACACTGGTGCGTCTGGTACTCGAAGATCGACTGCAGCGTGCCCTGCGAGACCTCGGGCTGATACGGCGTGTACGCGGTGAGGAACTCCGCGCGCAGCAGGAGCTGGTCGATGACCGCCGGCTGGTAGTGCGCGTACGCGCCGCCGCCGAGGAACGAGACGTGATCGGCGGCGGTCTTGTTGCGGGCGGCCAGGCCGCGGAACCAGCGGCGCGACTCGATCTCCGACCAGGGACCGGGGATGTCGAGCAGCCCCTTCAGCTTGACCGCGTCGGGGATCGTGTCGAAGAGCCGGTCGATGCTGTCCACGCCGATCGTGGCCAGCATCTCGCGGATGTCTTCACCGGCATTGGAGATGTAGCGGTGGGAGGAGGAAGAAGCAGTGGGGTCCGGAAGAGTCATTGAAGTGATGCGTCAGTGAGCTGATTCTTTCTCGATGTACTCGTCGTACTCTTCCGCCGTCATCAGCTCGTCGATCTCGGTCGGATCGGTGACGCGGATGCGGATCATCCAGCCGTCGCCCCAGGGGTCGGTGTTGACGAGGGCGGGATTGTCGGCGAGAGCCTCGTTGATCTCGATGACTTCGCCCGACACCGGGGAGAACAGCTCGGAGACGGCCTTGACCGACTCGATGCTGCCCAGTTCATCGGCCGCGTCGAGCTGGGAGCCGACCTGCGGCAGCTCGACGAACACGACGTCGCCCAGCTCTTTCTGCGCGTAGTCGGTGATCCCGATCGTGGCGACGTCGCCTTCCAGGTGCACGTACTCGTGGCTCTTCGCGTACCGGTTGTCTTCAGGGGTGGCCATGCTTGCCTCCAGTGATCCTTCGTTCCTCAGGATTTCGAGCGCTTGTAGAAAGGAGTAGGGATGACGCGGGCCCGAGCCTCCTTGCCGCGAATGAGCACGCTGAACTCGCTGCCCTGGGCCGACTTGTCGAGAGGAAGATATGCGAGTCCGATCGCTTTTTTCAATGTCGGCGAATGAGTGCCCGACGTCACGACGCCGATCTCTTCGCTACCGCTGACGACCGGATAGCCGTGCCGGGCGATGCCGCGGTCGATCATCTCGAATCCGACGAGCTTGCGGCGCGGCCCTTCCTCTTTCTCGCGGGCGATGACCTCGCGGCCGGCGAAGTCTCCTTTTTCCAGCTTCACGATCCAGCCGAGGTCGGCCTCGATGGGAGTCGTGGTGTGGTCGATGTCGTTGCCGTAGAGGGCCATCCTGGCCTCGAGGCGGAGCGTGTCGCGCGCGCCCAGGCCGCACGGCTTCACGCCGAGCTGCACCAGCCTGCGCAGGAGGCGCGGCGCCTCTTCCGGCGAGACGTAGATCTCGAAGCCGTCCTCGCCGGTGTAGCCGGTGCGCGAGACGATGGCCGGCGCGCCGTCGACGACGCCCCGCGCGAAGCGGTAGTACTTGATGTCGGCCAGGTTCAGCGCCGGCACGAGCGGCTGCAGCACGCGCTCGGCCTCGGGGCCCTGGATGGCGAGCTGCGCCCACTCGTTCGAGACGTTCTGCACCTCGGCGTCGAGACCCCTCGCGGCCTGCTGCAGCCACTCGAAGTCCTTGTCCGTGTTCGACGCGTTCACGACGACGAAGAAGTCGTTCGGGTTGTTCTGGTAGATCAGGATGTCGTCGACGAAGCCGCCGGTCGGGTAGAGCAGGCCGTTGTAATGGATGCGCCCCTCGGCCAGCTTCGCGACGTCGTTGCAGGTGGTGCTCTGCAGCAGCTCCTGCGCCTGTGGCCCTTTGACGGTGATCTCGCCCATGTGCGAGACGTCGAAGACCCCGACGCGCGTGCGCACCGCCTCGTGCTCCTCGAGGATGCCGCTGAACTGCACCGGCAGCTCCCACCCCCCGAAGTCGACCATCTTGCCGCCGAGCTCTTTGTGCGTTTCGTTGAGCGGCGTTTTCTTCAGCGGTCCCGTCGATTCAGACATGCGTACACGGCCTCCAGAAAGGAGGCGTACCGTAGCACAAACACGTTTCCAGGCCGCCCGGCTTGCTTTATCTATGCTGTATCGCCATATTGTTATTTCCATGCGCAGACTCCCGGCCGTTTTTCTCGCCCTCCTGACCTCCGTTTCCCTCTTCGCGGCGATCGTTCCGGGGCCGGAGCGGCCAGTGGCGCCGCCCGAGGTGGGGACGTCGTTCGCGGTGAACCGCCTGGAGACGACGGCAACCGACGGGACGGACTTTCTGATTCTCTGGACCGAGGAGACGCCGGGACGCGACGGGTTGTACGCGACGGTGGTCCTCGAGGATGGGACGGCGGCTCCGCAGGCGAAGACGCCGATCGCGCGCGGCAAGGTGTTCTCGACGCGCGCGGTGTGGGCCGGCGATGCGTATCTCGCGATCGCCACCGTCAACCAGGTGACGATGCTGATGCGGCTCGATCGCGACGGGCAGCTTCTCTCCGGGCCAACGCCGTTCGAGATCGAAGGGTCGGTCGGGGCGATGGCGTGGAACGGCCGCTACGTCCTGGTGACGACGTTCGCGGCCAGTCGCGCCACGGCCACGCTGCTCGACTCGCAGGGGCGCGTCGTTCGCAGCGGCATCACGCTGCCGCGCGCCGGCAGCGCGGTCGTGCCGGCCACCAACGCATTCGTGGTTT
>Ga0196976_1001381_pt1 | contig 11156 bp, 6 predicted proteins | sample S3v_513CmetaG_FD_148644 | JGI IMG/M metagenome (GOLD analysis project Ga0196976, IMG submission 148644) | Soil microbial communities from Anza Borrego desert, Southern California, United States - S3+v_5-13C | ecosystem: Environmental > Terrestrial > Soil > Desert | place: USA: California...
GGTCTCCGACCAGGTCTCGGTGTCGGGATCCCAGAGCTCCGCGGCCGCGGGGTAGATCGTCTGCGGCGTGCGCGCCGCGTCGAAGGAGTCTCCGCCAGCGACCATCACCTCCCCGTCGGCGAGGCGCACGGTGGCGTGGTACGCGCGGCGGTGCAGCCGAGACGCGCCCACCGTCCAGGTCTCCGTGACCGGATCGAAGATCTCGGTGCCGACCTCGAGCCCGTCCTCGTCGTACGTCGTGACGAGCACCCGCCCGTCGCCGAGGAGCACCGGCGTCGCGCCGGTCGCGCTGCCGTGGAGCGCGCCCACCTCGCGCGAGGTCCGGGTCGCGGGATCGAACAGCTCGCACCGGAGCGTGTCGGCCCCGACGCCGGTCTCCTCGCTCCAGCCGCCGACGAGCAGCACCCGCCCATCGGCGAGCCGCACCGCCCCGTGGCTGCTCCGCTCGGCCGCGAGCGGCCCCGTGTCGAGGACGGTCCCGGTCCGGGGATCGTAGAGCTCCCAGGTGCCGTCGGGTTCCTCTCCCGCGGAGGCCCACCCGTCTCCGCCGCCGGCCACGAGGACGGTCCCATCGACGAGGAGCGTCGCGGTGTGCGCCTCGCGCCGCCGCGCGAGCCGCCCGGCGTCGGCCCAGAGACCCGTCGCGGATCCGAACCGCTCCACGGCGGGATCCGGAGCGCGGGCGCCGCCGATGGGATAGCCCCCGATCACGAGCACGTCGCCGTCCGGCAGGAGCGTCGCCGTGTGCCCCGCCCGCGTCGGGCGCGCCGTGGGTGACCCCGGCGTCCACGGCGTGAAGTGCGGGTGGACCGTGAGCGCGACCTCGGCCGCGACCGGCGAGTTGCTCGCGCCCTCCCAGGAGACCCGGAGGGTCGCGAGGTAGTCGCCCGCGGCGACGAGCTCGAGCCGCTCGGGCTCGACCGTGAGCTCCCACCCGGCTTCGGTCGGCCGGACGTCCACGACGAGCCACTCGGCGGCGCCGCCGTACTCCACGCGCGGGACGGGCTGGCCGGCCGGATCGGGCTTCGCCCCCGCGTTCACGATCTGCACGGTGGCGCTCGGCGGCGCGAGCGTGCGGACGTCGTTCGCGTCCAGCTCGAACGAGAGCCGGGAGCGCGAGAGCTGGACGAGCGGCCGCTCGGGCTTGGGCTCCGGGCGGCGGCCTCCGCACCCGGCGAGCGCCGCCGCGAGCGCCGCCGCGAGCGCGAGCCCGACCGCGGCGCGTCCGGGGTGGAGCGCGCGCGCGCCGGTCACGGCGGCTCCTGCCAGAGCTCGGCGTGGTCCCCCGCGTCGATGCCGCCCACCGCCAGCAGTCGCCCGTCCTCCAGCAGCGTGACCGTGTGGTGCCCGCGGGGGCGGACGAGCGCGCCGTCGATCGACCACGTCAGCGACCCGGGATCGAAGACCTCGACCAGCGTCGTCATGACGACGCGCCCGTCGGGCCAGTCCGTGATCCCACCCGCGACGAGCACCTCCCCGCCCGGGAGGACCACGACCGCGTCGTACGCGGAGAGCCGGTGCGCGAGCGGCTCCGGCACCTCCGACCACTCCCCCGTCTCCGGGTCCCAGAGCTCCGCGGCGGGCGGGAACACCCGTGTCCCGGAGTCGACCACGCTCCCGCCGAACACCAGCACCCGGCCGTCGGGCAGCGCCACGGTCGCGTGGTGGTCGCGCCGGTGGAGCCGCGGCGTGGCGAGCGTCCACTGCCGCGTTCCGGGGTCGAAGATCTCGGTGCCGGTCTCGACGCCGTCCACCGTCGTGGTGGCGAGCACTCTGCCGTCCGCGAGCAGGGCCAGGTCGCTCCGGAGCGCCGTCCCGTTCAGCGTCCCGCCGTCCGTGAAGGTCGGCGGCGAGGTGGTCGCGTCGACGAGCTGGCAGGTCCGCAGGTTCGCCCCCTGGCCCGTCACCGTGCTCGTCCCGCCGACGAGCAGAACGCGCCCGTCGCGGAGGAGCACGGCGGCGTGCGAGGTGCGGTCCGGGGTGAGCGTGCCGTGCGTGACGGCCTCCGTCGCCGGATCGTAGAGCTCCCAGGTGCTCCGCGCGATCGACGCCGACGCGTCCAGCCTCGTCCCGCCCGCGACGAAGACCTTCCCGTCCGCGAGGAGCGTCGCCGTGTGCTGCTCCCGGGCTCTCCACATCGTCCCCGCCTCGGACCACTCGCCGGTCGAGGGATCGAACCGCTCGATCACCGGCTCGGGCGGGAGGAACTCCATGAACGTCCCGCGCCGGCCGCCGATGACGACTGCGCTGCCGTCCGGGAGCGCCGTGGTGGTGTGCATCATCCGTCCTGGCCGGACGTGCGCGCTCCCCTCCGCCCACGTCCGCGCGTGCGGGCGCACGGTCAGCGTGACCTCGACCGGCTCGGGCGCGGTCGCCGTCCCCCAGTAGATCCAGACCGTCGCCTGGTAGACGCGGGCGTCGAGGAGCGCGAGCCGAGCGGGCGCCAGCTCGAGCTGCCACCCGTCGGTCGTGCGCCAGAAGCCGCCGTCGAGCCAGCTCTCGGCGGCCAGGAAGGTGACCTCGCCCGCCGGATCCTCCTCGGGGTCCGGCTTCTCGCCGACGTTCACGACCTCGACCGTCGCCAGCGCAGGGGCGATCGACGAGGCGTCGAACGCCGTCATCTCGAACGCCACCTGGCTCCGCGAGAGCTGGATGCGCGGCCCGTCGTTCGGCTTCGGCGACGGCCGGTCCTCGCAGGCGAGCAGCGCGACGGCGAGGGCGAACGCGCGGGTGCGACATTCACGGAAGGTCATGTGCGGATCCCTCATCTCCCGCCCTCGGCCGTGCCGGGCCGCGCACGGTCGCGCTGCGCCTCGAGGAGCCCGGCGAGCCAGGCGCGACCGTCGGCCGGGCGGCCCGCGGGATCCTCGGCGAGCGCGCGCCGGAGCAGGTCGTCGAGGCTCCTCGGCGCGCCGGGCAGCGGCCCCGGGGCGCGGAGCCCCGCATCGTCGAGCCCGGGCCCGAGCCACGCCTCGCGCAGCACCAGCGCCGCCGCGAACACGTCGACGCGCGCGTCGGGCGCGGAGCGCCCGAACTGCTCGGGCGCCATGTAGCGCGGCGTCCCGCCGGGCAGCTGCCGCGACGCGCCGAGGACGTGGGCCAGGCCGAAGTCGAGGACCTTCGCCCAGCCCTCCTCCGTGAGGAAGACGTTCGACGGCTTGATGTCCCGGTGGACCACCCCGGCCTCGTGCGCGTGCGCGAGCGCGCGGGCCACCTCGACCGCGATCTCGAGAGCCCGGTCGGGCTCGAGCGACCCGCGCGCGAGCCGCGCCTCGAGCCCCTCGCCCCGGAGCAGCTCGTAGATCACGTAGGGGCCCCCGGCCCAGCTCCCTGCGTCGAGGAGCCGGACGATGTGCGGGTGGGAGAGCTGCGCGGCCGCCTCCGCCTCTCGCTCCAGGAACTCGGTGCCGAGCCCTGCCTCGAGCGCGCTCAGCGGGCGGAGCGCCTTGAACGCGACCGGCCGTCCGAGCTTCCCGTCCCGCGCCTCGTACACGACGCCGAACCCGCCGCGGCCCAGCTCGCGCACGAGCTCGAACCGGCCGATCGCGAGCCCGGGGTGGAGGGGCGCCGCCCACGCGTCGTCGCGGGGCGCGTCCGGGGCGCGGGCCATCTCGCGCAGGATGCCCGAGACGGTGCCCGGCCGGATCGAGGCGAGCGACGCGCCGGGCAGCGTGCCGCGCTCGAACGTCAGCCGGACGGGGCCGATGTCGAGCGCGACGCCCGCGTCGAGCCGCACGGGCGTGTTCGCCCCCAGCCGCACGCCGCCCGCGGCCGTCCCGCCGTCCGACCCGAGATCGGTGTACCAGACCTCCCGCTCGTCGAACTGGACGAGGCCGTGCCGCTCCCCGGCCTCCGGCGCCTCGAGGAGCAGCTCGCACTGCGGATCGCACCCGATGCGCACGGGCGAGCGCAGGTAGGCGTGGCGGGTGACCCCGCCCGCGTCGTGGACCAGGACGACGAGCGCGCGCGGGTAGCCGGGCACGGAGCGGTTCATCCGTCAGGGCTCCCGCGGGCGCCAGACGTCGGGGACGCCGCCGTCCAGGTCGAAGACCCCGCCGACGGCCCAGACGCTGCCGTCGCCGAGCGCGGTGACGGTGTGCATGACGAGCTCGTGCCGGAGCGCGCCGGCGATCGTCCACTCCTCGGTCGCGGGGTCGAAGGTCTCGACGAGCTCGGTGTACTGGAACGACGCGTCGTCGGGGTGGTTGAGCGCGCCGCCCGCGACGAGGACCGCTCCGCTCGGCAGGAGGGTCGCCGCCTCCCGGATGAAGCCGTGCGGCGCCGCGAGCTCGCCGGCCAACGTCCACCGGTCGGTCGCGGGGTCGTAGAGCTCCGAGCTCCGCAGCGGGAGCGACGCCTCGGGATCCCTGCCCCCGAAGACGAGCACCCGGCCGTCGCGGAGCGCGACCGTCGCGTGCTGCACCCGCGGCTGCGCGCGCGAGGCGGCCACGGTCCACGTTCCGTCCTCGGGATCGTAGAGCTCGGCGCCGACCTGCGCGCCCTCCGGGGTCCGGGTGATCGCGAGCACCCGACCGCTGCCGTCCTGGAGGAGCACGGCCGTGATCGCCTCCGGAGCGTCGCCGTGCAGCGCCCCGGTCTCGGTCGAGGTCTCGGTCGCGGGGTCGAAGAGCTCGCAGCTCCGCGTCCCGCGCACGGGCTCCGCGGGCCCGTCCTCGCGCCTGTAGCCGCCCACGAGGAGCACCCTGCCGTCGAGCAGGCGAACCGCGGCGTGGTACCAGCGATCCTTCGCGAGCCGGCCGGCCTCGGAGATCCCGCCGAGCGCCGGGTCCCAGAGCTCCCACGTGCCGCCGGGCGCGGCGCCGCTCTGGCTCTGGCCCCCGGCGAACAGGACTCGCCCGTCGTGGAGGAGCGTCGCCGAGTGGTTCCAGCGCGCCTCCCGGAACGTCCCCGCCGCCGACCAGGTCCACGTCGAAGGATCGAGCCGCTCGATCGAAGCCTCGACCGGGAACCCGCCGGCCACGAGGGCACCGCCGTCGAGGAGCGCCGTCGTCCTGTGCGACGAGCGCGACGCCGCGACGTTCATCGGCCCGGGCTCCCAGGTCTGTGGGTGCGGTCGGATCGTGAGCTCGACGTCGACGACCACGGGCGCGTTGACCGCGCCCGGCCAGCGGAAGAGCAGGAGTGCGCGGTACGTGCCGGCCGCGAGCAGCTCGACGCGCGCCGGCTGCACCGTGAGCGCGTAGCCCGGAGACCGTGGCGTGAGGTCACCCTCGAGCCAGCCATCGCCCTGCTCGTACTGCGCCGCGACGGTCGGCGCGCCCGCCAGCGGGGCGGAGGTCGAGACGAGCACCTCGTCGAAGGCGGGGGAGACCGACCCCTGCTCGTACGCGCCCATCGTGAACGTGAGCTCCCGCCGCGACACCTGCAGGGTCGGCTCATCGGGCAGGGGCGAGGGGCGGGGTCCACCGCAGGCGGAGGCGGCGGTCACGAGGCACAGGAGGGCGAGCCGACGGGGCGTCATCGGATCCGCTCCGGTCAGGGTGCGCGCGGGTACCACCGCTCGGCGGGGAACCCTGCGGCGTTGGGCCATCCACCCGCCGAGAGCACCGAGCCGTCGTCGAGCAGCGCGACCGCGTGGGCGGTCCGGTCGGTCTGGAGCGAGCCGGACACTGTCCAGGTCTCGCTCGCGGAGTCGAACACCTCCACGATGGGCGTGAAGCCGAGGAGGATGTTCATCGATCCGCCCGCGAGGAGCACCTCCCCGCCCGGGAGGACCACCGACGCGTCCCGGATCAGGAGCCGCGGCGCGCGCAGCGAGCCCGCCGGCGACCACTGGTCCGTCGTCGGATCGTAGATCTCGGAGGTCGCTAGGTAGGTGAGCCCGTCGAGCGGCGCCTCGGGATCGACGACGGGATCGGCGTACATGCCCCCGAAGACGAGGGCCCTGCCATCGGGCAGCGCCGCCATCCCGTTCAGGATGCGAGGCTGGGTCCGGGAGGCGACACGGGTCCACGTCTCGGTGGCGGGATCGAAGAGCTCGGCGCCGATCTCCAGACCGACGGTCGCGCCCGGCGCGGGCGGCGTGTCGTTCAGGACGAGCACGCGCCCGTCGCGGAGGCGGACCGCCGTCGTCGACTCCGCGGCGTCGCCGTGGAGCGAGCCGACCGACCGCACGGGGTTCACGGGGTCCGCGGGATCGAAGATCTCGCAGCTCCGCGCGCCGCCGAGCACGCCGCCGTCCTCGCGGTTCCAGCCGCCCACGAGCAGCACCCGGCCGTCCGCGAGGACCACGGCGGCGTGGCCATACCGCCCGCGGATGAGCGATCCCTCCTCCGTGATCCTGCCCTGGTCGGGGTCGTAGATCTCCCAGGTCGCGTCGGGCGGCGCGAGCGGCGCGGCGTCGTTCCGTCCTCCGGCGAACAGGATCCGGCCGTCGGAGAGGCGCGTGGCGGTGTGCTCCTCGCGCGCACGCCGCAGGAACGCGGACGCGGACCAGGCGCCCGTCACCGGGTTCATGCGCTCGATCGAGCCGAGCACCGCCGGCGGCTCTCCCTGCGGCGAGCGGGACAGGTCCCTGCCGCCGGCCATGACCGCCCCTCCATCGTCGAGCGCGGTCAGGGTATGGCTGGCGCGGTACCGCTGCACGAGCGGCCTGCCGAGCGCCCACGTGTTGGGGTGTGGGCGGACGTTCAGCTCGACGTCCACGTAGGCAGGCGAGTTGGCAGCGCCCTCCCACGTCACGGCGATCCGGGCGCGGTACGTGCCGCCACCCATCACATGCGCGACGCCGCCGTGCTCCGGGTCCGGGATCCCGACCCAGAAGGCGCGGTCGAGTTCCGCCACGCCGATCCAGCTGTCGTGCAGGTCGAGGTACTCGACGGAGATGGTGGGCAAGCCGGCGGGATCCGGCTTCGCGCTCGCGTTGGCGATCTCGACGAGGACCGCGTCCGCCGGCGCGAGCGACCCGAGGTCGAACGCGTCCATCTCCCATCGGACGGACGAGCGGGAGAGCTGGAGGACGGGCCGGTCGTCCGGGAGCGGGTCCGGGCGCCCGCCCCCGCAAGCGGCGAGGAGCCCGGCGACGGCGACGCCCAGGAGCGCGGCGGGCACGCGATCGCGAGTCGGTGAACACCGTTCGGCGGCCAGCATCCGTTCCCCTCCGCAGGCACCGCGGCCGCCGCACGCGGTCAGAACCGGATCGGCCCGATCTCGCCGGTCCGGCGGTAGCTCACGATACCCAGCACGACCGCGCTCACGGCGAAGGCACCTGCCCCGATCGCCGACCCGTTCGCCACGCTGCGCGCGCGGTCTCCTCTTCGGATGGCGGCATTGTACTCCGCCAGCGTGTGGCCGTAGGCAACATCTCCGTTCTCGTCCAGCATCCCCTTTGCATCGCCGTAGGCTGACCTGGAGGCCTGGGATTGCGCGACGGCCAGCACGCCGAGGCCCACCGCGGCGACGGCGCCCCCGGTGGCCATCCACCCGTACTTCCGGGCCTCGGGGCGCCGCGCGCCGTCCCAGAGCCACCCAGGCCGCGGCGTGTCGAGCGCCGGGAGGACCGGCCGGAGGTCCGCGACCGGCACGACCGTGACCATGGGTGAAGCCTCGCCGGCGAGGAGGTGCGCGGCCAGGGCCGCGGCGCCGCCCGCGGGCAGCCGCCCGTCGGCGAGGAAGACCTGCCCTTCGGGCATCGTCGTGCCGCGGCGCGCGTCGTGGAGCGAGGCGGCGAGGTACGCCCGGCCGCCCTGCTCGCCGATCCGGACCGACACCACCCGGTCGAGATCGAGGAAGGCGCCCGCCGCGATCACCCGGCCCGGCCCGTCCCCGGCCGGCAGCGCCAGCCCGGGGCCGCGGTCGGGCCGCAGCACCTCGGCGAGGGAGAGGTCCAGCGCGACGCGGCGGTCCTCGCCGGTCAGATCCACCGTCACCTCGCGCGAGCGGATCCCGCCCAGCGCGCCCGCGATCCGGTAGCGCCCGGGCGGGAGCTCGAGCACGACGGGGGCCGGGCCTGCGTCGCGCCCCTCCAGCAGCACCTGCACGCCCGGCTGCGCCTCGACGGCGAGCCGGCGCGTCCACAGCGCGCGCGTCTCGGCGCGCACCTCCTCCACGAGGCGCTGGAAGCCGGGCGGGTAGAGGCGCGGATCCACCTCGAGGGCCGGGTCGACCCGGAGGAGCCGCTGCAGCACGGCCTGCGCCTCGCCGCGGCGGCCCACCGCCTGCTCGGAGCGGGCGAGGCGGAGCATGGCGCGCTGCCACCGTGCGTGAACCTCCCCGCCCGCCGGCAGGTACTCGAGCTCGGCGATGACCGCCCGCAGCGCGCGGATCGAGCCCTCGAAGTCGCCGCGCGCGTGGAGCTCGAGCGCGGCCTGGTACGCCGCCTCGGCCGCCGCGAGGGCGCCGGCGGGCGCGCTCCCGGTCATCCGATCGCGCAGCGCCTCGGGCGCGAGCACCCCCGCGCCGCGGAGGGCGAGCGCGGCCCGGACCTCGGCGGCGAGATCCCCGAGGGCCGCGTCCGGACCGGGCGGCTCGGCCACGGGCAGCACCGCGAACGCCTCGGCGGCGGACGTCACCGCCGGGAGCGCGGTGGCGAGGAGGAGGACGGCGAGGGGAGCGGAGGTGACGATCATCGTGACGATCCCGGGCACGGCCGCGCCGGCCCGCTGGGCTGAGGTGAGGAGCGGCGCCACGTTCATTTCGTGACCGCCTGCCCCGCCGCGAGGAGCCCCTCGAGCCACGCGCGGCCGTCGCCGGGCCGGCGCGCGGGGTCCTCCTCGAGCGCCCGCGCGAGGAGGTCCTCGAGGGGCGGAGGCGCGCCGGGGAGCGGCCCGGGTTCCCGGCACCGCAGGTCCTCGACCCCTGGCCCGAGCCACGTCTCCCGGAGCACGACCGCCGCGCTGAACACGTCGGCGGCGGCGGCGGGCGCGGCCCGGCGCGCCTGCTCCGGCGCCATGTACCGGGGCGTCCCTCCCTCGATCCTCCCCGCGCCGCCGAGCACGTGCGCGAGGCCGAAGTCGAGGACCTTCACCCAGCCCTCCTCCGTCAGGAAGACGTTGGAGGGCTTCAGGTCGCGGTGGACGACGCCCGCGGCGTGGGCGTGGGCGAGCGCGCGCCCCACCTCGACCGCCACGCGGAGCGCCTCGGCCGGCGGGAGCGGACCGCGGAGGAGCCGGTCCGCGAGCGCCTCCCCGCGCAGGAGCTCGTAGATGAGGAACGGCCCGCCGCCCCAGGCGCCCGCGTCGTGGAGCTGGACGACGTTCGGGTGGCTGAGCTGCGCGGCCGCCTCCGCCTCGCGCAGGAGCCCGTCGCGACCCGCGCCCGCGGCGCCGTCGAGCGCGCCGCCCGGGCGCATCGCCTTGAACGCCACCCGCCGCCCGAGCTGGAGATCGCGCGCCTCGTAGACGACCCCGAACCCGCCGCGCCCGAGCTCCTGCACCAGCTCGAACCGGCCGACCCGGAGCCCGGGGTGGAGGCTCGCCGCCCATGCCTCCCCCGCGTCCACCGCCGGCGCCCGCGCCAGCGCGAGGAGCATCGCCGTGACGGCCCCGGGCTGGATCGTGTCGCGCCCGGGCCGCGCCTCGTCGCGCCGCTCGGGCTCGCGCCGCGGGGACGGCGCGCGCTCGAAGGCGAGGCGGACCGCGCCGAGCGCGAGCTCCTGGCCCGGCGCGACGCGGACCGGCGCGTGCGGCGGCACCGCCCGGCCGTCCAGGGCCGAGCCGTTGCGCGAGCCGAGATCGGTGTAGCGGACCTCGGCGTCGTCGAACTCCAGCACGCCGTGCCGCGCCGAGACGTGCGGATCGTCGAGCGCCAGCTCCCCCGCGGGATCGCGGCCGATCCGCACCGGCGAGCGCAGGAACGCCTGGCGCCGCGCGCGCCCCGCGCCGTCGCGCGAGATCACGATCAGCGGGGCGAGGGGCGTGGGTCCGCTCGGCATGGGGAGCCCACATTGTAGACGAGGGCCGGGCCGGGCCGGCGCGAGGAGTCGCGGCGCCGGCGTGCTACGATGTGCGCTCCATGGCCGTTTGCGGAGATTGCCAGCGCGAGGCGCCGTCCGGCGCCCTGTTCTGCGCGTTCTGCGGCGCGGGGCTGCACGCGGCCGGGGCGGTGGACGCGGCCGAGGCGCTCGTCGGCGCGACGCTCGCGGGCGCGTACTTCCTGCACGCGCTGGTCGGGCGCGGCGGCATGGGCGACGTGTACCGCGCGACGGACCTCGCGCGCGATCGGACCGTGGTCGTGAAGGTGCTCCGGCGCGGCGCCGCGGCGGACGCCGGCGCGGTGGCCCGGTTCCACCGCGAGGCGCGGGCCGTGTCGCGGCTCTCGCACCCGAACTCGGTGGCGCTCCTCGACTCGGGCGAGACCGAGACCGGGACGCTGTTCATGGTGATGGAGCTCGTGCCGGGCGTGACGCTCGCGCAGCTCCTCTCGACGGCCGGACCGCTCGGCGAGGCGCGCGCGGTCGGGATCGGCGCGCAGATCCTGGCCGCGCTCTCGGAGGCGCACGGCCTCGGGATCATCCACCGCGACCTCAAGCCCGCGAACGTGATGGTCGATCCGCGCGACGGCACCGACCGCGTGAAGGTCCTCGACTTCGGGATCGCGACCGTCGCCGACGGCGACGTCGAGTCGCGCCTCACGCGGCAGGGCACGGTGTTCGGCACGCCCGCGTACATGAGCCCGGAGCAGATCCGCGGCGAGCCCCTCGACCCGCGCAGCGATCTCTACTCCGTCGGCGTCATCCTCCACGAGGTCCTGGCCGGCCGCCTTCCGTTCGAGGCCGAGACGCCGCTCGGGCTCGCCTCCCGCCACCTGCACGATCCGCCGCCGCCGCTCTCCCGTGCCGGGGCGCGGGTGGCGCCCGCGCTCGAGCGCCTCGTGCTCGCCGCGCTCGCCAAGCGGCGCGACGACCGGCCCGCCAGCGCCGACGCGTTCCGGGCGGCGCTCCTCGCCTGCCCCGTCGAGGCGCCCGCCGCGCCCGCCCGCGAGGCGCCGCTGCCGCCGACGCTGGCGCTCGCGCCGGCCGAGGTTCCGGCCGCGTCGCGCACGACGCTCCCGCTGCCCGAGCCGCGCCGGCTGCGACGGGTCGCGTGGGCCGCAGGGGCGATCGCCACGGCGGCGGTCGCCGCGGTGGGCTGGCGCGCGGCGCAGACGGATCCGTCGATGGCGATCGTCGCCGCCTCCCAGCCCCAGCCCCAGCCCCA
>Ga0196976_1001382_pt1 | contig 11156 bp, 14 predicted proteins | sample S3v_513CmetaG_FD_148644 | JGI IMG/M metagenome (GOLD analysis project Ga0196976, IMG submission 148644) | Soil microbial communities from Anza Borrego desert, Southern California, United States - S3+v_5-13C | ecosystem: Environmental > Terrestrial > Soil > Desert | place: USA: California...
ATGGACCTGTCCGGGGGGCGTGGTGGCGCGCAGCGGGGAGCGGCATTTGCTGCGCACGTCGGAACGGATCCGCTTGGGATCGCATCGGGCCGCAACGTGCCGCCCGCCCGTGTCTGTCTCGACGCGCGGCGCCGTGGGTACGTTGACACGCGTCACAGGGGCCAGTCAGCGGCGATGCTCCAGTGTTGAGGGCGAGCCGGCCCGGATCGCAAGCGCCACGGCGAGCCCGGCCGTGCTCCCGGCCACGACGAGGAAGGCTCGGATCCCCCCGGTCTGGCTCGCCCGGAATGCCCTCGCGATGAACGCGCCAAGGCCGACACCGGCCATGGTCCCGAGCCCGGTGGCGAGTAGCAAGGCCGGCCACCGTCGCGCATCGAGGCCCTTCGCGAACGCGAACTCCATGATCGCGGCGAACACGATGCTGGGTGGCGTGGCCAACACGAACGCGAGCAGGAACGCGACCGGGACGACCTCCAGGAAGGGGATCGTCCCCTGCGTACGGATGAAGAACGGCATCCAGAGCAGGAGCATGCTGCCGCCGATCACCGGCGGCGCGAGCACCATCACGCCGATGCGATGGCGCCGCGTCATCCCGGCGCGCTGAGCGGTGCCAACCGACTGGGGGTGCTGGTCAGCGCTCTGACCCTGAGCAGCCATTTCCGATGCCCGTCGCCGTGATCCCGACCAGAGAAGCCAGACAAGCCAGGCCGCCAATGCGGGAACGAGGTTCAGCCAGGCGTAGAACTCCACGACCATGTGCCACTCGGGCCCGGCTCTGACGACGTCCAGTGTGATGCCTCGCAGGAACAGGCCGAACCGGAAGCGCCCCGCGCTGACGTCCTCCATCTCCCACGCGCCTCGCGCCTGAGCGCCTCGGCGGGCGTGTCCGATGTGGATGTCGCCGCGGGTGGTGTACTCGTACCAGCCCTGCGGATCCTGCTCCGGGAGATCGTGACAGGCCTGGTTCGCCGTCCACAGGCAACACCGACACGTCGTTATCGTGGAACAGGTGGGGAACAGAAGAGCGACGCCGGAGAGTGCCAACAGGACGAGGAACGGCCTGGCCGGGCGGCGCATAACACCTGGCACCAGCAAGAGCTGTGCCGATCGTTCTCGCGGGTCCACTCCGACGCAACAGCCACCGCGCCATCGCCCTCGGTGTGCCGGCGGAAGTGGGGCGGAGCACGGCTCCCGTTTCCGCGCAATTGATCGGAGCGGATGCGACAGGGGGTATTTCCGCGATCTCGGTCTTCCCGATCTCGGAGACGCCGCACACGACCGATGTATCCGACCGGCGGTCCGTCTTGCCGTACACTTCGGGAAGCCAGGGGTGCAGCGGCTATTCCGAGGGAGATGGGGGGATCATGACCCAGTTCTCGAAACGCTTCCGGTGGCCCGTTATGGTGGCGGCCGTCTTCGCTGCGGCGGTCGGCGCGTTCATGGCGTACGTCGCCATCCAGCACAACCCGCAGGAAGAGTACTGCGTGTATCAAGCGGCCCAGAACGGGTGCGCGGTCAGGCTGGGCCCGGTGGCCGAGCTGTTTGTCGCATGGTTCGTGCCATGCTTCGTGGTGGCGCTGATCATCGCGGCGTTGGTGAACGAGGTACTCCGGATCGGGTTCGCGCGTCTTCGCCGCTAGTGAACGCGCCTTCCCCACAGCGCATGTACTTCAACGGTGTTCGGGTTCCAACTCGCGCAACGCTCTCCGGTAGCGCTCCAGCCGGGCTCGCGCCTCCTCATCGACGACAGCGAGTCGCCGAACATCGAGGTTGTCGGCCAGGTCGGCCAGCTTCACCCGGCGGGCCAGCGGGTTCGTCTTCACACGCGCGATGAACTCCTCGTAGGTCTCGGAGTCCTTGCGCCGGGTGAGCGCGTCGATGGCGGCCAGCTCGCGCTCAGGGAAGCCGCGACGGCGAAGGTCTTCGAGCGTGATGCTCGTGTCCTCGACGACATCGTGCATCACCGCCACCCTGCGGGCTTCCTCCGACTTCTGGGCCAGCATGACCCGGAGCACGTGAAGGATGTAGGGTTCGCCGCCCTTGCTGGTTGCGCCTCGGTGAGCCTCGACGGCCAGCGCGATCGCGTCCTCGATGGTGGGGATGTTCATGACGGGTTCCTCGTCGCGGGTGCAACCTGATTGCGCGCCGGCCTCACGCTCCTGGAGCAGCGAGGCCCCATCGTACACGTAATAGCTGTCGGGGATCTCGCATCCCTCCTGCTCGATCTCCCTTTCGGCCGCGCGGGGCGACGATCGCCTCCGCTTCCTCTCGGGTGTCGTAGATGCCGACCAGGTACAGCTCGGCCGCGGGATCCCAGTCGAACTCGTCCACCCCGACGACCGCGAACTTCCCCACGGGGACTGTACCCGTTCGGTGAACCACGTCGGGCCGAGCCCTACGCCGCCGCGGTAGTCTTTTAGGCGTGCGACGTGTCTCGACCGAGCAACCGCTGGGAGGCGAGGAGCTGCTGAGTGTGCGGCTCCTCACAGGTCTCCTTCCAGTGCTTGGGGGAGAGCTCGAGGACGCGGTTCGCCGGCCAGGCGGGGAGGAGCGTGAGGACGTCGCGCAGGTAGGCCCAGGGCTCGAGGCCGTGGAGCTTACAGCTCGCGATGAGCGACACGGCGACGGTGTTCCAGTGCGCGCCGTCGTCGCTGCCGCAGAAGAGCCAGTTCTTGCGCCCGACGACCTCGCGGCGGAGCTCGAGCTCACTGGGGTTGTTGTCGAGTCGCAGGATCCCGTCGTCGAGGAACCGCGTGAGCGGGACCCGGTGGTTCACGATGTAGTTCATCGCCTTGGCGATGGGCGAGTCGTCGTCCAGCAGCGGCCGCTCGGCCGCGATCCAGGCGTACAGCTTGTCGATGACGGGCGCCGCGTCGGCCCGGCGGCGCGCGCCGTCTGTGATGCCGGTCTTCGGGTCGGTCGCGAGACGGTGCGCGTCGTAAAGCAGGCCGATGAAGCCGATGCCCACCAGCGCGCGCGCCTCGTCGCTCGAGAGTGCGTCGAAGAGCTTGCGGCGCGCGTGCGCCCAGCAGCCCACCTCGGTCACCTCCGGCTCCTGCCGGTAGAGCTCGTGGTACACGGCGGACGCGTCGGCGAGCAGGTAGCCGCGAAAGCCCTTGAAGAGATCGGCCGGGACCTGACCGTCGTGCCCCTTGGTGAAGCGGAAGAGGACGTGATCGCGCTCGGCGACCACCACCCAGAAGTGGTGACGTCGGCACTGGTCCTTGGCGAGCACGAGCGCGCCGGTGGCGTCAGTGCCGATCCAGCGAGCCGTCGTCTTCGCGTCCTCCCACATCGCGTCCACCACGCGACCGAGCAGCGCGACGGAGCCCTGCACGAAGCCGCACAGCGTCGACCGCGGGAGCCGCAGGCCCGACCGGCGGTAGATCGACTCCTGCCGGTGCAGCGGGATCTGGTCCGCGAACTTGGAGACGAGGACGTGAGCGAGGAGGCCGGGGCCGGCGATCCCCTTCGGTATGGGTCGCGCGGGCAGCTCCGCGATCACGATGCGCGAGCCGTCCTCGCGTGCCGGCGCCTCGTCAGGCAGCCGGTACTTGTTGCGGACGACGCGGACGCGTACCAGCGAGGCCGGCCGGTGGTCGACGTGCTCGCTCACCTCCTCGCCGATCCTCACCAGCGCCTCGCCGCCCGGCGCCAGGCGCTCCGGCGGCTCGAGCACGATGGTCTCGACCGGGAGGTCCTCGAGGGAGAGGTCGCGCCGCCCGTGCGGCTTGGGATCCTTCTTCTCGGCCTTCCGGCGCGCAACCTCTTCGCGGGCGCGCTCGCGGAGGCTCTCCAGCTGCGCCTCGACCTCGGTCCGCTCCGCTTCGCCGCCGGTGCGAGCACGCTCCAGGGCGGCGAGCACCGGGCCGAAGACGAGCTGGACCTGGGACGGATCGACGGTCTCGGCCTTCTTGCCGAAGAGCTGCCGCTTGAGCCGCTCCAGCTCATAAGTGACGAGGACGTAGAGCTTGCGGAACTCGTTGCGCTCGTGCTCCGCGCGCTCGGCACGGGCCGTCATCGCTGCGAGCTGAGCACGCAGCGCTTCAGATCTCGGCATCTCGCGGGTCGCGCTCGCTCACCTGCCCGCGTGATTACTATCCGTGGATGCCGTGCGCAATGCGGCATCTCGCGCCCTCGCCGCGATCTCGCGCGGCCTCGCCTTGCTCGCCGGCAACTGGACACCCTCGAGGATGGCGGCGAGCTCGCGGCCATCGATCGTGATCGCCCTCTGGTCCGGCGCCGCGTCCGGGATCCGGAAGAAGCCACGGTCGAGTCCCTTGTAGAGCAGGCACCAGCCGCTCCGGTCGTGCCAGAGGAGCTTCAGCTTGTCCCTGCGCTTGTTAAAGAAGACGAAGAGCGAGCCGCCGGCCGGGTCGTGTCCGAGCCCGTCACGCGCCGCCTCGGCGAGGCCGACGAAGCCGCGACGCATGTCCACCGGCGCCGTCGCCGCGAAGATCCGCACGCCCGCCGGGATCACGAGCGCACCCCCTCGAGCACCTGGACCAGCCGCGCGAGCTCCGCTCCATCGAACCGCGGCGGGACTCGCACGGTCCGCCCGCCGGCGAGCACCAGCTCGAATGCGGGAGCTGCGGCGTCAGGAGCGGCGGCGAGCTCGACAAACCGCACAGGCATCGCCGCCGCCTTGGCCGGCGTGCGGCCGGCCTCGGCCCCAAGCCGCCAGCGCCAGTGGGCGAGCGTGTTCGCGTTGATCCCCGTCTCGGCCGCGAACTCCTTCGCCGAGAGCCCGCTGTCCACCCACCGCTCCACCCGCTTCGCCCAGACCTCTCGCCCCTCACGCGCCATGACCGGTCGAGTACCACCGGTTCCGCTCGTCGTCAGGGACGCGGTTCACCGGACGGGTACCGTCGATCGCTTCGAGCTTCCCGCGCGTTCGAACGAAGTGAAGCTCGGGACGGGGGAGCCCCATCGACGAGCTCGGCGAGGGCGTGTCGGCGTTCATCGCGGTTCCTCTCGGGTCGAGCCCGGTCAGTTCGTCCAGGACGAACTAGCCTGATCCACTCCGCGCGTACCGTCAAGCGGTGCCGAGACGTCGCACGCCCGATCCGCTCGCGGTCCTCGTCGGGGCTCGCATCCGCGCGCTGCGGAAGGAGCAGGGGCTCACGCTCGAGAAGCTGGCGTACGAGAGCGAACTCGGCTCGAAGGGCTACCTTTCGGACATCGAGAGCGGGCGCGCGTTGCCCACGCTGCGGACGCTCAAGGTCCTTGCCGACCACCTCGGGCTCGAGCTGCTCGACCTCCTCACGTTTCCCGGCGAGAGTGCTCGCCAGGACCTGGTCGATCGTAGCCGGTCGGCGTCTCCGGAGCAGATCCGACGCTGGACGGAGCAGCTACCAGGCGCGAAGCGCCCTGGGTCGCGGCGCAGCTGAGCGCTGTTTCCAACGAACGGCGATCATAGCGGCACCCAGGACCACGTCCCCGGGTCCCACAGCGCGGGGTGCTCGGCGGCGAGCACCGGGTCGAGGAATGCGCGCGCTGCAGTCGTTACGTCCTGAATCGTGGGCCAGGGGAGGCCGTCCTCGACGGCCATCGCGGCGTACGGGGCAGCCCACGATTCGGGTGGAGCGGGAACTTGGTGGGGCACCGGGTGCGTGCGGCGGAACGAGAACGTCTGCGCGATCGCGGCGCCCACGCGCCGCGCCTCGTGCGCGCCGACCTGCGCAAGGAGCGCCACGTCAGGGAGATCCTTCACCCGCGTGTTCCCCGTCGATCGAGGGAGCGTGTACGCGTGCAGCTTCTCTGCGATGTGGGTCTCGACGGGGTAGACCCTGAGCTCCGGCGGAGCGATGCCGGCGAAGGCGAGCAGGTCGTCCCCGAGGACGACTTCTGGCTCGCCGAGAATCGGGTCGCCGAACGCGACATCGACCCCGAACGGCTGCCCGTACAACGCACCCGCGACGCGGCACTCGGCGCGGAACCGCTGGCCCCCGTACTGGACGCCGTCACCGGTGATCTCGGGATGGCGGGTATCGAGCTGGATCTCGAAGGACATGTAGTCGCCGAGGTCGAGACGCCCGGCTGCCTGGAGGCGCTCGAGCAAGCCCTCCGGAGAGCCGGTGAGCCGGAGGTCGATGTCTCGCGTCGTTCGCGCCCGCTCCAGCCGCAGCTCGAGGACGAGGCCGCCCTTGAGGATTGCGGCAGGGCCGAACACTCCGGCGAGCCGCGCCAGGTACCGGTCGAAGACGAGCAGCTGGCGGCGGCGGGTGATCCCGCTCGCCGTCGCCACGTTCCGCAGCCGCTGCTCGAGCGCCGCCTTGAAGGCGAGCGGCGTCGCGTACCGGCGGGGCGGAGTCATCGGGCACCGCCTGGAGTCGTGGTGGTGGTGATCGTCGCCAGTCGCTCCGCGGCAACGAGACCGCGGGCGCGGGCCTGCTCAACTGCCTGGAGCAGGAGATCGGGCGACAGATGCCCCGCCGCGCAGTCCAGCAGCGTCCGGCCTGGTTCCGTTACCGGCACGGGTCCGACCCACGCGCGCTCTTCGTCCGGCACCTCCCCGGGATGGAGCACGAGGGCGCCCGGGATGCTCTCGCGCCGCCGGCGGAATGCGGGCGGCACCGTGAGGTGAACCCGCTTCGGCAGGACGTCAGAGAGCCCGTGAAGCGACAGCGCGGTCTCGTGCGAGAACACGCCTGCCTGCTTCGACCAGAGCCAGAGCTCGACGAGATCCTCGTGATCGCCAGGCGGGTAGTTCACGATCCGGTAGACCCCGCGGCGAAGCCGCCGCACGTTGCCGCGTTCGACATGGAACCGGAGGAGCTGGCGCGAGAGGCCGGCGCTGGCGGCCTGTTCGGTCGTGAACAGACCCTCCTGCGACGATGCCACCTCGAAGAGAGCGTTCCAGGCGCGGCCAGCCATCGAGCACGAATGTAAAGGTATCCTTTACATCGGTGCAAGTTCTGGTGCTGGGCGGTGCCGAATCGGTCCCCTGTATGTGGCCTGTAATACAAAACGCTTTCTAAGGGTGGTCGCCGTGTGCCAAGGAGAGCACATGGCGGACAGGGACTCTCCCGAAGGAAAGCCAGTTGTTCCCCGCGACCCTCCCAGCGAACGAGGCGTGCCGGTCTCGTTCCGCATTCCTTCACACCTCGTGGAGTGGCTCGGGCACCAGGCTCAGCTTCGGGGTACCTCGATGAGCGCGATCGTCCGCGAGTGCCTGACGGACGTCGTCGACTGGTACCTCGTCTCGAACGACATGAAGGAGCTCCTCGAGCAAGACCGCGCAGAGCGCGGTGAGTCGTTCAGAGCTTACGTGCGAAACCTGCTGTCGCGCCGGTACACGGAGATCGTCACCGGGACGCAACCGGTCACGGGCCGTCACAAGCCACCGACCTGACGGTTCGGTCCGCGGTGAAAGCGACTCTGGTCGGTGAATCGGTGGGAAGCGTCGGCGGAAGGGCGGGCGGAGGGAGAAACCACATGAAGAACCCAGAGGACCGCAGTCAGCTCTCGTTGCTCGGACAGCAGTCGGCCCCCGTGCAGGGTGGAACGTCCGCTCGCACGCGAGTGCCCAAGCACTCGAGGACCGCCAAACCGGGGCAGCCGTCGGTGCAGGTCCCCCAGGAACGCCGCTCCGGAGACGATCGCCGTGCCTCCCGTGTCGGCGGTCGTCGCGCTACGGATCCGAAGCCCGCGCCGCCGACCTGTCCTTCCTCACGGGAAGACAGGCCAGTCACCGGCCGGCACCGCATCGGCCGCTCCGTGGAATGCGTGCTCGTCGACGTGAAGGGCGCGGCCGAGTTCCTGGGCGTCAGCGTGAGCTGGGTCTACAAGCGCGTCGAGGACGGGACGTTGCCGGTGGTCCGGCTGAACGGCTTCGCGCTGCGCTTCTCACTCCAGGACCTCAAGACCTGGCTCGAGTCGCACAAGGACGACCCGACGCGGAAGTGACGAGGAGCGAACCGTGGGAACCGTCTTCGAGTACAAGGGCGGCTGGCGCTTCAAGTACAAGGACGCCGCTGGCGTCTGGCAGACGGTCACGTCCAAGGCGCGCACGAAGGCGGCGGCCCGCGCGGAGATGCAGGAGAAGGAGCTCGAGGCCGAGCGCCAGCGGCTCGGCCTCGCCCCGACCTCCCTCAACCCCGACAAGCTCACCGTCGCGGGTCTCATGCGCTGGTGGCTCGACACATACAGCAGCCATCAGGAAGCGCACGAGAGCAACGAGGGGACGATCCGGAACCACATCCTCTCGGCCCCGCTCGCCTCGAAGCTCCTCGAGCACGTCCGCGCCGGCGACATCGAGCAGCTGCTCCAGTCGAAGGCCGGCGAGCTCGCCCCCGGCACGGTCAACCACATCCGCCAGTTCTTCGTCCGCGCGTTCAACAAGGCGCGCAAGGCCGGCAAGTGGCACGGGGCGAACCCGGCAGAGGACGTCGAGACGCGACGCGTGCCGGAGACGATGGTGAACATCCTCGCGCCTGAGGAGGTGTTCCCCTTCTTCGCGGCGCTCGAGCTGCATCAGCGCCCCGCCTTCGCCGGGGCCATCTTCACCGGCCTCCGGAAGGGCGAGCTCTGCGGGCTTCGCAAGGACGACGCGGACCTCGTGCGCGGGCTGATCCTCGCGCGCCACTCCTACGACCGCCCGTTCCCGAAGAGCAAGAAGCAGCGGCCGATCCCGATCCCCGCCGAGTTCCTCCCGTTCATCCGCTACGCGCTCGAGGCGACGCCCGGCCCGTGGCTCTTCCCCGATGCCGACGGCAGCATGCGGACCAAGACGTGGCAACCGGAGGACATCCTCCGCCGGGCGCTGAAGCGCGCCGGCATCGTCACCGGTTACACGCACTCGTGCCGCCGAAAGACGTGCCGCTACTCCGAGGAGCGCCCGGACGCCGAGATCAGGCCGTGCCCGAAGTGCGGCTTCAAGCTCTGGCCCACGGGCAAGGTCCGGCACATCCGCTTCCACGACCTCCGCCACACGTACGCGAGCGTCCTGCTCATGTTCGGGGCGAACCTCGTGTCGGTGCAGAAGCTCCTGGGCCACTCGGATCCGAAGATCACGGAGCGCCGGTACGGTCACATGCTGCCCAGCTTCATGAAGACGGAAGTCGATCGCCTGCGCTTCGGCCTCGACCAGCTCGCGCCTGAGGTGAGGGACGGTAGCTCTGGCTTCGACAGGCTCAGCGCGAGCGGGGGAGATGGCACGGCTTCGCCGGCGTTCACCGCGGCTGGCCAGCCGCTTGGTATCCCCTTGGTATCCGCCCCGGAGCCCAGAAAACCTGAGGCCGGGACCCCGTCGGTTTCCCGAGAAGTCCCGGCCTCATTACTGGCGGGGTGTAGGGGACTCGAACCCCTGGCCTCCGGCGTGACAGGCCGGCGTTATAACCGACTTAACTAACACCCCAAGTCGTCGAAACTTGGTGGGCGGAACAGGCTTCGAACCTGTGACCCTCGCCTTGTAAGGGCGACGCTCTACCCCTGAGCTATCCGCCCAAGGCGCGGAAGCCCGGGGGTTCTAGCCCGCCCTGCTTTCGGTGTCAACGGCCGTCCTCGCGGGCTCGCCGGGGGCGGGGCGGGCCTCAACTGCCGGGAGTTCCGGGTCGTTTGCGGCGGGGCGAGGGCGCCGGGCGGCGGGGCCGGCGATCCTGTCACGCCCCGGGCTGTGAACCGGGATCGCGGGCAAGCCCCGGTCGCGGTCCGGTGGTAGATCTACGGGGTGGCCAGCGACACTTCCCGTTCAGGGCCCTCCGGCGCGAGGCCTGCCGAGCTGCAGGGCCGCCGGGTGCTCGTCGTCGACGACGACGGCCAGGTCCGCCAGGTGATGGCGCGCCAGCTCCAGACGCTCGGCGTGCACGTCGAGACGGCGGCGGGCGGCGCGCAGGCGATGTCGCGCATCGATCGCGAGCCGTTCGACGCGATGATGCTCGACCTCGACATGCCGGGCGTGACGGGGCTCGACGTGCTGCTCCACGTGCAGCGCGCGGCGCCGGAGCTGCCGGTGGTGGTCGTGACGGGCACGTTCGAGGCGGAGCGGATCGAGGGGGCGGCGAAGGTCCTGCCGAAGCCGGTGGACGTGCCGACGCTGCGGGATGCGCTCACGGACGCGCTGCGGGGGGCGGCGGGGAAGCGGTAGGCCTCTACCGTTCACCCTTCGACTCCGCGGCTTCGCCGCGACGCTCAGGGCGAACGGACCTTCTCGAACGGACTCCTTCACCCCGCCACTTCACACGCAGAACCGCTCCACCGCCCGCGCCAGGATGGCCGCGGCCTTCTCGACCTGCGCGAGCTCGACGTGCTCGCCGGTGCGGTGCGCGACCCGGATGTCGCCGGGGCCGAAGACGCACGCCTCGGCGCCGAGGCCGATCACCTCGGGGAGCTCGGTGCCGAACGGCACGGTGGTCGAGCGGTTCCCGCTCTCGGCCTCGAGGAACCGCACCACGTCGGCCTCGGGCGGCGTCACCGCGGCGGGGTCGGCGCGGAGCGGCGCGATCTCCGACTGGATGCGCCCGCCCGATTCCTCGGTCAGCCGGGCGAGCGCCTCCTCGAGGAGCCGCAGCGCGCGCCGGGGGTCCTGCCCGGGCAAGGGCCGCCACTCGTAGGAGAACCGGCACTCGCCGGCGATGATGTTCCGCGCCTTGCCGCCCTGGACGACGCCGACGTTCCAGGTGCAGGTCGGGGGCGAGAACGCGGGGTCGAGCTCGCGGGCGAGCTGCCGGCCGATCCCCTCGATCTCCGGCCAGAGCCGCCCGAGCGCGTGGATCGCGGAGGCGCCGACGTCGGGGTAGGCGCTGTGCCCCTCGACGCCGGTGAGCACGACCTCGACGGCGCAGTAGCCCTTGTGCGCGCGCACGGGCACGAGGCTCGTCGGCTCGCCCACGATCGCGTGGCGCGGGTGGACGCGCCCCTCGGCGAGGAGCTGCTTCGAGCCGAGGCAGCCGACCTCCTCGTCGGCGGTGAAGACGAGCATGAGCGGGTGGTGGATGGGCCGCGGCTTCGCGACGGCGAGAAGCGCGGCGGCGAGGAACGACTTCGTGTCCGCGGTGCCGCGGCCGTAGAGCCGGCCATCGCGCACCTCGCCCGCGAGCGCCTCCTTCCAGTCGTCGTCGAACGGCACGCAGTCGGTGTGGCCGACGAGCGCGAGCCCGCCGGCCGTCTCGGGGCCGCGCCGGCACACGAGGTTGGCCTTCTCCACGCCGGCGGCG
>Ga0196976_1001383_pt1 | contig 11144 bp, 8 predicted proteins | sample S3v_513CmetaG_FD_148644 | JGI IMG/M metagenome (GOLD analysis project Ga0196976, IMG submission 148644) | Soil microbial communities from Anza Borrego desert, Southern California, United States - S3+v_5-13C | ecosystem: Environmental > Terrestrial > Soil > Desert | place: USA: California...
ATCTCCGTTGTAGAATTCCACCCAGGCGTGACCGGCAACCGCGTATCCCGAGCCAGCCTTACCGGTGACCACGTGCGACTTGATCCCGGCAGCCCGCAACAGGGCCACTGCCAGGGCCGCGTAGTCGCGACAGACGCCAATCCGTGTCTGAAGGGTGCGCTTGGCGCCCTCATCGGGGTCCACCCGCCAGGAGGCCGCCTTATGCCGGTCGTATTGCACGTTCTTGGCCGTCCATTCAAAGACTGCCTTGCCGGCGTCCATGGCGGACTTGTCGGCCGTCAGTTCCTTTGCAAGAGCGACAATCTGCGGGTTCTCCGATTCGATGCTGGCTGAAGGCAGCCGGTCACGCTCATCCTTCGCCGCGCTGGTAGTGACCGTGAAGCGGACCAACTCTGCGATCTGGGTGGGCGCCGTCTGCGTGTACAGCACCACCTCGTACGTGCCCGGCCCGAACCGCAACTCAGCGTCACCACTGAACTGTCCGTTCGTGATCGGCAGCCGGTACGTTGCCTCCAGGTCCTTGTACTGGGTGACGGCCAGGACGTAGGGGTAGTCCTTCTGCGGGACGCCGACACTGCCGGCTAGCGTTAGCTTCGCACCGGCGCTGAAAGGATCGGCCGCCGGAGCTGTGAGCTGCAGCATCTGCTCAATGGCCTGGGCGGTATAGCGGAAGCCCCGCACCACCTGAACGGCCTGGTTGGTCACACGGGCCGTGGCGCCTTCCTGATACTGAGCGGTGGTACGCTGGACCATGAAGGAGATCTCATACTCGCCGGCACCGAGCGACAACGGCACCCGACCCTGGAAGCGCCCGTCTGCGACAGGCAGGAAGACATTGTCATCCTTGCCGTCATGCGTGACCTTGACCAGCACCGAGGCCATCTTCCGCTGGGGGTCAACTTCGCCAGACACGTTGAGGAATCCGTCCGGCACACTGTCCGGCAGGGGCTCCATCTTCAGCAGCGCTTCCTGTCCATACGGCATCACCACCAGGGGCTGCCGGGCGACCCTGGCGCTGGTGTTCATCACGGGGATATGGGCCACCGGCGAGTAGAGGTTGGCGCCCGGCTCTGCCTGCAGGTTGACGGTGACCCAGTGCAGCCCCGGTCCACCGCCCAGGTGGGCGTCGCCGACCAGTTTGCCATCTCGGATCTGCAAGTAGCTGCTCCACTCGCCGTCGCCCTTCTCCGCCTTGAGCCAAACGAACCGCCCGTTGAGCTTCGGGTCAGCCGTACCTCGCAGAGCGAAGGTAGTGTCGACAGCAATCTGGCCCGAGGCGGGCAGGTCGAGGGTCAGGCCGGACTTGGCATAACCCCTGGTGTAGTACGGGCTCTGGCGGTGGCGAGTGCCCACGTTCTTGACGCTGAGGCTGGTGACCATGGTGACGGTCTCGTCGCCCGGGTTTTCGGGGGCGAAGACCTGAATGGTGTACCAGCCGGGGCCGTCCGCCAGGTAGATGTCGCCGGCAAAGGCCCCGCCCTGGATGGGCAGTGTTGTTTCGTGAGTCCCGGTCTGCGGCGGCCCCATGACGTTCAGGACGATGCTGGAGCCGTTCAGGCGGGCCGCTGCCTGCCCTTCCAGGTGGACCACTCCGTCGACAGCAGACCTTTCCCTGGTGGGCACCTTCAGTTGGAAGCCCATCTGTGCAGCAGCCTTCCAGAGGTCGGGCGGGGCGTTGGGCAGGTCACGGTTGTCCTTGTCCACGCGGAGTCTGGCCTTGAGGGTTTCGTCCCGCACTGCCATGACGACGGTGTTGTCGTTGGGCAGCCAGTCGACTTCGCCGCCCGTGGCCTCGACCAGGAACCGGACAGGGACCAGCATGCGGCCAGACACCGTTTGTGCCGGCACGTCCAGGGTGATTTCAGCGCCGTCTACCAGGGCAGTGCGGCTGCCTTCAGGCAGGGCAACGACGTGGCCTTCGTGGAGGACGGTGGCCGTCTTCGTTTCCTGGTTCCACTCGACACGGGCGCCGAGGGCTTCCATGATGGCGCGCAGAGGCACCAGGGTCCGGCCGCCCACGATGACGGGCGGGACTTCCATGGTCAGCTTCTGGCCGTCCAGGATCAGCCCGATGGACGGGCTGTCGGCCTGGGCCGGGAGCGCGATTGCCAACATCATCATGCATAGGAGAACCCCAACCCATCGGCGGGTCCCATTGAGCCTTGCATTAGGCCCCCCCTTGTCCTGATACTTCCTTTTTCTGTAACGGACAAGGGGTGGCAAAGGTTCGATCATGTACATAGTTATCTGCCCGTGAAATGAGGGAGCCAGCAGTCCACCCGACCAATCGGTCAACGTGAACTGCTGGCTCTCAAAGCTTCGCGGAGATCAAAAGGCCGTGTCCCGCACCTGCGGGCACCCTGCACCCATGCTTGCCGCAGTATGAAACAGAGATCAAGTCTGGGTGCTCGAGCACCAAGACAGTATCAGCGAGGCTAGATCTTTCGGGCAGTCCAACATTACCAAGTGATCGGTATCGTCCATGGTATGGTACAAGCCGGCCACTGCTTGCATCGAGGCGAACCTGGTCGGTTACCGCCGCCTCAATGTCTTCATTCCAGAATTGAGGATCATCGGCTCGAACAAAATCAAAGTACTCCGCAAAACCGTTAAGGGCTTCCTCCGGGAGGTCACCACCGAGCATTGCCTCCCAGTTGGCGTTCGGGACACTCTGCTCGGCAAAGTAACCGCCGTCAATCAGGAAAAGGCGGCCAACTCTCTCTGGATACTTGGCGGCAAACCTAACCCCTAGACTACCAGCCCAGGAACTGCACACGAAGTCGGCCTGTGCGATGCTCAAGCAGTCCAGAAGCCCGGCCAACTGATCGGATAGTACAGAAAAACTATACCCATCCACTGAAACAGAAGAGTCTCCATGCCCGGGTAAGTCCGGTGCTACCACCCGAAAGTGCTGCATCAGTTCTCGGGCTAGCCCGTTCCAAATCTGGCCGGTCCACCGCACACCATGAAGGCAGATTATGGAGGACCCAGTGCCAGTTTCTCGGACGCGGTATCTGATGTTGTCTACTACGACGTCATGTACGTGTTCCCACATCCTGCTTCCTCCTCATCCGAAGTGGGATCATAGACTGCTGCTGCAGTTTCCGTCAATTGTTAGATTCTGAATGACCAGTCGCCCCTCGACGTTGCTCGCAAAGGTGACCTTGCCCCACACTGCACCCCACCATTCGTACCCCGACCACTCCGCTAGGAATGGGGCGGTTCCATCCTTCCCGAGGGGAGCGGGCTCTGTGTTCAGGTGGCATCCCGCCTGGCTTTCGACCGTCACCTTCACAAAACTGGTCGTACCCGGTTCGTAATTCGGTCGGGATATGGCATCGCTTTCTGCAAAAGCCCGACTCCCCTCGGAAGTCGCAAAGTAGCGGGGAATCTCGTCTTCGATCCCCATCCAGCGGGCAACAAACACCGCCTGAAGCAAATCGTTTGGCGTCGTTGGATAAACCAGGGTGGTCCTGGTCGGAACGAAACGCTCCGAAACGATTTCGATGTCCTTCGCCCGATACTCGCGGAAGCGCGTGTGACCAGCCGGGTCACCCATGTCCCACTCTACTGTGATAACGCCGTTAGGGGCCACCTTGACCCGGTCCGCCAAAGTCCCTTCGGACTTATAGTCCCAGCCCCGGGTGTGGTCTTCAATCCAGTTCGGTCGTGCCAGGATGTCGGTCATCCCAACGAACGACGTGGACGTGTTGATACGCGTCATTCGTAACAGCCGGGTTCGCTGGTCCCCGTCAAACCGAACCAGAGAGATCCGGTGGCCATCGTACCCGGTCACTCTGGTGGATCCCAGCAGCCGACCCGATTCATCAAGTACGTCCATCGGTGCCGCGGACCACTCGTCGAGTTGGCCCAATACAGTCTCCTTGCTGCCATCGCCCTCAAGGTCGGCCTCGACCGACTGGACTCCTGGTAACCTGGCTACAGCAGCCCAGAACTCAGCTTCCGTTCCTTGGATGACGTCTTCCTCTTTGAAACTAGGACGCACAGCCCTGCCCAGGTAAGCCGTGCGCTTTTCTGTGGCCAGGGTATCCGTTTTTACACGGACCGAATCCTTATCGAAGGAGTCGTCCGGATTAGCGTAATTCACTGACAGTGCCTTGATTACCCCTAGCCCCGGGGCAAAGGTGAACTTCGTGCGCTCCCCGCTGTTAAGCACAGTGACGTCCCAGCACTTCCCTTCGGCTGGGTGATTGTCGGGCGTGAGACAGTACTCCCGGCTCTTCTCCAACCTAAACCAGACATCGGCGTTTCCGGCTCGCTGCCGCCACGTCTCGCCATGCTTGAGGGCTGGGGGAAGAAAGCGCAGGAGAACTCCGCTGCCTTTCGGGTCAGGGCGCCACACTCCGTGGTTGGTGATTAGCCATTGGGCATATGGCTTGTCATTCGCAACGGCAACCACTCGGTCCCCATCCCTCAAGAGGTGCTCCTCCTGTCCGCTGCTCTCCTGGAGGTAATCTTGAACGCGAAACGAAATCAGCCAATCGCGATCCGGAAAGAGAGTCAGCGCGAGATCCCCCTCAGGGATGGGTTGGTGGAAGATTTCCGGAGTCGGTGCAGTCACCAGATCTCTTGGCGGAGCTTCGGACCCTGATGGCCGGCTACACGCTGCCAGCGTGGCGGCCACCAGTATCAACAGCAGAAGTGTGCGCATGGTGCAGGGCACTCCTCTCCTCGTTCGCCAGCTTGTGCTGTTTGACGGGAGGCTGTGGCGGAGCTGCCACCGTTACGAGCCTGAACCCGCCAGGGTAGGATTCCATTCCACGCTGTCCATGCCATCTGTGGATTTCCATCTCCACAGGACCCGATCCTTATCGGATAGGTCCTTTAGGTGAAGTTCATATTCCCCCGCGTCTGCGGCAGGTCGCGAGTAGAGAACCGCTGCGTCACCCGGGTGAAAACTGTACGGGACAGGAACGGTGGTTTCGTTGGTTTTGAGGAAGGCTTCCCCGGTATCCGTACGTGCGATTGCCACAGGGACGCCGCGAGTGCCGGGTATGACCCACACCGCAAACTTACCGCGAGGTGAAAAGGCTGTCGGACCAAAGGCATCAGCGGGCTGCCTGTCGGCGCCAGCTGCAAGAGGGATAAGGGTCAGGGGGTCAACTGCTTGAGTTGCCCCTTCACCCGACTTTAGTGTCGCGGTGATGTACATCGACTTACCTGTGGGGTTTATCGCGACGCCCGTCAGACTTGCGGCAGAGGGAATTATCGAATGGATTTCCCCACGTTTCACCTGGCCCGACGAAGCGTTTACCAGGTATAGGTTCGAGGTGTCTGCCGTAACCAAGGACATGCCCGACACCCAGCCGAAGATCTTCTGACCCGGCACCCGATGTTCGAGTTTGATGTGATTGTCTTGAACCCGGGCGATAATGACGCTGTCACTTGAGGTAAATGCGAACGCGCCACCGTCTGGGGAGGCCACGAGTTGCCCGTTCTGGTTGCACTGAGCGTCAGACTCCAGCGCTTGGTAAACAGGTTCTCCACCGGACAGCCCAAAGAGAACAAGGTCCTCGCCTTTGAAGCAAGCAACAAATTCCTCGTCCCGCAGACTCGTAACCGGGCCGGTCTGTTTTTCGCCAAGGATAGGTAGCTGGCGCAGGTCAGACCCGTCAGTCTTGACTGTCCACCAGCTATCACGCCCCACCCAGTTCCGATGCAACAGCAGGCGCTTCCCGTCACGGGCAAAGACTGCCGACTCTGTCTTTTGGCCCGATCCGTCCACCGGAACCAGTTCATTAACCGTCGACGTTGACAGGTCTATCCCGAACAACGCCCCTTTATGGACGAAGACAGCGTCCATACTGGCGGTCTTCTCTTGATCCCCGGATGTGACCTCGACGGGGAGGGGATCTACCACGCTACCTGTACCAGGGGGCTGTCTCCCTTGCTGAGAAGAGACCGGAACACATCCGGCAAACAACACAGCCAACCAGACGATGATCAGCGCACGTGCTGGATTCATCAGAAATCCTTCCCCTCGGTATGCTTGGGTAGGTGGGGCACCGGCATGGCGCCCCACCTCCATGTCATTTGCCGTACTGAACAATCGTCTCAGCCGTCGGGTAGTCTTCCAGGAAATCAGCCAGGGTCGTGCGAGCCTTGCCGGGGTCGTTGATCAGGAAATCCGTCGAGTTCTCGCCACTGCCGGTATAACCAGTGATGACCACGAAGTGGGGGCCGTCCGAACCGCTCCCGCCAAGAATCACGGGACCCTTTGCCAGCCAGTCGCGGATTTGTTCCAAGTCCTTGTACTCCGAGTTCCTTGTCGTTACGCCGGGATACTCCGCTCCGAGGAGGTACCAGTAGAGATTCCAGACCGAAGCCAACCCCAGTGTCTTGTGGTCTTCAACTTCCTTGGGGTAGTTGGCGTCGTTCCAGGTTGCGCGTTCAATGATGTCCTTCGGGTCGGTGTCGATGCCCAGGTACCGCAAAGCCATCGCAGCGGACGTCAAAGCGCATCCGTAATTGGCCACGGTTGCTGACTTGGCGGTCTTGACTGTTTTCGGGGCCATGCGGAGTTCGCCCCATGCAACTCCTCCATCGTCTTGCTTCAGCATGGGAACATCCCACTGGACCTTCACGCCACCAGCATCCGACGCTGTCTCGGCCGAAGTACCCCCACGCCAAGGCACCGAAGTTGAGAGCGAGCCGAAGCCACTTCCGTTCCGCACCACTCCGCCGGCGGCAATCGAGCGTCGCCGCCTCTCGCCGTCAGGGGAGTACTTTCCCCCAATGAGCTGATGCTCGTAGACTTCGTAGACGGCCTGGATACGCTCTTCCTCATCCATGTTTCCGTTCAGCGCTGCGAGAACTTCCTGTGCGTGATCATTCGGGCTGCCACTGCCCGTCTGGAACCAATAGGCGCCATTTTGGACAGCGATATCAAGCATGAGGGCAAGGCCGCGCTCGGATTCTAGCCCAAACTGCTGGGCCCACTCCATGGCGTGAGGAAGGTATTCGTTCTGGCCCATGAACTTGGCCTGAACCTTGTGCCACTCTGAGTCTTGAGCGAGGTTGCCAAAAGCAACCGCCATCGAGTCGACAAGCTTGTTGCTACCCGGCTTGTGGAGTGCCTGAACGATGTCGTCCCAATCCGAGGAATCCTCAGTTCTCTGCATCAGGGATTCGATGGTGAACTCACCATCTTCGCCAAAGGTCGCAGCTTTGAAGTATCTACCCCACGCGTCCGGGTTCAGTTTCTTGAAGTCACGGAGCAACGGCTGCAGTGTGCCCTGACCGAAGTTCCACTGAAGGGCGCCCAGTGAAGCTCCTTGAGCGTCGCCACCCATACTCCTCAGGTTACCGGGAGTCACTTGCAGCATGCCGCTGTCACCCTCGTGGCGCAAGACTGCTTCCATCGAGTTGAGCACGCCGGGAGTTGCGAGTGCAGCATCCACGTTGCACCACTGATTGCGGTAGACCTCGATACTATACCCGTACGGGCTGCTGGGATTGGGCATGGTGGGACGAGTGGATACCTCAGGGCGGGGTGCTTCGCCTAGATTCAGCCGGTCTTGACCAGCAGTCCTGATACCTTGCGTTCTTCCAAGTGAAGGTGCACCCGCAAAGGCAGAGCCCAACGGCTCGTATTTCTCCCTAAGCACCAGAATCTCGTCGAGCTTGATCCCCGACCCTTTCAAGGTCTTGATCTCTTCGTCAAACATCTCTACCAGCGCCACATTCCGAGCCTGGATGGCCTCGTAACGCCCCTCGACAGCCGCCCAGTAAGCCGCATAGGCCTCCTGGCGCTTCATCATCTCGTCACGGAGGTCCGGGGGCATCGGGCTGTCAAAGATCCGGTCCAGCGTCGGCGCCGAACGGCCCTCAGCCCGCCGCTTCCAGTGCTGGTCCAGAACGTCGAGGTGCTCCGCCCAGAGCGCTCGGTAGGTGTTAGGCCCCACCATTACCAGGGTGTCGGGCTCGATCCCGTGTTCCCGCTGAATCTTCTTGACGGCCTCCTGCGTAAGCGGGCCGTACCCAGTCTCCTCGATCCCGAAGAAGGCCTGAAGCCACTCCACCTCGACCGGAGTCGGCACCCATTCGTCGCCCTTCTTGATGCTGTCCAGCGTGCGAGCCTCAGGTCGGGGCACCGGCGGCCCCTGCACCGGGTCCACGTCGTGCGCAGGAACCGGGTCGACCTTGACTTTCCGCGGCCGGAAGATCCAGGCCGCCACGAGCGCACCCACGAACAGCGCCACGCCCGGGAAGAAGGGCTGCGGACCCGGCGGAACCGGATTGAGCGGCACCGTCCTGGGTTGGCCCGCCGGCACCGTAGCAACCGGCCCCACCGCCCCCGGCGCCCCGCCCCCGGGCAGGGTCGACGACCGCAGCGGCGAACCGCTCACACCTTCCGTCGGGCCCTGCGGGCGACTCACATCAGCCACCCTGTTCTCAGGCACGGCCGGCCAGAGCGTGTAGGGTCCCATTACTTTGGTCTGCCTCTTCGATGTACCCCGGCACTCATCCCACCTGGTGCGGGAATAGTGCAGGTACTGAATAACCCACTGGTCCTTGAACTGGTGCTCGTCCCAGTACATGTACCAGTCGCTGTACGTGTAATCAGGCGGCGTCGGGCACGGAGCAGGCTCACTGATGGCAGGCGGGTCAGGCGGCAGGACCAGACCCATCAGGAACAGATTCCACAGGGGCATGTTCGTGTACCTCCTGAACGTGCAAACTTTTTCTATCCACTCAGACATAGTACCATTTTCTGGAATACCCTGTCGATACCCCGCTCAGTGGTTCCGCCGCACGGCTGTGCTGTAGCTGTCGACCGGCGTGCTCGCGAAGCCCGCGATCCGCATGAAGAAGAACGGCACAGTCAATTGCGTGCGTACGTGGACCCGGTTGGACGGGCTGACCGTTACCTCCACCACCCGGGCGTCCGGCATGTTCCGGGCCAGATACTGCCTGGCCAAGCTCTCGGCGCCGGACTGGTCGATGCGGACCTTGCCATTCTGCTTCCAGTAATCCCGGTCCCAGGCCTCGGTGGCCGCCAGGGCGGCGGCATCGGAAGCGGCGTCGAGCATCTGCGAACGCAGAAGCAGGACGCCGCCATCCAGCACCAGCCCCAGGAAGACCAGGAGCAGCGGCGCCGTGACCACAAACCACGAGACCACCCAGCCCTCTTGATGCCGCCTCATGTGGTATCACGCTCGATTCGGTAGATGGACTCGTGCTCTACCTCCATGGTGTCGCCCAACCAGGGCTGTAGGAAGGGGACAAATACGTCCGTCCGGTAGCGCACCGTGACATGGATGTCCGATCCCGCCGTCGAGATGACCACATCCCGGTCGGTCCCCCGGAGGCCCGAGGTGAGCATCGACAGCGCCGCGTCCCGGGTGCGCTGGTAGGCTTCAGACCTGGGCGTGGCGCTGTCGCCGTAGAGGACGGCGCCCAGGCGGGCGGCCCGGTTGGCGGCCTGGACCACGATCATCCGAGCAAAGATCATGTGGCCGAAGCCGATGGTGGCCATGAGGATGAGCAGCAGCAACGGCACGACCACCAGGAACTCGGCCACCGCCTGCCCATCTTGGCGATGGCGCATGGCTACCGGTTCTTCATCTGGGTGGTCAGGTCGGAAAAGACCTTTGCCAGTTCCGTACGGAAGGCGATGATGCCGCCGAGGCAAGCGACCAGCACCAGGGCGATGATCATACCGTACTCGCTGAGGGCCTGGCCCTCCTGACGCCGGAGCCAGTTCTGCACCACCGCGTAAGCCTTCAACATGTGGGTGTCCTCCCTTTGCTCATTTGAGCAGATAGTCGATAACCTCCAGCACTGCCGGCCCCAGTAGGAAGATCATGAACCCGGGGAGCGCCAGCAGTGCAATGGGCATGAACAGCTTGATTGATGCGGTCTGGGCTATCGCCTCGGCCTGCCGCTTCCGCTTCTGCCACGCTTCGGCGGCCTGTGTGCGGACTGTGCCGACCACATGGCCTGAGCCCTTGGCGAAGGCCTGCATCAGGCCGGTGAGGGTGACGGTGAACTCGGAGACCTCCAGCCGCAGGGCGACTCGCTCCAGCGCCTCGGCGGGGGCGAGGCCCCGGTCGTAAAGATCGACAGCCTGGCGCAGTTCGAAGGCGAGGGCGCCCTGCCGCTCCCGGGTCACCTCGGCGATGGCGGCCATCAGGGTCAAACCGGCTTCCAGGGCGACCGCCAGGGCGGAGAGGAAGGCCGGCAGCTCCCGGCGGATCTGCTCCTGCCGCTTGCGGGCCTTGCTGGCCAGCCAGACGTCCGCATACATGAAGCCCATGGCGGCGAGGCCGGTCATGAAAGCCGCCAGATAGGGATCGCGTCCCTTGAGATACATTAGCGTCGCGTAGAACCCGCAGGCGAGAGCGGCGGCCACCTTCATGGCGAGAATGTCATCATATGTATGGGTGGCGTCCAGCCGGGAGATGCGGAGTTGGCGCTCCATCTTTTCGCGGATGCGTGCGGGATAGGCCTGCCGGCAGAGCGTGACCAGCGGTGCCAGCGGGAGCTTGCGCACCCAGGGCGCCCGGGCGGTGGGAGCGGTGCGGACCGGCGTGGCGCCCAGCCTCGCATAAAGCCGGGAGAGGGGCGTGGGGCGCCCGGGCATCGGGCCGGGTCCCAGCACAAGGAAGACGGCGACCCCGGAGAGGATGCTCAGGAGAGTGATCATGTCCTACACCTCGATCTCCATCAGCCGGCGGCCGATGAGGTAAGCGGCGACCAGGCAGGCGGTGCCGACGACCAGCATCACCTGGCCAGCGAACCGCTCGTAGAGGGGCGTCAGGTAGCCCGGGGCGGTGAAGCTGAGCACCGCCACCATGACGGGCGGAGCGAAGGTGATCATGTTGCCCTCCATCCGCTTGCCGGCGGTGAGGGTCTGGATCTGTTGGCGTACGCTGATTTTGTCCTCGATAATCTCGGCGATGCTCGCCATGACGGCGGCGGCGTTGCCGCCCCTCACCCGGCAGAGCAACACGGCGCCAACGAAGTCATTCACGTCCTCCAGGCCGACCCGGTCCCGGAAGCGGACCAGGGCTTCCTCTAATGAGAACCCCATCTGCAGGTCACGGACGACTCGCTCCAGTTCGGTCAGCATCGGCTTGAGGGGTTGTCCCGCCAGCATCCGCTCCAGGTCTTCCGTGTAG
>Ga0196976_1001384_pt1 | contig 11139 bp, 11 predicted proteins | sample S3v_513CmetaG_FD_148644 | JGI IMG/M metagenome (GOLD analysis project Ga0196976, IMG submission 148644) | Soil microbial communities from Anza Borrego desert, Southern California, United States - S3+v_5-13C | ecosystem: Environmental > Terrestrial > Soil > Desert | place: USA: California...
GTCGAACGGCTGAGTCTCGCCGGATTGCAGCAGCCTTTTTGCGCGAGGCATCCAGTCGGTGCGTTCGCCGTGAATCAGATGGCCGACGATATCGAACGCACTCCAGGTGCCTCCACCTTCATTGCGGCGCGTCCACATCTCCGGCAGATCACGCAGAAGCGCGTTGAGCGCAGCGGGAGTGCGGGCGAGAAGCGCTATGGTGTAGTCCAAATCATGTTCCATCGTGCTCTCCTCCGAAGCAGGGTCACATTATTGATGGTAGTCGTGCGCTGTGGAGATTGGAAGGAATCTCGGAGTATGTAGGGGAGCTTCCCCACGTCAGCCGATAGCGGGCGACGTGGGGAAGGGATAGTGATTGCTGCTCAGTGCTTGTGCAAGTCCTTGTGCATGATCTTGCGGGTTTCGTGGAGGCGGTCGTCGGCGGGGAGATCGGCGAGGTGTCGGTTCATCTTCTCGTCGTTCTCTTCTTCAAGCATGGTCTTGACGTAGTCGATCATCTCCTTCGGGAAGATGCCTTCGCGCTCGTAGAGGCCGCGCTTCTTCTCGAGGATGCTGGCCGACTCCACGCAGCTTGCGGGCAGCGGGGTTAGCGTGTTCAGCAGCTTGGGGTCTTTGAAGATGTTGCCGCTGACATAGAGCTTCTCGGCGGTTTCGAGCGAGGTCTCGTTGGTAAGTCCCCAGTGGGCGGCCATGGTGATGCCGGCCAGCAGCAGGTGGACGATGGCGGAGCCGTCGGGGGAGCGAAGCTCGACAGTCTGGCGGCCTTCGCGTTCTTCGAAGGTGGCATCCTGTTGCGGATTGAGGCGTCCGGCCAGGTGCTCGAGCGAGGACCAACCGAGCGGCACGCGGATCATCGCGGAGCGGTTCATGTCGCTCCAGCAAATACGCGTGGGGGCTTCCTGGTTGGGCACGAGGCGGAGATAGGCGGAGGAGACTGTGTTGCCGAATGCGGTGAGCGAGTCTGCGTAGTTGCAGAGACCGCCGATGACCATGCGCGCTTCGCGGGAGAGCTGGCCGCGGTCAGTGGTCATGAGGTTGCGTCCGTCCTTCATCACTTCCATGTGGACGTGGAAGCCATTGCCGGCGACACCCTCTTCGATCTTGGGTGCAAACGTGGCGACGCAGCCGTGCTTATAGGCGACATTGCGGATGAGCCAGCGAGCGAGGACGAGCGCGTCTCCGGCGTCTTCGATGGGCGCGGGAAGGAACTCGATCTCGAGTTGCTCGGCGCTCTTGCCCTTGATCTCGTCGAGATCGCTGCGGACGCTTTCAATGTAGCCGACTTCGCTGTGGGCGTACTTAATGGCGCCGGTGATCTGCGAGATGTAGCGCATCATCTCGTTGAGCACGACGCCGCTTTTTACGAAAGGCGCCGAGGCGTGGTATCCGCGCTGCTTTGCGGCCGGATAGAGGTGCGTGGGCAGATCGCTGAGCAGAAAGAATTCGAGTTCGCCGAGCGCGTAGAGGTCTGTGCCGGTGTCGCGACGGAACAACTGGGCGGCGTTGTGGAGGATGGTGTCCGGCGCGAACGGGACCAGGCTGCCTTCGCGGGTGAGATAGCGGCAGGTGACGTCGAGGCTGCCCTCGTCGAATGGATTGAGGAAGGCGGTCTTATAAAGAGGAACGACGTAGAGGTCGGAGAGCGTGGTCTCGACCATGCCCTTGAAGAGCGAAGAGCCATCGACACGTTCGCCGTCGGCGAGGATGCGTTCGGCCTGATAGCGATTCGCGATGGGGATCTTCAACTCCTTGTACTTGCCGTCGAGCGCGGTGTAGTGGAAGGTGATGCGCTCGATGTGGCGCTCTTCGATGACCTTGATGAGGTCTTCGCGCGTAAATTCCTCGCGCGGCTTGTCGACGATGAGAGAAATAGGATTAGTAAGTGCGTAACGTGTGGATAGTTCTGCCACGGTGGCCATAGGGACCTCGGTACAGACCGTTCTCAAACTGGTGCCGCACGACGGTTGCGGTGCGGTTTAGACCTTTCGCGAGTCTGGTCTAAGCGCCGGAAAGGATAGCAGCGGGCGGGAGGGGTGTCACGGACGCAAGTCACAGCCGAGTCGGCGCAATGCACATTCGCTGCGTGATTTCGCATTTGGGCGGAAGGGGCGGCGTGAAGGCGGCGGCATCGTTTATCCTGTTGATAGTGACCGAGCGGCGCAAACCCGGCGTGTGGGAGAGCCTGCGCTCCCTGCTGCTCATCGACCCGCTGATCTATCTCTACACGGGCGTGCTGGGGACGCTATCCCTGCTGTCGTCGTTCGTGGACGGCGACGGACGCATTCAGCATGGGTTCGCGCGGCTATGGTCGAAGCTCATCCTGAGGACGTCGATGTGCCCGCTGCACATCAGCGGAATGGAAAAGGTCGACACCTGCAAGCCGCACATCTACGCTGTGAACCACGCGTCGGCCATGGACATCCCGAGCTTGTACGTGGGGCTGCCCTTCCAGTTCCGTATCATGGCCAAGAAGGAGCTATTCCGGTACCCGTTCCTGGGATGGCACCTGAAGCGCTCCGGGCAGATACCGATCGAAAGGGAGAATGCGCGGTCTTCGCTGCGGAGCCTCATGCGCGCGAGCGAGACGGTGCGCAGCGGAATGCCGCTGGTTGTTTTCCCGGAAGGCGGTCGGACAAAGGACGGGCTGATTCAACCGTTCCTCGGTGGCGCGTTCTATGTCGCGATCAAGGCGGGCGTGGAGATCGTGCCAATGGCGCTGATCGGGACCCGTGAGGCTCTGCCGATGAACACGTATGTGATCCGGCCGACGCGGTTCGAACTGGTGGTAGGTGAGCCGATCTCGACCGAGGGGTTGGCGCCGCGCGACATGGATGCACTGGCGGCGAGGGTGCAGAAGGCTGTTGAAGAGCTCTATTACGGGCATGATGCCGTCTTGGATAGGTCGGTGAAAGCCGGAAGCAACGTAGGCCAGACGGCTTCGCCGGCAAACCAGTAGTCAGTAGCTCGTACCAGAAGCGAGCGAGAACCGATACTCAATGAGACCGCGAATCGCAATACCGACACCGAATTCGAAGGTGGAGTACTCCGCTCGCACGCTGCCGCAATATAAGGAAGCAGTGGAGGCGGCGGGTGGTGAGGCGGTGGAGATTCCGATCGCAGCATCGCCTAGCGAGATCGCACAACTGGCGAAGACCTGCGATGCGGTGCTGCTGCCGGGGAGCCCGGCGGATGTGGATCCGCAGAAGTACGGGGCAGCGGAGCGGCATCCTAAGACTGCGAAGGCGGACGCGGCCCGCGATGATGCCGACGAGTTGCTCCTGCAAGACGCACACAACATGCGGAAGCCGCTCCTGGCGATCTGTTACGGGGTGCAGTCCCTGAACGTGTGGCGGAGCGGGACGCTGATTCAACATCTTGAAGGCGGCGCGCAGCACGAGCGCTCAAGCGACATGCCCAAGAACCAGTGGCCCTTGCATGCGGCTGTGGTCGAGGCGGGTTCGAGGCTGGCAAACATTGTCGAAGCTGCCGTTGGCCGGGCGGGCGAGATCACGGTGAACTCGAGCCATCATCAGTCGGTAGATCAGCCCGGCGATGGATTACGCGTGGTGGCGCGTTCACCGCAGGACGGCGTTATCGAGGCCGTCGAGAGCACCTCCGCGGAGCACTTCGTGCTTGGTGTTCAGTGGCATCCGGAGCGGATGTGGCGCGAGGACGCAGTTGCACGCGAGATGTTCCGGAGGCTGGTGGAAGAAGCGCGCAAATGGCATGAGCAGCACGCGGCAGCGACGCCCGACTTTGAGACCATCCGGAACTCGTAAGCCGCGCACGTCAGCGCTCCGTTCCGTTTATAATCGCGCCGATCTTATGTCCGTCTCTCTTTCGATTCCTGGCACAGTCGTGATCATCACCGGCGGTTCGCGTGGTATCGGAGCCGCATGCGTGCGCATGTTCGTCGAAGCCGGCTCGCGCGTCGTGTTCAACTACCAGAAGGCACGCGATGCGGCTGACAAGCTAATGGCTGAACTTGGGGCCGACAACTGCCTGGCGGTGCAGGCGGAGCTGGACGGAAGCGGTGCAGAGCGCATGCTCGTGGAGAAGGCGGTAGAGCGCTTCGGGAGGCTTGATTATGTGGTAGCGAATCACGGCATTTGGCCTCCGCACGACCAACCTATTGAGACTATGCCCGAGGAACAATGGCAGAGGACGATCGCCATCAACCTGGAAAGCGTCTTTGCGCTCGTGAAGCACGCGGTGGCGCGGATGAAGAAGCAGGGGCAGGGCGGCAAGATCGTCATCGTGAGTTCGACGGCCGGGCAACGGGGAGAAGCCTTTCATTGCGATTATGCGGCCACCAAAGGCGCGGTGATCAGCATGGTGAAAGGGCTCTCGACGGAACTCGCGTCGGACGGTATCTACGTGAACTGCGTTGCCCCAGGCTGGGTTGCTACGGACATGACAGCCCCGGTGCTGAACGATCCGGCAACTCGGGAGAAGATATTCAAGGCCATTCCGCTGGGACGGGTTGGGAAGCCCGAAGAACTCGCGGGGCCTATCCTGTTCCTGTGCACACCGCACGCGGGCTTCATCACGGGTGAGGTCTTCAACGTGAATGGAGGGGCCGTGCTGGTCGGGTGAGACGGGTCGGAGGCGTAAAGCAGCTAAACACGATGGAACTGCTTCTAATCAGCTAAATACCATGCGAAAGCTCATCATCCTACTGCTTGTAGCAGTTCCTCTCCTGGCGCAAAACGCGGGGCAATCGGCCGCGCCTCCGGCACCAGCTAACGCCCCGTCGCAGGCGGCGGCATCAACCGCGCCGTGGAGCCTGGCTGCGCTTGCGCCGCAACCGAACGAGGATAGCGCGACCAGGAAAGCGAAGCAGATCGTAGAGAAGATGATCGGCGCGCTTGGTGGGAAGGAGTTCCTGACCTGGCAGACGATGACGCAACGGGGCCGCAGCTACGCTTTCTACCAGGGGCAGCCGAACAGCGTGGGGACGCTCTTCTGGCGCTTCTACAAGTACCCGGACAAGGAACGCCTGGAGATGACGAAAGACCGCGACGTCATCTACGTGACAACGGGCAATGAGGGATACGAGATCACGTACAAGGGAACGGCGGAGCAGGAGAAACCGACACTGGACGAGGCCCTGAGGCGGCGCGATCATTCGATCGACGTCATAGTACGCGAATGGTTGAAGGATCCCAGGACGCTGGTGATATATGGTGGCACGGGAACGGCGAACCAGCGCATGGTGGAGAACATAACGTTTCTGAACGCCAACAATGATTCGGTGACGATTGCCGTTGATCCCAACGACATGCTTCCCGCGCAGCGCACGTACACGTACCGGAACCCGGTCGATAAGCTGAAGGACGAGGAGGGCGAGATCTACGCGAACTACCGGAGAGTGCAGGGCATCATGACGCCGCACACGATCTCGCGCACGAAGAACGACCAGATGACCAACCAGCGGTTCGTCAACGAGATCCAGTACAACGTGCCGATGGATGAGGCAATGTTCAACGCTAAGGTCACCTACAGTCCATACAAGCTCAGCCCCAAGCGCTGAGCGGCCGATCCGCAACATATAAACGACACAATTGCAGGCGGCAGGCCTTGATTTTCGACGCGATAAGGAGAAGAATCTGCGTCACCCGAGGCACCAGTTTCCGCCCACTCGCCTCACAGAACCGAACGCGACTCGAGGAGGTTGGAATGTCCACTTCCGAGGATATTGTCGCGCGAGCAATGTTGCAGGGCTTGCGCAAGTCTTTGGGTCCTGTTCCCGTCCGGCTTCAGGTTGGATCCACCACAGAACCAAACGTTCCGCCTGAGTGTGTCGGCTCGATTCGCATAGCGGACCGGCGCACGCTCGCTTCCCTGCTGATTGCGCCGGAGACGGCGTTTGGCGATGGCTTCAGTTCGGGGGCTATCAGAGTGGATGGTGACCTCGTGGCCGTGCTCGAGGCCCTCTATTCGCGGCACTCGAAGTACCCGGCGGCACTGCGGATGCTTTCTCGCTGGCTTGCGTGGACGCAGGGAAACACGTTTGCAGGCTCGCGCAGAAACATCCATCATCACTACGATCTCTCGAACGAATTCTACAAGCTGTGGCTGGACCAGCAGATGGTCTACACGTGCGCGTATTTTCCGGATGCACGCGTCGGCCTGGAAAATGCGCAGCGGGCGAAGATGGACCTGGTATGCCGCAAACTGTGCCTGAAGCCCGGCGAGACAGTGGTTGAAGCTGGTTGCGGATGGGGCTCGCTCGCCCTACACATGGCGCGGAATTACGGCGTTCGAGTGACGGCGTTCAACATCTCGCACGAACAGATCGCGTATGCACGTGAACGTGCATGGCGGGAAGGGCTCGCGGACCGGGTGGAGTTCATCGAAGACGATTACCGGAATGTCAGCGGACCATACGACGTTTTTGTTTCAGTGGGGATGCTGGAACACGTGGGGTTGCGCAACTTTGACCGGCTGGGGGAGACGATCTATCGCGCGATCGGAGAGAAGGGGCGCGGTTTCCTGCACTTCATAGGGCGCGACCGACCCACCGAGTTCAGCGTCTGGATACGAAAGCGGATCTTTCCGGGGGCGTACGCACCGAGCATCGGAGAGGCAATGAGCATCCTCGAGCCGCACAGATTCAGTGTGCTGGATATCGAGAATCTCCGGCAGCACTACGCGCTCACACTTGAGCACTGGCTCGGCCGGTTCGACCGCGCCTATGAAGCGGTGGTGCAGAAGTTCGGTAGCGAGTTCGCGCGAATGTGGAGGTTGTACCTTGCGGGGTCGATAGTGGGCTTCCGCCTAGGCACGCTTCAACTGTTCCAAGTGGTCTTCGCCGGACGCGAGTGCCGGCAGATCCCATGGACGCGTGCACATCTCTACAACGACGACGAGCAGCAACTGGGGAAGTCATGGATATCTGCGACGTCCTGATCGTCGGTGGCGGCCCGGCTGGAAGCTCGTGCGCGTGGGCGCTGCGCGATTCCGGACTCGACGTGCTCATCGTGGACCGCGCGACATTCCCGCGGGAGAAACTATGCGGCGGATGGATAACGCCGCTGGTGCTGGAGGAACTCGAGATCGATGCCGCGCAGTATGGCCTCGGACGCACGCTGCAACCAATCAGCGGATTCCGCGTGGGAACCGTCGGGTCGGCAGGAGTGGCGGTCAATTGCGGGCGGACGGTCAGCTACGGAATCCGTCGTTGCGAGTTCGACGACTATCTTCTGCGCCGGTGCGGTGCGCGGCTGCGCGAAGGTTACCCGGTGAACAGCGTCGAGCGCCACGCGGAAGAGTGGGTCGTCAACGGTGAGATTCGCGCGCGCATGCTGGTCGGTGCCGGCGGTCATTTCTGTCCCATTCCCCAAACGACCGGCGACAAGTCACAGCAGCAGGCGGTGGTCGCGCGCGAGGTCGAGTTCGAGATGTCCAGCGATGAGGCCGACGCTTGTCCGTCCGCGGGGGAGACTCCCGAGCTTTACTTCAGCCGCGATATGAAGGGCTACGGATGGTGCTTCCGTAAGGGCGGCTTCCTAAATATCGGACTTGGCCGGCTTGATCCGCACCGGCTCGGAGAACACGTGGAGGAGTTTCTAGATTTCTTGAAGCGGTCCCGCCAACTGAAACTCGGACGTGAACCTCGCTTCGCCGGACATGCCTACTTCCTGTTCGGTCATTCACGGCGAAAGGTGGTATCGGACGGTCTTCTGCTGGTCGGCGATTCGGCCGGACTTGCATTCGCGCAGAGCGGAGAGGGCATTCGTCCGGCAGTCGAGTCTGGACTGCTTGCGGCTGCGGCCATTGTGAGCGCGGAAGGCGACTACAGTCGCAAGCGACTTCAGGCATACAGCGACATGCTCGACAGCCGGTTCGCGCACGCGCACACATCCATCGAGAAACTCGCGCAACATGCGCCGGCATTCCTGCGCAACCTAGCTGCGCGAGCGCTCCTCCGGACTCCCCGGTTCGCCCGCTTCGTCGTTGAACAGTGGTTTCTGCGCGACGCTGACCCGAAGCTGTCGGTTGAGCCGCATCGCAGGACGGCCACGCGCACTGTGGCCTGACGCGCCTTTCTGTACCAATTCCGGCAACAGTTATGGCTTGTAAGTAGGGCGTTTTGCCACGCTATGTGGTGTTCTTGCCACAGGCGAGGGACGCATCCAACCATTAAACTGAACTGTACCAGTCACATAGATTCGACACGGTGAGCTTCGAGCAAACAATCCGGAGCGAGATAGACTTCTCGGGCGTTGGCCTGCATAGCGGTGCTCCGGTCAACATGCGTATCTTGCCGGCGCCGGCAGGTTCCGGAATACTGTTCCGCAGGGTCGACCTTGACGGCTTCATGGTGGAGGCCATCAGCCGAAATGTGGCCAAGGTGAGCTACGCAACCAGCTTGATGAAGAAGAGCGTGCTGATCTCCACGACCGAGCACCTGCTTTCTGCGTTCATCGGCTGCGGCATTGACAACGCGATCGTGGAACTCGACAACCTGGAGTTGCCGATCCTCGATGGCAGCTCGCTTCCCTACGTGCAGAGAATCTTCGAAGTCGGCATTCGGCGCCAGCGGCGCAAGCGCGTCTACCTTCGCATCGTGAAGGAAGTGGAGTTGCGCGAAGGGGACAAGTTCATCGCGGTTTATCCATCGCAGTCTTACTCATTGGCGTACAGCATCAACTTCCCGCATCCGATGATCGGGCTGGAACAGTTCGAAGTGGAACTGACGAACGGCAGCTATATACGGGAGATCGCGGGCGCACGTACATTCGGTTTTCTGCATGAGGCGCAAACGATGCGCAACATGGGCCTGATTCGCGGCGCGTCGGAAGAGAATGCAATCGTGCTGACGAAGGATGGCATCAGCAATCCGCCGCTTCGTTACAGCGACGAATTCGTCCGGCACAAGGTGCTGGACCTCATCGGCGACCTGGCACTCCTTGGACACCAACTGCTGGGACGCGTGATTGCCGACCGTGCCGGACACGCGATGCATACCGCAATGGTGTCACGCATCCTGAAGAGTCCGAGCTTGTGGGAGATGACTACGCAGGAGACGTCACCGGAAGAGGAGATCTTCGAGCCGACGCCAGTCATCGCCGACGGTCTGGCTTGATAGCGCGACCTAAATAGTTCCCGCTAAAAATGTGAAGGGCACGGCGATTGCCGTGCCCAAACGTTTGCAGGCTGTTACCAGGCGATCACTGCACGGCTTCTGTCAGTGGCGCGGGTTCATGACTCAGCAGCTGGCTGGTCGCGCGCAGGCAGCGAAGGACTCGCTCGGGGTTCAAAGGCTTTTGCAGAACGAAAGTTGCGCCCAGGCTGTATGCCTCGTGCAACGTCGTCACGTGGTTCGTGATGGCGATGATGATGGCGTCCTGCGAACGGTTGTGAACCGCCCACACAAGGAACTCTTTACCGCCATCCAGATCGTCGCAGTCGACGATGATCGTTCCAAAGCGGTTGGAGAGCAAGGTTTCGGTGGCGCTGCGGGTTCCGGTTTTCACTTCTACCTCAAGGCCGTAATCGGTTAGCGCCCGTCGGCAAAGGACGAGCGAGGTGGCATCGCGACTGAGTAACAGGGCGTTGGATTTCACGAGTCAGATGGTATCGAGCAGGTGCTGATTTCGCGGAGATAACGAAGGTAATCAGCGGGTACGATGGTTATTGGAATCCATTGTGGGTTTGGCAGCCGCGCTCTTGCGCACCCTCGCGCCTGGCTCCGGCAGCGCCGCCAGCAGCTCCGAAGCCGTACGATGCAGCAACGGATGGCGCGCTTGGGGATCGATTTCCACCAAAGGCTGCAAGACGAACCGCCGCTCGTGCATGGCAGGATGCGGAATAGTGAGATCTGGCGTGTCCACCACCACATCTCCGAACAGCAGCATGTCGATGTCGATTGTGCGCGGTCCCTTTGGCTGTGCACGCTGGCGCCCCAGTCGGCGTTCGATGTCCAGCATGGCGGACAGGAACTCTTCGGGCGCTCGGTCGGTCGCCATTGCAACGGCACAGTTGAGGAACCAGGGCTGCTCGGTGAACTCGACGGGTTCCGTTTCATAGAACGACGACACCGCAGTCACAATTCCCAATTCGTTCAGCCGATCGATAGCCTTTTGAATATTCGCCGCACGATCTCCGATGTTCGATCCCAGTGATAGATAGACGGTGTTTTGCAACGGCGGTCCTCGAAAGTGGCGGCTGAAGCGGAATCCGCGACGACCATTATGCACCTCGGCGGAGGTGCTTCCAACCCGCATGAGCAGCAGCGGTCCGGCGGGCGTACGTGTGCGAAACGGGCATGGATTGCGGGTTTTTGCCACTGCCCTGTGGAAAACCCGCATAAAATCAGGCAAAAATGCTTCTCATCAATTCTTGCGTTGATATAAGATGTTCGCCATTGAGTGCAAACGTACTCAAATTCAAGGAGGATTTTCCAATGGCAGCTGGTATGACCAAGACTGCACTTGTCCGTCACATGGCTGAGAAGATTGAGATCAGCAACAAGACTGCTGCTGCTTTCCTCGCCACCCTGGCGGAAACGGCGGTGAAGGAAACGAAGAAGAACGGCGTGTTCGTTCTGCCCGGACTCGGCCGTCTGAAGAAGTCGAACCGCAAAGCGCGTATGGGCCGCAACCCGCAGACCGGCGAGCCGATCAAGATCCCGGCGAAGACCGTCGTGAAGTTCTACGTCGCGAAGGCCGTGAAGGACAGCATCGCGCCCAAGAAGTAGTTGCAGAATCTCTGTTGCCCGAAGGCCGGCTGCTTACAGCCGGCCTTTAGTTTTGCGGGAGCACCGGAAGTCCCCAGCCCAGCGCTGAAAAACAGCGATTGGCGCGGCAGAACCAGATTCGCATTCGCGACGTGGCGCAGGGACCGGAGGGGTTCGTCTACTTCTCTACCAGCAACGGCAGTGGAGAGGACCGGATCGTGCGGATACGACCGAAATAGAAGAAGCTCAAAGCAGAACGACGGTGATGCCTCGATTCTCACGGCCGAGGTCCCGGTCCTGTTTCAGCTCCGGATATAGTTTCATCATCATCCAGGTTGTCTCGTCGGAGATGCGGAAGCACTCGCCCTGGACAAAGTCGCGAATCTCGCCACGCTTCCTGGCGTGTTCGAGCGAGACGCGAACGGCGCCTCGGAGTTTGCCGCCAACACCGGATG
>Ga0196976_1001385_pt1 | contig 11132 bp, 7 predicted proteins | sample S3v_513CmetaG_FD_148644 | JGI IMG/M metagenome (GOLD analysis project Ga0196976, IMG submission 148644) | Soil microbial communities from Anza Borrego desert, Southern California, United States - S3+v_5-13C | ecosystem: Environmental > Terrestrial > Soil > Desert | place: USA: California...
GGCGGCGGCAGCGTGCGGGCGGCGGCGTCCCCGGCGCCGGCGGCGCGGACGGTGGTGCGGGGCAACGCCGGCAACAACCATCTGAACGGCAAGGCGCGGGCCGAGGAGTTCCTGTGCGGCGCCGGCGACGACGAGGTCGACGGCGACGGTGGTGAGGATGTGATCTGGGCCGGCGAGGGCGACGACTACATCATCGATGGCGACGGCAACGATCAAACGTTTGGTGGCACCGGCAACGACACGCTGGGAGGGGAGAGCGGCGACGACCTCGTGGTCGGCGGCACCGGCGCCGATGAACTGTGGTCGGATGTCGAGAGGGATGCCCCGGCGGAGCGCAACACGCTGTACGGCGGGGCGGGCGACGACACCTTCTACGCTGACGGCACCGGCGGCTACCTCGACGGCGGCGACGGCGACGACGTGCTGTATGTCGGCCATATGCCCACCTACCTTTCCGCGACGGACACCTGGGTGCCGTCCGCGCCGAGGCGGGCGGACCACGCCACGGTGGTCGGCGGGGCCGGCGCCGACACGGCGGTGCTGCCGCAGGGCCGCGCCGACTACACCTTTACCGCCGGCCGCCACGGCGCGCTGGTGATCGTCGAGACTGCCGCCCCGGCGCACCGGCTGACGCTGCGCGAGGTGGAACTGCTGTGGTTCCGGGCCGGCGACCGGGTGGCGGTGCCGGTGGCCGAGGTGCTGGCGGCGCGGCCGCTGGCCGGCGTCGCGTCGGCGACCGCCCGCGCCGCCCCGGCCAAGCCCGGCCTCGGCCTGCTGGCGGCGCTGGCGTAGCGCGGCGCCTTCTGCGCTTGGCGTCTTGCCGGCGGAGGAGAGGGGCGGGCGGCGCCGCGCCGAATCGGCGGGGCGCCGAGTCGCGCCGATCTTGCCGCCTCGATGGCCGACGACAAGCGACGATACAATTACGTACCGATCTATCCTTTGCAAAATTCCAAAGAAAACAAGGTGCGTGAGTGTCTGTCGCTCTGCTCGTTAGGAATGCAATAAATAAAAGGTTATGAAATATTGACCTTCGGCGCGGTCTTGATCTTTAGATATGGCCTTGCCCCTTCGCCGCCGGAGACATCGCATGGCCCTCCTTCCTGTCGACAGCCCCGACGATACGCTGACCGGTACCGCCTCGGCCGACGTCCTCAACGGTCAGGACGGGAATGACCGCCTGTACGGGGGAGGGGGCAACGATCTGCTTATCGGCGGCACTGGCACCGATGTGCTCGATGGCGGCACGGGCGACGACAGCCTGTTTGGTGACGCCGGCAACGACAGCCTGTTTGGCGGCACGGGCGACGATACCGCAGTTTATGCCACCGCGCCGGGCAGCGTGGACATCAATCTGTACTACGGCAGGGCCTGGGACGGGGCGGGCGGGACCGATACCCTGGAGTGGATCGAAAATGCCGCCGGCTCCGACTACAACGATTACCTCAGGGGTATGGATAATGAGAATACCCTGTGGGGCAACGGCGGCAACGACTGCCTGGCCGGGGGGGGCGGCGGCGACTATCTGCACGGCGGCACGGGTTTCGATACCGCCGATTACGCCGCCGATCCGACGGCGGTAACGGTCAATCTGCACGAGGGCACGGCGCTCCAGGAAGGGGGGGCGGCGGGCCGCGACACGCTGGTGCGGATCGAAAATGCCAGCGGTTCCAACAAGGGTGACGAGCTGAGGGGCAGTTATAGCGACAACACCCTGTGGGGCAACGGCGGCAACGATAGCCTGTTCGGCGGCGGCGGCGACGACGTGCTGGACGGCGGCGACCATAACGACACTCTGGACGGCGGCGAGGGTGGTGATCGGTTGTATGGCGGCAATGGCAACGATGTGTTGGATGGCGGCGCGGGTGAAGTGGACCCCAGCCTGAGGACCAGTGGAGCCGGTTGGTAAGGTGGAAGGCCGCTTCGTTTTGGTTTCCTTCATCCGACCATTTTAATCGGCTGTTGCGGCTGTGGGTATGTGGGCAACGCGCCCGCGTTGTCCAAGCGCAGCGTCATATCCACAGCCGATGCTCCGAGGCTGCCGGTGACGCCGTCCCGCCAGACCGCCAGCGGCGTCCGGTCGCTCAGCGCCTGATGAGGGCGGCGGATGTTGTAGAATCGGATCCACTCGCCGATTCCCGTCCGCGCCTCGCGGCCGTCGGCATAGCCTTTGAGGTAGACGTCCTCGTACTTCAAGGACCGCCAGACCCGCTCCATGAAGATGTTGTCGAGATAGCGGCCGCGGCCGTCCATCGAAATCCGCACCCCGGCGGCGGTCAGAGTGCCGGTGAAGGCGGCGCTGGTGAATTGGCTGCCCTGGTCGGTGATGATCCCCTCGTCAGCCTGCCCGCCGTGGCCGCCTGACCATCCCGGCCAGACCAGCCGGAGACCACAAGAGCGCCCCAGCTCTTACACCACGTCTCGGGACACGATCCGGTCTGGTGGACACGTTCGATAGCTCACGCCGCTTGGTTGGCCGGGTCGATCAGCCGGAGCGTCGCGTCGAGGGCGCTCAGCGCGACGCGGTCCTTGGCCAGTTGCTGTTCCTGGGCGATGATCTGGCCGGCAAGACGGGCGCGGCGCTTGAGCAAGCTTGAGATGACGAGGCTTCTGGCCATGCGCGTTTCTCCCTGTGACGGGAGAAAATGTGCCGGGGCCACCACCTCCTACTCAATTCGGAGGTAGTGGTCTTTGCTCCAAAATGCCGAAAACACGCGGATATTTGTTTTCATCTGGCACCAAAATTGGCCGTGTAATAACTGGTTAACCATTACGCCCCATCGTCGCCTCACCCCTCAAACGGTGATGGCTTGCGATGATCCGCGAACGTATCGATCTGGATGGCGCGTGGGAGTTCCAGATGGCCGGTGACGACGACGCGTGCCCGGCGGAAGGCTCCGTCTGGTGCGCGGCCGTGGTTCCCGGCCCCTGGCAGGCACAGTTCGACGACCTGCGGATGACCGCCGGCACCGCGTGGTACCGTCGTTCGTTCGATGTGCCGGCGTCCTGGGAAGGTGGGGCCGTCTACCTGCGGTTCAACGCGGTCAACTACCACGCCCGCGTCTGGGTCAACGGCCAACTGGTCGGCGAGCACGAGGGTGCGTGGTTGCCGTTCGAGTTCGAGGTATCGCGCCACCTGCGCCTGGGCGCCGCCAATGAGGTGGAGGTCCGCGTCGTCCTCCCTACCGATGACGCCGAGCGCTTTCCCGACTTCCCGTTCACCGAAATCCCCTTCGGCAAGCAAAGCTGGTACGGCCCGCTCGGCGGCATCTGGCAGTCGGTGCGGCTGGAGCGCCGTTCGGCCCTGCACGTCGCCGGCATCCGCCTGCTGCCGTCGCTGGCCGACGGGACGGTGACGGTGCGCGTTGCCTTGAGCCAGCCCGCCCCCGACCGGGTCGACCTGGAGATGGACGTCACCGATGCTGCGGGGATTATCGTCGCCACCACCGAAATCGCCCTAATGGCGGGTGACACCTCGGCCGAGGCGATGCTGCACGTGCCCGATCCCGCGCCGTGGTCGCCCGATGCGCCGAACCTTTACCGCCTGACGACGGTACTGGAGGACGACACGGGCGAGTTGGACCGCCAATCCGACAGCTTCGGCTTCCGCACCATCGAGGCGCGCGACGGCCGGCTGTTCCTGAACGGCGCGCCCATTTACCTGCGTGGCGCGCTCGACCAGGACTACTACCCCGACGGCATCTGCACCGCCCCGTCGCTGGCCTTCCTGGAAGACCAGATGCGCAAGGCCAAGGAGTTGGGGCTGAACTGCCTGCGCTGCCACATCAAGGTACCCGACCCACGCTACTACGAAGTGGCCGACCGGATGGGCATGCTGATCTGGACCGAGCTGCCCAACGGCGGCCGCGTCACCGACGCCTCGGTGGCCCGTGCCGAGGCCACGTTGCGTGGCATCCTGGAGCGCGACGGCAATCACCCCTCGATCGTCTGCTGGACTATCATCAACGAGAACTGGGGCACCGACCTCGTCCACGATGCCACTCATCGCGACTGGCTGAAGCGGACCTTCACATGGCTGAAGGCCACCGATCCCTCGCGCCTCGTAGTCGACAACTCGCCGCTGGCCCCCAGCCTGCACGTCCAGACCGACATCGAGGACTATCACTTCTATGCCGGCGTCCCGGATCACCGCCGGGATTGGGACCGCTTCGTCGAAGGCTTCGCCAGCCGCGCCGACTATACCTTCAGCCATCATGGCGACGCGGTGCGCACCGGCCGGGAACCGCTGATCGTCTCCGAATTCGGCAACTGGGGCCTGCCGCACCCCGCCGATCTCGTCGGTTCGGACGGCCAGGAGCCGTGGTGGTTCGAGACCGGCCACGACTGGGGCGAGGGCGTGATGTACGCCCACGGCGTCGAGCGCCGTTTCCGCGACTGGTACCTCAACGGGGTGTTCGGCAGCTTCCGAAACTTCATCGAAGCCGCTCAGTGGCAGCAGTTCCGCGCCTTCAAGTACGAGCTTGAATCCCTGCGCCGCCGGCCGGAGATCGCCGGCTACGTCATGACCGAGCTGACCGACTGCCATTGGGAGTCCAACGGCCTGCTCGACATGCGCCGCAACACCCGCGTCTTCCACGACGTCTTCCGCACCGTCAACGCCGACACGGTGATCGTGCCGGAATGGCGGCGAGTGGCCTATTGGGATGACGAGGCCGTCAGCCTGGATCTCGCCATCGCCCACGGCGCCGGCCCGCTGCTGACGGGCGCGAAGGTCGAGATGCGCCTGGACGAGATGGTCGAGGCTTTAGTGCCGCCGCTCAGCGCCGGTGAGGTCCGCAACCTCGGCGGCGTCGAGTTGGAACTGGCCCCGGTGGACCGCCCCACCACTCGGCGGGTGGAACTGACGCTACGGTCGGCTTCGGGCGATGTGGTGGCCGAAAACCATGTCGAGATCGCGGTGCATCCCCGCCGCCGTCCGCCCACCGAGGCGGCAGCGATCTGGGCGCCCGATCCGGCGGTGCGCGACCGGCTGGCCATCCTTGGCTACACCATGGCCGACAACCTTAACGGCGCTTCGGCCGTGGTCACCGAGCACATGGAGCAGGACTTCCGCGCCTTCGTGCGCGAGGGTGGGGCGATGCTGTTCCTGGCCGACCACCCGACCCCGCTCTACCCGTTCTTCCCGCACTGGCAGAACGTGAAGGTGGAAAGCCGCGACGGCACCTTATGGCGAGGCGACTGGGCGTCGTCCTTTTCGTGGCTGCGCCGGTCGGGCCCGTTCACCCGCCTGCCGGGCGGTCCGCTGCTCGACCATGGCTTCGATCGTGTCATCCCGCGCCACGTCATTTCCGGCTGCAACCTCATCGACTTCCAGTCGCGGGTCCACGCCGGTCTGGTGGTCGGCTGGGTCCACAAGCCGGTGGCGCTGACGGTGGAGCGGCAGTACGGCCGTGGCCGGCTGGTCGCCTCCACCTTCCGCCTGTTCGCCGATCCGGCCGGAGTGGACCCGACGGCGACGGCGCTTCTCGACGGCATGATCGAGTTGACGGTTCAGGGCCGGCGCTGCGGTGCCGCGCGCCCCAGCGAGACCGAGGCGCATCCATCGATGGCGAGTGCCTAGCTCAGTCAGCGTGCTGCATGGAACCGATGGTAACCGGGAGGTCTGTTTCCGGTCTATCCGGTCCTCTGCCATGCCGCAAGGTCAACGCCGCTCATCGCCCCCCCTTCCCCGGCTACCGCCGCGGGGGATCAACTGGGCGGCGTATGGTGCCGCCCTGCGACGGCGCGGTGGCATGGAATTGCCGCCCCCCGCTATTACCCCGTGACACCCTCCAAATAGGGTGCGAGGTACTGGCCGGTGTAGCTGCGAGCCGCCTCGATGATGTCCTCGGGTATTCCTTCGGTGACGATCTCGCCGCCACCGGAGCCACCCTCCGGACCTAGATCGATGATCCAGTCGGCGGTCTTGATGACTTCCAGATTGTGCTCGATCACTACCACCGTGTTGCCCTGATCGACCAGGGCGTGGAGCACTTCCAGGAGTTTGTCGACGTCGGCGAAGTGCAGGCCGGTGGTCGGTTCGTCGAGGATGTAGAGGGTTTTGCCGGTGGCGCGACGGGAAAGTTCCTTGGCGAGCTTGACACGCTGGGCCTCGCCGCCCGACAGGGTCGTCGCCGCCTGACCGATATGGATGTAGCTGAGGCCGACGCGGCTCAACATCTCCAGCTTGTCGTGGATGGAGGGAACGGCCTTGAAGAAGTCGGCACCCTCTTCAACCGTCATATCAAGGACGTCCGCTATGGTCTTGTCCTTGAACTTGATCTCCAGAGTTTCACGGTTGTAGCGCTTGCCGTGGCAGACGTCGCACGTCACGTAGACATCCGGCAGGAAGTGCATCTCGATCTTGATGACGCCATCGCCCTGGCAAGCCTCGCAACGCCCACCCTTGACGTTGAAGGAGAAGCGGCCGGGGCCGTAGCCGCGTGCCTTGGCCTCGGGCATGCCGGCGAACCAGTCGCGGATCGGCGTGAAGGCGCCGGTGTAGGTGGCGGGGTTGGAGCGCGGGGTACGGCCGATAGGCGACTGGTCGATATCGACGATCTTGTCCAGGAACTCCAGGCCGTTGATGGCGTCGTGCTCGGCCGGGTGCTCGCGCGCGCCCATCAGGCGACGGGCCAGCGCCTTGTACAGGGTTTCGATTACCAAGGTGGACTTGCCGCCGCCCGACACGCCGGTGACGCAGGTGAAGGTGCCCAATGGAATCTTGACGCTGACGTTCTTCAGGTTGTTGGCGCGGGCGTTCACCACCTCGATGAATTGGTCCTTATGACCGGGACGGCGGGTGGCGGGGATGGGAATTTGCCGCTGGCCGGTCAAATACTGGGCGGTCAGGCTGTTGGGGTTGGCCAACACTTCCGCCGGCAGCCCGGCCGCCACCACCGTGCCGCCGTGCGAGCCGGCGCCCGGGCCCATGTCTACGAGGTAGTCGGCGGTGCGGATGGCGTCCTCGTCATGCTCGACCACCAGCACGGTGTTGCCGAGGTCGCGCAGGCGCTTGAGGGTGGTCAGCAGCCGGTCGTTGTCGCGCTGGTGCAGGCCGATGGAAGGCTCGTCCAGCACGTAGAGCACGCCGGTGAGGCCCGAGCCGATCTGCGAGGCCAGACGGATGCGCTGGCTCTCGCCGCCCGACAGGGTACCGGAGCCGCGCGACAGGGTGAGGTATTCCAGGCCGACGTTGTTGAGGAAGCCCAGCCGCTCGTTGATCTCCTTCAAGATGCGGTAGGCGATCTCCTTGTCCTTGGGGCGGAGGTGGTTGTTCAGTTCCGAGAACCACTGGCCGGCTTCGGCAATGGACATCTCGGCGGTCTGGGAGATGTTCATGCCGCGAATCTTGACGGACAGCGCCTCGGGCTTCAGGCGCTGTCCCCGGCAAGCCTCGCAGGGTTGGGTGGACTGGTACTTGGACAACTCCTCGCGCATCCAGGCGCTGTCGGTTTCCTTCCAGCGTCGCTCCAGGTTGGGGATGACGCCCTCGAACGGCTTGTTGGTTTCATAAAAACGCAGACCGTCATCGTAGGTCATCTGCACGGATTCGGTGCCCGAACCGTAGAGGATGATGTCGCGGGCCTTTTCCGGCAGATCGTGCCAGGGAATGTCGAGATCGAAGCTGTAATGTCTGCCCAGGCTTTCCAGGGTCTGGGCGCGGTACTGGGTGGTGGAACCGCCATTCCAGGCGGCGATGGCACCATCGCGTAGGGAGAGCGCCTCGTTCGGCAGCACCAGCATGGGGTCGAAATAGAGCTTCTGGCCCAGACCGTCACAGGCCGGACAGGCGCCGAAGGGGTTGTTGAAGGAGAACAGCCGCGGTTCGATCTCCGAGATGGTGAAGCCGGAGACGGGGCAGGCGAATTTCTGCGAAAAGACGGTCTGCTCGCCCGAATCGGCGTTCTCGAGGAAGACGATGCCATCGGCGAGATCGAGGGCGGTTTCCAGCGAATCAGCCAGCCGGTTGCCCAGCCCTTCCTTCACCACGAGGCGATCCACCACCACCTCGATGTCGTGCTTGATCTTCTTGTTGAGGGTGGGCACCTCGTCGATCTCGTACATCTTGCCGTCGACGCGCACGCGCTGGAAACCGCGCTTGCGCAACTCCTGAATCTCCTTGCGATACTCGCCCTTACGGCCGCGCACGAAGGGGGCCAACAGGAAAAGCCGCGTGCCTTCCGGTTGGCTCAGGACGCGGTCGACCATCTGGCTGACCGTCTGGCTTTCGATGGGCAGGCCGGTAGCGGGCGAGTAGGGGATGCCGACCCGCGCCCACAGCAGGCGCATGTAGTCGTAAATCTCCGTCACCGTGCCGACGGTGGAGCGCGGGTTCTTCGAGGTGGTCTTCTGCTCGATGGAGATGGCCGGCGACAGCCCGTCGATGGCGTCGACGTCGGGCTTCTGCATCAACTCCAGGAACTGGCGGGCGTAGGCCGACAGGCTCTCCACGTAACGACGCTGGCCTTCGGCGTAGATGGTGTCGAAAGCCAGCGACGACTTGCCGGACCCCGACAGGCCGGTGATGACGATCAGCTGATCGCGCGGCAGTTCCACGTCGACGTTCTTGAGGTTGTGTTCCCGCGCGCCGCGGACGCTGATGCTCTTGGTCATGGGCGATGTCGCTGCCGGTGGTTGGTCGTCATGCGAAAGAGGGAGCGCCCGTTGCCGGGCGGCTTCCCCAATATGTGCAATGCAGCGGCGGATTGCGACTCTGCGTCGCGTCCCCCCGCATGGCCATTGTTCTATATTTGTTCATTGCTGGCCGCAAGAGCCCGGTGGTTCGGCAGGGTCCGAATCCGGGCTCATCAAGCAATCGCCTGATCCGCGTCTGGAGCTGGCGGTGTTTCGCCTTATAGCCGCAGTAGCGGGGGTGGTAGGCGCCGATCGGCGTGCCCGGCGGGTGGGGCCGGCTTCTTCGTCAGTAAAGGGGGCCATGATTCATTGACACAGCCATTACCGCTGCCAAGTGATGCGGCGCGTCGCCCCGCCCATGCGCGAAGCGACGCCATGGCCGTCGGATCAGCCGAAGTTTGGCGAGCGCGGAAGCGGTGCCGCGATTTCCATCTCGCGTTCGGCCGGCGCCGGACGGGGGGCCGGCTGGGAGCCTTCCTCGCGGCGCTCCAGCACGCCCGCTTCGTGCAGCCGCTGCATTACCTGCTCAAAGGCGGAGAAGGACCGCACGAACCCCTCCAACGGCATGACTACCCGCTGGCGGAACACCGGGCGCTCAACCCCCTTGGCGTCACGGCTGTTGGGCGACAGGCTCACCAAATCGATACGAACGATCGAGCCGGTAATCGTGATATCGCCGATGCCATCGGAAAATAATTCATCCTGCATGCTGTCCGTCCATCCGGAGTAGGGTAGGATTCCGGCGGCGCCGATTGCCGCCATCGATCGAGTTACCTCTTTCGCCTACACCGGAAGCTGATGCCCCGCAAGGAATCATCGGACGACGGAGCGCCCCGCAACACTGCTGGCCCCCGACAGCAGTTCCGTGCCGCCACCCGCACCGCTCAGCCGAGCCACGACCGAACCCGCCGAACCCGCGGCCATCACCAGGGGGCGGCTTTGCTGGTAGCGCTCCAGCAGCAGGGCCGTTAGTCCGGCTCCCTCCTTCACCGCCGCCCGCCGCCGCCCGCCGCCGCCCGGCCAGGCGCCGATGGAGGTCTGGTTGAACGCCACCGGCCGCAGCGTCTGGGTCGACACCACCGCGGCGCGGTCGGTCCCATATTCAAACAGGAGATACTCGACTTTTTGGACGACGATCGTGCTCCCCGTCCCTATCACACGCAAGGCCCCGTCGGCTTGGGGGGTGATCCGGTAGCTTGACTGCCGGCCGTCCAAAGCCAGCGTATCCATGCCGTCGCCACCGTCGATGGCATCGGTGCCGCCACCGCCGATCAGGGTGTCATGTCCGCTGCCGCCGTTGATGGTGTCGTTGCCGGCGCCGCCGTCAATGAGGTCATAGCCGTCATCGCCGTGCAACAGGTCGTTGCCCGTACTGCCGAACAGCTTATCGTGACCACCATAGCCGAAGATCCAGTCGTTACCGGCGCCGCCCACCACGGAATCGTTGCCGAGGTTGGAGAAAACGGTATCGTTCCCCTCCAGCCCGAAAATGGTGTCGCCGTCGTACCCGGACTCAAGCCAATCGTTGATCCGGGTCCCTATACGGAGCACGCCGACCATCTCGCCCTCCCCAACAGACGCCGATCCGCTTTCGGACTCCCGCGTCAGTTTAGGGTTTTATTATAAAGACTGGGAGCAATCGAGTCGAGTCCGCATCAAGCGGACCGCTCGCGGTTGACGAGAATAAGCACTTTCTCCTCCAACTGCTCGGGCGGGAAGGGCTTGGCGATATAGGCTGTCACGTCGTGGGCCATGGCCTCCTCGACCGCGATCAGGGTGGCCAGGGCCGTCACCATGAGGAACGGCAGGTTGGGGCGCACCGTACGCACCTGTTTCAAGAAGCTCAGCCCCGACAGGTGCGGCATCTTCCAGTCGCAGATGATGAGGTCGAAATCGTCTTCGCGGCCGGTGAAGCGCTCCAGGGCTTCCTTGCCATCGCGCGCCATGGTGATGTTATCCACCCCTAGGTCGCGCAAGATCATTTCGATGTAGCTGCGCGCGGCGTCCTCGTCCTCGGTCAGCAGCACCCGCAGCTTCGTCACCTCGCACAATCCCACCCCGGCGGCCAGCAGGCGCTCCTGGGCGCTGATCAGTCGTTGCGTGCGGTCCGGCAGGTTGCGCAAGGAAGCGATGAACCCCTTCAGGAAGGCGGTGGTCCGCGCGTGCAGGCGCAACAGTTCGCGGGCCCACGCGGCCACCTTGTCCTCGGTCAGCGAATTGTCGGCTACCAGCCCGGCCAGTTCGAGAATCTCCTCGGGGGTGGGCTGCTTGTCGCGGCCGAACTTGCCGAAGATGTTATTGGTCCGAATGTAGGTGTGCTGCATCTCGTCCAGCATCTTCGCATAGCCGAGCTTCTGTGGGGCGGACAGGCTCGACTTGGCGACCCGTTGCTGGATATCGGCCATCGAGCGCAGGCGATTGCGCACGCCCTTGGTACTTTCGGCCAGACGGGCGACGAACTCCCGGCTGTCCAGAAGACGCGCAAGGTAGCCGGTTAC
>Ga0196976_1001386_pt1 | contig 11123 bp, 6 predicted proteins | sample S3v_513CmetaG_FD_148644 | JGI IMG/M metagenome (GOLD analysis project Ga0196976, IMG submission 148644) | Soil microbial communities from Anza Borrego desert, Southern California, United States - S3+v_5-13C | ecosystem: Environmental > Terrestrial > Soil > Desert | place: USA: California...
GGCACATCGAAGTCTTGCGGCGGCCGCCCGGCCTGGAAATTGGCCCACATCGTCTCGAACGCCCGTTCCAAATGGCGGGCGAAGCGCTCGGTGTCGAACAGCGGGAAGCTGTTGCGCTGGTGCTCCAGCCGGGCGCGCAAGCCCTTCAGGCGCGCCGGATCGCCCGCCAGCGCCACCGCTTGGGCGACAAAGCGCTCGGGCGTGTCGACGATCATCTCCGCCAGCCCCACCGCCGTCAGCATCGACGCCGCGATGCGCCCGGCAAAACGGGAGCCGCGCAACGTCAGCAGCGGCAGCCCGCCCCACAGCGCGTCCAGCGCCGTGGTCGAGGCGGTCAGCGTCACGGTGTCGAGGAACAGGTCGGCCAAGGCGTGGCGGGCCAGATGCTCGGCCTTGTCGGCCACGCGGGTGGCAAACACCAGCCGCCCGGGATCGACCCCGGCCGCTTCCGCCGCCCGCCGCAGGTTCGCCTCCAGCGCCGGATCGTCGTTGCGGGTCAGCCACAACTGGCTGCCCGGCACCTGGCGCAGGATCGCCATCCACAGCCCGAAGCCGGCGCGGTCGATCTTTTGCGGGTTGTTGAAGGCGCAGAACACGACGGCGCCGTCGGCCAGCCCGTAGGCCGCCCGCGGCTTCACCGCCGCGGCGATCGGCGCGCGGTCGGTGACGTGATAGCAGTCGGGCAGCCGCGCCACCGCCTCGCGGTAGCGCCGCGGCTCGCCGTCGGGCACCACGACGCGGTCGGCCAGGAGGTAGTCGAGGCTGGGGATGCCGACGCCGCCGGCATGGCCCAGCCAGTAGACCTGGACCGGGGCGGCGCGGTGCGCCGGGATGCCCAGGCGCTTGGGCGTCATGCAGCCGTTGAGGTCGATCAGGATGTGGATGCCGTGGGCGCGGATGGCGGCGGCGGCGGCGGCGTCGGACAGGTGGCCGATCTCCTCGAAGTGGTCGACGCCGGCGCGGATCTGGCGGTGGAAGGGCTCGGCCTCGTGGGCGCGGTCCTCCAGCGAGAAGGCGAAGACCTCGAAGCGGGAGCGGTCGTGCAGGCCGTAGAGGCTGAGCGTGACGTGGCCGACCGGGTGGTTGCCGAAGTTGGGCGAGAGATAGCCGATGCGCAGCCGGCCGTCGGGGCGCGGCGGCGCGGCGGCGCGCGCCCGTGCCATGGCCCCCGGCTCCTCGGGCAGCAGCGCGGCGAAGCGCTCGAAGATCGGCGGGAACAGCGCGTCGTCCAGCGCGACGAGGACGCTGAGGTAGACCACGTCGGCGATGCGCCGCCAGTCGCGCTCGGCGGCGAGGTGGTGCCGCACGACGGCGCGGAAAGCCGCGGCCATCCGGTCGGCCTCGTCGAAATGGCAGCCGAACAGCAGGTTGTAGAGGTACTCGCGTTGGGTATGGAGGCCGTTCGGCAACAGCCGGGCGGCGGCCTGATAATGGACCAGCGCCTCGGCGCGCCGGTGGGCCTGAGTGAAGAGATTGGCGACGTTGAAGTGGGTATCGGCCATGTCGGGGGCGATCGCCAGCGCCTGGCGGAAGGCGGCCAGAGCTTCCGTGCCGCGCCCGGTGGCGCGGTAGGCCGAGGCAAGATTGCTGAGCGCGCCGGCGTCGCGGGGATTGAGCGCGATGGCGCAGGCGTAGGCGGCGATGGCGGCCTCGCTCCGGTTCAGCGCGGCCAGGGCGACGCCCAGGTTGTTGAAGGCCAGCGGCGAGGTGGGGGCCAGTGCAATGGCACGCTCGTACAAAGGCACCGCGTCGGCGGCCCGGCCGATACCCTGCAGGGCGTCGGCGAACTTGCCCAGGAGGTTGGCGTTGTCGGGGGTCAGTGCCACCGCCCGGCCCAGGGCCCGCGCCACCTTGGCCGTCTGCCCCAGCGTGGTGTAGGCCACCCCCAGGTTCTGCCACGCCGTCGCCAGGGTCGGCTGGTGCGTCACGGCCTGTTCCATCAGCGCGGCGGCTTCGGCGGCGCGCCCCCGGCCGAGCGCCACGACCCCCAGCAGGTGAAGGGCTTCCGCGTCCGCCGGGGTGGCGGCCAGGATGCCCCGCAGCCGTTCCTCCGCCGCGTCCAGGCGGTTGGCCCGGTAGAGCGCCAGGGCTTCGGCCAGCGCGCTCACGGCTGGGCGGTTTCCGCCAGCAACGCTTTCAGCCGTTCGGCGTCGAGCCAGTCGGTGTTGGTGTTGGAGGCATAGCAGAAGCCGTCGGCCACCGGCTGGGCGCCGTGCTTCTCGTAGGGTTCGCGCAGCCACCAGGAGAACGCCGGTTCGATCACGTACCGGTCCTGGAGTTCCAGGGTCTGGCGGGAATCGTCGGCGGTGATCATGACCTCGTGCAGTTTCTCGCCCGGACGGATGCCGACGACGCGCCACGGCAGATCGGGAGCGAGGCTCTGGGCCAGATCGACGATGCGCATGGAGGGGATCTTGGGCACGAAGATCTCCGCCCCTTGCATCAGGGCGAAGCAGGAGATGACGAACTCCACCCCGTGCTGGAGCGTGATCCAGAAGCGGGTCATGCGCTCGTCGGTGACGGGCAGCGCGTCCTCCCCTTCCGCGATCAGCTTGCGGAACAGCGGGATCACCGAGCCCCTCGACCCCACCACGTTGCCGTAGCGCACCACGGAAAAGCGGGTGCCGACCGAGCCCGACAGGTTGTTGGCGGCGATGAAGACCTTGTCGGCGGCCAGCTTGCTGGCGCCGTAAAGGTTGATGGGGCTGGCCGCCTTGTCGGTGGACAGGGCGATCACCTTGGACACCCCGGCCCTGAGCGACGCCTGCACCACGTTCTCGGCGCCGTAGACGTTGGTGCGGATGCACTCCATCGGGTTGTACTCGGCGGCCGGCACATGCTTGAGCGCGGCGGCGTGGACACAGAAGTCCACCTCGCGCATCGCCATCTCCAGCCGGTCGGGGTCGCGCACATCGCCGATGAAGAAGCGCAGGATGTGGCCCCATTCCGCCCCCAGCCGCTGCTGCATCTCGTACTGCTTGTACTCGTCGCGGGAGAACACGATCAGCCGGCGCGGCTGGGCGTTGCGCAGCACCGTCTCGATGAAGCGTTGGCCGAAGGAGCCGGTGCCGCCCGTCACCAGGATCGAGGCGCCGTTGAACTGTTCCAGCGCGGTCTTGATCAACGTCTCCGGTGAGACGTTGACGACGCGGCGGGAGGAGCGGCGGCGCGCGGGTGCGGGCTGTTGGACAGTCATGGAGTCCCCTTGGGCGGGCAGCCGTCTTGCTGAGTTCTGCCCTTTCTGTCTAACCCATCGGGAGGAACCATGGCGACAGATTATCGGGGCAAGCTTCGGGCCATGGCCTCCAGCATGTCGTCGAGCGTCTGGCCGGCGCGGGCGTAGAACAGCCGCATCGCCGGAAACCAGGGACGGCGACGGGTGCCCAGCGTGGTCCAGTCCCCCGTCCAGGCCACGCGCCACGTCGGCACGCCCAATGCCGCCGCCAGTTCGCCGGTCGACGTCGGGCCGCTGATCACCAGATCGAGACCAGACATCAGCGCGGCCGTCTCCTCGAAGTCGTTCAGCAGATCGAGGTCGGGCCAACGGTGGATGACAATTCCGAAACGGCGCTCGACATCGCGGATTTCCGCTTCGCAATCGTCGTATTGCAGGCGGACGAAGTGGATGCCCGGCTGCCGCAGCAGCGGCTCCCACTGCTTCAGCCCGGTGTAGGAGTGGCCGCGCCCGCCCGACAGCAACGCCGAGCGCCAGCCGATGCCGATCCTCAGCCCCGGCCCCAAGGCGGCCAGCCGGTCGCGCCAGCGCGCCGCCCGCGCGGGGTCGGCGGCAAGGAAGGCGGGGGCGGCGGGAAAGCTCTCCGGCCCAGGGCGGAAGTATCGCGGCAGCGAGCCCGCCGGTATGTGGCGGTCGACGTTGGCCGGGGTGCGGGTTTCGGCCCGCACGGTGGCTTGGGGAAAGGCGCGGGCGAACAGGGAAACCAGACGCCGGTCGCACTCGATCACCACATGTCCGGCGTGGCGGATCAGGTCGGGATAGCACGAGGCGAACATCAACTCGTCGCCCACCCCCTGTTCGCGCCACACCAGGATGCGCTGGCCCGACGGGCCGTCGCCGCGCCATTCCGGCAGGGGGAACCGGCGGTCGGGCTTGGCCTGACCGGCGGCGAACCGCCAGTCGAACGCGCGCCAGCCCTCGGCCAATTCGCCCCGTGCCAGCAGCATCAGGGCGCGGTTCCAGTGGGCCTTGGCGAAACGGGGTTCCAGGGCGGCGGCGCGGGTATAAAAGGCTTCGGCGGCGGCGAACTCACCCTGGGCCTGATGCAGGGTGCCCAGATTGTTCAGCGCGCGGGCGTGACGGGGGGTGAGGGCGAGCGCCCGGCGCTGGCAGGCCGCCGCCGTCTTGAAATCTCCGCGCTCCTCGTGGACGACGCCCAGGTTGGCGTGGGCGTCGGCATGGCCGGGCGTCAGCGCGATGGCCCGGATATGGCAGATTTCCGCCTCCGCCAGCCGTCCCTGGTCCTTGTAGGCGATGCCCAGCGTGGTATGGGCCTCGGCCAGCTCCGGGGCCAGATCGGTGGCGCGCGACAGGCAGGCCACCGCTTCGGCGGCCCGGCCCAGGCCGATGAGCGCCCGGCCCAGATTGACGTAGGCGTCGGCGTAGTCGGGGCGGAGGTCCAGCGCCACCCGGAACCGTTCGGCGGCCTCGGCGGGGCGGCCCTCGTCGTGCAGGGCGACGCCCAGATTGTTATGGGCGTCGGCCCAGTGGGGCTTGAGATCGATGACGCGGGTATAGAGGTCGATGGCTTGCGTGCGCCGGCCGGCGAGCTGGAGGGTGTCGGCCAGCGCCGACAGCACTTCGGCCTGGGAAGGCAGGCGCGCCAGCGCCGCGCGAAAGCACGGTTCGGCCCCCGCCAGATCGCCGCGTCCGCGCAGCAGGAGTCCCAGGCGGTAGCGGGCCTCGGCGTGGGCCGGGTCAAGCTCCGCCACCCGGCGCAACGCCGCTTCCGCCTCCGCTTCGCGGCCGAGGTCAAGGAGCGAGAGGGCCAGATTATACCGGGCGCCGCAATGCCGGGGGGCGATGTCGAGGGCCTGCCGGCAGGCCTGGGCCGCCGCCTCCGGTTTGCCGGCCTGGTGCAGCGTGGCCGCCAGATTGGCGTAGGCTTCGGCGTAGTCGGGCTGGAGCGCCGTGGCCCGGCGGTAGGCGGATGCCGCTTCCCACAGCTTGTCGGGCGCCTGCCGCCCTTGCGCCGCCAGCAGGTTGCCCAGGCTGTTCCAGGCGGCGGCGAAGGAGGGGACGAGATCCAGTGCCCGGCGCACCCGCACCTCGCTTTCCTCCATCTCGCCCTGTTGGAACAGGGCGACGCCCAGGAGGTGCAGCGCGTCGGCGTGGTCGGGCGACAGGGCCAGGGCCTGACGGTAGAGCGCCTCGGCCTCGGCCAGCCGCCCGGCCTGATGGAGCGCCACGGCCTCGGCCAGCCGCGCTTCGACCTTGGAGGCGGTCGGGGGGGCCTTGGGCGGCGGCGGGCGATGCTTGCGGCTCATCAGCGATCTTGCCTGGGATCTCGACCGAAGCCGGTCACCGAAGGATCAGGACTCGGCCCCGGCGGCGCTTGGCGCCCTGGCCTTGCCGGTGTCCGGCTTGAACAGCTTGCGGCAGATCTTGAGCGCCCGGTAGTAGTTTCCTTCGCCCACCAGCTGGGCGATCTCGTCCAGGGACTTGGCGGCGTCGGCGCGGGTTTCGCGGGCCTCGGCCAGAATGCTTTCAAAGCGCGTGAGGTTGAGCGCGGTATCCTCGGGGAAGATGTAAATCAATTGAATGATGAAATAGAGTTTCTTTTCCACGCAGTCGATCAACTCCTCCTTGAGGATTTCCCGGCCGCGCAGAAAATTGACGGTATTGTAAAGGTATAAAACACCCGGACGATCTCCCGCGCCGACTACGGCACCATTGATGATGATTTTTTCGTCGGGGCGAAGAACGACTTTGAGGGGCATGAACGCGATCCTTCGGGCGGGGAGCGGGCCGATACAGGCTGAGCCGAAGTCGTGATCTTAATAGAGTTCGCGGGCGGCGGCTAGTGAAGCCGCCGCCCGCTCGCCCCTTGTTACCGGAACTCCAATCCCGCTTAGAACAGCCGCAGGATGGCCTGTTGCGACTGGTTGGCCATGCTGAGGGCGATGGTGCCGAGCTGCTGCCGGGTTTGCAGCATCAGCTGGTTGGCGCCTTCCTCGTTCTGGTCAGCCAGGGTCAGCTTGTTGGAACCTTCCACCAGCACGTCCGAGAATTCCTTGGTGAAGGTTTCCCGGGTCGTGACGATGTTCAGGTTGGTCGACAGCGACTGCGAGGCGGCGCGCAGAGCACCCTTCGCGTGTTCGATGCCGGCCACCGCCTTGTCGATGTCCGAGCGGTCCACCCAGTCGTTCTGCGCCGCGTCAAGACGCAGGCCCTGGCCGTCCGTCGTCACGTTCTGCGAGACAACCGTGATGCTGTTCGAGTTGTTCTCGTTGAACTGGACGGTCAGGTCGTTCGAGGTGTTGGCATCCGACACCTGGACGCTGGTGATGCTGGCCTGCTGCTGGCCTTGGGCGGCGGCCTTGATCGTCTTCTCGTCGATCGTCATGCGGACGGTGCCGCTGTCGAAGGCGAACGAGTTCTCGCCGTTGGCCAGTTTGCCCAGGCCACGCTGGCTGTTGCCGTCACGGGTGACGGTGGTGCCGGCGAGGTTGGTGGCCGTGATCTTGATGTCGACGTTCTTCTCGATCGACGACATGCCGTTGCCGCCGTTCACCGCCGTTTCCATCAGCTTGCGGTCGACGGTGAAAGACACCGTGGCGCCCGAAGCGAAGGTTTCGCTGATCTGCTTGAACTGGGCGTTCTCAGCGGTCGAGCTGACGGTGAAATCACCACGCTCCTGCGTGCCGGCGATCGTGAGGGTGCCGGCGGTCGCATCGGCGCTGACGCTCACGCCAGAAACGTTCGTGCCCATCTGAGTCGACAGATTCTGCGCGATCGTCCCGGCGTCGTCGCCTTCCTGAGCCTCGTAGACGAAGCTCTGGCCGGCTACCGCCACCGTGAAGGTATCACCCTTCTCGATGGTGCCGCTGAAGCTCACGTTGGCCGTCTTGCCGGTGCTCGAGGTCGACGGAATCGTTACCGCCGTCTCGGCCTTCTGGCTGTTGTCGAAGTACTTGACCGTGCGCGACTCCGTGCCATCGCTGATGGTGAAGGTCCGCTCACGACCGGCCACGCCGCGGGTTTCGATGGTGACGTCCGAGAAGCTGCCCAGCGTGCCGTTCAGCTCACCGCCAACCGACAGCGAGGTCAGGCCACGATCCTGCTCCGCCTTCGAGATGTCGGCGGTGTTGCCCGAGATCGCGGCGCTGCCCTCCACCTTGACCGTGTAGGTGTCTTGCGACACGACGTTCGAGGTGCGGGCGTTGTCGACACCGACGATGCTGTTGGCCTGGCCACGGCTCTCCGACGTGGAGTCGAGACGCAACCCGTTGCCCGACAGCATGTTCTTGCCGGCATAACCGCTGTCGCCAGCGATCTTGTCGATCTGGGCCTTGATGGTGTTGAACTGCTGGGCCAGCGTCTTGCGGGTCTGCATCGAAGCCGCATCGTTGCCCAGGGCGCCGAAGGCGGCGGTGGTCAGACCGCGAGCCTGTTCGACCAGGGATTCGATCGCCGAAATACCCTTGTCGCCAGCCTTGATGGTGTTGATGGCCTGGCCCATGGCGTCCTTCAGGGCGGTCAGGTCGCCGGCCCGCTGGTTCAGTCCCTTGGCCGCGAAGAAGGCGGTCGGGCCGTCCAGAGCGCTGTTGATCTTGTTGCCCGTCGACAGAGCCTGTTGGGTGCGGTCCATCCTCGATTGCGTCGACTGCAGGAGCAGCAGGTTGCTACGCATGGTGGCCGTCAGGCCGACATCACTCACAGACATGATACGCACTCCTTTGGAGTTCCGGTGAGCCGGCGCCGGGGGTTCTTTTTGCGCCGGGAGCAGCCATTTGGTCGCTCGATCAAAAAGGGTAGCAATTGCCGTGCCGAAAACCCGGGCGGCAGAAAATGCCGGAAATCCTTGCCGGATGGATGCCGCCGGGCGGAGCGAGGGGGAAAAATCTGCCGGAGCTAGGCAAAATTCGCCCGGAAGGCGGCAAGAACTTCCGGGCGTTCGGGAAAAATTTGCCCTATCCCCGGTTTCACCGGCCCTGTGATCCGGCGCACCAGCGCCGCCACAGCAGCCGGCAGGCGCCCTCCATCTGACGGGCGAAGCCGGCGGCGTCGAGCAGCGGCGATCGGGCAAGACGCTCGCGCATTTCCAGCCGCAAGGCGGACAGCCGGCGGTGGTCGGAGGCCAGGGCGGCGGCCAGGGCCACGTAGTCCTCGGGCGTGGGCGCCACCAGTTCGGGAAGGCCGGCGCGGGTCAACAGGCTGACGCCGACGCGGCCGGCATGGCGGTCGCCGGCCAGCGCCACCACCGGCACGCCCATCCACAACGCCTCGCAGGTCGTCGTCGTGCCGTTGTAGGGGAACGGGTCGAGCGCCACGTCCACCCCGGCGTAAAGGGCCAGGTGACCGGCGGGATGCGCGGTCCACGGCAGAATTTCGATGCGCTCCGCCGCGATGCCGTGGCCGGCGAACAGGGCCAGGATGCGGTCGCGGGTGGCGGGATCGCCGAGCGGCATGCTCTTCAGCGCCAGCCGCGCCCCCGGCACCCGCCGTAACACGGCCGACCACAGGGCGACCACCTCGGGCCGCATCTTGTTCAGGTTGTTGAACGACCCGAAGGTGACGGGAGCGCCGGTCAGGCACGGCGGCGCCACCACCCGGGGGGCGTCGCCGGGCGGGGTGTAGCACAGGAAGCCGCGTGGCAGGCGCACCAGGGTTTCGGTATGGAAGCGGTCGGCTTCTCCCTCCGGGTCGGCCAGGGCGTCGGTGAGGCGGTAGCCGATGGAGGTCAGGCCGGTGGTGTTGGGATAGCCCAGCCACGTCACCTGCACCGGCGCCGGCTTTTGCGCGAACGCCAGCAGCTTGTGGTCGGCGAAGTGCCCGGCCATGTCGATAAGGATGTCGATGCCGTCGCCGCGCACCTGCCCGGCCAGCCGCGCCTCGGGCCAGCCCGATACGTTGACCCAGCGGTCGGCGAGCGCCCGGATGCGGTCGGAATAGGCGTCGGGGCTCTTGAGGCTGGCGTAGCAGGTGATCTCCACCTGGGAAGGATCGCGATGCTCGACCAGCGGCAGGAAGAAGAAGGCGCAGGAGTGGCGTCGGAAATCGGGGGAGTAGTAGCCGACCTTGAGGCGGCGCTCCGGATCGGCGGAGTGGGCGTGCGGCCGGGCCAGGGCGGCGAGCGGCCGGCAGTGGCGCGCGTCGAACGCCCGATGAGCGGCGAACACGCGCTCCCGCGACACGTCCGACAGGTAGTTGAGATTGATGATGAGATTGCTGTGCGCCGGAGCCAGATCGGGCTGGAGGGTGAGCGCCCGATGGAAGGCGGTCTGGGCCTCCTCCCCCCGAGCTTGGCTGAACAGGGCATTACCATAGTTGCTCCAGCACTCGGCGTAGTCGGGGGCGAGCCGCAGGGCCGTCTCGAAGGCCAGGATGCCGTCGCCCAGCCGCCCGCCGGCCAGCAGGCTCTGGGCGTAATTGTTCCAGGCCTCCGCATACCCCGGCCGCATCGCCAGCGTCTGGAGGAAGGCGGCGATGGCGCCCTTGACCCGGCCCTGAGCCTGGAGGGCCGAGGCAAGGTTGTTGAGGCATTCGGCTTCCCTCGGGTCAAGGGCCAGCGCCGCGCGGTAGGCGGCGATGGCCTCCTCCGGCCGCCCCTGCCCTTGCAGGATGTTGCCCAGGTTCTTGAGCGCCAGCACCTGATCGGGCTTGAGCGCGATGGCGGCGCGGTAGGCCGCTTCCGCCTCCGCCAGCCGCCCCCGCGCGGCCAGGGCGTTGCCCAGGTTGTACCAGGCTTCGGGAAAGTCCGGCTGGGCGGCGACGGCGCGGCCGATGAGCGCGGCGGCGCGGGCGTCGTCGCCGCGCCGCCGCGCCAGGAGCCCCAGAAGATGCAGCGCCTCGGGCAACTCCGGCGCCGCGCGCAACACCTGGAGATAGCACGCCTCCGCCCGGTCGAGCCGGTCGGCCCTGTGGTGCTCGAAGCCCTGAGCCAGGATGGCGCCGATGGTCGCCATCATCCGATGATCTTGCCCTCGAAGACGGACCGGCCCTGGCGGTCCTCCACCTCGATCACCCAGACGTCGGGATCGAAGCGGACCTGGCGTTCGATGTAGCGGTCGGCCTCGGCCTCGGCGACGGGCTCGGGTCCGGTGGCTCGCGACCAGACGAGATCGTCGCCGCCGTCCTGGCGCACCTGGACCAGCACCGTGCAGCCGTGCTCCAACCGGTTCAGTTTGAGGATGACGGTGCCGCGCTCGCGGTCGCCGCGCCGCGCCACCACCACGGGGATACCCTGGAGGTTGGCGGTGCGCAGGTGCGCGGAAACCCAGAGATGGGTAGGCAGGCGGGTCACGAGGGGACTCCCGGAGCAGGACTGGTTCGGCACTGTAGCGGAATCCGACCGCCGCCGCGTCAAGCGATAAGCGCCTCCCCCCCCCTTGCGGTCGATCAGTTCGGCACTGTAACGGAAACCGGCTGCGACCCGCGATAGATGGTGATGGTGCGGCCGCCTCCGCCCCTGCTCCCGTCCCCGCCGGCCGCCCCCGCCCCGTCGCCCTTGACGATCGAACGCAGCGCGCCGGAGAAATCGAGGTCGCGGGTGAAGGAGTTGGCCGCCGGGAGAGCGGGCGGGGCGGCCTTGGCGTCGGCGACCCGCGTCGGCGCCTCGGTTTCGCCCGCCGGGCGCAGCACCAGCACCAGTTCACCCATGCTGGCGGCCACCGACAGCATTTCGGACTCCTTCGGCGAGGCTTCCAGGGTGGCGGTGCTGCCGGCCTGGGGCAGGCCGGTTTCGGGGTTCAGCGCCGCCTCGATCGACAACACCCGCACGTTGCGGGCCACCGTCTCGGTGAAGGTGCGCTTGGTCAGGGCGGCGCTCGGCGACTTCTCCTCGACGATGCCGGTGTAGAGCACGTCCACCCGGTCGCCCGGGGTGATGAAGCCGGACACCGCCGTCTGCGGCTTGATGGCGACGCTGACGGCGCGCAGGCCCGGC
>Ga0196976_1001387_pt1 | contig 11094 bp, 14 predicted proteins | sample S3v_513CmetaG_FD_148644 | JGI IMG/M metagenome (GOLD analysis project Ga0196976, IMG submission 148644) | Soil microbial communities from Anza Borrego desert, Southern California, United States - S3+v_5-13C | ecosystem: Environmental > Terrestrial > Soil > Desert | place: USA: California...
CGGCTGACGAACCTCTGCGCCATCCGAATATGTTCGCCCGTCTGCCCTAAGCGCTTTGCGTGCATCTCCACGGCTTCGGGCAGGCCGGGGACAGCGAAGTTCCACTTGTTGGCCAGCCGGTCGCCCCAGCTGCGGGGCTCGATGTGGGCGTTGAAAGCTTGCGTCATGACCCTGGACACCGTCTGCTCGGAGGCGGTCGTAAACAGGTCGAGGTCATTGCCGATGTCGGGCCAGTGATCGAGAGACTTCATCACCGTGGTGGGGCATCCTGCCGCTTCGAGCGCGGTCGTCACCTTCTCGAGGTGTGCCAGCGCATTTGCGATGCGGGCATTCTCGCGGGCAATCTTCCCGTCGCACCAGCGGGCAATCGCGGAGTCTCCTGCCTGCGCGGCGGCGACCCGCAGCGGATGCAAAGCCCGCAGCACGACGTGATGCGAATCCGAGAGCGTGACGAGCGCCTCGCGTCCGGCGTCGTCCAATCGCTCGACATGGGCAAGCGCCTCACCGGACCGCGCCGGGTCGAGCGTGAGCAGCGATAGTACCCGGATGTTTTCTGTTTCGTATGCAGACGGGGTGGCCATCGAAACGGGAGCCCTCTACGTAGTGCTTCGATCTGTAGAGGTTGGATGTGAGCTGTAGAGCGTGAGTTGGTCGCCGGACGCTTCAGGCGCTTCGTCGCATGCGGCTGCGGTCGATGACCTCTCCGATCACCAGTTCGTCCACTTCGAGCCGCTTGATGCGAGCGCGTCGCACTACGACGTGGCCAAGCGCGAGCCTTCCGATGGCCAGGGCTCCGACGGCAAAGGCCCCGACGGCCAACGCGCCAAGGGCAAGGGCACCTGTCGATCCGGCTCCCACGGCCACTCGCCCGATGGCCCTCTGTTTTCCGGCGGGGTAGCCCGATTTGCCGAGGTTCATCTCTGGATTCATCTCCGACATGGCGCCTCCCGTATCCGAGTAGCTCGTCTGTGGCGCAGAAACTATAATCCTCTTTCACTCCAACGAAGCAGATTCTTGCGGAGCTCATTTGCCTTACAACGACCTACGTGAATGGATTGCCGCGCTCGACCGGGCCGGCGAGTTGAAGCGAATCAAAGCCGAAGTAGACCCGATCCTCGAGATCACGGAGATTACCGACCGCGTCTCGAAATGGGGAGCGCGCGACGGACGCGGCCCCGGAGGTCCGGCTCTGCTTTTCGAGAACGTCAAGGGCTATCCCGGAGCGCAGGTGCTGATCAACCAGTTCGGCTCGGAGCGGCGGATGAATCTCGCGCTCGGATCCAACTCGCTCGACGACATCGCCGGACGCATCCGCCAGTTCATGGACGTCAAGTCGCCGCAGGGCTTTCTCGACAAGGTGAAGATGCTGCCGATGCTGGCCGAGATGGGCAGCTTCTTCCCCAAGGTCGTCTCCACCGGCGCGTGCAAGGAAGTGATCAAGCGCGACAACTTCTCGCTGTTCGACTTCCCGATCCTGAAGTGCTGGCCCGAGGACGGCGGGCGCTTCATCACGCTTCCGCAGGTCGTGAGCCGCGACCCGAAATCCGGCAAGCGCAACATGGGCACGTATCGCATGCACGTTTACGACGAGCGGACGACGGGCATGCACTGGCAGCGCCACAAGCAGGGTGCGGAGCACTACCGGGAACTGCTGCGGGCGGGCGCTGCCGCGGGCGCGTCCAATGGTTTGGCGGCGGGCATTGACATGATGGCCCGCTCCGGCGGCGGCGCGCGCATCGCCGAAGGCAAGACGGTTGCCGGCAGGATGGAAGTCGCGGTTGCGATCGGCACCGATCCAACGCTGATGTTCGCGTCCATCGTACCTGCGCCGCCGGAGGTCGAGGAGTACATGATCGCCGGGTTTCTGCGCGGCAAGCCCGTCGAGCTCGTGAAATGCGAGACGGTGGACCTCGAGGTGCCCGCCTCCTCGGAGATCGTGCTCGAGGGCTACGTCAATCTGGACGAACTCCGCGTGGAAGGCCCGTTCGGCGATCACACAGGGTTCTACTCGCTCGAAGACCTCTACCCGGTCTTCCACGTGCAGTGCGTCACGCACCGCAAGAACCCGATTTACTCCACCACGATTGTCGGCAAGCCTCCCCAGGAGGATGCCTACATGGGCAAAGCCGTGGAACGCATCTTCATGCCGCTGATGAAGATGACCATCCCCGAACTGGTGGACGTGAACCTGCCGCCCGAAGGCGTGTTCCACAACCTGATGATCCTCTCGATCAGGAAGTCGTACCCGGGACAGGCTCGCAAGGTGATGAACGCAGTCTGGTCGCTCGGACAGGCCATGTTCACCAAGTGCGTCGTCGTCGTGGATGAAGACTGCGACGTGCACGACCTGCGCGAAGTCGTCTGGCGAGTGCTGAACAACATCGATCCCGAGCGCGACATCCAGTTCACGCTCGGCCCCGTGGACTCGCTCGACCACGCTTCGCGACTGCCGGACTTCGGCAGCAAAATGGGTATCGACGCCACGCGCAAGTGGCCCAGCGAGGGCTTCACCCGCCCCTGGCCGCCGGTGGTGGACATGTCAAAGGACGTGAAGCAGCGCGTAGATGCGATGTGGAAGAAGCTGGGGCTGGAGTAGCCGTTGGCGCACCGGTAAGAATCGTGAGATGCCCCACCTTCGCGAATTCCGAAAGGTGGGGGAGTTCTTCGGACGTGCCACGTCATTTCTTCTGCGGTTCGTCCGCAACCACGGCGATGGCTTCCACCTCGATCAAATACTCGTCGCGGAACAAGGCTTCCACTCCCACGAGCGTGCTCGCCGGAGGGTTCTCCTCGTTGACATACAGGTTCCTGACCTCGCGCAGCGTGGGAAGGTCGGCTGGTTTGTAGCCCTTCACGTACCAGGTGATCTTCACTACGTCGTCGAAGCTCGCGCCCGCGGAGGCAAGCGCTGTCTTCAGGTTTTCAAACACCTGCATGGTTTGTGCCCGCAGGTCGCCCTTGCCGACCAGATCTCCCTTCGGGCCGTTTGCGACTTGTCCGGCGACGAACACCAGCCTGCCCGGCCTGGCGGTGACGACGTGGGTGTATCCGTTCGCAGGCGCGAGTCCCTTGGGCTTAAGAAATTCGTTTTGGGAATGCAGGAACGCAGGGGTCGAGAGAACGATCAACGCGGCTGACAGAAGCGCTTTCATGGCGGGGGATTATAGAGGGTCTCGCGCCCCTCGGTTCTTGTTTGCACCGGCCGGGCAGGGATTCTCTCCGCCCCGTTTCGCAGCGAAGTAGCATTCCCCGCTGTCCGCGATTTATACTGTCCGGTTTGGGTGGGGCTTACATGGGATTCCTTAAGAACGTTGCCGCTATTGCTAAGGGGATGAGCATCACCTTTGGGGAGATGTTCCAGCCCACGATCGTCGAAAACTATCCGGACGGCCCGGGCCCGCTCCGCGGAGCCGTGTTCCAGGAGCGATTCCGTGGACTGCACGTGCTCCAGCGCGACGAGAACGGTCTTGAGAAGTGCGTGGCCTGCTTCCTCTGTGCCGCGGCGTGCCCGTCCAACTGCATCTACATCGAGGCGGCTGAAAACACGGGCGAGCATCGCATCAGCAGCTCCGAGCGGTACGCCAAGGTTTACAACATCGACTACAATCGATGCATCTTCTGCGGATTCTGCGTGGAAGCCTGTCCGACAGACGCCATCACGCACGGCCACGGGTTTGAGCTCGCGACCTTCAACGCGACCAACCTCGTGTATCGGAAAGAACAGCTTCTGGCCGGAGTGCCAGCCCACATGGGCTCGAACGCGGTGTTCAACGTGAGCGATCCGGGTAAGCAGAAGATGGTGGACCGCGGAAGCGGCGAGATTCCGCGGAAGATCTAGCTGCTAAGCTTCTAAGCTACTAAGTCTCTAAGCGACCGAAACCCGCGTTATGCCGAGCTAGGGCTTGAGCCCAAGTCGAGACACTCTTTGTTTCCCGGGTGACGTGAGGCAGGACCGGAAGGGGCCGGGACCTGCGGCGAAACTGCTTCCACTTTCTACCTTTTCCGATTGTCCGATTCCGAAGGTCCCCAGCCGAGGTTCGCTTCCACGGTCCCCGTAACTCCCGACCCGCTCAGACCCTGTTCGGGCGCCTCTTCCGGACGGAAGCCCGCGGCCTCCATCTTGCGGTTCTGGATATCGCGCAAGGCCTGGAGAATCGCTGCTTCCTCTTGGGCGTACTCGTCTTCCGAAATGGAACCCTCGTCGAGCTCGACCTGCAACTCCATGAGGCGCTCCTTCAGCGGGGCGTCGTCGTTCCATTGCTCCTCCGCCGTTCGAATCAGCGTGCGCATGATGAACTTGAAGCCCGAGATTGGGGACAACAGCAGATCGTCGATGAGGAACACTACCCGGTCGTCCCCCTTTCGAGTTTCAGGCGGATGTTGACGAAGTTGTACGGCGGCCAAGGGCCTGTGTACTTGAAGTTCAGGTGCGTGCCGAACTTCTTGGCCACGCGGTTCACCGCCTTGTCGAACTCTTCCTCGCGGTCGCGCCGGATCAGGAAGGCGGCGTTAAGGATCATCTTGTCGCCGATCGGCTTGTTGTCGCGGCTGGCGACGCAAGCGTTGCGAAGTCCCTCGTAGATCTCACGGACGTACTGGGCCGAGCGGTCCGACAGCGCCTTGTCGATCATGCGGCCGAGCTGCATGCGGGCGAGATACGTCGATTGCAGGTGCTTGCGCGTGATCTCCTGGTGGAAGCGGTGGATTTCGTCGTCTTCCCTCTTCAGTTCCTCGATGATCTGGTCGCGATCCCAGGTCACCTTCAATCCGAACTCGACTTTGCCCTCCATCTGCTTCAGCACGTCTTTCAGCGACGGATAGATACTCTTGAGCACCTCGCGAATGTCGTCATCGGTGCGGAACACCGTTCCGAAGCTCATAGGGATCACCGTGTGCTGCTTCATCACGGTTTCGATCACGTGCTCGTGCGCGAGCGCGTTCTCGCGGTTGGGATCGAAGATGAACACGGATGTCTTGCTGACGACGGCGGCGATATCGCCGTGATGCACCGTGTAAACGGATTCTCCCATTCCGCCGATGCCGATGCGTCCGAAGGATGTGCTCTCGCGGCTGGCGATCACGCCATAGACGTAGCGGCCTTCCTGGCGGACCTCGGCAGCGCCGGCGGGGACGGCCGGGACTGCCGCCACCAGGCTGTCGGCCGGTGGCGCAGGTTCACGGCTGGTGGAGGCCTTGCTCGCCGCCTTCTTGGCCGGGGGCTTCACGTTACTCGCAGGTCGCTTGACGGATGGCATGATCGTCGTTCCTAGTCAGGGAGCTGATGGTATCCAGCAGTTGTTGAACGTCGATCGGCTTGAACAAGATCGGAATCTTCTGCGCCTCCGCCCACTCGTTGGCTTCCGGACTTGCGTATCCGGTCAACAGAATGGCCCTCAATGTAGCGTTCTTCCCGCGGGCGTATTCAATCACGTCAAACCCGCTCTCCTGCTTCTCGAGCGACAGGTCGCAGAGCAACAGGTCAAACTCAAGGGAATCCAACGCGCGCCTCGCCTCCTCCGAGGAGACGGCAGCGTGCGCTTCAAAGCCCTGCTGCTGGAGGATCAGCCTGTACGTCACCAGCACGTTGGGTTCGTCGTCAACCACCAGGATTCGTTTCTTTTCCATATCTACCGCACAACCGGGAGATCGATCTTGAATACCGTGCCGTGCCCCACCCTGCTGCGCACGCGCAACTTGCCACCATGGTTCTCGATAATGCCCTTCACAATCCAGAGCCCCAGTCCCGTACCGCGCTCGCCTTTGGTTGTCACAAAAGGCTCAAACATCGTTTGGAGCATGTTCGGCGGGATACCACACCCGGTGTCGCCCACCAGGACGCGAACCGTCTCGTGCAGCCCGTTGCTCAAAAGCCTTGTACGGACTCGAAGCACGCCACCCTGGCTCATGCTGTCTTTCGCGTTCACCACCAGGTTCGAGAGCACCTGCCGCAGCTGGTCGGCCGAGCCCACCGACGGAGGAACATCGCCCAGCTCGCGTTCGATGCGAACGCCCGAGCGCTCCAACTGCCGGGCAAACAACAGCAGGGTGTCTTCGATGATCGTGTTGGTATGGAAGGTACCGACCTGCTCCGTATTCCGGTACAGCCCAAGCATCTGCCTGACGATGCGCGCCACGCGCTCGGTCTCGGTCTTCAGGATCGAGTAGACGGCCTGGGCTTCGGGCGTGACGTTGTTGGCCAGCAGGTAAATGCAGTTCTTGATCGCCTCCAGCGGGTTGTTGACCTCGTGGGCGATCGTTCCGGCCAGGCGTCCGGCGGCCGCGAACTTTTCCATCTCCAGCATGCGGCGTTCCAGCTTGAGTTGCTCCACGCGACGGACAGCCGTGAGATCGCGCAGCACGGTGACCGTGTAAGCGACCTGCCCGCGCTCGTCGTAGATCTTGCCGGAGTGAGCGTCGTACTCGATCTCCTGCGCCGAGGTCGGGTTCACGAGCCGCAACGGGGCGCTCTCGCGATCCGAGAAGGAATACGTGAACGAAGTGATGTAAGCGTCGAGCTTCGCCTGGTTGCGAAGCCGAACCGGAGACCGGGAACTCTCTCTCCCGGTTCCGAGCAACTCGGCCGCGAGCGGATCGAGCAGCACGATCTTGGAATCCTTGTCGCAGACCACGATCGGATCGCCTACATTCTCGATGATGAGGTTGAGTCGATCGCGGTCCTGGCGCACGATCTCTTCGGCGGCGGTCAGCTTTTCGTAGTTCTGGCGAAGCTCTTCATCCGCGCGGCGCAACTCGGTGACGTCCCGAAGCACGCTGACCATTCCGGTGCGGCGTCCGTCACGAGTGAAGCTGGGCGCCGACACAGCCTCGAAGAGGACTTCCTCGCCTTCGATCGCGTCCACCAGGGTCATGTCGCGAGAGGAGTCACTGGTGCCGGAGACGGCCATGGACGACAGCGCGGCCGAGAAGAGCATGTTGTTCAACTCTACGGCGCGCACGCGGCCTTCGCTGACTCCGTCGGGCAGCTTGAAGAATCGCTCGGCTGCCTTGTTCTGCATGATGACTCGGTGCTGGTTGTCGGTCAGGATCACCGGGTCCGACATGCTCTCCATCACCGTCTGCATCTGGGCGATGGTCGACTCCATGTCGGACATCCGGTTGAAATAGTACTCGGTCTTGAACAGGCGGGCCATCTGGCGGTTTGCTATCTCCACCAGTTCCGAGATGGTCGAAATCTGCGCCTGGCGCGTTCGTTTTCGGAGCTCAACGCACACGACCGCCGCATACGAATGCATGTTGCAGACACGGCAGACCTGTTCGCCAAGATTGATCTTGGAGCCCACGGTGCTGTTGAACACCGCCAGGCATTCCGGCTTGTGGATTCGCTCCGCTTCCAAGCACGCCGACTTATGCCTGTACAGGACGGGATAGCAAAGCACCGGCTGCATCTGCCGTGTTGGCGGGACCAGTTGCATTTGCTGCGTGTGCAGTGCCTGCACAGCCGGATGCTCCATGGCGTAGGTAGATGTGCGAAAGCGATGCTGGAACGATTTCGGGCAATTGAGGCTGACGGTCGGCCGCAGCTCTGAGGAATCGAAGTCGACGGCGGTCACCAGCGCGCGAGCGAAGCCCAGAGACACGATCTCTTCCAGCAGCATCGGAAGGATCTCCTCCGAGCGCTCGGCGGCGAGCAAGCGGAGCGCCGCACCCCTGCGGCGTTCCGATGTATCCGTCATTCTTCCGGATCGTACAGACATCTGCGCCGTTGCCATCCCAAGTACCCTTCTGGGACCGCTACACGCGCACGGCGCGGGTTCGCCGTGGACGTGCCGTGCGAGTCGTCACCACGTCCACCACTTCCTCTTCTTCCGGTCCAAGCTGCGGACGGGCCACCAGTCCGGTGAGTCCCACGGCATCCGCGTACTTCAGGTACGTGTCGATGGAGGCCACCACGACACGGGCTTCCACCGTGATGAGGTCGATGCCGACCAGGGATATGCGCACCCAGGCATCGATGACGATGCCTTTGTCGAGTACTCGGTCGAGCACATCGATCAGACTCGAACCGCCTGATACTCTCTCAACAGCCATTCAGAAGCCTCCACCAGTACCGCGCGTGCGGTCTCAGGCCTTACGCCGCGCTGATTTCTTTACAGCAACTCTCCTGGAAACGGTGGCGCTTGGCGCAGACAAAACCCGCGGTTGCACGGTCTCGACCGGCTGCGTCAGGTTGGGATCGAACTTCCACCAGTTCAAGCCAATCTGTTCGGCCTTGTCCACAGAGCACACCAGGAGCCGAATTCGAATTGTTAGCAGTTCGACATTGGCCAGCGAGATGCGGACGTCGCCGGCGATGACCAGGCCCTTATCGAGCACTCGGTCGAGGATGTCGAGCAGGTTTGCTGTGCCGCTTACCGTCGGTACACGTTCCATTGTTGTCCGTGGGAGCAGTGCAGGATCTCAGAACGGAGGAGCAAAACGGCGCCACCCGATCCGGCCATGACAGCCGTCCAAGCTACCCTTTCGAAACTCAGACTTGATCTTAGAAAGAACCCGACGAAACTCCCGGTCAGCTACTTAGTCCTGTGCTGTTAGATGCAAGTTTTCAGTTGCCTCAGGTAGAAATTTCATCGTTTGTTCTTAGTTTGTTCTTAATTCGAAACCTAGAGGGCACCCCAACCACCCGTCGGCTACTACGTCACGAGTGTAGGCAATATATCACCCGAGAGGAACTCCGGTATCAAGAGTCCGGCGCATTGTTGCGCTTCACGCTTCGGCTACGATCAGCCGTGAATATTTTACGTCACTATTTATCCAGCAACTTCCCCAATGGTCCCAGGTCGAGGTTCAGATCTTCCGGCCGCAACCCGAAGCTGCCCGCCAATTCATGCACTTTCGACTCCAGCCTCATCAGTGCCACTCCCATCTCCTCGACTTGCTGATCCGTCAGCGAGCCGCCCTCCATACGCCGGATCGCCTGCCGCTCCATCAATCGCCGGAGTAGCTCGACCAGTCCCAGCACAAGCCGTGCGAGGCCCTGCTCGATGTTCTCGGGCGAGCAGTCGATTCGTTCAGGCCCACCCTGACCCGAAAGGTTGTTGAGTTCGCGCCGCAGCTCGGCAACGGCGGCCTCGACCTCCTCGGGGGAAAGCTTTCGTGCGTCATCGGTCATGCAGAGCGCTCCACGAACTCGCCAGGGGGCCAGGGCCCGCTGACCACGGCGCGGATGGAAGGCTTCGGCCTGACCGTACTCAACGACTTCTTCAAGTCGGCGACCCCGGCGTGCGGAACCAGAGCGTAGCACCGGATCGCCTCGGGCGATTCCCTGGTGCGCCACTCGACGGCGTGCGCGCGTCCAGCCTCGACAAACTCCGCGATCGTGTCCTGCATGGCCCCAAACTCGGCTTGTCGCGCCTTCAGGTACTCCGTCCCGCTCGTTGGCTCTCCGGCGCTTGGCGATTGCGGCTTGCGCGTCAGCTTCACCTCGACCTGGGCCATGCCGGAGAGGCGTTGCAGCGCGCCGGTATAGGTATCGTAGCCGCGCGCCATGAACTCACGCAGGCTCTCAAGGTTCTCCAACAAGTGCGGGAACCGGAACGGGATCACCGTGCCCGCGCCGAACACCTGTTGAACGACGGATTGAAATCGCATCGCCGCCTGCATGACCTCGCCGGGATCCTTCGGAAGTTCGGCCACCTCGGAGTAGAGACATGCGAGCGCCCCGACCTGAAGCCGCTCGATCCTGGCCTCCGCGACGCCGGTTACGATCTCCGGGACCGGAACACCATCGCTCACGATGCAGTAAGGAAGAATTGGCATGAGCTATTGCATCGGACGGTCATTGAGAAGACCGCGGGCAGGTTTCGCCCGCTCGATATTCCTTCGAGCGGTTTCGACCGAGGTGAGGATGACGTTCAGACCGACATATACCAGGTCCACGCCAGCCAGCGAGATCACGAGGTTCCCGTGGATCACGACTCCTGAGTTCAGCACGTTATCGAGGATGTCCAGCAGCGAGACTTCCGAGTCGCGCGCGTCTCCGCCGAGCACCATGTAGTCCGGTAGGTTTGACATCCGCTTTCCTAGGCCTGGCTCCCCACGAAAGAATACGGGGGCCATGGACCGGTTACCTCGATGCGGCGGACGTCTCCCCAAAGCCGGGCATAGCGCCGCAGGAGTTCCTCGAAATGCTGTCGCTTCGACCTCCTGACCAGGAAGGAACCGGACCAGACCAGGTTCGGTTGTCCGCTGCTCGCCTTGCCTCCCGGAGCCGTCGTGACACTCACGCGTTCCAACTCAGACGCCAGTTCGTCGATCTCGGGGTCCTGCTTGCTAACGCCGGCCCGATGCATGGCGGCAGCTTTCTGCTTCAGGTAGTCCGCCCCGCTGCTGGGTGCGGCAGCGGCAGTCTGCTTTCGTCCACTTGCGTCAGCGAAAATCTTCACGCCCCACTCGTCCGCGCCGGCGATCTTCTCGAGCGTTGCGGCGATGGATGCTTCCCTGCCTCGCACGTCCTCTGCTAGGGATTCCTCGGTGAGAAACACCGTCCCGAAGCGCGCCGGCAGCACGTCCACATGCTGGGCGATTTCGGCCAGGACCTTCTGGTGACGAATGCTGCACGCCGCCAGCCAGTCAAGGTTCTCCATGTTCGCCTGTAGCCGCTCGGCGAACTCCGTACGGTTCACGCGGCTGACCCAGCAGATCCAGTCGTCACACGGGAATGGCTCCACCATCCCGAGTCCATCCACCGCCTCGCTTGTCACGACAAACGGATCGTCCGGAATTACGGTCATGCCATAGAGGTACAGCGCGAAATCCTGGTCGCGAGCGGGCACGCGCTTGCGTTGCGGGCGCGGCGGTCGCTCGGTCTTGCGCGCAAGTGCGCGTCCGGTGCCGCGCTTCTTCGCCGTCTTTTTCTTCGGACGAGGGGCTATGCGAGTTGCCATATCTTTCGGGTGAATCGTACCACCGCTGCTCGGCCTGAAACGCCGCCCGCAATTTCGGGCAGAACATACAGCGGCGTTTCCTCTTTCCCTAAGCCGCCGAGCGTTGCCATCTGCCAGCGCCGTTGTCGAGTACAGCGCCTGCAACCTGTCTCCGTCATCAGCACGCGGTTCGCAAACAGCATCGCCGCCG
>Ga0196976_1001388_pt1 | contig 11092 bp, 12 predicted proteins | sample S3v_513CmetaG_FD_148644 | JGI IMG/M metagenome (GOLD analysis project Ga0196976, IMG submission 148644) | Soil microbial communities from Anza Borrego desert, Southern California, United States - S3+v_5-13C | ecosystem: Environmental > Terrestrial > Soil > Desert | place: USA: California...
ACATCCGCCTCGAGGAGTACATGGCCACCGAGCTGACGTTCAACCGCCCGGCGTTGCGGCTGGACATGCTGCGGCGCATGTGGCCGTGGGTGGGGCTGTTCGCGCTCGCGCCGGCCGTGGCCCTCGGCAACGCCACGCCGGAGTCGCTGGCCATCGCCGCGGCGGGGGTGCTCCTCGGCGCGACGGCGCTCACGCAATGGACCGACGCCAGCGCGAGCCTGGCCGGCGCGCTGAGCGCATGGCGCCGCATCCTCCCCTTCTGGCGGGCCGCCGACCGCACCGCGCCGCCGGGGAGCCCGGCCATCCGCGTCCTGCTCGACAGCGACCCGAACGAGGCGCTGCCGCTCGTCCACGCCTCGTCCCTCACCTACCGCCACGCGGGCCGCGACGTGCCGGCGCTGGAGCAGGTCGACCTCCTCATCCGCCGCGGGGAGCGCATCCTGCTCCGCGGTCCCTCGGGGTCGGGCAAGTCGACCCTCTCCGCGCTCCTCAGCGGCACGCGCGCGCTGCAGTCGGGCCTCCTGTTCTTCCGCGGACTGGACGTCGCCACCGTGGGACTGGAGAACTGGCGGCGCAGAGTGCTGCTCGCGCCGCAGTTCCACGCGAACCACATCTTCATCGGCACGCTCGCCTACAACCTGCTCCTCGGGCGCGGCTGGCCCGCGGCGGCTGCCGATCGGGCGGAGGCGGTCGAGGTCTGCAACGCGCTCGGCCTCGGGCCGCTCCTCGAGCGCATGCCCCTCGGTCTCGATCAGCCGGTCGGAGAGACGGGGTGGCAGCTCAGCCACGGAGAGCGCACGCGGGTCTTCCTGGCGCGCTCGATCCTGCAGAAGCCGTCGCTGATGATCCTCGACGAGACCTTCTCGGCGCTCGATCCGAAGACGCTCGAGGTCTGCATGCGCTACGTGCTGGAGCGCGCCGACACGCTGCTCGTGGTCGCGCACCCCTGAAACGAAGACGGCCCGGGAGAGAGCTCCGGGCCGTTCTCAACTAGTCGCTCATGGCGACGCCGCCGCCTTTGACGCTGGTCTTGACCTTCACGAGCCATCACCTCCTTTGCGTGGATTCACAGGATTGCGGTCAGTCGGTGGTCATGATGCCGCCGCCCTTGACGTTGGTCTTTACCTTCACGAGTCATTACCTCCTTGCGTGGATTCGCAGGGATTGCGGTCAGTCGGAGATTACGACGCCGCCGCCTTTGACACTGGTTTTCACCTTCACGAGCCATCACCTCCCTTGCGAGGATTCGTGGGACTGCGGGTCAGTCGGAGAGCAACGCGCCGCCGCCTTTGACGCTGGTCTTCACCTTCACGCCGATCACCTCCTTCCGTGGAACCGCTCTGGACAGAATCAGTGTAGGGATCGCATCCGGCGCCGGTCCGTAGAAAAGGAGAGATTCCGTGTAGGAAATTGGGTCGTGGCACAATGCGCCGCGATGATCGACACGCTCCACCAGCTCACCGACGCTTCCCTCTCCTCTCTCGCCCAGGGACTGACCGGCTCCGAGGTCCTGAAGATCGCGAGCGAAGTGCGCGCGTTGACGAGCTCCGGCCGCTCGGTGGCCAACCTCACCGTCGGCGATTTCTCTCCCAGCGAGTTCCGCATCCCGCCGCTCCTGGAGTCGCTGATCGCCCGCAATCTCGCGGACGGGCAGACGAATTACCCTCCCTCGGACGGCACGCTCGAGCTGCGCAAGGCGGTGGTCGAGCTCTTTCGGGACGAGCTCGGGCTCACCTACCCCCTCGACGCCACGCTCATCGCCGGCGGCGCGCGTCCCATCATCTACGCCGCGTACGCGGCCGTGGTCGACCGCGGGGACAAGGTGCTCTACCCGACCCCGTCGTGGAACAACAATCACTACAGCTACCTGAGCGGCGGCGTGCCGGTGGAGCTGGTGGTCGGCGCCGACACGAACTTCCTGCCGACGGCCGAGATGATCCGCCCGCACGTGCGCGACGTCCGGCTGATCGCCGTCTGCACGCCGCTCAATCCCACCGGCACGGTGATGAGCAAGGGCGAGGTCGAGGCGATCGCGCGGCTGGTGGTCGACGAGAACGAGCGCCGCGCCGCGACGGGCCAGCGCCCGCTCTTCCTCCTCTGGGACCAGATCTACTGGATGCTCACCTTCGGCGACAACCGGCACTGGGCGCCGCCGCAGGTGGTGCCGGAGTCGGCGGCGTACACGATCTTCGTCGACGGCATCTCCAAGGCCTTCGCCGCGACGGGACTGCGCGTCGGCTGGACGGTCGCGCCGCCGGCCGTGACCGCGCGCATGCGCGACATCATCGGCCACATGGGGGCCTGGGCGCCGAAGGCCGAGCAACTGGCCGTGGCCTCGTTCCTCCGGCAGAAGGACGAGATCGCGGCGTACCATTCGGAGATGATCCGCGAGCTGCGCCTGCGCCTGGACGCGCTGTACGACGGCCTGATGGCCATGCGCCGGGACGGCCTGCCGGTGAACGCCATCGCCCCGCAGGGAGCGATCTATCTCTCCGCGCAGTTCGACCTGCTGGGGCGCTTCGGGACGAACGAGGCCATCCGCCGCTTCCTCCTCGAAGAGGCGGGCTTCGCGGTGGTGCCGTTCCAGGCCTTCGGCCTGCAGCGCGAGGACGGCTGGTTCCGCCTCAGCGCCGGCGCGGTGTCCCTGCACGACATCGAAGAAGGACTGCAGCGCGTCCGGAAGGCGCTGGCGTCATGACCGAGCTGGACGATCTCGCCGCGCGTGCCGACCGCGCCATGCGCACCTCGGCCGCGCGCAACACGGCCGAGTCGGCATACGCGCTCGTCACCAGCAGCACCGACCCGCTGGCGGCGCTGGCCGTGCAGCGCGGCTGGTCGCGCGCCGGCGAGCGCGCCTTCGTCTGCTCCTTCGGCGGACGCAGCTCCACCCTCGACATCCCGGCCGTGTGGGATGCCGAGCAGCTGGCCCGCCTCATCACCCGCACCGAGGTGAACGTCTTCCTCGGCGGCGGCGCGGACGACCTCCTCCTGCGCGAGCTGCAGGCACTGGCGCAGCGCGAGCTGGGCCGCCTGTTCGACGAGGCGTAGGGCGGGCTTTCAGCCCGCCCCATCAGTTGTCAGTTGTCAGTTGTCAGTGCGCAAACCCTACGTGCACTGGCAATCGTTGGCCGTGGGCATCCGGTTGTTGCCCCAGCCCGAGACCGTGTAGCGGTGCACCCAGCTGTTGTTACAGCGCTCGTACCAGTAGTACGTGAAGTCGCCGGTGACGCAGTCGTATGTGTCGTCGCAGCGCCACGAGCCGCTGAGGGTGCCGTCCTGCGAGAGCGTGCCGTCGCACTCGCGCCACTTGTACCCGTTGTAGGAGAGATTGGTGCAGCTGCCCGCGTAGTACGTCGTGAGGGTGTCCCAGGTGACCGCCTCGGCGCGCCGCGGCGTCGCGAACGGCAGGATCATGGTGAGGGCGAACAGGATCAGAGCAGTCCGTTTGGTCATGCCTTCCTCCTTCGTTCCGGAAGCCCACAGTCTACACCTGTCATCCTGAGCCCCGCAGAGGGCGAAGGATCCCCTGCTGGAACCCCGTGCCCGCTCCGTAGGCAGGGGGTCCTTCGCCGTCTGCGCGGCTCAGGATGACAGGCGTGCTTCAGGCCGTGGCGGTGCGGATCTCGCTCAGCGCCATCTCCAGCGCGGCGGTCTTGAGCTGCTCCTGCTCGGTCAGCTCCTCGACTTCCGCCTGCCGCAGCGCCGCCCCTCGCAGCTCGCGCTGGCCGTAGAGGCACGACCAGATCAGGAACACGTCCTCGAACGCCACCCAGCCGGCGTGCTCGAGGAAGCGCCACCACTCGGGATCCGTGACGCCGTAGACCGACTCCGGCCAGAACACGCCGCGCGCGAAGTGATCGGCGGCCACGACGACGGTCGCGGTGAAGATCACTTTCCAGTCGAGATAGAAGGCCAGGAAGGCCAGCGAGCCGAAGACGTGAAAGTGCGTCTCGATCCGTCCGCCGGTGAGATGGATCAGCAGCGCCGACGAGAGCATCTGCGAGGCGGCGATCACGTGGCGCGTCAGCGGCGCCGAGGGACGGTAGAGAGCCATGAGCACGGGCAGGAGGGTGATGCCCGCGCCCGCCAGGATGGCCACCCACACGTGCATGTGCAGCACGCGATCCTTCCCCGCCCAGGCGTACGGCGACACGGCGAAGGCGGCGCCGACGCAGGCCAGGTACTGCACGACCAGCAGGGCCGCGAACATGCGGCTGACCATCACGTGGCGTTTGGCGTTCTGCTCCTGATGCAGCTCCCCGGCACGCGCGGCGACGTTCGGACTCATGGCTTCTCTCCCCTGGGGTTGGTGGTGGTAATGGCGCAGCCGAAGACGGGATGGGTCCCCTCTCCGCCACGCTGTCGGGCGATGCGGATGACGTCGGCGCGGCCGCGATTCAGCCCGGCGTGCCCGCGCAGCGACGTCACGCCGCCGGCAAACCGCAGCCGCCCCTGGTGGTCGTACAGGAAGGTTTGTCCCGAGGTGAAGCCGCCGAAGGCGCGCGCCGCGGCGCCGTCGTGGTCGAGCAGCACGCGGACGCGCGGGATGCGCGTGGCGGCGGCGTAGACGCCGGTGCGCTCCCAGCCGGGCTTCATCTCGCGCGGGCGGTAGACGAGCACGGTGGTCTGCACGTCGCGCGGCGCCTTCTCGACGATCTCGGCCAGCTCCTTGACGCTGGCGCGGCTGCACGAGCAGTGCGGGTGGACGAGCATGACCAGCGACCAGGCATCCGCGGGGCGCGCGACCGCACTCGCCGCCGGCCAGACCCGCGGCGCGGACGCGGGCAGCCCCGGCGTGGTCTCGAAGCGGCGAATGGCCTCGTACGCGGCGGCCACGGTGCCGAGCCAGAGCGCGGCCGCGGCGACCAGCACCGCCGTGAGGACGCGCCGTCTCATTTCTTCCTCAGCGCGTCGAGCGCCGAGATGGGCTTCCGGTCTTTCTCGAACTTGATCCGGCTGCTGGTCAGTAATTCGATGCGCTCACCCAGCGGAATGGCGTAGAACTCGCCGGGCGGCAATTTCGCGACACGGCCGTCTGGATACGTAATGGTCGCTATGTCGAAATTCATCGACCCGCCCTCGCAGGTACATGGACTGGATCGAGTGTAGGGACCGACCGGCGGCAGCGCAACCTTATAAATGGAGGTGCGGCACAAGTTCGCGAAACGGTCCGCTCGCGGGAAAGCGTGTCCGGACTCTGGACGGCCGGCTGTTTTCCGCACACGCTCCAGATCTCGCACCGGCCTGCTAACGCGTGGTTTGTCAGCAACTTGTCTCTTCCCGCGGCGTGGGCCGGCATTTTGCGGGAGCGCTGGGGCAATTCCGGTCCAAGAGAGGAGTCGCCGATGCCTGTAGAGGATGTTGCCACCGCGGTTCGCGTTCTCGTTGCTGAAGACAGCCGCCGTCAGTGCGCGGAGCTGGTCGAGATTCTGAAGACGCTGGGAGCTCGCGACATCCGCATCGCGAACACGGGACACGAGGCGATCCGCATGGCCTCCCAGTTCCGCCCGAACCTCATCGTGCTGGACGGGTTGCTTCCGGGCATGCACGGGTTCGAAGTGGCGCGGTTCATCCGCGGCATCGACCCGGCGTACCAGCCGCGGATCATTTTCACAACGGCCATCTACAAGAACGTGCGTTACGAGAACGAAGCCCGGCTCAAATACGGGATCGACGCGTACGTGGTCAAACCGGTCACGGAAGAGGGACTGCGCATGGCCATGTCGCGAAAGCTCGCGGCGTAGGGCACGGCCTGCTGCCCGGCGCGGTCGATGCGAACGGCCAGCTACGAGGCAACGACCGCGGCGACGACGATGGCAGCGACGATGATGACGACGAGACCGATCCACAGCCACTTCGCGCGCCCTGTGCTCGCACGAGCGGGAGGCGCCGCGGTGGCCTTGGCGACGAACCCCCGGAACAGCGGGAAGAGATCGCCGGCGTCGAACGCGGAGCCGTAGCCGCCCTGCGTCAGCCGCTCGCGCACGTCGTCCGTTCGCGCGATCCACGCCTCCAGTCCCTCCGGCGATTCCGCCACCGTCCCCGCGTGAACCATCCGCAGCGCGATGGCACGCGTCGTCGCACGCACGTCGTCGGAAAACCTGTAGCGGGGGTCGCGCATGGGCCGTCGAGGCTGCAAGCGGCGATCCTGCGTCCGGCGACGGGATCGATTCCATCCGCGATGGGAGCGATCCCTTCCGCGATGGGATCAATTCCCTTCCGCGATGGGATCGATCCCCTCGGCGATGGCATCGGTTCCTTCCGCGATGGCATCGATTCCTTCGGCGATGGCATCGATCCCTTCCGCGATGAGATCGATGCCATCCGCGATGAGATCGATGCCATCCGCGATGAGATCGATCCCTTCGGCGATGAGATCGATCCCTTCGGCGATGAGATCGATGCCATCCGCGGTGAGATCGATGCCATCCGCGGTGAGATCGATGCCATCGGCGGTGAAATAGAATGCATCCGCGTCACTGCCGACCGCACGGGTGGTGCAATAAACTGCATCTTCGTTGGGGATCGCGCGAACCTGTGCCCTCCCTCCCCCTCAGACGAAGATCCGCATCTCCTTCAACTCGCGCAGCCGGTCGCGGATCTCGGCGGCCTTTTCGAAGTCGAGATTCTTGGCCGCCTCCTTCATCTCCTTCGACAGGCGGGCGATCGCTTTGTCGAGGTCCTCCCCTTCGTTCATGCCGAGGTTCGCCTTCTGGCCGGGCAGCGGGATGTCGAGGTAATCGAGGTTGGCCATCTTCACGAGATCGGAGTCGATGGCCTTGATGATCGAGGCGGGCTCGATGCCGTGCTCCTCGTTGTACTGCTGCTGCACGAGGCGGCGGCGGTTGGTCTCGTCGATGGCCCAGCGCAGCGAGTCGGTGATCTTGTCGGCGTAGAGAAAGGCCGTGCCGTTCAGGTTGCGTGCGACGCGGCCGATGGTCTGGATGAGGGACGTCTGCGAGCGGAGGAATCCTTCCTTGTCGGCGTCGAGGATGGCCACGGCCGAGCACTCCGGCACGTCCAGCCCCTCGCGCAGGAGGTTGATGCCGATCAGGACATCGAACACACCCAGGCGGAAGTCGCGCAGGATGGCGATGCGCTCCAGCGTCTCGACGTCGGAGTGGAGGTAGTTCACCTTCACGCCGAGCTCCATCAGGTACCGCGTCAGGTCCTCGGCCATGCGCTTGGTCAGCGTGGTCACCATGACGCGCTCGTTGCGCGCCGTGCGCTCGCGGATCACGCCGAGGAGATCGTCCACCTGCCCTTTCACGGGACGGATCACGATCTGCGGATCGAGGAGGCCCGTCGGACGGATCACCTGCTCCGCGAACAGGCCGCCGGTCTTCTCCAGCTCGTAATTGCCCGGCGTCGCGGAGACGTAGATCGTCTGGCGGATCTTCCCCTCGAATTCCTCGAAGGAGAGCGGGCGGTTGTCGATGGCGCTGGGGAGGCGGAAGCCGTAGTCGACGAGCGTGACCTTGCGGGCGCGGTCGCCGCCCCACATGGCCCGCACCTGCGGAATGGTCTGGTGCGACTCGTCGACGACGAGGAGGAAGTCCTTCGGGAAGTAGTCGATGAGGGTGGGCGGCGGCTCGCCGGGCTGGCGGCCGCTGAGATGGCGCGAATAGTTCTCGATGCCGTTGCAGTAGCCGAGCTCCGCGATCATCTCCAGGTCGAACATGGTCCGCTGCGACAGCCGCTGCGCCTCGAGCAGGCGGTCGGCCGCGCGCAGCTCGGCCACGCGCTCGTCGAGCTCGACGCGGATGTTCTCCATGGCCGTCATCAGCCGCTCGCGCGGGGTGACGTAGTGCGTGCGGGGATAGATGGCCAGGCGGTCGTAGCTGCGCCCCGAGGTCTTGCCGGTGATCGGATCGATGCGGGTCATCTTGTCGATCTCGTCGCCGAAGAACTCGATGCGCACGGCGTCGTCCTCGTACGCGGGCCAGAGCTCGAGCACGTCGCCGCGCACGCGGAAGTTGCCGCGGGCCAGGTCGTACGGGGTGCGCTCGTACTGCATCTCGGTGAGCTTGCGCAGGTACTCGGTCATCGGCTTCTCGGTGCCGCGCTCGAAGAAGAGGAGCATGCCGTAGTAGAGCGACGGCTCGCCGATGCCGTAGATGCAGGAGACCGAGGCCACGATGATCACGTCGCGCCGCTCGAAGAGGGCCTTGGTGGCGGAGAGGCGCAGCTTGTCGATCTCGTCGTTCTTGGTCATCTCCTTTTCGATGTAGAGATCGTTCTGCGGGATGTAGGCCTCGGGCTGGTAGTAGTCGTAGTAGGAGACGAAGTACTCGACGCGGTTCTCGGGGAAGAAGTTCTTGAACTCCTGGTAGAGCTGCGCGGCCAGGATCTTGTTGTGGCTGAGGACGAGGGTGGGACGGTTGACCTGCTCGATGACCTTGGCCACGGAGAAGGTCTTCCCCGAGCCGGTCACACCGAGGAGGATCTGGTGCGGATCGCCGCGCTGCACGCTCTCCACGAGCTGGCGGATCGCTTCCGGCTGGTCGCCCTGGGGCTGGAATGGGGAGATGAGGTTGAACGACATGGGACTGGGGAGTTTAGCGCTTGATGTTGCTGGTTGCTGTGTTGCTGGTTCATTGCGGCGCCCGGCATTCAGGGCCAAAGCCCCGCAACGAACCAGCAACCAGCAACCCAGCAACCGTTCAAGGAAACTGCTTCTTCGACTCCGCCAGCAGCGGCGTGAACAGCTCCCGTACGTCTTCCGCCTTGTCGAAGTAGAGGCCGGTGACGAGGAGGGAGTGCAGGACGCGGCCCTGGCGCACGACGAAGACGTTGCCGACGGGCTTGCCGTTGTTGCGGATGATGGCCGCGTAGCGCTCGTCGCCGAGGGGCAGCAGCGCGGCGCGCGACTGCAGCTCGGCGTCGCCGATGGCCACGCCGGTGCGGTAGGCGCCGACGCTGATGACGAACGACTCGCGCGCGTCGCGCACGCTCGGACAGATCTCCGCGCCGGAAGAGACGTAGATGTCCGACCCCTCGCAGTCATGCTCGAACGAGATCTCGTGCGTGCGGTCGAGGTTCCGCTTCGAGGTGAGCTGGACGCACTTCGGGTCGAGGTCGACCTCGTACGAGTCGAATGCCGCCGCGCTCAGGACGAGGCGTTTCTGCGCCTCGGTCGGCGGCCCGGAGGAGACGCCTTTCACGGCAAAGTAGCCGAAGGCGACCACGGCCGCGGCCAGGCCGATCACGCCCAGGAACCCGAGGACCACCGCGATGGCGACGGTCGACTTCTTCATTGCTTCGCGGGGGCTGGCTGGCTGGCCTTCCGCGCGGCGGCAGTCAGGGCTTCGACTTCGGCCGGCTGCATCTTCTTGTCGGCGATGCCGTTGCGCATCGTCTGCAGCACGGGGTTGAGGTTCGCGATGGGCACCTTGCGGGTGCGGAGATTCTCGCGCAGCGCCTCGATGGCCTCCTCGAGGGCCTTCTTCTGCGCCGCCGTGACCTCGGCGGTGTACATGCCGCGCACCTCTCCCATGCTCATGCCGAAGGTCAGGTCCATGAAGTCGACGATGCCGCCCGCGGCCATCCAGGCGCCGGCGCCGGCCAGGAGGATCAGGGCCACGATGGAGGCGGCGCCGCACCCGAAGGTGACACCGCGCGGCAGCACGGCCGCGGGAGAGGGTCCGGAGTAGTAATCAGCGGGTCGCAGCACGCCGGGCGAGAGAGTATCATGTCGCCACGGTTGGTCCCCGCACCTCCACGAAAGGCGAAAACAGAGTTACATGCCTGCTCTCTCGAACGTCACCGTCCTGATTCTCGACGACAACCCCCTGGTGCTGAAGCTCGGCCGCGCCCTGCTGGAGCGCGAAGGCAGCACGGTGCTGACGGCGTCGAGCTGGATCGAGTTCAACCACGTCCTGGCCAGCAACACGCCCGACATCATCTTCCTCGACGTGAACCTCCCCAGCATCAAGGGCAACCGCCTCAGCGAAGTGCTCAAGTCGCAGTCCAACAAGAAGGACATCCCCATCGTCCTGATCTCGGACCTCCCCGAGCGCTCGCTGGAAGAGATGTTCCCCAGCTCCGGTGCGAACGCCTGGATGCGCAAGCCGCTCACGCGCGACAAGATCATCGACATGATCACGCGGTACGTGCCGGCGGCGCGGTAGAGCGTCACTCCTGCGCCCGCACGGAGGTGCGGCCGAGGACCACGATTCCGGTCTGGCTGGAGGCCTTCTTCATCGGGTGCTGGCTGCCCCGCGTCTCGGCGCTCACTTTGCGCGAGACGTATTTGTAGATCTCGTCGACGTCGACCTGGCCGTCGCGGTCGTCATCGGCCGCGCCGCGCAGTCCTTCCAGGAAAAAGTACGTGAAGACCCCGTGGCCGAAGTTTCGCCGCTCCAGCGCGATCTCGTTCGCACCGCTGGCGGTCAGGACGATGCGTCCCTTCCCCGCCCCGGCCAGCCGCGAGAGAAACTCGTCCGTGACGATGCCGCGCGTCCGCACCGCGGGGTCGAACAGCGTGCGCCCTCCCTCGGCCGCGCCGCTGAAGCAACTGTCGAGGATGAGCGCCACGCGCTCGGGCCGCAGCCGCTGGAGGATGAGCGCCAGCTGCTCCATGCTCAGCGCGGTGCTGAACAGGTCGCCGGGGTCGGCGTCGTACGGGAGGATGTACTTGGTGAAGCCGTCGGCGTCGGCGCTGGCGCGGTCGCGCTCCTTCAGGCCGTGGCCGGCGAAGTAGATGATCACCGTGTCGTTGGGGTTGAGCGCCCTGGCGACGAGCTCCGTGCCGAGACGGCGCTTGATGTTCGCCAGCGTCGCCTGTTCGTCGAGGAGCTGGATGATCTGCCCCTCGTCGATGCCGAAGCGCTCGCTGTAGTACGCCGCCACGGCCGCCGCGTCTTTGCGCGCGAACGCGAGGTCGTTCACGCTGTCGCCGGCGTAGTCCGAGATGCCCACGACGGCGAGCCAGATCCTGCCGTCGGGACGGTCGCGGTGGAGGGTGAGCGTGCGGCTGCTGCGCAACCCTTCCTCCGTGACGACGACGACTTCGAAGAGGTTGGCGCCGTAGTCGAGGTCGATCCGCTGCTCGTACTCCAGCAGCCGTCCCCCCTGCCCCGGCAGAAGGCGC
>Ga0196976_1001389_pt1 | contig 11085 bp, 10 predicted proteins | sample S3v_513CmetaG_FD_148644 | JGI IMG/M metagenome (GOLD analysis project Ga0196976, IMG submission 148644) | Soil microbial communities from Anza Borrego desert, Southern California, United States - S3+v_5-13C | ecosystem: Environmental > Terrestrial > Soil > Desert | place: USA: California...
GCGTGAAAGGATCTGCCATGCTTGATTTCGAGACCTTGTTTGAATATGACGCATGGGCCAATAGGGAAGTGCTCGCCGCGATGCGAAAGGCTGGCGTTCCCCCGCGACGTTCAGTCGAACTCCTCTCGCACATCGTGGCCGCAGGGAAAGTCTGGTTGTGTCGCATCAGGCAGGTCGATGAGAAGGTGGTCGTATGGCCCTCGTGGTCGCTGGACGAAGTCCAGGAGGAACTCTCGCAGGTTGCTGCGGAGTGGGGCGAGTTCCTTCGAAATGCGGATCAGGATGTGCTTTCGAAGAGTTTTTCCTACGTGAACTCGAAGGGCGAGGCTTTCACGAGCCAGGTAGGGGACACTCTCATGCATGTGATAATGCACGGCGCGTACCACCGCGGCCAGATCGCGTCGGATATGCGTGCAAATGGCATTCAGCCGGCATCTACAGACTTCATCATCGCTGTGCGACAGGGGCTGCTCACAAGAGCGCAAAAGGCATAAAAGAAGGCGGGCCTGTGCAGCCCGCCTGCAGATTCGTTGAGTTGTCGAGTTACTTCACGGTCAGGTTGTCGGCTACGACCTTCCTGTTTCCGGCATGCGCCTCCGCGATACGGCGCAGGCGGTCCTTCTCTTCGTTCGAGGCCACCGTGCCGCTCAACTGCACGGCGTCATCCGTCACTGAAACATTCACGTTTCCGGTAGAAAGCCCCGGCTCATTGCGCATGGCCTTCTCGAGCACGCCCCTGACTTCGTCGTTGCTCATGGCCGCCGTAGTCGTACCGCCAGCAGCGCCGGAAGTCGTGTCCGCGCGTCCAGCGACGGCTCCTGTACCTGCCGTGTCACCGGCCTGGCCCTGAGGCGGTGTGGTAGCGGCGCCCGTAGTGCCGCCAGTGGTTGCATCGCGCTGCTGTTCACGGCGAGCTTCGCGGACTTCCTGTCCACGCGCTTCACGGAAGTTCTTCCGCACAGAAGCCAGAAATTCCTGCGCACCCTCTGGAGGTGGCACCTTGCCCGATAGGAGCTGCTGGAATGGAATTGCCTTACCATAGAGCGCCCTGGTGCTGTCCTCGTCCTGCTTGATGGCGGCGCCATTCAGCGTGGCTCCGGCGAACGCACCTCTTGCGCGCGAGTAGGTAAGGACCTGCGATTGGAGCTTCCAATCGGTTTTGGCCTGGGCGTGCCGGCCAATGGGTCCGGCAGCAGCGGAAACGTCAGCGCCGATCTCAAACTTCGAGTTGAGCAACTGCTTCATGCCCCCCTCGTTCATGACCAGCATCACGAGATCGACAGCCTCGCCGCCTATCTGCAAGCCGTAGCTGCCGCCGCCAATAAAGATGGGCGCGGGTGCGGACCAGCGACCCTGCTGGCGGCAAGTTGCCATTCCACGACCGTAACGCGCACCGACGACGAATCCGCCTTTGACCATGCTGGGGACGATCGCGACGCACTCGGCTGCAGAGAGAACCTCTTCGGGGATACCCTTGTCAGGTGCGGCCATGATCTCGTTGAGCACGGTACCGGCCCTGTCGAGCCGCTCGAGCACTTCGGCCCGGTTTTGATCGGCCCACGAAGCACCGGTCACGAGGATGAGCAGCACTAATAGTGAGACTACCCGTTTCATTCAGAAACCCCTTCCGAACGGACTACGATCGCGTTATTCCTCTGCGACCGGGACGGAGTGACACAGCATAGTCAGATGGACCACTGAGAGGACGAGATGCCCGATTGCGTTCACCTGGAGTGCGCGCAAATCGAACAGAGGGTGTTTGCTCGAAAATCGCTAAGGAATCTCGCTTCGGCGCTTAAGCGCAACCACCGCGTGATGCGGTGCCAGTAGAACGCGCTCTACGCGCATACGGCGGCGGGTCGCGCGAACCCGCGCTCGCCCAGATCTCTCACGAGGCAACCGAGGCCGCGTTCGGGATGACAACTTAAAGTGGCAAAACAAAACGGGGCCGTTGTCCCGGCAACAGCCCCGTCGTCCGCGTATGAATGCGGTTGATTGCGTGGAGTCACAACTCCTTCAGCGTCGGTAAACGCTGCTCAGCCTAAGCTGAGGCAGGAGCTGCTATCCAGCGATCCCGCTTCACTTCTCGCGGGAACACGTCCAGGTACAGCACGCATAACCGGAAGGCGACCACTGCTGCCGCGAGGCACATAGCGGTCATTGCCAACTCCGGCCACTTCGGAACGTAGTTCGCGTGGTTCCAGAATTCCATGCTGGTGATCGACACGTTCAGGCGGTTCGCGATGAAGCCGAGCACGAGCAGGGCGCTGGTCCAGTAGAGTCCCTGAGGATTGTTGCGGACCTTCGGCAGACTGTAGAGCACCAGCGGGGCTACCACCAGCAGCAGAATCTCAAGCCAGAAGTAGTAGGTTTCCATCCGCGGTCTGAACAGGTACGAAAGTCCACCTCCGTTCACAAGGTTGATGGTGCGGAAGATGGTGTAAATCGCAAGCATTGGCACAATCACCTTCGCCAGATCCGTGAGGATGGAGAAGTCGATGCGAACGCCGAGCGAACGAATGCTCAGGTAGGTGGCAATGATCACAACGGCGAGGCCGGTCGGGATGGCCGACATATAAAACATCGTGTGGAGATACTCGCTGTACCAGAGCGGATACATGCGTCCCTTGGTGAGCAGGAAGAGTCCGCCGAGGAACGACTGGTGCAACGACGAGAGCAACACGCCGATGAGAACGAGGCCGAGAACAATCTTGTGATGGTAGTGGAGGATGAGTTCCCGCAGCCCCTTCCACGGCAGCTTTTCGATAATGTTCGGCGCAAACTCGAGCGTCAGGACGGTGGTGTACATCATGACGCACAAGGCAACCTCGAACAGCACCGAGCTCTTGTTCCAGTAGATCATCGGATGCCAGATGCGCCAGGGAAGGCCGAGTTCATACAGCATTCCGACGCATACCGTCGAGTAGCCGAGGAACGAAACTAGAATCGAGGCCCGTAGTATGGGACGGTAGCGCTCCATGCCGAGCAAATACACGGCTGCCGCGATCGCAAATCCGCCGGCGCTCATGCCGACACCGCAAAGCGTGCCGAATCCAACCCAAAATCCCCAAGGCTGCGCGTCCGTAAGGTTCGTGCTTGCTTGCCAGCCGTGCACGAAGCGCAGATAGGTTCCATACAAGCCGGCGGCGAAGATGCCTACCGCGATTACGCGCCAAAGAGTGATCTTCTTTATGACCTCCGACATGCTTAGCTCCTTTCCTCGTGCTCGGCGTTCGCCTTGGATTCAGCGGCCGCGACCTCGCGCCTGCGTTGTGTGATCCAGTAGAGTCCTGCGAGCAGGGAACCGCCGACTCCGACCACAGTCGGAACATCGCTCAGGGCAGCCTTGCTCAGGGTCGGCAGCGGACGGTCATTGACCGGAAGCGGGAATCCGAGTCTCTCGAACGGAACGTCGCTGATGTAGAGAACCGAGGCCCCACCGAGTTCGTCCGAGCCGTAAATGTGCTGAACGTAATTCGGGTTTTCGAGCAGGATCTTGCGGGCGGTCTGCAGCAGTTCATCGCGGTCGCCGAGGACGGTGGCGCCCACCGGACATGCTTCCGTGCAGGCCGTCAGTTCGCCCTTCGCGAGGCGTTCATAGCACATGTCGCACTTGGCGACGTAGGGCGCCAGCTTGTCCCACTGATATCTCGGGACCATGTACGGGCAGGCGATCATGCAGTACCGGCACCCCATGCACTTCTCGGCATCGTAGATCACCGGTCCAAGCGCCGTCTTCTTGAGACCGCCCACAGGGCAGGCGGAAGCGCAGGCAGGTTCTTCACAGTGCTGGCACATGCGGCGCACGAATTTTCCGTCCGCCCGTTCCTCAAGGACCGTGAAGGCCTTATCAGAAAGCGTGGGTGTTGGAGTGTCGGTCGGGAAGCCGTGAATTTCCTTACACGCGTTCTCGCACATCCTGCAGCCAACGCACTTGGTGATGTCGATCAGGAGCGCCTTTTTCTTTGTTGTCATCTCTCTCTCCTTTTCCCTCTAGCGCTCGGTCAGGAAGACTTCCCGGATCACGGCTTTTTGCTGTTCCGGGGGCAGTTGGCTTAGCAGTCCGCGAATGGGCATGCCACCGTCGGCGGCCCTGGCAACTGCCTGCGAGGCGATCCCCGTCACCGCGCGTACGCTGTTCTGCAACCAGGGACCTACCATGGAGCCGGTAAGCAGGTTCTTAAGGTTGGTCTGGAGATCGGGTGACTTCACTACGCAAACCCAGCCGTCCTTGTAGGGGTCTTTCGAAACCGTATTGGGATCACGCAGGATTTCCGGATTTACGGCGATGATGACGCCCTCGACCGGCGAAACCACGTCCACAGCCAGGCCGTTGGTGGTTGCGGTGGCGATCTTCTGTCCCTGGCGGACCCAGCGGTTCAAACCGGCGACTTCGATCTTCTCGATGTCGCCAAGCAGGTTGGTGGCGAATGCGTCCACGCCAATGCGGGCGTTCTGTCGTCCCTCGTCCATTACCCACGTGTGGCCGGGATGAAAGGCGTATGCGGACGGAATTTCGAAACCTAAGTCGCGCATCATGCGCGGTGCTTCCGGACTTACAAAGATTGGCGGCTGCACGGTCGCGGCCGGCACGTCCCGCCGCGTGTAGTAGGTGATCGACATGATCACCAGAAATGTCAGCAGCACGAACAGAATGGTCATGATTGCGTCCTCCGTTTTTACGGAAAGCTGCCTCAGTTATGTGCACGCGAAGTGCAAACGAAGCTGGACAAAGAGGCTGTTGAAAACAAAAGACTTGTTTGCGGCTCAAATTGAGCCGAGCATCCAGACCGCTGCATTCTGCTCTGGACCGCTGCATTTTGCAGCGGTGCGAAGTGCAGCAATGTGTTGGGCCGGGGGGACTGATGGGGATGTTTACTGCTGGCGTTCCAGTAGCCAGCCGAGCCATTCCAAGCCACGCTCCGTCAGGGGACGACGCCGCCAGTTCTCAAGGGTGATGGCGTGGCTCTGCCGGAGGTCCTGCTCGAATTGGGAGGTCAGCGCGGCTGCTAAGTGAGGATCGAGCGCGGCGACATTGATTTCGTCGTTGATGCCAAACGAACGGTTGTCGAAGTTGGTGGAACCGAAAATGGCCCACACATCGTCCACGACCAGGATCTTCGCGTGAATCATGGAAGGTGAGTATTCGAAGACTTCGACCCCAGCCTCCAGCAGATCACCATACATCTGCCGGCTTGTTGCGCGAGTCAGCTTGTGATCGATGCCGTCGCCGGGAACGAGTACGCGCACGCGTGCCTTGCGCTCCTTGACGGCTCTAATCAACTCGTTGCGAAGGCTCTCGTCCGGAAGAAAGTACGGCGTGGTGATGTCGATGGACTTCGTCGCGCTGGCAAGCAGCGTCTGAAAGAGGATGCGCGCGTGAGTCGAACCGCCCTGAGATGGGGAACTGTTCACCACGAGGGCGGTTGCGCTACCAGTGCCATCCTGCTGAACGAAGTAGTTATCCCCGCTCAGCAATTCGCCGGAAGCCTCGAGCCAATTCTCGACGAATGTGCCCTGTATCCAGCGAACGGCGTCACCCTGGATGCGAAACATGGAATCGCGCCATCGCGGACTGTCTTCGACCGGTTTGTACCAGTGGTCGGCAACGCCTGCGCCGCCGACGAACGCCGTATTACCGTCGATCACAACCAGTTCGCGGTGTGTTCGGTTGTTCGTGCGGATCCACGTATTCCATTTCAGTGGATGGTACAGTTCGACCCGGCCTCCCGCCTGCCGAAATGCGTCGAAATAGTCGCGGGGCGTGTGCATGCTTCCGACGGCGTCCAGCACGAGCCTGACCTTCACTCCGGCTCTAGCGCGCTCAGTCAGGACGTCGATCATGCGGTCCGTCACCTCGCCTTTGTCGAAGATGTACGCTTCGAGATGAATGCTGTGCTGTGCTCCGCGCATGGCTTCCAGCATGGCGGGGTAGAAGTTCTCGCCGTTTGAGATGTGCTCTACTCGGTTCCGGCGGGATGCATGAGACGTTGTGAGCGCTTCCAGTTGATCTACGTAAGCTTCAGAGGTGATCTGAAATGCCGGCGGCTCCGCAAGCTGATACTTGAGTGGCGGGGAGAAAAGCGCAATCACTATGACCGAGATGACGGCGAGCATCGAGAGCAGGGCGATGACCCGGAACGCCTTCGAATCCCGCCACAACTGCCCGAGCGGAACTCGCCTCCTGCTCTGACTCTCGGACCCGGCTTTCTCGATTGTCGGCATAGATAGCAGTAGCCGCCGACAACTCTGATGCTCTCTGAAAGCGAGTGGCTGTCCTATGCGTCTGCCGTTGAACGCTTCAGCCGACGAAGGATGGACGTCGGGTGTATGCCAAGGATTCTCGCGGCTTGCGCCTTATTGTTGCCCGTGGCCGAGAGCACTTCGTTTATGTAGCGCTCTTCGAGTTCACGCAGGGTGAGGAACTGGCGCTCGCCGTGCTCCCCTGGTTCGCCCGTATGAATGGCGATCTGCTCCGGAGAGTAATCGCGAATCTCCTCGGGGAGGTAGTACGGTTCGATATCGCCCTCGGGCGAAAGGATCATTGCGCGCTCAACGACGTTCTTCAACTCGCGGATGTTTCCCGGCCAGGGATAGCCGGTGATGAGGTCGGCCGCCGCGGGCGTAAAGCCGGTGAAGTTCTTCTTCAGGTCCTTGTTGAAGCGTTGCACCAAGTCGAGCGCCAGCGGAATGATGTCTTCCTTTCGCTCGCGCAAAGGAGGGATATAAACGGGCACAACATTCAGGCGATAGAAGAGGTCTTCACGGAATGATCCCGATGTGACTGCCTGTCGCAGATTGGCGTTGGTTGCGGCGACGATACGCACGTCCGCCTTGAGCGGACGTGTGCCGCCCAGCCGCATAAAGGTCCCCTCTTCGAGCACGCGCAGCAATTTTGCCTGCACATTGGCAGACATGTTGCCGATCTCGTCCAGAAACAGCGTGCCGCCGTTCGCGCGCTCAATCAGGCCTTCCTTGCGACGGCGTGCATCCGTGAATGCGCCGGGTTCAAAGCCGAAGAGTTCGCTTTCAAGAAGAGCGTCCGGCAGGGCTGCGCAGTTCAGTTCGACCAGAGGCATGGCAGCGCGTGGCGATTTGTAGTGGATTGCCCGCGCGAGGACGCCTTTTCCGGTGCCGCTCTCACCGAGAATGAGTATGGTGGTCCGGTCAGACTCGGCGGCCCTGCGAGCAAGCGCGAGTGTCTGCTGCATCTGCGCGCTGTGCGTGACGATGTTTCCGAAGTCGTAGCGACCTTTCGCCCACTCCACCTGATCGCGGACGCGCACGCGCAAAGCCAGCATCTCTGAAGCACGCTCAACCGCACCAATCATGTCGGCAATGTGGAACGGCTTCACAAGGTAGTCGTTCGCGCCGGACTTCATGGCTTCCACGGCGCGTTCCACCATGCCGTAAGCGCTCATCATGATGACGGCGGCAGCCGGATTCTGGCGCTTGATGGAACGCAGCACCTCAATGCCGTCGATGCCGGGGAGGACGACGTCGGCGATCACGATGTCCGGATGCTCTTGCGCATAGATCTTCAGCGCATCTTCGCCAGTTCCGGCACAAAAGACCTCGTAGCCTTCCCCGCGAAGCGCACGACTTATGGTGCGCAATGAGAGCTCTTCGTCGTCCAGTATGAGTATGGAATAAGCCATAGCTAACCCACCATCCCTTCAGCCTTCGGCATGGCGACTCCGTCCTGCTGGACGGGCAACGTGAACCGTACAGTGGTGCCGCGTCCGGGCGTGCTTTGGATGTGGATTTCTCCCGCGTGACCACGAATGTATGACTGGCTGATGCTCAGGCCGAGCCCCGTACCTTTGCCGCGCTTGGTCGTAAAGAACGGGGCGAACACATGCGGCAGAATGTCCGGCGGGATGCCTTGCCCCGTGTCGGAGACTCGGACCTCGATTTTATGGCCATCCATGACCCTGTCCGCGCTGACATTGATCTCGCCTCGTTCGGGCATGGCCTGGGCGGCGTTCAAAAGCAAATTCACGAGAACCTGCGAAATCTGGTTGGCGTCTGCCGTGATCGCAGGCAGGTCGTAGGGAATCTTCGTCTCCAACCTGATATTGCGAAACAGCGGCTGGTTCTTCAGGAATGCCAGCGTTTCGCCCACCAGCCGCTCGATGCTCATCCTGCTTAGCTGAAGCGGACCCGGTCGCGCGTAATTCAGCAAACTGCGAATGGTTGCCGAGATTCGCTTCGCACCCTCGATGCACTGCTCAATCTCAATCCGCTCGTCTGGAGTCCTGGCGTCTTTAAGTTCCAGTTCGAGGTGAGACAGTATTCCAAGCAGCGGATTGTTGATCTCATGTGCAGCGCCTAATGCGAGTTGGGCCAGCGCGGCGTATTTCTCGTACTCGGCGAGTCGCGACTCGAATTGAAGCCTTTGCCGGACCAGTTCGCGTTCAGCCTCAAGCTTCTTTATCAATTCTTCCTGGGCGGAGTCGCGCTCGCGTTCACGTTCTTCGATAGCCCACAGCGCTTTTTCGAGCCTGTTCGCCAGCTTCAGTATGTGGTTCGAGACGAAGCGCCCGAAGGTGACCGAGAGCACTAAACCGAGCACCACGCTCAGAGTCGCGTACAGGTGAAGCTGGCTGTGCAGTTCAGGAAGGTTCTTCAGCACCCGGAATTCGAAGATGAAGTGAAAAACCACGAAGGGGACAAGCAGGAGCACGGCGGCGGCTGCAGTGGTGCGAATGCGCGCCTGCCGATAGATCCCCAACCCGTGTCCCGAGGACAAGTCCGCCATGCTAAGAACATAACGGGCGCATCGGGCCTTGCCGTGTGACTGCCCTCACGGCAACAAGTGACAGTTTCGCGCGTGGAGGCGGATTTCCGGAACAGGTGGGCAGACCGGAACGTATTAACAACTAGAACATAGGGCCGGGTGCCCGGTGTTCCAACCTATGCTATTTTGTCCTGCCTGGGAACGGCGCGAAGGCCTTTTCGCGCCGCTTTTTGCGCTATCGCTGACCCCACTTCAGCTTGGTTCGAAGCACGTCGAAGAAGGTGTTGCGCAGGCGCAGCAGCTTCACAGTGTGTTCGGACTTACGGCACGCGATGCAATCACCGTCGGCGATCGGCATGCCAACCTGCCCATCGATAGAGAGGAAGGCTTCGCCGTCCACCTTTTGCAGCACGATCTCGATCTTTGCCGAGTCGCGCACAACAAGCGGTCTCCCGGTCAAGGAATGTGCGCACACCGGGGTTATCACCATGACGTCAGCCGAAGGCATCAGGATGGGGCCGCCAGCGGCCAGAGAGTACGCTGTGGAGCCTGTGGGCGTGGAGACAATCACCCCGTCACCCTTGTAGTTGGCCACAAAAGCGCCGCTCACATACAAGTCAAAGCTAACCAGGCGGGCGATGGCCGACTTATTCACCACCGCATCGTTCAACGCGTGGTAACTCCCCATGGTTTCATTCTGCCGCAGCAGTTCGCACGCGAGCATTGAGCGGTTCTCGATGACGCACTCGTTCCGCTCCACAGCTTCCAGCGCGGGATACAGCTCCTCGAGGGGAACCTCGGTGAGAAAACCAAGCGAGCCAAGGTTAACGCCCAGGATCGGAACGCCAACGGGGGCGACCGATCGCGCTGCGGCGAGCAAGGTCCCATCTCCGCCAAGGACGAGAGCAAGGCCAGGGGCGTGCGCTCCGATCTTTTCACGGGCAACTACCGTCTGCCCGTGTACATAGGCGGCGGTCTCGGTGTCGATTAGGGCCTGGTAGTTGCGATCACGCAGCCACTGGATCAACTCCGGAACGACCCGATGGAGCTCCGGTTTGCCTGGTTTGGAAATGATTGCGACAGTCCGCATCATGAAGGGTGTGTCTCTGGTCGCATTGTAGCCGGGAACACTGCATGCAGCAAAAACTCGCGATTACCTTCCGTGCCCAAAATGGGAGAGTCGATTACTTCAATGTTCTCTCCGCCCAATCCCTGGACCGCGGTCCGCACTCTTTCGACGGCAGAACGCTGTGCTTCCTCATCCTTCACGATGCCGCCTTTGCCGACCAGTTCGCGACCCACCTCGAACTGCGGCTTCACCAGGATGACGGCATCCAGCGGAGCCGACAGGCCGTCGGCGGTGGCCGAATGTATGACGGCGGGCAGAACCAGTGTTGCGGAGATGAATGACACGTCCATTACGACGACTGAAACGGGCTGCTGAAGCAAAGGCATCAGATCGTCGTGGGTGAGATATCGGGCATTCGTTTTCTCGAGAAGCCGGACGCGTTCATCCTGGCGCAGCTTCATATCGATTTGCCCCCATCCGGTATCAACAGCAATGACCTGTGCCGCTCCATGCTGGAGCAAGCAATCCGTAAACCCACCGGTGGAGGCGCCGATATCGAGACAGCTTCGCCCCCGTACGTCTATGGTCCAGTGCTGGAGAGCCTTCTCCAACTTCAATCCACCGCGACTCACATACCGGAGGTCTTGTCCGAGAAGTCGGATTGTGGCGTCGTCAGGCACGCTTGCGCCGACTTTGTCGACCCTCTGCTCGTTGATGAGCACCTTGCCCGCGAGGATCAGCGATTGCGCACGTTCCCGTGACGGCACAAGGCCGCGCTGGACAAGCAATTTATCAATGCGGGTTTTCACGATGTGAGCCTAGCACAGCACACAAAGTTGTGCAGAATGCTCAACTGCGCGTGTTTGCTGTGCTTCTCTCATCCAAAGTGCTGTTTTCCACACGGTTCTTCACAGAAGTGTTGAAAACTCACACCTTGATGGGAACTCTTCGCTGCTGACGAATGCGGTCGGTCGGTTAGAATTCGAGCGAGAACAATGCAAAATCCCGACAGTGACCAAGTTCAACAGGGTTTGGAGACGCAGGCCTCTGACCCCGAGGCACTCATCTCTGCCTCCGCACTTCTATCGATGTACGCATGGCTGACCAAAGCCGGCATGTTGCGCGAAACATGCCGTAGCCTCGCAGGCCAAGGCAGTCCCAATAATGCGCTGCTTCTGGGTCGCGAAGCGCCGCAAGTTGGCGCGGTTGCCGCGCTAAGCCCCGAGGATGTGCTGACGCCCTCGCCGGCGCATTATCTTGCCTGTGCCATGAAAGG
>Ga0196976_1001390_pt1 | contig 11085 bp, 12 predicted proteins | sample S3v_513CmetaG_FD_148644 | JGI IMG/M metagenome (GOLD analysis project Ga0196976, IMG submission 148644) | Soil microbial communities from Anza Borrego desert, Southern California, United States - S3+v_5-13C | ecosystem: Environmental > Terrestrial > Soil > Desert | place: USA: California...
CGGCTGCACTTCCAGGATGCCGCCGGCGACGAAGATCAGCTGCTCCTCGCCTCCGCCCACCGGAGTGATGCGCACCGCGCCCGGCCTGATGCGCGTGATGAGCGGCGTATGGCGCGGATAGATGCCTAGCTCGCCCGCCTCCCCCGGCAGCACGACGAACTCCGCCTCGCCGGAGAAGATCGCTTCCTCGGCGCTGACCACGTCGACGTGGATGGTGTTGGCCATTACTTGAGGGTCTTGGCTTTCTCGAACGCCTCTTCGATGCCGCCGACCATGTAAAAAGCCTGCTCGGGCAGCGCGTCGCAATCACCGTTCACAATCATCTTGAAGCCCTTGATTGTGTCCTTGAGGGAAACGTACTTGCCCGGGGTCCCGGTGAAGTTCTGCGCAACCGTGAACGGCTGCGAGAGGAAGCGCTGGATCTTGCGCGCCCGGGAGACGGCCAGCTTGTCTTCCGGCGAAAGCTCGTCCATGCCGAGGATCGCGATGATATCGCGCAGCTCCTTGTAGCGCTGCAGGGTCGCCTGCACGGCGCGCGTGGTGCCGTAGTGTTCCTCGCCGATGATGTTGGGATCGACTTGGCGGGAGGTGGAGTCGAGCGGGTCGACGGCCGGATAGATGCCCAGCGCCGCGATGTCGCGCGAGAGGACGACGGTCGCGTCCAAATGGCCGAAAGTCGTCGCGGGCGAAGGGTCGGTCAGGTCGTCCGCCGGCACGTAGACCGCCTGGATGGAGGTGATCGAGCCGACCTTGGTGGACGTGATGCGTTCCTGGAGGCGGCCCATTTCCTCGGCGAGCGTCGGCTGGTAACCGACCGCGGACGGCATGCGGCCCAGCAGCGCCGACACTTCGGTTCCGGCAAGCGTGAAGCGGTAGATGTTGTCGACGAAAAATAGGATGTCGCGGCCTTCGTCGCGGAAGTCCTCGGCCATCGTGAGGCCGGTCAACGCCACTCGCAGGCGGTTGCCGGGCGGCTCGTTCATCTGCCCGAATACCATTGCGACCTTGGATTCCTCGAGGTTGTCGATCTTTACCACGCCGGCTTCCATCATCTCGTGATAGAAGTCGTTTCCCTCGCGGGTGCGCTCGCCGACGCCGGCGAAGACCGAGAGACCGGAGTGCTGGGTGGCGATGTTGTTGATGAGCTCCAGCATGTTCACGGTCTTGCCCACGCCCGCGCCGCCGAACAGGCCGATCTTGCCGCCCTTTGCGAAGGGGCAGATCAGATCGATGACCTTGATGCCGGTCTCCAGCAGCTCCACCGACGGCGAAAGCTCGTCGAATTTCGGAGCGATCTGGTGGATGGACCGCTTCTTCTCCGACTTGATCGGACCCACCTCGTCGATCGGGCGCCCGAGCACGTCCATGATGCGGCCGAGCGTGCCCTTGCCGACGGGCACGGAGATCGGGGCGCCGGTCGGGCGCACCTTCATGCCGCGTCGCAGGCCGTCCGAGGACCCCAGGGCGATGCAGCGCACGACGCCGTCGCCGAGCTGCTGTTCCACTTCGAAGGTGAGCCCCTTCTCGACGAGCGGGTTGCCCGCGTCCTCTTCGAGGATGAGGGCGTCATAGACCTTCGGCATGTCCTCGCGAGCGAACTGGATGTCGATCACCGCGCCGATGGACTGGACGATGGTGCCTTGTGCGTTTGCCATAGTGGTTTCCCGATTCCTATACGGCGGCAGCGCCGCCGACGATTTCTGAAAGCTCTTTGGTGATCGCCGCCTGGCGGTTCTTGTTGTACACCAGCGTCAGCTCGTCGATCAGGGTCGCCGCGTTGTCGGAGGCGGCCTTCATGGCCACCATGCGCGCGGATTGCTCCGATGCCATGTTCTCGGCGACGGCCTGGAAGATGATCGCCTCGATGTAGCGCGTCAGGACCTGGTCGAGCACCGCGCGCGCGTCCGGCTCGTAGATGTAGTCCCACGCCGTCTCGGGCGCGCCCATCCGCTCGCCGGCAAGCGGAAGCAGCTGCTCGATAACCGGCTCCTGTTTCATCGTGTTCACGAAGCGGGTGTAGGCGATGAGCAGCCGGTCGAACCGGTCCGCGGTGTAGCCGTCCAGCATGACCTTGATCACGCCGATGAGCTTGTCCATTTGCGGCCGGTCGCCGAGCTGCGTCGCCTGCGACACGATGTTGGCGCCGAGGCGCTGCATGAAGCCCAGCCCCTTGTTGCCCAGCGCGCAGACCTCGATCTCCTCGCCTTGCGCCTGCCACTCCTTGTACTGGTTGAGCACGAGGCGAAGCACGTTGGTGTTCAGCGCCCCGCACAGGCCCTTGTCGGTCGTCACCACGATGAGGCCCACGCGCTTCACCGAGTCGCGCTCGACCAGGAACGGGTGCCGGTACTCCGGGTTGGCATGCGAGAGGTGGGCCGCCACGGTGCGGATCTTCTCGGCGTACGGGCGGGCATGGCGCATGCGCTCCTGCGCCTTCCTCATCTTGGAGGCTGCGACCATCTCCATGGCCTTGGTAATCTTCCGCGTGTTCTGCACGCTTCGGATCTTGACCCGGATTTCCTTGGTACCTGGCATCGAGGCGTCTTCCTAGAAGCTGCCGTTCTTCTTCCAGTCCTTGATCGCGTCGTGCAGCGCCTTCTCGTCATCCGCGGAGAGATCCTTCTTTTCCTCCATCCGCGCGACGAGGTCGCCGAACTTGCCCTTGATGTAGTCGCGCATGGACTTTTCCGCCGCGAGCGCCTTCTTGACGTCGACGTCGTCGAAATAGCCGTTGTTCACGCCGAACAGGGTGAGCGCCATTTCCCAGACCTGGAGCGGCGAGTACTGCGGCTGCTTCATCAGCTCCGTGACCAGGCGGCCGCGCTCGAGCTGCTTGCGGGTCGCTTCGTCCAGGTCGGAGGCGAACTGCGCGAAGGCGGCCAGCTCGCGATACTGCGCGAGAGCCAGGCGGACCCCGCCGCCCGTATCGCGGCGCTTCATGATCTTAGTCTGTGCGGCGCCGCCGACGCGCGACACCGAGATGCCGGCGTTGATGGCCGGACGGATGCCGGCGTTGAAGAGATCGGTCTCGAGGAAGATCTGGCCGTCGGTAATGGAAATCACGTTGGTCGGGACGAATGCCGTCACGTCACCGGCCTGCGTCTCGATCACCGGCAGCGCGGTCAGGGAGCCGGTCTTGCCCTTCACCTCTCCCTTGGTGAAGCGCTCGACGTACTGCGGGTTCACGCGCGCGGCACGCTCGAGGAGCCGGCTATGGAGGTAGAAGACGTCGCCCGGGTACGCCTCGCGTCCCGGGGGCCGGCGCAGCAGGAGGGAAATCTGGCGATACGCCCAGGCCTGCTTGGTCAAGTCGTCATAGATGATCAGCGCATCCTGCCCGCGATCGCGGAAGTACTCGCCCATCGTGCAGCCCGAATAGGGAGCGATGTACTGCATCGCCGCGGATTCGGAGGCCGACGCCGCGACCACGATGGTGTACGCCATCGCGCCGTGCTCCTCGAGCTTGCGCACGACGTTCGCGATGGTCGACGCCTTCTGGCCGATGGCGACGTAGACGCAGAAGAGGTCCTTGCCCTTCTGGTTGATGATCGTGTCCACCGCCACCGCGGTCTTGCCGGTCTGGCGGTCGCCGATGATCAGCTCGCGCTGCCCGCGACCCACCGGCACCATGGCGTCGATCGCCTTCAGGCCGGTCTGCACCGGCTGCGAGACCGATTGGCGGGCGATCACGCCCGGCGCGACCTTCTCGATCACGTCGGTCAGCTTGGCGTTGATCGGCCCCTTGCCGTCGATCGGTTGGCCGAGCGAATTGACGACGCGCCCAAGCAGCTCCGGACCGACGGGCACGGAAAGGATCTTGCCGGTGCACTTCACCGGGTCGCCTTCGGTGATGTGCTGGTATTCGCCCAGAATCACGGCGCCGACCGAGTCGCGCTCGAGGTTGAGCGCGAGCCCGAACGTGTTCTTCGGAAACTCGAGCATCTCGCCCTGCATCACGTCGGATAGCCCGTGGACGCGGCAGATGCCGTCGGTCACCGAAACCACGGTGCCCTGCGTGCGCATCTGCGCGCCGGCATCGAGGTTCTGGATCCGGCTCTTGATGAGTTCCGATATCTCGGAAGGGTTCAGTTGCATGGCAACTCCTTAAGCGTGCTGCGTCTATGCCTTCAGTGCGTTCTCGAGCGCGCCGAGCTGCGCGCGCGCGGAACCGTCGATAACCTTGTCGCCCAGCAACAGGCGTACGCCGCCGATCAGGTCCTTGTCCACCGTCACGGTCGCCTTCACCTTGCGCCCGAACTTCTTCTCGAGGCGGGCCACGAGGTCGGACACCTGGGCGTCGCTGAGCTCGAACGCGGATTGCACCTCGGCCTCCATTACGCCTTCGCGCCGGTTCTTCAGTTCTTCAAACTGCGCCCGGATCTGGGGCAGCAGCTCCAAGCGGCCGTTCTCGGCCAGTATCCGCACCAGGTTCTCCGCGTCGCGGTCGAGCTTGCCGGCGAGCACGCCGATGAACAGGCCCGCCACCTGGGCATCCGAAAGCTTCGGGTCGCCGATTGCGCGGCCGATGCGCTCATCGGCGGCCACTGCCGAGAGCGCGCCCAGCATGCCGGACCATTTCGGCAGGGATGCGGATGCGTCGGCAAGCCGGAAGACCGCTTCGGCGTAGGGACGCGCGACGGTGCTGGGCTCGGCCATCTCAGAGCTGTCGCTTGATCGACTCGAGCAGGTCGGCGTGCGCCTTGGCGTCGACCTCGCGGCGCAGGATCTTCTCGGCGCCCGCCACGGCGAGCGAGGCGACATGATCGCGCAGTTGCTCGCGTGCCCGCGACAGCTCCTGCGAGATCTCCGCCTTGGCCGCGGCCTTTTCGCGGTTGCCTTCTTCCTTCGCGGCATTGCGCGCCTCGTCGACGAGCTGCGCCGCGCGCTTTTCCGCCTGGGCAATGATTTCCGCCGCCCGCGCGCGCGCCTGGCTTACGGCGTCCTCCGCCTGGCGCGTGGACTGCTCGAGCGAACGCCGGCCCTGGTCGGCCGCCGCAAGCCCGTCGGCAATCGTCTTCTGGCGCGCTTCGATCGCGCGCAGGAGCGGCGGCCAGACGAACTTCACCGTGAATGCGATGAAGGCGAAGAACGTAACCGCCTGGGCGACCAGCGTGAAGTTAAGGTTCATGGACGGCCTCCGAGCCGCAACGACTTAGCCCGCGAAGGGGCCAGCGAGCGGGTTTGCGAAGGCAAAGAACATCGCGATGCCCAGGCCGATAATGAACGAGGCGTCGATCAGGCCGAGCAGCAGGAACACCTTGCCCTGCAGCGAGTTCGTCAGCTCCGGCTGGCGCGCGGCCGCCTCGAGGAAGCGGGAGCACATGATGCCCACGCCGATGCACGCGCCGGCGGCGCCGAGGCCCACCATCAGGCCGATGCCGATCCCGGTATAGGCCTGAACCATGGCCAGGAGTTGAAGTTTTTCCATTGGTTTTTCCCTTTCTGGATGATGCGGATGGAGGATTAGTGGTGCTCGTGCGCCATCGCGAGGTAGACGATGGTGAGCATCATGAAGATGTACGCCTGGAGCGCGACGATCAGGATGTGGAAGATCGCCCAGCCCAATCCGAGGATGAAGGCGAAGAAAGCCCCGACCGCGCCGGTCGCGGCGAGCAGCCACAACAGCAGGAAGAGGATTTCGCCGGCATACATGTTTCCGAACAGGCGCAGCGAGTGGGAAAGTGTCTTGGAGACGTACTCGACCATCTGGAAGAGGAAGTTCGCCGGCCAGAGCAGCGGATGGGATCCGAAGGGCGCGCAGAAGAGCTCATGGAGCCATCCGCCGAAACCCTTCACCGAGATTCCGAACCACAGCGTGAGCAACAGGACGGAAATGGAAAGGGCGAACGTCGTGTTGACGTCGGCCGTGGGGACGATCCGGAAGCCATGGTCCGAAATGTGGTGCGTGCCGAAAGCGACCCAGTCCACGGGCAGAAAGTCCATGGAATTCATGAGCAACACCCAGACGAAGACCGTGAGCGCGGCTGGCGCGATGAACTTGTGGCGGTCGCCCTGGTGGAAGATGCCCTTGGCCTGGTCGTCGACGAACTCGATGAGCAGTTCCACAAGCGCCTGTCGGCGGTTGGGCACACCCGAGGTTGCACCTCGCACGACCCACCAGATGACGCCGATGCCGATGATCCCGAGCAGGGTCGAGACGAGGAACGAATCGACGTTAATCGCCCAGAAGCCGCCCTCTGCGCCGAGCGGCTTGGTGAAGAACGTGAGGTGGTGCCCGATGTACTCCGAGGCGGTGATTTCTTTTCCGGCTGCCATCTACGGACTGATCAGTACTCGCGCACAAAGAACGCCATTGAAAAAACGACCATCGTGGCGACGAACGATCCGAGGAAAGCGAGCACCACCGCCTCGGCATAGAGCGTGAGCACCAGCCACACAAGGAGGACCGCCAGGCCGACCTTGACTGCTTCGGCTCTCAGGGCACCTGCCAGGACCCCCCCTGCGGACTTCGCACTGCTCCACGAAGCCACGTACGCGGAGACCAGACCGGCGATGATGCTTACCAACCCGCCGGCGGCCGCCGAGATCGCGCCTTGCTTGCCTGCCAGCAGCCCCGCCGCCAGCGCAAGCGCTGCGGTGGTTGCAATCTGCCAGCGGAAAACGACGCGGATCGGCTTGCTCAGGGCACGAAGCATGGCGTTCTTTCTCCCCGTACCCGGCAAAGCCTGAAAATTATATCCCACGGCGAAACGCTAGCGAAGCTTCTTCAGCAGTTGCTCGAGATGATCGAGGTTGGAGTAGTGCAGGACGACTTTCCCGGCGCCTTTGCGCGTCGGCAGGATGCTGACTGTCGTGCCGAGCCGTTCGGAGACTTCTTCTTCGAGGCGCTGCAAGTCGCGGTCGCCGCGGGCCTTGCGCCCGCTGGCAGCCGGTTCGCGCGCAAGGTTGTGGACCAGCGCCTCGGTCTCGCGCACGGACAGTCGCTTCGCCGCCACCCGGTGGGCGGCCTCGACCTGGCGCGCGCCGTCCAAAGGCAGCAGTGCGCGCGCGTGTCCCATCTCGATCGAGCCTTCCATCAGCATGTCCTGCACCGGTTTCGAGAGCTTGAGCAACCGCAGAAGATTCGTCGTCGCGCTCCGAGAGCGGCCTACGGCGTCGGCGGCCTGCTCATGCGTCATCCGGAACTCGTCGAGCAGGCGCTGCAGCCCGTGCGCCTCCTCCATCGGGTTGAGGTTCTCGCGTTGGATGTTCTCGATGAGCGACATCGCCAGCGCCGCTTCGTCCGGAACTTGCCTGACCACTACCGGAACCTCCTCCAGGCCGGCCATCTGGGCGGCGCGCCAGCGGCGCTCTCCGGCGATCAGCTCGTAGGCGTCGCGCTCGACCGGCCGCACGAGCAGGGGTTGCATCAACCCCTGCGCCCGGATGGAGGCCGCCAGCTCCGCGAGCGCCTGCTGGTCCATCTTCGTGCGCGGCTGGTACTTGCCCGGCCGGATCTTCCCGACCGCCAGGGTGAGGAGCGACTCGCCTCGGGGCCGCGCCTGTTCGTCGGATCCGAGAAGCGCGTCGAGGCCGCGCCCCAGCCCCTTCAGCTTGCTCATGCTGCGCCCCCTTGCGCGAGAATCTCATCGGCAAGTCCCAGGTACGCCTGCGCGCCTTTCGAGGTCGCGTCGAGCAACACGGCGGGCACGCCGTGGCTCGGCGCCTCGGCGAGCCGCACGTTGCGCGGCACGAGCGTGCGGTAAACCTTGTCGCCGAAGTGCGTTTCGAGTTGCTGCGATACCTGCTGTGAAAGCGTATTGCGCGGGTCGTACATGGTGCGCAGAAGGCCGGCGATCTCCAGCTGCGGATTGAGGTGCGTGCGCACGCGCTTGATCGTGGCGACCAGATCGGACAGGCCTTCCAGTGCGTAGTACTCGCATTGCATCGGGATCAGCACTCGCTGCGCCGCGGTAAGCGCGTTGACGGTAAGGAGGCTGAGCGACGGCGGGCAGTCGATCAGGATGAAGTCGTAATCCAACGCCACCCGCTCGAGCGCGCTCTTCAGGCGCGTCTCACGCGCATCGAGGTCGACCAGCTCGATCTCCGCGCCCGCGAGCTCGCGGTTGGCGGGCAGCAGGTCATAGCCACCCTTTTCGACCCGAACGCGCGCGACGGCAAGGTCGGCGAGGCCTAGCAGCACGTGGTACACCGTGCGCGGTGCGATTCGCTTGTCGACGCCGCTGCCCATGGTCGCGTTGCCTTGCGGGTCGAGGTCGACCAGCAGCACGCGCTTGCCGGCGCGTGCCAGCGCCGCTGCGAGGTTCACGCTCGTCGTTGTCTTGCCTACGCCACCTTTCTGGTTGACGACAGCGAGCACGCGCGCCATCTAGGCGACCTTGCAGAGCAGGAGATGCCGTTCCGCGTCGAGGAACGGCACGCGCAGCGCGACGGATGAACATCCTTCGCGCGAGGCTTCGCGCGGACCCTTCATCGCCGCGATCCACCCGCCGGGGGCGACCAGATGGCGGCAGGCACCGATGAACCGGTCAAGATCGGCAAATGCGCGAGAGATGGCGAGGTCGAACGGCGCTGCCGGATGCCAGTGCTCCACACGTCCTTCGTGCACCTCGAGATTCTTCAGCTGCAACTCGATCTTGGCCTGGCGGAGGAAGGCCGCCTTCTTTTGGGCCGCCTCGTTTAGGGTCACCAGCCACTGGGGCCTGGCGAGGGCGAGCGGGATGCCGGGAAGGCCGCCGCCGGACCCAATGTCGGCAACGGAAGCCTCGCCGGAAAGGGGCAGGTGCGGCAGCACGGCTAACGAGTCCAAAACGTGCTGCTTCATCATTTCGAGCGGTTCGTGAATCGCAGTGAGGTTGTGCACGCGGTTCCACTTCGCGAGCAGTGCGACGTAGGCGGATAGAGCGCGTCTGGCGTCTTGCGGCAGCGGCAAGGCTAGCTCCGTGAGCCCCCGGTCGAGCGCTTCCTCCGGCGTCATGCCGTCTTCTTCTGCGGCCCGTGGCCTTTCTTCTTCAGGTGAACGAGGAGGAGCGAAATCGCAGCCGGTGTAATGCCGGAGATCCGCTGCGCCTGGCCAATCGTTTCGGGCCGATGCGCGGCAAGTTTCTGTCGAACCTCGTTCGAGAGCCCCCGCACTTCGGCGTAGTCCAGATCAAGCGGTAGGCGCACGTCTCCAGCGGCGCCCCGACGCGCGACTTCTTCCTTCTGCCGTTCGATATACCCCCGGTACTTGATTCGAGCCTCGATTTGGGCGGCGAGCTCAGGGTCGCCGAGGCCCATCCCTGCGCCGGGCTGTGACATGACCGTTTGGTACGTCATTTCCGGTCTCCGCAGGAGCTGTTCAAGAGAATGTTTTTCTTGAAAGCTTGCGCTCACATACGTCGAACGAAGGCGCTCTTCTTCCCGCGCAAGGGTTTCTCTTTTCCGATCGAAGGCCCTCCACCGGATATCGCCTACGACGCCAAGCTTCCTACCCGCTTCCGTGAGCCGTTCGTCCGCGTTGTCTTCGCGGAGCATCAAACGGTATTCGGCACGACTCGTGAACATGCGGTACGGCTCGCTCACCCCTCGCGTCACCAGGTCGTCCACCAACACGCCGAGGTAGGCCTCGTCGCGTGCGGGCGCCCACGGCGCATCGCCTCGGGATAGCAGGGCCGCGTTGATCCCGGCCAGCAAACCTTGGGCAGCGGCCTCTTCGTATCCGGTCGTGCCGTTGATCTGGCCGGCGAAGAACAAACCGGCTATCGACTTTGTCTCGAGTGACGTCCGCAGGCCCCGGGGATCGAAGTAGTCGTACTCGATGGCGTAGCCCGGCCGCACGATGTGGGCCTTTTCCAGACCGGCTATGGATCGGACCAGAGTCATTTGGACGTCAAAGGGCAGGCTAGTCGAAATACCGTTCGGATAGACCTCGTTGGTGTTCAGCCCCTCCGGCTCGAGAAAGATCTGGTGCGAAGCCTTGCCGGCGAATCGATGGATCTTGTCTTCGATCGAGGGACAGTACCGCGGTCCCACGCCTTCGATCATCCCGGTGAACAAGGGCGATCGATTCAGGCCGCCGCGGATGATCTCGTGTGTACGCTCGTTCGTATGTGTGATCCAGCACGGCAGCTGGCGGGGATGCATGCCCCGGTTGCCGAGGTAGGAAAAGACGGGTTCGGGCGAATCGCCGGGTTGCTCCTGCGCCGCCGAAAAGTCGATGGTGCGAGCATCCAGACGTGGCGGCGTCCCGGTCTTGAGCCGCCCAACCGGCAGCTTCATCTCGCGCAGGCGTGCGGCGAGAGTCGTCGAAGAAGGGTCGCCTGCTCGCCCAGCCTGATGCCGTTCCATGCCTATGTGAATCAGGCCGGAAAGGAAAGTCCCCGTCGTCAGCACGACGGCTGAGCCGCCAAAGCGCAGCCCCATCTGGGTGACCACCCCGAGCGCGCGACCGCCCTCCACCAAGACGTCGTCCACGGCCTGCTGGAACAGCCAGAGCCCCGGCTGATTTTCCAGCCGCGTCCTGATCGCTTGCCGATAGAGCGTCCGGTCGGCTTGCGCGCGTGTGGCACGGACCGCCGCTCCCTTGGAGGAATTCAGCGTTCGGAATTGGATGCCCGCCTCGTCCGTGGCGATTGCCATGGCGCCGTCCAAGGCGTCGACCTCCTTCACAAGGTGCCCTTTGCCGATCCCTCCGATGGAAGGATTGCAGGACATCTGCCCCAGCGTTTCGATCGAGTGCGTGAGCAATAGCGTACGGCGCCCCATGCGCGCGGCTGCCAGGGCAGCTTCGGTACCGGCGTGGCCACCGCCGACCACGATGACGTCAAAGTGCGAGGGGAACTGCATTGGGGGAGCGAATGATACGCGAACGTTCCACGTGGAACTAGGCGAGCGAATGCCCCAAGTCCATGTTCCACGTGGAACATTACCATTGCTGCAATGCACCATCCTCGGAGCCGGTATGCCAGAATGCCGCCCCTCGGAACGGTCCCCCGCTTGATCTCACTAGCTCGCTATGCCCTACTGCTCAAGGACCCCGGTATCGGGAAAACCTACGCGGTCTCCGTCCTTGGACGCCTGCCAATCGGCATCACCGGGCTCGCCATCCTGCTGCTCGCGCAAGCATTCACCGGGTCTTTCGCC
>Ga0196976_1001392_pt1 | contig 11065 bp, 9 predicted proteins | sample S3v_513CmetaG_FD_148644 | JGI IMG/M metagenome (GOLD analysis project Ga0196976, IMG submission 148644) | Soil microbial communities from Anza Borrego desert, Southern California, United States - S3+v_5-13C | ecosystem: Environmental > Terrestrial > Soil > Desert | place: USA: California...
GGCCCGCCAGATGGAGCAGCCGCTGTTCCCGGTGCCGCTCGCCACCCTGGCCGGCGACCTCAGCTTCGTCGAGGTGGCGGCGGGCACCGCCTTCCCGCTGGAAGACGGCGTGCGCGTGCGCACCGCCGCGCTGAACCATCCGGACGGCGCCACCGGCTACCGCGTCGAATACGCCGGCAAGTCGGTCTGCTACGTGACGGACACGGAGCATGTGCCGGGCCAGCCGGACCGGAACGTCCTGGACCTGATCGCCGGCGCCGACCTCGTGCTCTACGACAGCACCTACACGGATGCGGAGTGGGCGCAGCGCGTCGGCTGGGGCCATTCGACCTGGACGGAAGGCGTGCGGCTGTGCCGCGCGGCCGGCGTCAAGCGCTTGGCCCTGTTCCACCACGACCCCGACCGCGACGACACGGGCATGGCCGCCCTGGAGGCCGAGGCCCAGGCCGCCTGGCCCGGCCACGTCTTCGCCGCCCGCGAAGGCACCACCCTGGACCTGCTGGCGGAGTAGCGGGGGAGTGTCGTAGGTTGGGTTGAGCGCCAGCGAAAACCCAACATTGTCGGCACGGCAGACACGTCGGGTTTTCGGCTCCGCCTGAACCCAACCTACGCGGCTTCCTCCCCCTCCATGACCGCCACCGTCGTCGCGCTGTTCACCGCCACCTACCTGGGCATGGCGCTGGGGCGCTTTCCCGGCCTCGCCATCGACCGCACGGGCATCGCGCTGGTCGCCACCATCGCGCTGCTCGGCCTCGGCGCGCTGGACGAGGGGCAGGTGGTCGCGGCCATCGACTTCCCGACGCTGTTCATCCTGTTCGGCCTGATGATCCTGTCGGCGCAGTACGCGGCCAGCGGCTTCTACGACTGGTGCGCGCTGCGCATCGCCCAGGGTGGCATGGCCCAGGGTGCGCGCTCGCCGGAACGGCTGCTGGCGGTGACGGTGGCGGTGGGCGGGGCGCTGTCGGCCGTGCTGGCCAACGACGTGGTGGTCTTCGCCATGACGCCGATGCTGTGCCTGGGGCTGCAGGCACGCGGGCTCGACCCGCGGCCGTACCTGATCGCCCTGGCCGGGGCCGCCAACGCCGGTTCCGCCGCCACGGTGATCGGCAACCCGCAGAACATCCTGATCGCGCAATCCGGCGGGCTGGACTTCTGGCGATTCCTGGCCGTGTGCGGCGTGCCGGCGCTGCTCGGGCTGGCCGCCGTCTACGCCGTCGTCCTGTGGGTGTGGCGCGGCCGGCTGGAACGGGCAGGCGCGGCGCCGGACACCGCCAGTCCGGCGGTGGAGGGGCCGGCGGTGGAGGTCGACCGCTGGCAGCTGCGCAAGGCGGTGGTGGCGACGGTGGTGCTGCTGGCGCTGTTCGCCTCGCCCGTGCGGCAGGACGTCGGCGTGCTGATCGTGGCCGGCGCCATGCTGGTCAGCCGGCGGCTGGCGACGCGCGGCATGCTGGGCATGGTCGACTGGCACCTGCTGGTGCTGTTCGCCTGCCTGTTCGCCGTCAACCACGCGCTGGGCCTCACCGGCATCCCGGCGGAGATGGTGGCCCGCCTGTCGGCTGCCGGCTGGTGGCCGGACCGGCTGGCGGTGCTGACGCCGCTGGCGCTCCTGGCCAGCAACACCATCGGCAACGTGCCGGCGGTCGTGCTGCTGCTCAAGGCCTGGGCGCAGCCGCCGGAAGGCGCCCTCTACGGGCTGGCGCTGCTGTCCACGCTGGCCGGCAACCTGATGCTGACCGGCAGCCTGTGCAACATCATCGTCGTGGAGCGCGCCGCCCAGGCCGGCGTGCGCCTGGGCTTCCTGGAGCACGCGCGCTGCGGCGTGCCGATGACCCTGCTGTCCATGGCGGCGGCCGTCCTCTGGCTGTGGGCCACCGGCTGGATGGCCCTGGCCTGAGGCATTTTGTCCTCTTCTTTGACAAAGATCCTGGCGTGTGCGATGGTTGGTGCGACAATGGCCGCACCGTGCGCCCTTACGCGAAAAACCTTGCGCGAAAAACGAAGGGTATGGGCGAATGCAACACCATGCCGAATCCGTTGCATGGTGTTGCATCCGGTTGCATTGGCCCGGCAGTGGAGTGCCGGCCCGGCTTGCGCTACGCTTGGGCTGTCGTCCGGCGCTGGAGCGGCCCCGTGAGCCTCGTCGAGCAGTTCCTCGAATTCATCGATTCCACCCGCACCCCGTCGGTGCGGGAGCTGAGCCGGCGCGTGCTGCACAAATGCCGGGAGCTGACCGGGGCGGAGGCCGGCACCATCTTCATCCTGCGCGGCCGCGGCCGGTCCCGGCACCTGGAGGCGGTCAGCGTGCAGAACGACGCCGTGCGCACCAGCAGCGGCAGCTTCGTGATCCCGGCCGACACCGCCTCCATCGCCGGGGCGGTGGCGCTGACGGGGGAGACGGTGTTCGTCGACGACGCCTACGCCATCCCGCCCGACCGCCCCTACCGCTTCAACCCGGCCTTCGACCGGCAGACGGGCTTCCGCACCCGCTCCATCCTGGCCTTCGCGCTGAAGGGCTTCGACAGCAAGCCCGAAGGGGTGGTGCAGCTGATCAACCGCCGCGACGGCGACGCGGTCAAGCCCTTCCTGCCCGAGCACGAGGCGATGATCGCCCCGGTCAACCACATCGTCGGCCGCACGCTGGAGCGGGCGGTGATGGTCGAGACCCTGGCCGAGAGCAACCGCCGCCTGCGCCAGCAGCGCCAGACCATCGCCGCCCTGAACGCGGAGACGGAGCAGGCCTTCATGGCGTCGGTCCGGCTCCTCGCCCGCGCCGCCGAGATCCATGACGAGGACACCGGCAACCACATCCTGCGCGTCAACGAATACGCCTACGCCCTGGCCCGGCGGGCCGGCTGCCGCAAGGCGTTCTGCGACGAGATCCGCTATTCCGCCGCCCTGCACGACGTCGGCAAGATGAGCGTGGATCAGGCGGTGCTGCACAAGAAGGGCCGCCTCGACCCGCAGGAACTGGCGGAGATGCGCCGCCACCCGGTCTACGGCTGGGAGATCCTCAACACCTCCGACCGGCTGCGCATGGCCGCGGAGATCGCGCTCTGCCACCACGAACAGTGGGCCGGCACCGGCTACCCCGACGGCCGCAAGGGGGAGGAGATCCCGCTGTCCGCGCGCATCGTGGCCATCGCCGACTGCTACGACGCGCTGCGCAGCGTGCGCCCCTACAAGCGCGGCTTCAGCCACGCCGAGGCGCTGGCGATCATGACCCGCGGGGACGACCGCATCGACCCCGCCCGCCACTTCGACCCGCGCCTGCTGGCGCTGTTCGCCCAGCACCACGAGGAGTTCGCCCGCATCTGGGAGGAGTTGAAGGACGAAGAGCCGACACCCGCCTAGGTGCACCATACTGCGTCGAATTGCTGCACTGCGTGGAACGCCCGTGCGGTGTGCGGTTCCGTATGCTAACCGTTCGCGATATGACATTGGGATGAAGCGGCGGCAGACCATGGCCAAGGGTGTGGACTACCACGAACTCGTCTGGAACGACGACCTGTCCCTGGGGGTCGACGAGATCGACGCCCAGCACAAGGAGTGGATCGACCTCGTCCACCGGTTCCAGATGGCCGTGGTCGAAGGCCGCTCGCGCGAGGAGGTCTACGACACCCTGGCCGCCGCCGTCATGTACACCGAAAAGCACTTCGCCCACGAAACGGCGCTGATGCAGGAGACGGGCTACCCGTTCATCGACGACCACATGGTGCAGCACGACCTGGCGCGCCAGCAGATCCACGCCTTCACCACCGGCACCGTGCCGGAGGAGGGCATCTGCGAGTACCTGGCCGAATTCCTGCCGCAGTGGCTGATGCTGCACATCAACTCGTCCGACCGGAAGTTCGCCCGCTGGCTGAACGGCACCGACCAGAACCCCTGCGCCCCGGCCGACGCCCCCTCCGGCCGCGTGTTCGCGGATATCCCGGTTTAAGGGGGGCGCCGGCCCGGCGCCGTTTACGCCGGCTTCGCGTCCGGCTCGCCGCGCACGAAGCCCTTGAACATATCCTCGATCAGCTCCTGCCCGACCTCGCGGGTGATGAACACCAGCTTGGAGCGGCGGTCGTCGCTGGGCCATTCCTCCAGCCGGACGGGCGGGTGGAACATGTGCTGCACGCCGTGCACCACGACGGGCATGTCGGTCTCGACGACATTCAGGATGCCCTTGATGCGCAGGATGTCCGGCCCGCGCACGGTGATCAGCGCCTCCATGAAGTCGACGAAGCGGTCCCACGGGATCGGCTGATCGACGATCATGCAGAAGGCGCGGATGTGGTCGTCGTGGCGGTTGGCATCGTGGCCATGCTCGCCATGGTCATGGCCGCAGTCCGGGCCGCACTCCGGCCCATGGTCGTGCCCATGGTCATGATGGTCATGGTCGTGGTGGTGGTGGCCGTGCCCTTCGCTGCGGTAGGCCTCTTCCTTCAGCCAGCGGGCGACGTCCGGGCTCTTGGTCTCCGGATTGTACAGGCCGGCGTCGAACAGCGTGGCCGGGTCGACGGCGCCGAAGGCGGCGGGGATCACCGGCGCCGCCGGGTTGAGGGCGGCCAGGCGCTTGCACAGCGCCAGCGTCGTGTTGGGCGTGGCGGCGTCGGTCTTGGTCAGCACGATGCGGTCGGCGACGGCCGCCTGCTTCACGCTCTCCGGATGCTGGTCGAGTTGGCCGGCGCCGTGCACCGCGTCCACCGTGGCGACGACGCCGTCCAGGCGGAACCGCGCCGCCAGCAGCGGGTCGGACATCAGGGTGTGGATGATGGGCGCGGGGTCGGCCAGCCCGGTCGTCTCGACGATGACGCGGTCGAACTCCGGGATCTCGCCGCGCACGCGCTTGAGGAACAGGTCCTTCAGCGTGTCGACGAGGTCGCCGCGCACGGTGCAGCACACGCAGCCGCTGTCCAGCACCAGCATGTTCTCGGTGGCCTTGGCGACCAGCAGGTGGTCCAGCCCGACCTCGCCGAACTCGTTGATCACCACGGCGGTGCGGGCCATGCCCGGATGGCGCAGCAGGTGCTGGAGCAGCGTCGTCTTGCCGGAGCCGAGGAAGCCGGTCAGCACGGACACGGGGAACCGTTGGGTGGAAGCGGTGTCGCTCACGGGGCTTTCTCCTGGCAATCGGAACACAGGCCGCGCACCTCGACGGTCGGGCGGCGGACGCGGAAGCCGCGCGCCGCGGCCCCCGCCTGGATGGCGTCACGGATGGACGGGTCGTCGATCTCCACCGCCGTGCCGCAGCCCTCGCACACCAGGAACTGCCCGGTGTGGGCACCGCCCGGCGTGGTGCAGCCGACGTAGGCGTTGAGGCTCTCGATGCGGTGGACGAGCCCCTGGTCGACCAGGAACTCCAGCGCGCGGTAAACGGTCAACGGCGCCGCCGGCTTGCCGCCCTGGTGGCTGAGGTCGTCGAGGATGGCGTAGGCGCCGCGCGGCTTGTGGCTGGTCCACACCAGTTCCAGCACCCGCCGCCGCAGCGACGTCAGCCGCGCCCCGCGCGCCGCGCACAGCGCGTCGGCGCGGGTCAGCGCGTCGGCGATGCAGGTGTCGTGATCGTGGTCGGCCAGTGTCATGATGTTACGATATAACACTGGCGACCGGGGACGGAAACCTCCAACGCACGGTTGTTTCCCAGAACGCGAAAAGGGGCGGCCCACCGGCCGCCCCTTCCATGCGCGCATCACGCGTCCTCAGGTCCCGACGATGCCGCCGTCCGCCTTGGTGATGGCGACCACCGAGGGGCGGGGCGGCATGTCCGGCTTGAAGTCCGGCCAGCGGGTGGCCGGGTCCTCGAAGCTCGACAGCTTGCCCTTGAACTTGTCCCACTGGTCGACGCCGTCGGTGGCCGGGTGCTGCACGGCGACGAACAGCGTGCGGTCGTCCGGCGTGAAGCAGGGGCCGCACATCTCCGCCCCCACGGGCACGCGGAAGAACATCTTCGACAGGCCGCGCAGGTCGCCTTCGGTCTCCACTGCCCACACGCCGTCGGCGGTGCCCGATGCCTTCTTCCAGTTCTCGCCCTGGTCGGTGGTCACCCACAGCCGGCCGGCGTTGTCGACGGCGCAGTTGTCCGGGCAGGCGAACGTGCCGTTCTTGCTGGTGGCGGCGTGGAACTGCCCGCCCACCTCCGGCGTGCCGGCGCGCAGCAGCATCTGCCAGCCGAACTTGGCGGCGGCGTGATCGCCATCCGGCGGCGTCAGCTCGACGATATGGCCCCAGTTGTTGGCCTCGCGCGGGTTGGCGGCGTCCACTTGGTCGGCCGTGCGCTTGTTGTTGTTGGTCAGCATGACGTAGACCTTGCCGGTCTTCGGGTTGACCTCGATGTCCTCCGGCCGGTCCATCTTCGTCGCCCCCAGCGCGTCGGCGGCGAGGCGGGCGTGGATCAGCACGGTGGCCTGGTCGGGGAAGCCCTTGTCCGCGGTCAGCGGCCCCTGGCCGTGCACCAGCGGCAGCCACGCGACCGAGCCGTCGGCGTTGAACTTGGCGACGTACAGCGTGCCCTCGTCCAGCAGGTCCATGTTGGCGCCGCGGTTGGCCGGGTCGAACTTCTTCGCCGCCACGAACTTGTAGACATAGTCGAAGCGCTCGTCGTCGCCGGTGTAGGCGACCACGGTGCCGTCCTTGCCGACGGAGAGCGAGCAGGCCTCGTGCTTGAAGCGGCCGAGCGCCGTGCGCTTCTTCGGCACCGATGCGGGGTCGTACGGGTCGATCTCGACGATCCAGCCGAAGCGGTTGGACTCGTTCGGTTCCTTGGCGACGTCGAAGCGGTCGTGGTGCTGGCCCCAGTTGTACCAGTTGCCGGGGATGCCGTAGCGCTTCAGCGCCTTGGCGCGCGGGTCGGCATCGTCCAGCTTGCCCCAGAAGTAGCCGTTGACGTTCTCCTCCGCCGAAAGCCAGGTGCCCCATGGCGTCATGCCGCCGGCGCAGTTGTTCAACATGCCGCGCACCCGGGTGCCGGTCGGGTCGCCGGAGGTCTTCAGCAGGTCGTGGCCGGCCGCCGGGCCGGTCAGCACGCACTCCGTCTCGCCGGTGATGCGGCGGTTGTAGCGGGAGTTCGGATCGTAGGTCCAGGAGCCGCCCACCTTGCGCACCTCGACGACCGAGCCGCCGTGCGCGGCGATCTCGATGTCGACGAGGTCCCTGGTCATGCGGGTGAACTTGGCCTTCTGCTGCTCCTCGCCCACACCGGGAAACATAACCTCCTCGTCGGTGTACTCGTGGTTCACGCACAGCAGGCCGTGGTCGGCGCCGGCGGAGCCGGGCGGCAGCGGCGCGAAGCCGACGAAGTCGTTGTTGTAGCCGAACTGCGTGGCCTGGGCGGCGGCGGTCTGCTTCATGGGATCGAAGGCCGGCGCGCCGGGCAACACCGGATCGCCCCAGCGGATCAGCACCTTGGCCTCGTAGCCGGGGGCGACATGGTGGGTCTCGTCCACGCCGTGCTCGATCTCGGTGAAGGTGAACGCGGGCATGGGGCCGGCGGCGGCCTCGCGGCCGGACGCCAGCAGGCCGGGTCCCAGCAGGGCACCGGCGGCGGTGGCCGCCAGCATGCCGCGCATCACGCCACGGCGGCCGTAGCGGGCGTTGAGGACGTCGCCCAGCGTCGGGTTGCCCGTGGGGTTGCTGCCGACGTCCTCGGCCGCTTCGGCGGTCAGGTACCTGGTGCCCTTGGCTTGGGTGCTCATGATCCCTCCTTCGTGCCCCTTGCGGGGCTGTTCGCGGGGCCGTCCCGTGCTGGTGGGGACCATAGAGGGCGATCGTGACACGTTCTTTGCACTCGCATGAAGGCCGCGTTAATCCCGTCCCGGCAGAGCCCGGAACGCGTCCAGCGCGCGGTCGCGGGCAGCGGCGTGGTCGAGGATGGGATGCGGGTACGTCTCACCCAGCCGCACGCCGGCCTGCGCCAGCACCTTGACGGGCGCTGCCCATGGCTTGTGAACCCAGGCGTCGGGCAGGGCGGCCAGTTCCGGAACCCAGCGGCGGACGTAGGCGCCGCGCGGGTCGTAGGTTTCGCCTTGCAAGACCGGGTTGAAGACGCGGAAGAAGGGGGCGGCATCCGCGCCGCAGCCGGCCACCCACTGCCAGTTGGCCGGATTGTCGGCGGGATCGGCGTCGACCAGGGTGTCCCAGAACCAGCGGGCGCCGGACTGCCAGGGAATCAGCAGATCCTTCACCAGGAAAGAGGCGGTGACCATGCGCACACGGTTGTGCATCCACCCCGTGTGCCAGAGTTGGCGCATGCCGGCGTCGATGATGGGATAGCCGGTCCGACCGCGTTGCCAGGCGCCCAGGCCCTCCTCGTCGTCGCGCCAGGGGAAGGCGGCGAAGCGGGCGTCCATGGGCGTGTGGGCAAGGCCGGGTTCGTGGTGCAGCAGGTGGTGGCAGAACTCCCGCCAGCCGAGTTCGCGCAGGAAGGCCTCAATGCCGGCGGCCGCTTCCGGATGGGCGTGCGCCGTCATCCGCGCGGCGTGCCAAGCCTGCCGCGGGCCGATCTCGCCCCAGCGCAGGTGCGGCGACAGCCGCGATGTGCCCTCCATGCCGGGGCGGTCGCGGTTGGCCTTGTAGCCGGCAGCGGTGGTGACCAGGAACTCCGCCAGCCGTTCGCGCGCGCCGTCCTCGCCGGGTTGCCACGTTTCGCGCAGGCCGCCGGCCCAGTCGGGGCCGGTGGGCAGAAGGTGCCAGTCCGCCAGCGACGACCCAGGCAGCGGACGGGGGAAGGCAGTGAGGCGGGCCGGTGCCGGGGTGGGGGCAGGCGGCTCCGTCATCGCCAAGCAGGCGCGCCAGAAGGGCGTGAACACGCGGAACGGCTGGCCGGCCTTGGTGCGCACTGTCCACGGCTCGAACAGGAGGGCGGCGTTGAAGCTCTCCGCCCGCAGGCCGCGGCTGCGCAGGGTTTCCTTGATGCGGGTGTCGCGCACGCGGCCGGCGGTGGCGTAGCGGCGGTTCCATAGCACCGCGCCGGCCCCGGTCTCCGCCGCCAGATCCGCGATCACGCGCAGCGGATCGCCACGGCGCAGGAGGAGCGGTGCCCCCAGATGGTCGAGCGCGTCGGACAGCCGGCGCAGGCTGTGGTGCAGCCACCAGCGCGCCGCCCCGCCGGGCGGGAAGGGGTCGGCGGGGTCGTCCTCCCAGACGTAGAGGGGCAGGACCGGGTTGCCCGAGGCGGCAGCCGCGGCAAGCGCCGGATTGTCGGTCAGCCGCAGGTCTTCGCGAAACCAGACAATGATCGGAGCCGAGTCGGGTAACAAAAAATCCGGCATGCAGTCAAGTTCTCCAAAGGCCGGCGATGAAGATTTGCGAGCGAGTATTTTTCACAGCAAACAACCATGCCGGAGATGCGAAACAACGGCCCCTTGAATGCCCGAGGCATAGGGCCAAAGGCATAGAGAGCGCATGTTCTACGCCGCGGTTCTTCTCGCGGATCACCGATCGATAAAAAATATATATCGAGTCGAAACCCTTGGCGGGCGGCCCGGCCCCGCTAGGTCTTGCATCGCTCCTGGGGCGGAGCGGGCGCCGGGCGGCCGACGGCGCCTCTCCCCAGCGGGAGGGTTCGAGAGACACCCCAACGGAGGAAAAACCATGTCTCGTCTGATCGCGCTGGCCAAGACTGCCGCCGTCGCGCTGCCTCTGGCGTTTGCCGCGCATGCCGCCAAGGCCGCTGACATCGTCGACACCGCGGCCTCGGCCGGGCAATTCAACACTCTGGTCGCGGCCGTGAAGGCGGCCGGGCTGGTCGACACGCTGAAGGGGCCGGGGCCGTACACGGTCTTCGCGCCCACCGACGCCGCCTTCGCCAAGCTGCCCAAGGGCACGGTGGAGGACCTGCTGAAGCCCGAGAACAAGGGCAAGCTGCAGGCCCTGCTCACCTACCACGTCGTGCCGGGCAAGGTCATGGCCGCCGATGTGACCGGAAAAATGGCGCAGCCCAAGACCGTGCAGGGCACCACCGTAGACATCGACGCCACCAAGGGTGGCGTCATGGTGGACGCCGCCAAGGTCGTGAAGGCCGACGTGGTCGCGTCGAACGGCGTCATCCACGTCATCGACAGCGTCATCATGCCGAACTGACCCGTTTGCCCGGAGGGCTTCGCGGCCCTCCGGGTTTCGTTCATGCCCCATCGGGCGAAAGCCGGCGGCGCGGGAAGGGCAGGAGCTTGCCGGCTCGCATCATGTGAACCACGAAGTCGCCGCGCAGTAGCCCGCTGATCGCCGGGTCCAGCACGTTCAGCCCGCCGGCGAAGGCGCCGAAGGCCGGCAGGATCAGCTTGGCGCCGTCGCTGGCGAAGCAGCGCTCGCGCACCCGCCGGCCCGGCACCAGGACAGCGGCTGCCGGGTGCAGGTGGCCGGACACCTCGCCGGCATCGCCCGGCACCGCCTCATGCCGGAAAACCAGCGGCCCCAGCCGGATCTCCGGCGCTTCCTGGCCGCCCAGACCTTCCGGCGGTTCCGGGTCGTGGTTGCCGGTGATCCACACCCAGGACACGGCCGCCGTCAGCGCCCGCAGCCGGGTGCGGTCGCCCTCTGCCATGCGGCCGGCTGCGCGCCGGTCGTGGAAGCTGTCGCCCAGCGCCAGCACGGTGCGCGGCCGCAGCCGAGTGATGGCCTCGTCCAGCCGGTCGAGCGTGGCGCGGGTGTCGTAGGGTGGGAGCATCCGCCCGCGCGCGGCAAAGCCCGAGCCCTTCTCCAGGTGGAGGTCGGCGACGGCCAGCACGCCCTCGGCCGGCCAGAACAGCGCGCCCGAGGGATCGGGGTGCAGATCGATGCCGGCAAGGCGGATCGGCGGGTGAGGGGACACGTCAGTAGATCAGTTCGTTCTCGCCGCCGCCTTCGGCGATGACGATCTCGCCGCGCGCCGCCAGGTCCTTGGCCAGCTGCACCATGTACATCTGCGACTCGTCCACGTCCTTGACGCGCACCGGGCCCATGGCCGCCATGTCCTCGCGCAGGATCTTGGCCGCGCGTTCGGACATGTTGGAGAAGAACAGGTCCTTCAGCGTCTCCGACGCACCCTTCAGCGCGGTGGCCAGCTTGGCCTTGTCGACGTTGCGCAGCAGCGTCTGCACGCCGGACG
>Ga0196976_1001393_pt1 | contig 11064 bp, 11 predicted proteins | sample S3v_513CmetaG_FD_148644 | JGI IMG/M metagenome (GOLD analysis project Ga0196976, IMG submission 148644) | Soil microbial communities from Anza Borrego desert, Southern California, United States - S3+v_5-13C | ecosystem: Environmental > Terrestrial > Soil > Desert | place: USA: California...
TCGCTGGAGGTGCTGAGTTTCCAGCGCTCGGCCGAGGTGCTGATCATCCTGATCCTGGGCGGCACCGGGCGCCTGTACGGCGCGCTGATCGGGGCGGCGGTCTTCATGGTGGGACGCGACCTCCTGGCCTCGGCCAACCCGCAATACTGGTTCTTCTGGCTGGGCCTGATGCTGGTGCTGGTGGTGATGTTCGCCCGCGGCGGCATCCTGGGCGGGCTGGAGAACCTGCTTCGCCTCGTTCAGCGCCGGGGGAACGTCCGATGAGCAGCGCGGCTTTGGCCACCGAAGGCCTGTTCATGAACTTCGGGTCGCTGGCGGTGACCCGCAACGTCACCTTCTCCCTGCCCGTGGGCGCGCGGCACGCGCTGATCGGCCCGAACGGGGCGGGCAAGACGACCTTCATCAACCTGCTGACCGGCGTCTACCGGCCCAGCGCCGGCCGCGTCCTGCTGGGCGGCGCCGACGTGACGGGCACGGCGGCCGACCAGCGGGTGAAGCGCGGCCTGTCGCGCACCTTCCAGATCAACACGCTGTTCCCCGACCTGACGCCGCTGGAGGCCGTCACGCTGGCGGTGTGCGAGCGGCGGGGCCTGGGCGGCGCGTGGCACTTCGGCCTGAAGCGATGCCGCACGCAGGTGGAGGAAGCCTACGCGCTGTTGGAGCGGCTGGGGCTGGGCAGCGACGCCACCCGCCGCACGCGCGAGCTGGCCTACGGCCGCCAGCGCCTCGTGGAGATCGCGCTGGCGCTGGCGGCGGAGCCCAGGGTGCTGCTGCTGGACGAGCCGGCGGCCGGCGTGCCGGCGCGCGAGAGTGCCGAGCTGTTCGAGGTGATTTCCGCCCTGCCGGGCGACATCGCAATCCTGTTCATCGAGCACGACATGGACCTCGTCTTCCGCTTCGCCGAGCGGATCACCGTGCTGGTCGCCGGCGAGGTGCTGTGCGAGGGCACGCCCGACGAAATCGGCGAGGACCAGCGCGTGCGCGACGTCTACCTGGGGAGTGGCGGACATGCCTGAGATGCTGCTGGAGGTCGCGGACCTCGACGCCGGCTACGGCGACGCGCTGGTGTTGGAGGGGGTGAGCTTTTCCATGGCGCCAGGCGACACGCTGGCGTTGCTGGGCCGCAACGGCATGGGCAAGACGACGCTGCTGGCCACGCTGATGGGGCACACGCGCGTGCGTGGCGGGTCGGTGAAGCTGCTGGGGCGCGAGCTGCTGAGCTTGGCCCCGCACGCCCGCGCGCGGGCCGGACTGGGCTGGGTGGCGCAGGAGCGCGACATCTTCCCCTCGCTGACGGTGGAAGAGAACCTGACCGTGGCGGCACGCCGGGGGCGGTGGGATGTGGAGGCGGTCTACGGCCTGTTCCCCCGCCTGAAGGAGCGGCGGCGCAACATGGGAAACCATTTGTCGGGCGGCGAGCAGCAGATGCTGGCGCTGGGCCGCGCGCTGATGACCAACCCGTCGCTGCTGCTGCTGGACGAGCCGATGGAGGGCCTGGCCCCCGTGATCGTCGAGGAGATCCAGGCCTGCATCCGCCGCATGGTGGAGGAGGAAGGGATGGCGGTGATCCTGGTGGAGCAGCACGCGCACTTGGCGCTGCGGCTCACCCGGCACGCGGTGGTGCTGGAGCGCGGGATGGTGGCGCACGCCGCGCGCAGCGCCGACCTGCTGGCGGATCATGCAACGCTGGACCGCCTGATCGGCGTGCGCAACGGCGGGCAGGGGCGCCGGCCCCCGGCGGCGGAGGGGATGGGGGCGGTGGCGTGAGGGGCGGAAAGTCCAAATTATGCAACGTGTTGCCCCCTCCCTAACCCTCCCCCGCTGCGCAGGGGAGGGAACTCCGCCGCTTCGACAGAAAAACCCTCTCCTGCGAAGCGGGGGAGGGTGGCTGAGCGTCAGCGAAGCCGGGTGGGGGCAAAACGCTGCGGGGATGAAGCGGGCGTCTACGCAGGGGCTTGCTCGTAATCGTGCCAAATCGAAACAGCATCGATGAACGCCTGATCCTCGGATGCACGGGAACTGCGCGCGACGACCATGGACTGCCGGTGCGCGTCGGCCTCGAACGCCTTGTCGGCCCCGTGACTCGTGGCATTCAACACCGGCAAGCAATCCCGGAAAGTCGTGATCCGATAGCGGCTCATCTTGCTTCCTCCCGATTATCATACCCACTCCTTTCCCGTTTCCGGAACGCGGCCGGGGTCTCGCCGGTCAGCTTCTTGAAGAAGCGGTTGAAATAGGCGGGGTCCTGGAAGCCAAGCTCGTAGGCCAGCAGCGACACCGGGGCGGCGATGTAGATCAGCCGCCGCCGCGCCTCCAGCAGCAGGCGGTCCTGCGCCACCTCGAAGGCGGAGCGGTTGACCAGCGTGCGGCACAGGCGGTTCAGCCGCCGCTCGGTCAGGCCCAGCGCCTCGGCGTAGCAGGGGACCGGCCAGTGTTCGGCATAGTGCTCCTCCACCAGGGCGCGGAAGCGCGCGAACAGCTCGGTGCGTACGCGCTCCGACCGGGTGCCGCCGGATGAGGCGGCGCGCTGGCGCTCCAGCAGCAGCAGGACGCCGCGCACCAGCCACTCGCACATCATCGCGCGGCCGAGCTGCGGAAAGCGGAACTCCGCCATCAGCTGGTCCAGCAGGGCCGCGACGCGGGCCGCAGAGGCCGGTTCGCGGGCGAGGTCGAGGAGGCAAGCCTCCAGGAACAGCGCCTCGAACAGCGGGCGGCTGCGGGCGTTGGCGCCGTCGAAGAGCATCGCCTCGGCCACCGTCAGCACAAAGCCCTGCGTGCCGGGCAGGAACTGGAAAGCGTGCACGACGGCTGGCGGGATGACGATGGCGCAGGGCCCCGTCACTTCCGCCGTGCGGTCGTCGAGCTGGACGCGCGCCCCGCCTTCGAGCACCACCACCGTCTGGAACAGGCCGCGGTGGGCGTGCGAGCGGATTTCCCAATTGTACAGGCGGCTGCGGCTCTGAATGTCCTCGATATGGACGAACTCGGCGTCGGCGGCGTGTGCCTCCTCGCCGTAGAGGGCGAAGAGCGGGACGGCGGTAGCTCTCATGCCGCGAATCTTCCGGATCATCGATTTTGTCCGGATAGTACAATTTTATGGCCCCTTCGTCCATTCCGGATCGGGGGTGCGCGGACTATCCTTGGCGCCAACAAAGCGACAAGAACCCCCGCATCCGGGGAGCGATGGAGGAAACCGCGCCATGTTCCGCTTCGATCCGTATTCGCCGGCCGTCGACGCCGACCCGTTCCCCTTCTACAAGACGCTTCGCGACGAACACCCGTGCTTCTGGAGCGAGGAAGCCAACATGTGGGTGCTGTCGCGCTACGACGACATCGTCACCGCCCTGAACGACTGGGAGACCTACTCCTCGGCCAAGGGCAACCTGATGGACGAGCTGCCCAACCGCGCCGGGGCTACGCTGGGCACCACCGACCCGCCCCGGCACGACCGCCTGCGCGGCCTCGTCCAGTTCGCCTTCACCAAGAAGGCGGTGGAGGGGCTGGTGGAGCCGGTGCGGGCGTCCGCCAACCGGGCGCTGGACGCGGTGAAGGGCGAGAAGAGCTTCGACTTCGTCGCCGACTTCTCCAGCAAGGTCACGGTGGACGTGCTGTTCGGCCTGTTCAACCTGCCGCGCGAGAACGAGCGCGAGGTGCGCGACAAGGCCGTGCTGATGGTGCAATCCGACCCCAAGACCCGCCAGAAGGGGCCGGAGCACATCGCCGCCTTCCAGTGGATGGGCGACTACGCCCGCCAGATGGTGGAACTGCGCAAGCGCGAGCCGGGCGACGACCTGATCACCGCGCTGATCCAGGCGGAGATCGACGGCGAGAAGCTGGCCGACCGCGAGGTGCAGATGACCATCACCACGCTGATCATGGCCGGCATCGAATCCCTGTCGGGCTTCCTGACCATGTTCGCGCTGAACCTCGCCGACCATTCCGACGCTCGCCGCCGGCTGGCGGCCAACCCGGCGCTGATCCCGGATGCCATCGAGGAATCGCTGCGCTTCAACACCTCGGCCCAGCGCTTCCGCCGCTGCCTGCAGAAGGACACGGTGGTGCACGGCCAGACCATGCGCGAGGGCGACTTCGTCTGCCTTGCCTACGGTGCGGGCAACCGCGACGAGCGGCAGTTCCGGAACCCCGACGTCTACGACATCGACCGCAAGCCCAAAGGGCACCTGGGCTTCGGCGGCGGCGTGCACGCGTGCCTGGGCACGTCCTTCGCGCGGCTGGCCACCCGCGTGGCGTTCGAGGAGTTCCTGAAGCGCGTGCCGGAGTTCGCGCGCGTGCAGGAGCACCTGCCCTGGATGCCCTCCACCACCTTCCGCAGCCCGACGCGCCTGGACCTGGCGGTCGCGTAACGACATCGGGGAGAGAAAAAATGGCGAAGGTCACCTTCATCGAACACGGCGGGGCCGCGCAGACCGTCGACATCCCGGAGGGGTGGACGGTCATGCAGGGCGCCGTGCGCAACGGCGTCGAAGGCATCGAGGCGGAATGCGGCGGCTCCTGCGCCTGCGCCACCTGCCACTGCTACGTGGAGGAGGAGTTCCTCGACCGCCTCGCCCCGCCCAGCCAGACGGAGGAGGAAATGCTGGACAGCACCGCGTCGGAGCGGCTGCCGAACAGCCGCCTGTCCTGCCAGATCAAGGTGACGGCGGCGCTCGACGGTCTCGTCGTGCGTCTGCCGGAGGCGCAGAGCTGATGGGCGCGGCGGCCGACGATGCGGGTATGGTCGTCATCGGCGCCGGACAGGCCGGGCTGCAGGTGGCCGAGTCCCTGCGGGCGGAGGGGTACGTGGGGCCGGTCACCCTGATCGGCGAGGAACCGCACGCCCCCTACCACCGGCCGCCGCTGTCCAAGGCCATGCTATGCGGCGAGGCGGGCGAGGACCAGCTGACCATCCGCGGGCCGGAGGCGCTGGAGCGCAAGGGCATTGCGCTGGTGACGGGTGCGCGGGTGGAGGCGGTGGACCGCGTCGCGCAGCGGGTGTCATTGGCGGACGGGCGGGTGCTGGCCTACCGGGGGCTGGCCTTCGCCACCGGCTCCCGCGCCCGGCCGCTGCCGGTGCCGGGGGCGGAGCTGGAGGGCGTGCTGGCCCTGCGCACCCTGATTGACGCCCGCCGCATCGCGGCGGCGCTGGAGGGGGCGGAGCGCGTGGTGGTGATCGGCGGCGGCTTCATCGGGCTGGAGGTCGCGGCGGCGGCGCGCAAGCGCGGCCGGGCGGTCACCGTGCTGGAGGCGGCCGACCGCCTGCTGGCCCGCGTCGCAGCACCCCCGGTGTCGGCGTTCGTCGCCGACTTGCATGCGGAGCACGGGGTGGCGCTGGAGTTGGAGGCCGCTGTGACGGCGGTCGAGGGGGCCGGCGGGCGGGTGAGCGGCGTGCGCACCGCCGACGGCCGGCTGCACCCGGCCGACCTTGTCGTCGCCGGCATCGGCATCCTGCCCAACACCGAACTGGCGGAGGCCTGCGGGCTGGCGTGCGACCGGGGGATCGTCGTGGACGCCTGCGCGCGAACCTCCGATCCCCTGGTGGTCGCGGCCGGCGACTGCACGGCGCGGCGTGCGGGGGACGGGCTGCTGCGCCTGGAGTCGGTGCAGAACGCGGTGGAGCAGGGCAAATCAGCCGCTTCGGCGCTGCTGGGGAAGGAGCGGCCGTTCACGGCGGCGCCGTGGTTCTGGTCCGACCAGTACGACGTCAAGCTGCAGATGGTCGGGCTGTCGGCCGGCCACGACCATGTGGTGGTGCGCGGTTCGGTGGCCGAGCGGCGATTCTCCGTCTTCTACTTCCGGGATGGGGCGTTGGTCGCCATCGACTCCGTCAACCGGGCGCCGGACCACATGCTGGGCCGCAAGCTGCTGGACAAGGCCGTCGCCGTGACGCCGGAGCAGGCGGCCGACGAGGAATTCGCGCTGGCGACGCTGGTCCGCTGAGCTTCTTCCGGATCGAGAGGGCGTGGCATTCCCGCGCCCCGCCAAAATCTCGACTTTTTATTTGACATCCGGAGCCTCGATGGCTTCTCATAGATTCACGATGACAGCCGGCGCGCGGTGCTGTCTCAGCGCCCGCCGCGTCGCCTCACAACACACAGGGACAGGAACGCCCATGACCGCGACGGCCGGGAAGGTTCTGCATTTCATCAACGGTGAGTACACGGCGGGCACCGGCGCCCGGACGTTCGAGAACCGCTCGCCGGTCGACGGCTCGCTTATCTCCGTCGTGCACGAGGCCTCCAAGGCCGACGTCGATGCGGCGGTGACGGCCGCCCGCGCCGCGCTGAAGGGGCCGTGGGGCCGCATGACGCAGGAGGAGCGCTCGGCCATCCTGCACAAGGTTGCCGACGGCATCACCAAGCGTTTCGACGAATTCCTGGCTGCCGAATGCGCCGACACCGGCAAGCCGCGCTCGCTCGCCTCGCACATCGACATCCCGCGCGGCGCGGCCAACTTCAAGATCTTCGCCGACCTGGTGAAGAACGTCGCCACCGAGTGCTTCGAGATGGCGACGCCGGACGGCAAGGGCGCCATCAACTATTCCAAGCGCGGCCCGCGCGGCGTCATCGCCGTGATCAGCCCGTGGAACCTGCCGCTGCTCCTGATGACCTGGAAGGTCGGGCCGGCGCTGGCCTGCGGCAACACGGTGGTGGTGAAGCCGTCGGAGGAGACGCCGACCACCACGGCGCTGCTGGGTGCCGTGATGAACGAGGCCGGCGTGCCGCCGGGCGTCTTCAACGTGGTGCACGGCTTCGGGCCGAACTCGGCGGGCGAGTTCCTGACCACCAATCCCGGCGTCGACGGCATCACCTTCACCGGCGAGACGCGCACGGGCGAGGCGATCATGAAGGCGGGTGCCGTCGGCGTGCGCCCGGTGTCCTTCGAGCTGGGCGGCAAGAACCCGGCCGTGGTCTTCGCCGACTGCGACATGGACAAGGCGATCGAGGGCACCATGCGCTCGGTCTTCGCCAACTGCGGTCAGGTCTGCCTGGGCACCGAGCGCGTGTACGTCCAGCGGCCGATCTTCGACGAGTTCGTGGCGCGTCTGAAGGCTGGTGCCGAAGGGTTGAAGCTCGGACGACCGGAGGACAAGGACACCAACCTCGGCCCGCTGATCAGCCAGGAGCACCGCTCCAAGGTGCTGTCCTACTATAAAAAGGCCGTCGAGGACGGCGCCACGGTGGTGACCGGCGGCGGCGTGCCGGACATGGGCGGCGACCTCGCCAACGGGTCGTGGGTGCAGCCCACCATCTGGACCGGCCTGTCCGAGGACAGCGCGGTGATCCGCGAGGAGATCTTCGGGCCGTGCTGCCACATCCGCCCCTTCGACACGGAGGAGGAGGCGATCGAGCTTGCCAACGACACGCCCTACGGCCTCGCCGCGGCGGTGTGGACGGAGAACCTGGCGCGCGCCCACCGGGTAGCCGGGCAGATGGAGGCCGGCATCGTCTGGGTGAACTCCTGGTTCCTGCGCGACCTGCGCACGCCGTTCGGCGGCTCCAAGCAGTCGGGCATCGGCCGTGAGGGCGGCGTGCACGGCCTGGAGTTCTACACCGAGCTGAAGAACGTCTGCATCAAGCTGTAACGGCGGCCCCAAGGAGACGAGAGCCCACATGGACACCAATCCCCAGAACATCCAGGCCGCCGCCGATCGCCTGTTCCAGGCGCTGCAGAGCGGCACGGCGTGCGATCCCATCCGCGACCTGCTGATCGAGGGCGACCTCGACGCCGCCTACGCGGTGCAGGAGATCAACACCAAGCGCGCGCTGGACGCCGGCCGCGTGCTCACCGGCCGCAAGATCGGCCTGACGTCGAAGGCCGTGCAGAAGCAGTTGGGCGTCGACCAGCCCGACTACGGCATGCTGTTCGCCGACATGGCCGTTCCCGACGGCTGGGAGATCGCCCGCAACCGCCTGATCCAGCCCAAGGCCGAGGCCGAGGTCGCCTTCGTGCTGGGCCGCGACCTGGACAGCGAGCACATCACCGTCGCCGACGTGATGCGCGCGGTGGAGTACGTGCTGCCCGCCATCGAGGTGGTCGACAGCCGCGTGGCCGGCTGGAACATCCGCATCCTCGACACCATCGCCGACAACGCCTCCTCCGGCCTGTACGTGCTGGGCAACGAGCCGAAGAAGCTGGAGAACCTGGACCTGCGCCTGTGCGGCATGGTCATGGAGGTGCGCGGCGAGCCGGTCACCACCGGGGCCGGGGTGGCCTGCCTGGGCCATCCGCTGAACGCCATGTGGTGGCTGGCCACCGTCATGGCCCGCGTCGGCCGCCCGCTGAAGGAAGGCGACACCGTGCTGTCCGGCGCGCTCGGCCCCATGGTGCCGGCCGCCTGGGGCGAGACCGTGGAAGCGCGCATCAACGGCCTGGGCTCCGTCCGCGCCGTCTTCGCCAAGGAATGACGAGAATGAGCAAGGCAAAAGTCGCCATCATCGGTTCGGGCAACATCGGCACCGACCTGATGATCAAGATCATGCGCAAGGCCAAGCACCTGGAGATGGGCGTGATGGTCGGCATCGACCCCGCCTCCGACGGTCTCGCCCGTGCCCAGCGCATGGGTGTGGTCACCTGTGCCGAGGGCATGGACGGGCTGGTGAAGATGCCGGAATGGAAGGACATCAAGGTGGTGTTCGATGCCACCTCGGCCTACGCCCACAAGAAGAACTCCGAGATCGCGGTGGCGGCGGGCAAGCAGGTCATCGACCTCACCCCGGCGGCCATCGGCCCCTACACGGTGCCGCCCGTGAACCTCGACGCCCATCTCGACCAGCCCAACGTGAACATGGTGACCTGCGGCGGGCAGGCCACCATCCCGATGGTCTACGCGGTCAAGCGCGTGTCCAAGGCGCTGCCGTATGCCGAGATCGTGGCGTCGATCTCGTCCAAGTCGGCCGGCCCCGGCACCCGCGCCAACATCGACGAGTTCACCGAGACCACCGCCCGCGCCATCGAGCAGGTGGGCGGTGCGGCGCGCGGCAAGGCGGTGATCGTGCTGAACCCGGCCGAGCCGCCGCTGATCATGCGCGACACCGTCTTCACCTTCTCGCAAGGCGCCGAGCCGGAAGAGATTGAGGCGTCGGTGGAGGCCATGGTCAAGGAGGTGCAGTCCTACGTGCCCGGCTACCGCCTGAAGCAGAAGGTGCAGTTCGAGCGCATCGGCGACAACGACCCGCTGCGCATCCCCGGCTACGGCGAGTTCTCGGGCCTGAAGTCGACCATCTTCCTGGAGGTCGAAGGGGCGGCGCACTACCTGCCGGCCTACGCCGGCAACCTCGACATCATGACCTCGGCCGCCATGGCCACCGCCGACCGCTGGGTCGAGCGCACGCTGCTGGTCGCCTGAGGGAGGAACGCATGAGCAAGCTCTACATCCAGGACGTGACGCTGCGCGACGGCATGCACGCGCTGCGCCACCAGTACTCCATCGACACGGTGGTCACCATCGCCAAGGCGCTGGACGCGGCCAAGGTCGACGCCATCGAGATCTGCCACGGCGACGGTCTGGCCGGTGGCACCTTCAACTATGGCTTCGGCAAGCACACCGACCACGAGTGGATCGCCGCCGTGGCCGAGGCCATCCACCACGCCAAGGTGACGGTCCTGCTGCTGCCGGGCATCGGCACCAAGGAGGACCTGGCGGAGGCCTACGCCGCCGGGGCGCGCAGCGTGCGCGTGGCGACGCACTGCACCGAGGCCGACGTCTCCAAGCAGCACATCGAGCACGCCCGCAAGCTGGGCTTCGACACCGTTGGCTTCCTGATGATGGCGCACATGATCCCGACGGCGCAGCTGGTCGAGCAGGCCAAGCTGATGGAGAGCTACGGGGCGCAGTGCGTGTACGTGGTGGACAGTGCCGGCGCCATGCTGATGGACGGTGCGGCGGAGCGGGTGAAGGCGTTCCGCGACGCGCTGAAGCCGGAGACGCAGGTCGGCATCCACACACATCACAACCTGACGCTGGGCGTGGCCAACGCCGTGGTCGGCGTGCAGAACGGCGCGGTGCGCGTCGACAGCTCGCTGGCCGGCATGGGGGCCGGTGCCGGCAACGCGCCGTTGGAGGCGCTGGTCGCCGTGCTGGACCGCATGGGCTACGAGCACGGCTGCGACCTGTTCAAGCTGATGGACGCGGCCGACGATCTGGTGCGTCCGCTGCAGGACCGGCCGGTGCGGGTGGACCGCGAGAGCCTGTCGCTGGGCTTCGCGGGGGTCTACTCCAGCTTCCTGCGGCACGCCGAGAAGGCGTCGAAGACCTACGGCATCGACGCGCGCGAGATCCTCATCGAACTCGGTCGGCGCAAGATGGTGGGCGGTCAGGAAGATATGATCGTCGACGTGGCACTGGATCTGGTGAAGGCGAAGGAGGCGGCGCATGCCTAATCTGGCGAAACTGGCCGAGGTGGTGGACGAGGCCGCCCGCACGGCGACGGAGATCCCGCAGCTGACCATCGCGCACCCCGACCTGACGGTGGAGGACGCGTACGCCATCCAGGCGCTGTCGCTGGCCCGGCGCTATGCCCGTGGCGAGCGTCGCGTCGGCATGAAGATGGGGCTGACCAGCCGCGCCAAGATGGCGCAGGTCGGCGTCAGCGAGATGATCTGGGGCCGGCTGACCGACTCCATGCAGGTGGAGGAGGGCTCGGTCGTCGACCTCAAGCGCTACGTCCACCCGCGCGTGGAGCCGGAGGTGGCGTTCCTTCTGAAGGCGCCGCTGTCGGGCAACGTGACCCCGGCGCAGGCGATGGCGGCGGTGGGCGCGGTGGCCCCGGCGCTGGAGATCATCGACAGCCGCTACCAGGACTTCAAGTTCGCGCTGCCGGACGTGGTGGCGGACAACAGCTCCTCCTCCGGGTTCGTGGTGGGCGGCTGGCGGTCGCCGGACGTGGACGTGGCGAATCTGGGCCTCGTCATGGAACTGGACGGGCAGGCGCGGCAGGTGGGCTCCACCGCGGCGATCCTGGGCGATCCGGTGCGGTCGCTGGTCGCGGCGGCGCGCCTTGTGGCGCAGTGGGGCGAGCGGCTGGAGGCCGGCTGGATCGTGCTGGCCGGCGGCGCCACCGCGGC
>Ga0196976_1001394_pt1 | contig 11063 bp, 19 predicted proteins | sample S3v_513CmetaG_FD_148644 | JGI IMG/M metagenome (GOLD analysis project Ga0196976, IMG submission 148644) | Soil microbial communities from Anza Borrego desert, Southern California, United States - S3+v_5-13C | ecosystem: Environmental > Terrestrial > Soil > Desert | place: USA: California...
GCTTCATGGATATCTTGATTCACTTTGGCTTTGCAAGGTTATTGGGTTCTCGCCAAAGAAAGTAAGACTTCTGATCGAACCTAAAGCCGATGTTTCGCCTTATACAGTTACCAAATTTCCTGAACAAGTGTGTATTGCTAAGGATATCGAAGAATGAATGTTGGTCCTCCGCTAAAGAAGCTGTTCTTACTCACACAAACAGAACGGCGCGGTTATGACACGTATGACTCCGTTATTGTTTGCGCACTTTCAGACAGCGAAGCCCGCAACATCCATCCGAACACGATTGTTGGTTGGGGTTCTCGCTCGTGGTGTTCAAGTCCTGACGCCGTGCAAGTTCAGCATGTCGGTTATGCTAAGACCAACGTTCCTGTTGGTGTGGTTCTTGCTTCGTTTAACGCGGGATAAATCAGAATGACATCGGACGAACAGAAGTTTCTCATTGACACTTGTGAAGAACGGTGGGCGGCTATTTTCGAAAAGTGGAAGCAGAACCCGGAATTCCGTGCGGTGCTGGATATGTCCACTGTCCGCGCCAAAGGCGAACGCCTTCGCGTAGACAACGAAGAATACACTGTTGTCACTTGTCAAGGGGAAACAGAAGTCCCCGCCGATTTCAAGCCATACACTATGAAAGACATTGCAGAAATGGAAACGAATGTTGCCGCTCTGTATGACGCATGGACGGAATCCCCGGAAATCTTCACTGACCTATCATGGGCGGACGAAGACCCCGGTACTTGCCAAGAGTGCGGCGCACCGATGGAACACGTTCGACCCGGTAAAGTGCAGCGTACGTGCGACTGTGATATGATTGTGTGAGCCATGTCCACCAACCTGTTTCACCAAAACGAAGACGTTCTTGTCAAGGCAAAGTGGATCAAAGGACGGGTTATGTCTGTCTTTCCACCTTACGAGAACTGTGAAGAGTGGTCATACCTGTTGAACTTTCCAAACAACCGTGAACTAGCACCGGCTATTGCGCGCGAAAGTGAACTAATTAGTTGCTACGCGCCCTTTGATGTGGTAGTATGAACACGTCATACTTTGCGAGAGTAAAGCATATTAAGAACCCGTTATCAATTTCGCGGTTTCCGCCGCGATGGTATAACGGTCCTACGTTTGCCAGTCTCGCGCCACCCGTTGATTTGCTGAACGCGTACAAAGCTGGCGAAGCTTCGCAAATTGATTATGTCAAGGTTTTTGTTTCGCGCGTGTTGGGACCGCTGAACGCTCGCGAATGTTACGACTACCTAGTTGAGAACCACGGCGAAGACGTTACGTTGTTGTGTTACGAAAAACCTCTTGACTTCTGTCACCGTAGAATTGTCGCCGCGTGGTTCAAAGACCAACTTGACATTGACGTAAAAGAATTGACGTGGAATAAATGACAACAGAACCCTCGCAAGAAACCCCGCTCCCGTCGCTGTGGCTTTGGTACATTTTCCCCAAAGCTTTTCCACACGACATGCACACCGATCTTCAACTTGACGTTCTTCGTCTTCGCCTTGAAGAAATCCACTCTGCCTTTGCTTTGGCTGTTCGCGAGAACTATGATTTCGATTATGGCGAAGGTAAAGAAGTCGCGATTCACACGATTGCGCGCGAAGTGCTGGCAATGCAGCGCGAGACGGACGCCGATCTTTATGTTGACATGATACAAACTCTCATTCAACATGACCCGTATTTGCTGCCGTTTCGCGAACGCCTTGGTGCCGGTGTGATTGCGCAAGAAGACGCGGCGCGCGAACAGGGTTTCATGCTTGGCTATCCAAGGGGACTGAAACGCGGTCTGTTGCACGGCGCCATTGTGGGTTCCGTTGTCTCTCTAACAGTTTTTATATTAGGACTCTGGATTTTCTCATGAACACAGAAGTATACCAACACCTAAAAGAAGTCGTTGACGGCACCGCTCTTTTCTGGTACGGCACAGCCGGTCGCGAAGTCTATGTTGACGGTCCCGGCAAAGAGGTTGTGATGTCACAAGAATTTGCGAAAGAACTGATTTCTTTCGTTGACAAACTGGTTCAGTCATGACCGAAGAAAACCACGAAGTCATTCAAGGCGACGTTGGGCGCGAACGATGGTGGGAAGACATAGACAGGGAAGTCACCGTTGTTGACGCCGAGACGTTTCAGAAAATACTAGACCTTATTGACAATCCACCTGAACCCAACGAACACCTAAAGGCGCTCATGCGCCGCGCACGAGAAGGCTTTAATTGGCATGAAGAACAAAGCACCACTAACACCACTTCCGGCGATTGAAGGTGGCGCCTACCGGAACTGGAAAGGCGACCTTTATTGGGTGCTGTGTGTCGCTCGCTGTTCAGAGACACTAGACGCCAAAGTAATTTACATGGAAGACGGTGGAACCGATATTTGGGACAGACCCTATTCTATGTGGCATGAACTTGTGGTGAACAAAGACGGCGAAACTGTGCCACGCTACCACAAAGTAGACGACGATCTATTTCCGGCGCAAGACAGTTTTCATGTTTATGGTATGAACGGCGATGTACTCGCTTGATCGAATCTTTGTCTTGTGTGGTGGACCGTCCGTTGCGGTCTGCCTCCCTGACCCGTCCATTCTTGATCCACAAAACACAATCGTTGTCAACAACAGTTATAAGCTAGTGCCGAACGCGCTGCACTTGCACTTTGCTGATACCGTGTGGTGGGAATGGAACAGCGCCAGCGTGCGCGAACTCTACACCGGAAACATGATTTCGAGTGCTGCCGATGAATCGCGGGCGCTTTGGTATCGCGAAGGCATTCATTTCTTCGAAAAAGTTTCCGACGACGGAATTACTCTTGACAAGCGCTGTGTTTGTGGGAAGAATTCTGGACACCAAGCCATGAACCTCGCTGTCCACTATGGCGCGAAGGAAATCGTTCTGATTGGGCTTGATCTACGGCTTGACACCACGAAGCAACAGTGGCACACCGAACACAAAGTGACCACGAGCGGCAAGCTGTACGAAAGCGTGTTCATTCCCGGTTTCGAGTCAGCGGCAACCGCGCTGACGCACTATGGTATCAAAGTGTGGAACGCCAACCCCGCGTCAGCGGTGACGTGTTTCGAGTACCGAAGCCTAGCCGATTTCGTTCCGGGTGCGCCCGTGGTTTCTGCCGAAGAAATTCTTTCGTTCAGTACGATTCCACACTAAAAACAGTTGACATAGCACCGATCTTACCCTATATTCATATTCTAGAAACACTGAAGAAAAGAAGACCGTGTTATGTCGCTAGGTAACATTGTTGATAGTCGCACTGACAAGACGATTGAATTCGTCAACGCCGTCGCTGAACCTCAGTGGGAAGCGCTGACGCCAGCCGACCACGAAAAGATTGCAAATCTTGGAATTCGTTCGTGTGATTGGAAGTACGACACCACCTATGACGAAGCGGTTGAGTGGGTGTCGCAACAACCGGTTCCCATGACGCTTTTCGTCTATGACCATAACTCCGATCCAATCGGACTAAACCCAACCGAATAATGACAACATGACCCAATTCACTGACGAACAGCTATTACGCGAAAACGTAGTCGCGCTACTTCTACAGAAGTCCGGTGACTATGCCAGCGCAAAACAAATCATCAAAGATGCCGAAGAAGTAGTACAATACATTCTTAACGGCATGGCGGCTGAAGAAAAGCCCGAAGTCAAGACATCACTAAAGATTAGCGATATCCCGACCATGCCTCCGGTTGGACCGGGAATGTGGGACAGTCCTATGTGGGACGGTTCTCGTATCGGAACAGGCACGCCAGTACCGCCTTACACTGTGACGTGTGATGCGCTCCGCGCGTGTGATGGTGTCAACGCCGCACTGACGCCGCACAGCAATACAACCGCTCGCGGTGTAGGACAAGACTACGCCTAAATAAACCCACGGCAACGGGGATAGACCCCACCGCCTTTTACCTCTGTAGGAATTACAGAAACATGTACGATCTATTAGTATACATCGGGCGTTTTCAGTTACCCCACCTAGGGCACGAATTCGTCATTCAAGAAGCCAAGAAGAACGCCAAGCGCGTTCTAGTTCTTATCGGTTCTGCCGCCCGTCCGCGTTCTTTCCGTAATCCATTTAATTACGGCGAACGGCGGCAAATGCTTCAAGCAAGCCTTACTCCCAACGACCGTGACACCGTTCTATTTCGTCCGCTACCAGACACGCCATACAATGACGTGAAGTGGGTACAGAACGTGCAATCTGTTGTTTCTTCTGTTGCCAACGATTACGGCGCAACGAAGATTGGTCTGATTGGGCACAACAAAGACAACACTTCATATTATCTAAAGCTGTTCCCTCAGTGGGGTTCAGTCGCGGTTCCGAACTTTCGCGGTCTGTCAAGTACCCAAATGCGAAAGGCGTATTTTTCCAACGCGTCTATCGCTTGGCTGAACGACTGTGACGGGCACTTAGAAGGCGACAATGAGCGCGATTCACTGGTATCTTCCGGTGTGCGTGATTTTCTCCTTGACTTCGCTAAAACACCAGCGTATGATTATATTCTAGGCGAATATGAACACGTTCTTGAATATAAAACTTCGTGGGCATGTGCGCCTTACGCGCCCACGTTCGTAACGGTTGATGCCGTTGTTCACCAATCTGGACATGTTCTGGTTGTTGAACGTGGCGCCCGACCCGGCAAAGGTCTTCTCGCTCTACCGGGCGGATTCCTGAACCAGAACGAAAAAATCCTTGACGCGATGCTTCGCGAACTGAGGGAAGAAACTCTTCTAAAGGTTCCGACCCCGGTTCTTCGCGGTAGCGTCAAAGAAAGCGAAGTGTTTGATGATCCAAACCGTAGTTCACGCGGACGGACTATCACACACGCATTCTTGATTGACCTAGAACCAAACAAGGTTCTTCCGAAAGTCAAGGGTGCAGACGATGCAGCCAAAGCTTTTTGGATGCCACTCGCTGACGTGCGAACCGAAGACTTCTTCGAAGATCACGCCGATATTATCCAAACAATGATTGATCGACTCTAACCACACTCACAAGCAACAACCGGATAGACCAACCGTTGCTTATTCAAGGGACTCTTGAAATCAAATGAAAACCAACCTAACCGCACTAGAACTATTAGATTTTCTTACCGATACCGCCGCTTCTGTTCTTCCGAACGAGTCTCTACTAATGCCGGAAATCCGCGCGCTAGTGGAGCAAGTAAAGAAGGCGGTTATCAAACAGACAACCGGTCTTCGCAACCTGCTACTGAATGCCGACAGCTACAAAGCGTCACACTGGCTTCAGTATCCACCAAACACCCGCTACGTCTATTCTTACATCGAATCGCGTGGTGGTGAATTGGATACGACTGTGTTCTTTGGTCTTCAGGGGTTCATTAAGGATTACCTGAACACCACCGTCACCTTTGCTATGATTGACGAAGCCGAAGCGTATTGGACCGCGCACGGCGAGCCATTCAATCGCGCCGGGTGGGAATACATCGTTCGCGAACACAACGGGCGTCTGCCTATCTCAATCAAGGCTGTCCCTGAAGGCACCGTGATTGCTGGTAAGAACGTTCTAGTCTCTATCGTAAACACCGACCCTAACTGTTTTTGGCTACCCAGCTTCCTTGAGACGGCGCTTCTCCGCGCTGTGTGGTATCCTGTCACGGTTGCGACGAATTCGTATCAGTGTAAACAGGTTATTAAGGAATTTCTGGTAGCGACTTCCGACGATCCTGAAGGGCAGATTGCGTTCAAGCTGCATGACTTTGGGGCGCGCGGGGTGTCAAGTCTAGAATCAGCCGCTATCGGTGGTGCCGCGCACCTTGTCAATTTCATGGGCACCGATACCATGTCCGGTATCGTGTATCTCCGTGAATTCTACGGTGCGGTTGACATGCCAGCGTTTTCCGTACCCGCCGCTGAACACTCGACAATTACAAGTTGGGGACGTGAAAACGAAGCGGAAGCCTATCGGAACATGCTACGCCAGTTTGCAAAGCCCGGTTCGATTGTTGCTGTAGTTTCGGATTCATACGACATTTACAACGCTGTAGAAAACATTTGGGGTGAAACCCTAAAACAAGAAGTGATTGACAGCGGCGCTACTCTTGTGGTTCGTCCCGACAGCGGCGACCCCGAAGTTGTTCCGGTTGACTGTGTTGAACTACTCGCTAAGAAGTTTGGCTACACTGTCAACAAGAAAGGTTACAAGGTTCTTCCGGTTCGTGCCGATGGTACTCCGGTTGTCCGTGTGATCCAAGGCGACGGCGTGAACATCGCGTCAATCCGTGCAATCCTTCAGAACCTAAAGGATCGTGGTTTCTCCGCTGAGAACATCACTTTCGGTATGGGTGGTAAGCTTCTACAGGCTCTTGACAGAGACACGCTGAAGTTTGCTATGAAGTGCAGCGCAATTGACATCAACGGTACTTGGGTTGATGTCTACAAAGACCCAGCAACGGACACCGGCAAGCGGAGCAAGCGCGGACGCCTAGCGCTCGTTACCGACGATGGTGTCAACTTCAAGACGGTTCGTCTGGAAGAAGCTGAACCAAACGCGGACATTCTAGTTGAAGTGTACCGCGATGGTGAAGTCACCAAAGAATATACGCTCGCTGAGATTCGTCAACGCGCCGCGTAACTACTGGAACCCGGAAGACACAAAATCTTCCGGGTTTCTTTCTAAATAGCGTCAGACAACAAACCCTCTGACGCGAAAGCTTTCTTACTATGTCAAACGTTATTTCGACAACCGGAACCCTAACCGCGCAAGCGCAAGCTAGCGCACTGTTCCGCGCCGCTCCCGGCAAGTTCAATCTTTCTCTGTGGGGTACGTTCGTAGCAACGGTGTCTCTGGAACGTAGTTTCGACAATGGCGTTACTTGGCTGAACTGTTCAAAGCCCGATGGTTCAAATAACGCGTTTACTGCCGCTCTTTCTGTGGTCTGCGAAGAACCCGAAGAAGGCGTGCTTTATCGCGTCTACTGTAGCGCTTACACAAGCGGTACTGTAAACTATCGCATTTCACAGTAAGAAGTAATATTATGAGCGTATTCACAAATATGGCGCCGGGTGTTGCCTCCCAAGAAGGCACATGGACACCCTATCTATTTGGATCAACTGTTGCTGGTACGCACACGTATACATCACAAACCGGTGTGTATACTGTTATTGGTAAGCGCGTGTTCGCCACGTTTGTTCTTGTGCTGAGTGCCTTAGACGGCGCCGCGACCGGGCAAACGCGGATTGGTGGACTCCCATTTGCAAGCAAACCGGGAAGTATATACCATTCCGTGCATATTTCCCACGTTGGCGGTCTAGGTCTTCAGGCTGGCAACACTCAGTTTTCCGGCGACATTGGTTCCGGTGTTAGTTACATGCGTATTCTTGGTCTTGGCACCGCTCCCGGTGTAATTCCAATTACAAACGCGACAAGCACGTTTAACATTCGCGCCGTAGCTATCTACGAAACCGCATAACAAATATTTCACAACAACTCTTGACGGTCCCGTGTAGGTGTGATAATCTACACGGGATTTTTTGTTAGGTACGACAATGAACGACTTAGATCGTTGGCAGTATCCGCGTGTTGTGCCACATGGCAAACAGGTTGGTGATTTGTGGATTCCTGCCGACAGTGAGACAACAAATCTCTTGACATCACAAGGCTTGATTGCGTCAAAACCGTACGCATTTAAGCGCACTGTCCGCGACATCGCCTATGGGTATCTCAACCGCAACCCGGCTGAATCAACGGCGTTGGACGTTGGTGCGAACATCGGTCTTTCGGCTGTTGACTTCGTGTCGCGTTTCAAGTCGGTTGTTGTGTTCGAAAGCCGCGACCACTACACACCCGTTCTGTTCAAGAACCTTGAAGCGCGCTCCGGGTGGACGCTCTACACGTTCCGCTTAGATGCACGGGTTCCCGGCAGCGCCACCGTTGACGATTTCGATTGTGAAAATGTAGCGCTTGTCAAGTTTGAATTTGATCTTGCCACCGAATTTGTTTTGAGCGGCGCCGCTGAAACCATTTGCCAACAGAAGCCGATTGTGCTTATTGAAGGCAAACCAAACACATCCGACCCCGCCATAGATTACTGTCAGCGCGAACTAAAAATGATAGTGCTTGACAGGTATGAAAATGATTGGATACTAGGATGGAACGAAGCAAACATCAATCACGCACGGCTAGCATACTATGACAAAGACACGCACTAACGGTATCACCAACGAACGCTACGAGTTTGAAACTTTTGTCTACTACGCGATTGCAGCGGTTGTCAACACGGCGCTAGGCGGTCTGCTTTGGGGCATGGTGTTCGTCGCAACAATCTTTACCGTGGAATCGTACAAGAACATGGTGAAGTATCAGAACATGTCTGACGAAGACTTTGACCGGATTGCGGCGAAGTATGAGTAGCGTTTTATACACGTCACCAGACTTTACGTGCGGTGCGCGGTGTATGCAAGATGCCATTCTTTTAGAACTAAACACGCTTGACACCGAAGGGTTATCAGCGAACGACACGCGCCGCGCTGTCTATAAGCTGATATCAGGAATGAGCGCATACGACGCGGTTTTGTGTGCTTTTGGTAGCATCGAAGAAGACGACTAAATAAATACACATAACAAGTTTCATTGTACTTAATGCACAAGGTGTGCAGCCGGACTGTTAATCCGTGTGAGTTAGGTTCGATTCCTAAAAGTACAGCCAATGTGTCTAGCTTAATCGTAGAGCGTCTAGACTCCAAATCTAGAAGGTGTGGGTTCAAGTCCTACGGCATGTGTTTAAGAGCCTCCGCGAAAGCGTTGAGGCTCTTTTCTTTTTGTCTCAAAATTTCCCCTTGACACACAGCACAGCCTAAGCTAAGGTTCATATCAAGCGGACGGTCGCACCAGCGGTAGGTGCCGAAGCTATATGTGGAGGCGTGGGTTCGAATCCCACCCGCCCGCTGTTCCAAACCGCCTGGATTTGGTTATTGCTCGAAACCACCTCTTGTGGTAAGCTGGAACATGGCAACTAGAACGAAGGTGGAACGATGCCATACCATACATTCTATTGGGAACGAACGGCTTACCGTGCGCAAGAAACCACACCAACAAGCGTGCGAATTGCGGTTCTCTTCAACTCGCTGACCAACACTATCGAAATGGACGGCGCGGAAGAAGAAACCTCACCCGGTGTGTGGGAAGCCGCCGCAGACGATTTGTTCTTTTGGGCGGAATCCGAAGTGCAAGCACACAAGGTCGCGCTGGCGTGGCGGTGCAAAACGCACGCGGCGAGCGGAATTAGGTTCTTGAAACTATAGCATAGTAAACTGAAGAAAAGAACCAACAAAGCCCTAGACAGCGCTACGGTGCCGTGATAGGGTAGTTCTCAACCTCAACTTTCTTTTGACAGTAAACCCAAGAATAGCTTAGTACAGAAATTTTAATTACAAAAATCGTGGTGGAAAGCGGGGATAGTGCGTCCCTGTCAAAATACGACACGTTTATTTTAATGAAATGGTGCTAAGTTATTGAAAACACGATAGGAAATTGCGACTGTGGAATTACGCTCACTTAACGAATCTGTAGCAACGTTTGGCACTCAAGAATCCGGTTCGTTCTCCATTGAAATGAACGAACACATGGCGGAACTTCTGTCCGCTCACACCTACACGGACAAAGTAGCCGCGCCAATCCGTGAACTGTGTTCGAACGCGCGTGACGCGCACCGCATGAACGGCAACGAAGCCAAGCCGTTCTTTGTTCACGTCCCTACTGTTTTCGAACCACACTTTGCGGTTCGTGACTATGGTCCCGGTCTTGATCGTGGGCAAGTCATGAAACTATACACAACGTACGGCGCGTCAAGCAAGCGCGAAGGCGCTGGTGCAAAGAAACAGATTGGTGGTTTCGGCATCGGTTCCAAGTCTCCGTTTGCCTACCAAGGCAACGGCGGCACCTTTACTGTCACGTCATGGCACGGTGGCTTCAAGACGGTCTATGTCTGCTACAAAGACGTAGGCTGTCCAAAAATTAACGTCATGCACTGTGTTGAAAGCGACGAACCAACCGGTCTAGAAGTGTCGTTTGACGTGGATCAAAAGGACATTGATCTATTCCGCCGCAAGATTGCTTACTGCCTTCAGTGGTTCCGCGACCCTGTTCCTGAATTTTCGGTGGAAGTCAAGTTCCCGGTGCTGAAGCCTTACTTCGAATGTGAGTATGGCGCCGCGCTGAACAAGAACGACAGCGCAACCCGCGAAGTTGTAGGGGATAACCAATACTACGCCGTAGTTGGTCCGGTTGGGTATCGCATTACGGCGTTCCCCGAAATGCTGGAACTTGTCAAGAAAAAATATCGTCAGACACCCGTTATTCTGCTAAAGTTCGAAATCCACGAAGCGGAAGTTGCGGCGTCTCGCGAAGAACTGTCATACACTGACGAAACGAAGGCATCCATTCTTAGCAAGCTGCAACAGTTTGTTGATGCACATGTCGCGTCTGCGAATGATCTAGTGAACAAGCCGATTAGTCTTGTGGAGAAGGTTCGTACCTTCCAAAAAGACCTATCGTTTGCACCGTTTACAATCACCAGCTTCCTTCCAAATGCGTTCGACCAAATCAGCTTTTCGGTTGACAAGGATTCAAACACACCGGACGAAATGAAAGAGTTCCACAAGTGGACTCTTGAACTTGCAATGTGTGATATCAAGTCGCCGTGCGGTTGGTCTGGTGCGCGGACGATTAGCAATCAGCTTGGTTCCAAAAAGATTTCCGTTACCGGCAACTCATACACCACGATTAACGGAAAGGGCGAATACAAGCCGTACTGCATTCTGATTAACGACGACCCGAAAGCAAAACCCGGTCGCTTTAAGCACCTGTTTGAAAAGTTCTCAGTTGTGTACGTTCTACCGTCCCAACTGTTTGAAGCACCGCGCAACGTTCGTTTTCGGAAATACCTTACCGGCGCGTACAATCCTGTTGGTGACGCGTTCGTTGGGAATGTCAAGGATTTTATCGCGTGGTGCGATGGTTTTGATGTTTTTGTGATGTCGGAACTGCCGGTGCAAGCGTCCGAAACACCGGAGCGCCGCCCAC
>Ga0196976_1001395_pt1 | contig 11049 bp, 8 predicted proteins | sample S3v_513CmetaG_FD_148644 | JGI IMG/M metagenome (GOLD analysis project Ga0196976, IMG submission 148644) | Soil microbial communities from Anza Borrego desert, Southern California, United States - S3+v_5-13C | ecosystem: Environmental > Terrestrial > Soil > Desert | place: USA: California...
CCGACGAGCTACCAGGCTGCTCCACCCCGCGTCAGAGCCCTAAACGTAGCCGGGCGTTGGGTGGGGGTCAACTCGACGAGCTAGCAGCGAAACTGACTGCGAAACCGACTACGGAACCAACGGCGGAACTGACTGCGGAACTGACTGCGGAACCAACGGCGGAACCGACGGCGGAACCGACGGCGGACTGCGTTTCTTTACGTCTCTAGTTCCGTCTCTAGTTCCGTCTCTGGTTCCGACTCTAGTTCCGTCCTTAGTTCCGTCCTTAGTTCCGTCCTTAGTTCCGTCTTCCGTTCCGTCTTCAGTTCCGTCTTCAGTTCCGTCGTCAGTTCCGTCTCCAGTTCCGTCGTCAGTTCCGCCGTCAGTTCCGTCGTCAGCAGTTACTGACGCAATCGCCTGAGGATCTCGCCGAGTCGCCGCATCTCAGTCCCGTACGTCGCCCAATCCTCAGCGCGCTGCGCCGCGCGCGCTCGCTCATACGCGGCACTCGCATCCCGGATGAGCTGCGCGGTCTCCGCGCTCGTCCCCGTCGCCGCGGGCGCCGCGCCGGGTACCGCAGCCGGTGTGTCCGTTGGCCGAGGCGCGCCGGTGGCGAGCGTCGGCGCAGCGCGACCGCCGAACAGCCGCTGCAACCCAGCCTCGAGAGTCTCCTCCATCGCAACTTCGCTCTCGTGGGCGACCACCACCCGCTTGAGCTCGGGAATCCGGCCGCCCTGCGCCCTCAGATACAGCGGCTGGACATAAATGAGTGATTCCTCGATCGGGATCACCAGCAGCTCGCCACGAATCACCTCGGACCCGCGCTGGTCCCAGAGCGAGATCTGCTGCGCGACCTCGGTGTCCTGGTTGATCCGGTTCACGATCTGCGCTGGCCCGAAGACGAGACTCTGCCGTGGGAAGCTGTACACACGCAGCTTGCCGTAATGCTCACCGTCGTTCCGCACCACCATCCACGCCGCAAGGTTGTCCTTCTGCCTCGGCGTGAATGGACGCATGAGGATGAACTCGGGCTCGCGCTCCCCCGGCAGTCGCATGACGATGTGCCGCAGGAACGCCTCCGCTTCCCGATTCCGCTCTGACGCGGCAGCGACGGGAATCTGCCACTGATCTTCCCGGTGGTAGAAGGTCTCCGGGTCCGTCATGTGGAAGGTGGCGTACAACGCAGACTGCGCCGCGAACAGCGTGCCGGGATAGCGCACGTGCGATCGCAGGTCCGCCGGCATCTCCGACATCGGAAGCAGCAGCCCGGGATAGATGCGTCCCAGCGTGCGGATCATCGGATCGTTCGGGTCCGACAGGTACGCCTTGATGTCGCCGGTGTACGCGTCCACCGTGACCTTCACGCTGTTGCGCATGTAGTTCACGCCGTTGGCCAGCGGCTGCGCGTACGGATAGCGGTCGGTCGCGGTGTAGGCGTCGATCATCCACTCCAGCCGCCCGTCATCCGTGATGACCATGAACGGGTCGGGATCGAACTGCAGGAACGGCAACGCGAGCTGCGCACGCTCCAGCACATTCCGGTGGAAGATGATCCGCGTGTTCGGCGTGACGTCGCCGGAAAGCATGATGTTCAGCGACCCGAACCGGAACGCAAAGAGGATCCGGCGCCAGAGAGCGTCGATGGATACGCCAGCGCCGCCGTCGTAGGACGAATACACTGCCGCGTCTCCCTGCCCCGACGGATAGTCGAACTCCCGCTGCCGCGATGGCGCCAGGATGAAGTCGTTCGAGATCTCGCCGAAATAGATCTGCGGCCGGGTGATCCGGATCGGCACGGTAGACGCCGGAGGAAGATCCTTGATCCAGAGCACCGGCAGCCCCTCCGCCGTCACCTGGTTCGATGGGCCGAGGGTGACGCCCATGCCATGGGTGTACGTAAGGTGCTCGTTGATGAAGGTGCGCGTGGGAAGCGACGCGGTATTCAGCTCGCGCGGCGAGAGCAGAACCTGGCGCAGCTCGCCGTTGATCAGGTACCGGTCGTCATCCACCGACTCGAAGTCGTAGTACGTGCGGATCGACTGGATCTGGCCGTACGTCTGCAGCAGCGGCTCGCGGTCCCAGAGCCGCACGTTCCGGATGGTGATCTGGTTGGCGTCCACGTCGCGCATCGACAGCTGGCGATCGGCCGTGAGCTCGCGGCGCTCGACACCGGCGATGTTCCACGCCTGGCGCGTCGCGGCGATGTGATGGTTGATCTGCGGCGTCTCACGGGCGAGCTCGTTCGGCTGGACGACGAGACGCTGGAAGAGCGAGGGAATCAGCCCGCCGAGCAGGAATGTCGCGCCGATGACCGTCGCGAACACAATGAGTGCGCCCCGCGCGAGCTGGGCCTTGCGCGCCTGCCAGATGAGCGCGACGCCCGCCAGCACCATCACCACCGCCAGCACGCGGAACAACGGTAGCCGCAGCTCCAGGTCCGTATACGTCGCGCCGAACAGCACCGGATGTCTCGCGAGCAACAATGCTGGTACATGAACCAGAAGCACCCGCACGGCATTGGTCGTCAGGATCACTGCGCCGATCACGGCCAGGTGCATCTGCGACCGCGGCGCCATGTAGAAACGCCACGGGTTGCGTCCTTCGCCGACCACCGCGCCAACATCACCGCGCGCGACGTACATCACGATGCACATCAGCAGGGCGATCCACCCGAGCGCATTCACGAACGCCAGCACGATCTCGAGCATCGGAATCGTGAAGACGTAGTACATCACGTCGCGACCGAAGACGGGATCCTGGATGCCGAATGGGGTGCGATAGAAGAACTGCGCGAGGGTGCGCCACTGTCCGGCGGACGCGAGCGCGAGAACGACGCCGAGGAGCAGCGTCACCGGGAGGACGAACCACGCCGCCATCCGCTCGACGAACAGCTTGGGGCCGGCCGCTGCCCATTCGGACGCGTCGCGGATGTGCAGGTTCTTCCTCGAGATGCCTCGCAGTGCCACGCGCGCATTCACGTACAACAACAAGAAGCCACCGAGTCCCGCGATGAGGCCGAGGGTCCACTGCGCGGCGATCTTCGTCAGGAAGACGCGCTCGTACCCGACCTCGCGATACCAGAGCCAGTCGCCGATGCGCGCGGCGATCGCGGGCAAGACCAACAGGAGCAGGACAGCCGCGATGATCGCGATCCGCAGGCCAGCCGGTGGCCGGCGCTGCGGGGGCAGCCGGATCTCGCGGACGAATGGCGGGTTGCTCATTGCGAGTCCGGCTCGGCGAATCGGTACAGCAGCTCTTTTCCGCGGATCATGCCGAACTCCTCGCGCGCGATGCGCTCCTGTGTGGCGGGATCATTCACGACGCGCTGCCTATACCGCTGCAGCGAGTCCACGACACGTTTCAGTGTATCGATCTCGGCGACGACATGAGTCCGTCGCGCCCTCTGGCGCAGCAGGTCGCCCGTACCGTATTCACCACCTTCGATCGCGAACCAGCAGGCGACGATTGCGCCAGCGACGATCGCCGCGAGCCGGAGTCGTTCGCGGGTTCGCGGTGCCGCCACTACAGACCGTAGATGGCGCCCCCCGGAAACTCCGCGGCGCCACCGAGCTGCTCCTCGATGCGCAGGAGCTGGTTGTACTTCGCGATGCGATCCGTGCGACTCGCGGATCCCGTCTTGATCTGGCCGGCGCCCGTGCCCACGGCAAGGTCCGCGATGAACGTGTCCTCGGTTTCCCCCGAGCGATGCGAGATGATCGAGAGGTAGCCCGCCGCGCGCGCCATCTCGATGGCCTCGAGCGTCTCGCTGAGCGTGCCGATCTGGTTCACCTTGATGAGGATCGCATTTGCGACGCCACCCTCGATGCCACGCGCGAGCCGCTCCGTGTTCGTGCAGAACAGGTCGTCGCCGACGAGCTGGCAGCGATCGCCAATAGTCGCGGTGAGTTTCTCCCATCCTTCCCAGTCGTTCTCGGCGAGGCCGTCCTCGATGGACACGATGGGGTAGGTGTCGATCCACTTGCGGTACAACTCCACCATTCCCTTCGCATCCTTCTTTCCGGCGCCGCTCTTCTTGAAGACGTACGAGCCGTCCTTGTACAGCTCACTCGCGGCGCAATCGAGCGCGAGGGCGATGTCCTTTCCCGGCTTGTACCCAGCGGCCTCGATGGCTTCGATGATGACCTTGATCGCTTCCTCGTCGTCGCGCAGGTCGGGCGCGAATCCGCCTTCGTCCCCGACACCCGTCGCGAGCTTCCGCTTGACCAGCACTTTCTTCAGCGCGTGAAAGACTTCTGCACCCATGCGCAGCGCATCTGAAAAGTTCTCGGCACCCACGGGAACCACCATGAACTCCTGGAAGTCCACGGTGTTCGTGGCATGCGCGCCGCCGTTGACGATGTTCATCATTGGCACAGGGAGCGTGCGCGAGAGCGGTCCGCCGAGGTAGCGATACAGCGGCATCCTGAGGGACATCGCCGCGGCGCGCGCGACGCCCATGCTGACCGCGAGAATTGCATTGGCGCCAAGGTTTCCCTTGTTGGGGGTGCCATCCAGCTCGATCATCCCTGCATCGATCGCGAGCTGGTCGGTGGCGTCGAGCCCCTTCAGCGCCGGCGCAATCGTCTCCTCGATGTTCTGCACGGCCTGTCGCACGCCCTTCCCGAGGTAGCGCGCCTTGTCGCCATCGCGCAGCTCCACGGCTTCGCTTTCCCCCGTGCTGGCGCCGCTCGGGACGGCGGCGCGTCCCATGGTGCCATCCTCGAGATGGATGTCGGCCTCGACGGTTGGGTTGCCCCGGCTGTCGAGAATCTCACGTGCAACGATGCGTTCAATCAGAGTCATTCTTTTCGCTCGCCTTCCGGTGCAACTGCGTATTCGGCTGTGTGAACTCCGTAGTGACGCCGCATCTCGTCTGCCATGACGGACCAGACCTGCTCCGTGAGGCGCGCGCGGTCGTCGTACTGCAGCCCCTCGGTCGGGATGGGCTCGAGGAAATGTATATGGACTGTGCCTCCGCGGACCACGAATGACCCCTTCGGCATCACCTCGCGCGTGCCGTAGATGAGCGTGGGAATCACCGACGCCTGCGACGCGATCGCGAGGACGAACGGGCCCTTCTTGAAGGGACGCAGGTGATAGTCCTTCCCGCGCGTGCCTTCAGGGCAGATGATCACCGAGCGCCCGCGACGCACCTCCTGTGCGGCGCGCTCGTACTGCTGCAGCGCGGCGCGGCGATTGTCGCGATCAATGAACACGATCCCCGCGGACTCGGCCGCCCGTCCAAACAGTGGCAACTTGCGCAGCTCCGCTTTCGCGACCCAGGTGTATCGTGGAATCACGGCAGCGAGCGCAAAGATGTCGTACCAGCTCACGTGGTTGGCGACGTACAGGTGTCCCTCGGTCGCGGACATCCGCTCGGCGTTGTGCACCACGAGCTTCACGCCGGAGATGCGCAGGATCCCGCGACACCACCAGTGCATGCATTTCTGGTAGATGCCGTTGGGCTTTTCCTCGATCCCCAGCAGGCCTGCGACGACCACGACCGGACCCAGAATGATCGTGAGGATCGCAATGCCAAGGATGATGAACGGAGATCGCATTACGTCGAAAAGTGGTCGTAGCCGGTGGGGGGAGCAACGCGTTCGCCGTCGCGCAGCAGCTGCACACCTTCACCCCTCGTCGCCGCACCGATGAGCGTGAGAGGAACGCCAAACCGCTGCACGAAATCCGCGATGGGGATCGGTGCACGCGATGCAACGAGCAGCTCGAACTCCTCGCCGCCGGCGAGCGCATCGTCCGGCGTCGCGCCTGGAAACACCGGCACAGCGTCGGACCGCAGCTCGATGCCGACACCGCTTGCCGCCGCGAGATGGCCGGCGTCCGCCGCGAGACCATCGCTGACATCCACCGCGGCGACAGCGCCATTGCCGGCGAGCCACCGGGCTTCGGCGATCCTCGCCACCGGGCGAACGAGTCGCTGCCGTAGTGCTGGCGATGGCGCCTGCTTGCCGCTGAGCGCGCGCAGTGCCGCGCGCGGGCCACCAAGCTCGCCCGTCACATAGATGAGGTCTCCCTGCTGGACCCCGGCGCGCCCGAGTGGCGCGTGCGCTTCGCCGAGCACCGTCGTACTCAACGAGAGCACGTCGGCGCGCGCGAGGTTGCCGCCGACGATGACCGTCCCTGCGGCGCTCACCGCGTCTGCGATGCCATCGGCGATCTCGAGCAGCTCCCGTTCGTCGTTGCGCGGCAGCGCGAGGGCGATGAGAACTCCTGTTGGGCGCGCCGCCATCGCCGCGAGGTCACTCAGGGCGGCGGTGATGGCGCGATAGCCGATCTCGCGGAACGAAAACCAGTCTGTCCGGAAATGCACGCGATCGAATGCCGCGTCCACGCTCACCACGAGGCGATCGCCGCGTGTCATCGCCAGCACGGACGCGTCGTCGCCGAGACCGACCGCGAGCTTTCCCCAGCGAGCGCGGAGCGCGCGGATCAGGTCGAACTCGGCGCCCTTCCCCAACTCGGTCATGTACGTGAAGGAAGAAGGTCAGGCAGTTCGAGCAACACCGGCGTGCGGGTGGGACGCGCACGCATCTCCCATGCGCTCGGGAGCGCAGCCAGGACGTCGTCGAGCGCCAGTCCGCGTGCACCGGCCTTTCCTTTCTGCGCGAGCCAGGCGGCACGCCCGTGGACATACGCCGCGCACGCCGCGGCATCCATCGGATCGTCGAGCTGACCAAGGAGAGTTGCGACCATGCCGGTAAGAACGTCGCCGCTGCCCGCTGCCGCGAGGAGTGGCGTCCCGGATGCGATGACCAGGCGCGTACCGTCAGCCCCAGTCACGATCGTCGGCTGTCCCTTGAGCAGCACGACGGCGCGCGTGTGCCGCGCAACGGCTCCCGGAATGTCGAACCGCCGGCGCAATACTTCGTCCACCGCCACGCCCGCGAGACGACCGAACTCCGCAACGTGCGGAGTAAGAACGGCCGCGCGTGAGTCCAGCAGCCGCGCCAGCGAATTCACGTCGGCATTGAAAGTGTTGATGGCGTCCGCGTCGAGCACGACCGGCCCGCGAAATTCGTTCAGCACACGTTCGACAAGCGTGCGTTGCGTCAGTCCAACGCCAAGCCCGGGTCCGATAGCCACGACGTCCGCCCACTTCGCGATCTCGCGATGCACCGACTCGGCGTCGTCGGGCCACGGCGCTGTCATGGATTGCGGCTCCGCTTCCCGCACCGCAGCGAGCGATTCCTGCGCCACGACGAGTTTTACCATGCCCACACCGCTTCGCCATGCACCGCGTGTTGCGAGGATGACGGCTCCGCTCATCCCTGCACCGCCGCCGACGATCGCGAGCTTTCGGCGTGTGCCCTTGTGCGCGTCTGCGGCAAAGTCCGGGACGCGGCTCGCTGCCCACGACGCGTTCACGATGCGAGGCGCATTGTCGGTCCCCTCCGCGTGCGCACCGAGGCCGATGTCGACCACGACGATTCGTCCGCAGACGCCTCGCGCGAGCAGATGGCCGCGCTTGAGCGTTCCGTAGGTGACGGTGAGGTGCGCGCGCGTCGGACGATGCATCTCGCCGGAGGTGGCATCGAGACCAGTGGGGATGTCGAGTGCGACGACGATGGCACCGCGCTCGCGCGCCTGCCGCAGCGCCGCGACGCCGGCTGCGATAGGTCCACGGGGCGGTCCCGACGCACCTGTGCCGAGCAGGCCGTCGATGACGATTCCTTCGCCGCGATACGGATCGGCCTCGGCATCGGCAGCAGCCTCGGCTCTCGGCCTCGGCATCGGCTCGATGGACGGAAGCGCCAACGCGCGCTCGGCGATCGCGTCTGGTGTCGCGGCCTTGAGCAGCTCGTGGACGCGTACCCGTACGCCAGTCGCCGCAAGGGCGCGCGCGACCACCCACGCGTCACCACCGTTGTTTCCGGGACCGGCAAATATCAGGACGCCGTTCCGCAGTTCATCGGGATACCGCAACGCGATCTCCGCGGCGGTGGCGGCGCCGGCGCGCTGCATGAGCGCGCGGGAGGGAATGCCGCCGTCAATGGCGGCGCGATCGCGCGCAGCCGCTTCCGCACTCGTGACAACCCGGATCAGCGAGGGCAGCTCATGCATCGGAATTGTGGAAGAGAACTGCGGGAGTTATCCCGTGGCGCCGATTCCCGCGCACCAGGGGTAGTCGCGCTCGAACGCCTGGTCGAAATCAAAGACGTCCGCGAAATCCTCGCGCGTGTCGTTGGGCTGGCTCAGGAGCATTCCCAGTTCGACCAGGGTGAACACGATGTGTCCAATGTCCGCCGTGGACTTGATCCCCCAGTGCTCGAGCACCAGGCGTGACATCACGCCGAACCGCTCCAGTGCGAGGTCGCGGCAGCCTACCGCGAGCTCCTGGCCGGTAATGTGCCGCCGTTCCACGAGCCGCTGCTGACAGAACTCCAGCGCCGCCAGGACGAACAGATACGCGCGTTCGTCGTACCGCTGTTCCTTCATGCGGATGCGGTCCATGATGCCATCGCGGAAACTCAACTCGGACATTCGGCTCTCGGCTCTCGGCTTACTGCGCTCGGCCTCGGCTTGCGGCCTCGGCCACGGCTAAAAAAAACCCGACGAACGCCTCTGCGCCCGTCGGGAATACAAGATGAGCGCGGTGCAGCAACTACACAACAGCCAAAAAATGGGCCAACCACTTGCGCTTTCTCTGTGACCTCTGCGTCTCTGCGTCGGATAGCAGTTCGCTTAGCCGCTTGCGGAGCGACGCCCTACGGTGAAGTAGTAGACAGGAATGCCAAGCAGCACGATGCCCAGCGTAAGCGCAGTCGGTCCCCGGCTCGCGGGATCGACGAGCGCATTCCCCAGCAGATAGAGCACAGAGAACACGAACAGCAGCGGCACAACGGGATATCCTGGCGTTCGGAATGCCGGCTTGTACCCCGCGCGCCTGCGGACGATGAACAGCGATGCGACGCCGAGCCCGTAGAATGGCAGTATCGCCGTCACGAACGCATCCGCGAGCTGCTCGAAGTTGCGCACGAGAACGAAGATCACGCCGAGCACGATGTTGATGCCGATGGCGATGTGCGGCGTCCCGAACTTCGGGTGGACTTTCGCAACGCTCTTGAAGAACAATCGGTCCTCCGCCATCGCGAAGAAGATGCGCGGCGACGTGAACAACGATCCGGTCAGCGTGCCCCAGGTGGACAGCATGACCGTCACGCCGACGAAATACACCCCCGGCTGGCCGAGCACACGCTCCGCGACGTCAGCAGCGACGAGTCGCGAGCGCCGCATCTCCTCCACCGGTATCACGGCGAGGTATGCGATGTTGGCCAGCAGGTAGATCAGGATGACCGCGCAGGTTCCTCCGATGAGTGCGCGAGGCATGGTGCGCTCGGGGTCCTTCACCTCGCCGCTCGTATAGCTGAGGTCTGCGTACCCGTCGTATGCCCAGAGCGCTGACACGAGCGCGAGACCGAATGCGCTCACGCTCAGGCTGCCTTCAGGCATCGCCGGCGTGTAGTGCCCTCCCGTCCGCGGCAACCCGAGGGCAAGCGCAATGATGATGATGAAGATCAACCCACCGTACTTGGCGAGCGTCGTGAATCCAAGGACGAGCGTTCCCCAGCGGACACCAAGGATGTTGACAGTGCCCATCGCGATGATCGCGGCCGCCGCGACATACCGCGCATACTCGCCGGGATCCACACCGATGACCCGAAGAAAGTATTCCGCGAAGGTCGTGGCGATCGCGCCGACGGCCGCCGCGCGAATCACGGTGATCTCGGCCCATCCAAAAAGAAAGGCCGGTAGCCGGCCGAATCCTTCCTTAATGAAGACGAAGATGCCTCCGGTTCGCGGGAACACGGAGGCAAGTTCAGAGAAGGACAGCGCGCCGCAGAGGGCAAACAGACCACCCGCCACCCACACGATGGCGAGAGGAAGGGGTCCCGGAAGTTTATCCGCAATTCCTGCAGGGGAGCGGAAGATTCCGGAGCCGATCGTCGTCCCGATGACGATCGCGATGGCGCTCCAGAGCCCGATCTGCCGCTTGAGAGCCGGCTGGGGGGTGTCTTGCATCCCCTAATGTGTGGTGATCACGGGTGCCGGGTACAGAGGGAATTCGGCAGCCATGTCACGAACTTCCGCCCGGACGGCATCCAGCACCGCCGCGTCCTCGGGCGCGCGAAGCACCCGATCGATGAACCCGGCGATCCGTTTCATGTCCTTCTCGCGCATGCCGCGGGTCGTCACCGCGGGGGTCCCGATGCGCAGCCCACTCGTGACAAATGGTGAGCGCGTCTCATTGGGCACCGTGTTCTTGTTGACGGTGATACCGGCCTTGTCGAGCGACGTTTCGGCCAGCCTGCCCGTGAGCGCGTCCCCCTTATTGCGCAGGTCGATGAGCATCAGATGGTTGTCCGTGCCGCCGGAAACCACCTGGTACTCCTGCTGGACGAATGCGGACGCCAGCGCGCGGGCATTCGCGACGACCTGTGTGCAGTACGTCGTGAACGACGGCTGGAGCGCCTCGCGAAAGGCGACGGCTTTCGCGGCAATCACATGTTCGAGGGGCCCGCCCTGCGTTCCGGGAAAGACCGCCTTGTCGATGGCCTTCGCATGCTCGGCCTTGCACATCACCATGCCGCCGCGCGGCCCGCGCAGCGTCTTGTGCGTCGTCGTGGTCACCACGTCCGCATGCGGCACCGGTGACGGATAGACACCAGCGGCGACCAACCCCGCGAAGTGCGCCATGTCCACCATGAACAGCGCGTCGACTTCCTGTGCGATCTCTGCGAACTTCGCGAAGTCGATGACCCGCGAATAGGCGCTGTATCCGGCGATGATCATCTTCGGCCGGTGCTCATGCGCCTTGCGACGAACGTGCTCGTAATCGATCAACCCCTCGGCGGTGACGCCGTACGAGACGGCGCGATACAGGATACCGGAGAAGTTCACCGGCGATCCGTGCGTCAGGTGGCCGCCGTTGGACAGGTCCATGCCGAGGAAAGTGTCGCCGGGCTTCAGCAGTGCCATGAACACCGTCATGTTCGCCTGCGCCCCGGAATGCGGCTGCACATTCACATGCTCGGCACCGAAGAGCTCCTT
>Ga0196976_1001396_pt1 | contig 11031 bp, 10 predicted proteins | sample S3v_513CmetaG_FD_148644 | JGI IMG/M metagenome (GOLD analysis project Ga0196976, IMG submission 148644) | Soil microbial communities from Anza Borrego desert, Southern California, United States - S3+v_5-13C | ecosystem: Environmental > Terrestrial > Soil > Desert | place: USA: California...
CAGCTTGGCGTGGTCGCGCAGGCGGCGGTACAGGTCTTGCGACAGCTGGTGGTTTTCCGGCGCGTCGGTGGAATGCCAGTTGTCGAAGCTGATGTGGAAACCGTCCAGGTACTGCTTGCGTCCGGCCGCGATGCGCGCGACGAACTCCTGCGGCGTCACGCCGGCCTTTTCGGCGGCGATCATGATGGGCGCGCCGTGCGCGTCGTCGGCACCGACGAAATGCACCTCATGGCCTTGCATCCGCTGGAACCTGACCCAGATGTCGGCCTGGATGTATTCCATGATATGGCCGATGTGGAACGCGCCGTTGGCGTAGGGCAGGGCAGTGGTGACAAACAGCTTGCGATGCGAAGTGGTGCTCATTTGGCAATGCTTAATGAAATAAAACAGCCATTTTAGCAGCGCGGGGGCATATATCGCAGTGGCGCATGGTCAAACTCGGCGAGGGGCGGCCAGGATTTGGTTTAGACTTGCTGCAACAAAATTCAGGAGAAGCCATGACTATCACCGTTGATGCCGTGAAGGCGGCGCTGTCCCAGGTTATCGACCCGAATACCGGCAAGGATCTCGTATCGGGCAAGTCCGTGAAAAACATCCAGGTCGGCGACGCCGGCATCCGTTTCGATGTCGAGCTGGGCTACCCGGCCAAGAGCCAGATCGAGCCGATCCGTTCCCTGGCCGTCAATGCCGTTCGTCAACTGGCGGGCGCGGGCCATGTCGAAGCGAACGTGTATTCGAAGATCATTGCGCATTCGGTGCAGCGCGGCGTCAAGCTGATGTCCAACGTCAAGAACATCATTGCCGTCGCCTCCGGCAAGGGCGGCGTGGGCAAGTCGACCACCGCGGTCAACCTAGCGCTGGCGCTGGCGGCGGAAGGCGCGCAGGTCGGCATTCTTGATGCCGACATCTACGGCCCGTCCCAGCCGATGATGATGGGCATCTCCGGCCAGCCGGAATCGCTTGATGGCAAGACCATGGAGCCGCTGGAAAACCACGGCCTGCAGGTGTCGAGCATCGGCTTCATGATCGATCCCGACCAGCCGATGGTGTGGCGCGGCCCGATGGTCACGCAGGCGCTGCAGCAGTTGCTGGAGCAAACCAACTGGCGCAACCTCGATTACCTGATCGTCGACATGCCGCCCGGCACCGGCGACATCCAGCTCACGCTGTCGCAGCGCGTACCGGTGACCGGCGCGGTGATCGTCACGACGCCGCAGGACATCGCGCTGCTGGACGCGCGCAAGGGTCTGAAGATGTTCGAGAAGGTGGACATTCCCATCCTCGGCATCGTCGAGAACATGAGCATCCATGTCTGTTCCAACTGCGGCCATGCGGAACCGATCTTCGGCACCGGCGGCGGCGAGAAGATGTGCCGCGAGTACGGCGTGGAATTCCTCGGCGCGCTGCCGCTGACGATGTCCATCCGCGAGCAGACCGATTCCGGCACGCCCACCGTCGTGGCCGACCCGGACGGACAGGTGGCGGCGATCTACAAGGCGATCGCGCGCAAGGTCGCGGTCAAGGTGGCGGAGAAGGCCAAGGACATGACCAGCAAGTTCCCGAGCATTGTGATCAAGAACGACTGACGACAAGGTAAAATAACGCACTTTTCTCACGTTCCATTAACGGCTTTGGCGATCCAAGGCCGTTTTTATTTTTGAATTGCCATGACAGTCCGTACACGCTTCGCACCCAGCCCCACCGGCTACCTCCATCTCGGCGGCGCGCGCACCGCGCTTTTCTCCTGGGCATTTGCCCGTCACCACGGCGGCACCTTCATCCTGCGGATCGAAGACACCGACCTGGAGCGCTCGACCCCGGAGGCGGTGCAGGCGATCCTGGACGGCATGAACTGGCTCGGCCTGCACCACGACGAAGGCCCGTTCTACCAGATGCAGCGCATGGACCGCTATCGTGAAGTGGTCGCGCAGATGCTGGAGGCGGGCACCGCCTACCACTGCTACTGCACGCCGGACGAAGTGGAAGCGATGCGTGAGCGCATGCGTGCAGCCGGCGAGAAGCCGCGCTACGACGGCACCTGGCGCCCCGAGCCGGGCAAGACCCTGCCGCCGGTCCCGGAAGGCCGCAAGCCGGTGGTGCGGTTCAAGAACCCGCTGGACGGCGACGTGACATGGAACGACATGGTCAAGGGCCCGATCACGATTTCCAACCGCGAGCTCGACGACCTCGTCATCGCGCGTCCCGACGGCACCCCGACCTACAACTTCTGCGTGGCCGTCGACGACTGGGACATGCGTATGACGCACGTGATCCGCGGTGACGACCACGTCAACAACACGCCGCGCCAGATCAACATCCTGCGCGCCCTCGGCGCTCCCCTGCCGGAATACGGCCACGTGCCGATGATCCTCGGCGCCGACGGCGAAAAGCTTTCCAAGCGCCACGGCGCCGTGAGCGTGATGGAGTACCCGGCCCAGGGCTACCTGCCGGAGGCGATGCTCAACTACCTCGCGCGCCTCGGCTGGAGCCACGGCGACGACGAGATCTTCTCGATGGAGCAGTTCTGTCAGTGGTTCGACGTCGAGCACCTGAACAAGTCGCCGGCACAGTTCAATCCGGAAAAGCTGGCTTGGCTGAACAACCATTACATCAAGCAGGCGGACAACGCGCGGCTCGAAGGCCTGGTCCGTCCGGTGATGGAAGGGGAGGGCGCGAAGTTCGACGGCGCGCCTGCGCTGCAGGCGGTAATCGCGCTGATGAAGGAACGCACGAACACGACGGTCGAACTGGCTGACGCCGCCATGCTGTTCTACCGCGAACCGAATCCCGATCCGGCGCTCGTTGCCCAGCACGTGACCGATGCAGTGAAACCTGCGCTGGCGCAGTTTGCCGAAACCTGCAAGTCCATCGAATGGAACAAGGCCGCGATTTCCGCCGCAACCAAGGAAGTGCTGGCAGCGCACAAGCTGAAGATGCCGCAACTGGCGATGCCCTTGCGCCTCATCGTGACCGGCCAGTTGCAGACACCGTCCATCGATGCCGTGCTGGAACTGTTCGGTCGCGAAACCGTCGTGGGCCGTTTGCAAAACTTTATCCAATAAATTTTTTCGAAGAGCATTTACACGCCAGAAAAAATTTTGCTATACTCTCGTTTCTTCGCACACGGGGGTATAGCTCAGCTGGGAGAGCGCTTGCATGGCATGCAAGAGGTCAGCGGTTCGATCCCGCTTACCTCCACCAGCGACAAGGTGCGATATAAGAAAAAATAGGCTGTAGTACCGACAGGTTTCTGTCCCCATCGTCTAGAGGCCTAGGACATCACCCTTTCACGGTGAGTACCGGGGTTCGAATCCCCGTGGGGACGCCACTCAAGACGCCACGCAATTTGCGTGGCGTTTTTCTTTTTCCCGGTTCGTCGCACAATAGCTTTTTGCTTTCTTGCGGTTTGCACCTCATGGCACGTCCTTCATCCCTGGCTCTGTTCTGCAAGGTCGTCGACAACTTCGGCGACATCGGCATCTGCTGGCGCCTCGCCAGGCAGCTGCAGCACGAGCATGGCATCGCGGTCACCTTGTGGGTGGACGACCTGCGCAGCTTCCACCGTATTTGTCCCGAAGTCGGGACCGACCTCGAACTGCAGCAGATTGCCGGCGTGGCGGTGCGCCACTGGCGCGACCAGGAAGGGGCGTTCGCGGCGGACGAAGTCGCGGACATCGTGATCGAGTTTTTCGGCGTCGATATTCCGCCCGGGTACATCGCCGCCATGGCGGAGCGCCGTCCCCAGCCTGTCTGGTTCAACCTGGAAGGCTTGAGCGCCGAGGAGTGGGTCGAGGGTTGCCATACCTTGCCATCGCCGCATCCTCGCCTGCCGCTGACGAAGTATTTCTTCTTCCCCGGTTTCACGAGCAAGACCGGAGGCCTGCTCCGCGAATCCGCGCTGGATGTCGAGCGCGAGCGCTTCCAGTCGGACCCGGCGGAGGTCGCATCCTTCCTGGCGCAACTGGGCGTGACGGCGGGCGAAATGGCGGCGCTCAAAGTGTCCCTGTTCTGCTATCCGCATGCACCCGTATCCGGACTGTTCGAAGCGTGGCAAGGCGGCGATTCCCCGGTCACCTGCCTGGTGCCCGAGGGCGTGGCTCCCGAGCAGGTGCAGGCCTTCCTGGGCGAGGCGGCAAAGCCGGGCGCCGTGCGCACGCGCGGCGCACTGACCGTGCGTGTGCTGCCCTTTGTCGCCCAGCCCGACTACGACCGGCTGCTGTGGGCATGCGACCTCAATTTCGTGCGCGGGGAGGATTCGTTCGTGCGCGCGCAATGGGCGCGCCGGCCCTTCATCTGGCATATCTACCCCCAGGACAAGGACCTTCACCACGTCAAGCTGCGTGCCTTCCTGGCGCGTTATGCATTTGATCTGGAAAGTTTGAACAGCCTGTCCTTGTGCTGGAACGGAGCCGTGGAAGCCGGTGACGGCTGGGCTCCGCTGTGGAAGCGCTTCGCTGACGAAATGCAAAAACTGACGGCGAGAGCGTACGAATGGGAGTGCCAGATGCTCGCAAATGGCAATTTGGCAGCGAATTTGCTGAAGTTTGAGGAGTTTGTCCGCTCAGGCAGGGCATAAAACAGGGTACAATCCGCGCTTAAATCAAGATCTGTACCGTTTGATCCGGATCAAGCGAGGGCTTGCGGCACTGCTGGCCGCTAGACGAAGACAGTTTTCAAGCAACTTATTTTTTTACGACCATTCCTATGAAATTCGCAAAAGAAGTTCGTGTTGGCAACATCATCATGGTTGATGGCAAGCCGTTCATCGTGCTGCGCTCCGACGTCAACGGTTCGAGCCGTACCGGCTTCACCTACAAGTGGAAGATGAAGAATCTTCTGACCAACGCACCGCTCGAAAGCGTGTTCCGCGGCGACGACAAGTTCGACGTCGTCGTGCTGGACAAGAAGGAAGCGACCTATTCGTATTTCGCCGACCCGCTGTATGTGTTCATGGACACCGACTACAACCAGTATGAAGTCGAAGGCGAGAACATGGGCGAGGCGCTGAACTACCTCGAAGACGGCATGACCTGCGAAGTGGTGTTCTACGACGGCAAGCCGATCTCGGTCGAACTGCCGACCACCATCGTGCGCGAAGTGACCTATACCGAGCCGGCCGTCAAGGGCGACACCTCGGGCAAGGTCATGAAGCCCGCCAAGATCTCCACCGGCTTCGAAATCCCGGTGCCGCTGTTCGTGGACATCGGCGACAAGATCGAAATCGACACCCGCACGGGCGAGTACAAGAGCCGCAGCAAGTAATCGGCCTCTTACTCGGAATGAAGCGCTGCCGGACATCCCGCAGCGCTTTTTTTATGTCTGGCGCGCGACAGACTTTGCCATGCCGGAGCCGGCCGGTATAAACTGGGCGGCGTTGCCTGAGGGGGGCCAACAGAGCGCCCGGCGATGAACAGATTTGTCTAGTACCGACAGGGAGAAAGTCGAATGAAGAATGTCCGCAGGCTGGGCCTGGCAGTGGCCGTATGCGTTCTCGCCGGTTGTTCGTCCACTGGAATCAAGCTTCCCGACTGGGTTCCCTCGTTCACCGCGTCCCAATCCGCTCCTGCGCCCGAGCCGCAGGCCAAGGTGCGCAACAACGCCGCGCCGGGCGAGCTCACGGTCAACGATGGTAGCGGAGACGTGACCATCCAGACCGTCGAATTCCGCTCCGGTACATCTTCCGCCACCGTCGAGCGCCTCGCCAGGCGGCACGGCTGCTCGGGGGCCACGGGTGCCGGGCTGATCACCGACAAGGGGCCGGTCGAGGTCTATCGGATGAAATGCGACAACGGTACGACGTTCATGGCGCAGTGCGAGCTGCGCCAGTGCCGGCCGATGCGCTGACCGGAAAGCTCACATCGCCTCCCGGATGCGCGCAATGCGCTCCGCGGCGGACGGATGGCTGGACAGATAGGGCGGGGAACCGCCCTTTTCCTTTTCCGCTTTTTCCAGCGCTTCGAAAACGCGCGCCAGCGCCGCTGGACTGATGCCGTTCTTCTTCAGCATTGCAATCGCATAATCGTCCGCTTCGCGCTCGGCGTCGCGGGAATACTTCAGGTCCAGCATCGCGGTCGGAATATTGGCAAGCAGCGCCGATACATCCCCGAACAAGGTCGTCGCGAATATGCCGATGATCGATCCCTGGATCACGCGCCGCGTCAGGTGGCGCTCGTGCAGGTGTCCCAGTTCATGTGCAAGGATGGCGACGACCGCCTCATCGCCGCCAGCGAGATGCACGATCTCGTCCGTCAGCACGATCTGTCCGGAGGGCAGTGCAAATGCGTTGGGACCGACGCGGCTCTTGCGGAAGACAAGTTCATGGTGCGGCGCGCCGTCCAGCGGCGGAACCAGGGACATGAAACGCTCGCGGATCGCTTGCTGGCGCTCCGGCGGGAGCGACGACGCCGACAGCATCCGCTTGTCGAGGAAGGCCAGTGCCTCACGGCCGATCGATCGTTCCGCGCTGACCGGCAGTGCCTTCGCTGCAAGATTGGCGGCGGCCGGCAGCACATAGACATAGCCGACGATCAGGATTGCGGCAGTCGCGCAAAGCGCCGCCAGCGTGCCGCGCCAGCTTTGCTGCAGCCTGACCACCAGTGAATCCCGGTGTCTCGTGTCCAGGAGCATCGCGTCGAATGCCGTGGCATCGAGGATTTCCAGGTAGGCGCCGTCGGGAAAGCTCACCTTCCTTTGTCCGTGGCTCAGGCGCTCGGAGACGCGGAGCTCGGCCAACGGGCATTCGCGGTCCGCGTCGCCGGTGAGTACGGCTAACTGGCCGTTCACCGCAAGCCTGACGGCATGACGGCGCGAGGACTTTCCGTCGAAGTAGTAGGCGGGAACGCTCATGCCGGCGCCTCTTCACAGCGACAGGTCGAAGTCGAGCAGATCGGCCACGCCTTCTCCGGTGGCGGAAGCGTTTTCGTGTGCGGCAGCGATGACATCGTCCAGGCTGCCGCCGGGAAGCAGGGTCAGCGATTCGATCCGGTATTTCATCGCCCGGACCTGCGCAAACGGAATGAACAGGCCCAGGGTGAGCACGATGCCAAGCAGGTTGGTCGCGGTGATCCAGGCCATTCTGCGCATGCCGATGTTGGATGCGAAACGGTGCTTGCCCAGGCGCGTGTTGTTCCAGACGAGATTCTGGACCATTGTGTGGAGCAGGGGCAGCAGCAGGAACACCCAGGCGTACAGCGTCAACACGAAGATTGCGATCAGTCCGAGCGTCGCGGGATTGACCGAGGCAGCGCGAGTCCTGGCGATGGCGGCGAGCGGCGCGCCGAATACCATGCCAATGGCAAACATCCCGCAAAAGGCGAGGACAAAGACAATCAGGTAGATCTTGTAAAAGCCGCCCGCGCCCGCGTGGAAGGAAAACGCGTTGCCGCCGAAACGGCTGTGTTCGTGCTGGAATTTCTTGATGCGCTGGTGCGTGAGCGGCGCCAGTAGATAGAGGGTAAGTCCCGACAGGATGGGCAGCAGCAGGTAGACGAAATAAGCTTTGCGTGCGGTGCCGCCGAAGCCGAAGCGGATGCCGCGGTAACTCGAATTGCCGAGCTTGAACTGCAGGCTTTTCCAGATCAGCCAGGGAAACAGCAGGCCAAGCACGAGTAGCGCGATGCCGCCGGCGACTTCCGAAACCATGCCCGCGATGGTGTAGGCGCCGAAGAACAGCAGCGCGACGATTCGGCCGCGCAGGATGGAGGCCGGGGTGCCGTGATAGTCGAAGCTGCTGCCCGCGAGGACCGTGTTGTCATAGAAGTAGCGGGTCCGGCGCACCTTCGCCCAGGCCGAATAGATGCCCAGCGTGACCACGGTGAGGAAAAGGTTGACGATCCATATCCGGAAGTACTCGCTGCCGCTGCCGGTGAATTTGAAGCGTTGCGTTGCGAGTGTCGGTGCCGCGGGGAATTCGGTTGCGGCGAGCAGTTCGTCGGGATTCATCATGCGTCCTCTCCTTGTTGGAAATATTGCCTTTCATGCAATCCCGGGAGAGTGACTTGTTGTTGAGAAATTGTCAATCCATCGAGCAAAAAAATGGCACAGTCGCCTGTGCCATTCCTAGCGATGCGAGGGCTTGTTATGCGTCTTTCGCTACCTCGAGGATCAGCTTGCCGAAGTTCTTCCCTTCGAACAGCATGAGCAGCGCTTCCGGGAACTGGTCGAGGCCTGCGACGATGTCTTCACGTGTCTTGAAGCTCCCTTCCTTCATCCACTTTGCCATTTCGGCCACGCCGAGGTGGTAGCGGTCGGCATAGTCGAACACCACGATGCCTTCCATGCGCGCACGGTTCACCAGCAGCGAGAGGTAGTTGGCCGGGCCCTTGACCGGGGTCGTGTTGTTGTACTGGGAGATGGCGCCGCAAATGATGATGCGCGCCTTCATGGTGATGCGGGTCAGCACATCGTCGAGGATGTCGCCGCCGACGTTGTCGAAATAGACGTCCACGCCCTTGGGGCAATGCTTCTTCAAGCCTTCGCGCACGGACTCGTTCTTGTAATCGATGCACGCGTCGAAGCCGAGTTCGTTGACCACGAAATCGCACTTGTCCTTGCCGCCGGCGATGCCGACCACGCGGCAGCCCTTGTGCTTGGCGACCTGGCCGACCGTCTGACCGACGGCGCCCGCGGCGCCCGATACGACGACAGTCTCGCCGGCCTTGGGCTGCCCGACTTCGAGCAGGCCGAAGTAGGCCGTCATGCCGGGCATGCCCAGCGCATTCAGGTACTTGGGCAGCGGCGCCGCTTTCGGATCGACCTTGTAGAACCCGGCGGTCTTGTCGTCGGCCGGGCCGGCCCAGTATTCCTGCACGCCGATCCCGCCGGAGACATAGTCGCCCACGGCGAATTTCGGCGACTTCGATGCGACCACCTTGCCAATGCCGCCGGCGCGCATGACTTCATCGATCCCCACGGGGCGGATGTAGGACTTGCCCTCGTTCATCCAGCCGCGCATGGCGGGGTCGAGCGAGAGGTACAGCGTCTTGACGAGGATCTCGCCGTCGGCGATATCGCGCACCGGCTCTGAAGTGAAATTCCAGTCGCTGCGCTTGGGTGTGCCTACGGGGCGCGCGGCCAGGCGGAACTGCCGGTTCGTCAGGGTAGTTGCGGTCATCATGTCTCCTTCATGGATTGGTTAGGCAATTCATCATACACGAAATTGAACGGTCGTTCTTTTTTGCAAAAGTGTAACAGTTTCAAACATTCCCCAAATCATCGGAACTTTCCATACGACATGCTGACCAAGTGAGGAGCCGCAACATTGCTGCGGCTTAACAGTGGGGAGGCCGGAGTCTTGGCTCGGATTCCTGCAGCGCAAACGCAGTTCAAGTGTTGCCACGTTTTCGATGCGATGGGAATGCTGATGGCGTTTTCATGACATCGAAAACCGTTTTTAACTTACGCACTATTTTTTGGAGATAACATGCTTCGTTCCGAAACGCTCTTTGGCAAGCGCGATACCAACACGCCAAATTCGCCCCTCAGCACCGCCAGCGGCATCGTCCCGACCGGTACCTCGGGTATCTCCAAGCCGATTACCACCCCCGCTACCGACACCTCTGCCAGCACCAATGAAGGCGGCAGCAAGCTGATCGTCGGACCGAATATCAAGCTCAAGGGCGTTGAGATCACCGACTGCGACACGCTGGTTGTCGAAGGCCGTGTCGAAGCCACCATCGATTCCCGCGTCATCCAGATCGCCGAGCGTGGCGCCTTCAAGGGTTCCGCCGAGATCGACATCGCCGAGATCCACGGCGAATTCGACGGCGAGCTGACCGTGCGCCAGAAGCTGGTCATCTACTCGACCGGCAAGGTCTCCGGCAAGGTCCGCTACGGCAAGGTCGTCATCGAAGAGGGCGGCCAGCTCGCCGGCGACATCCAGGTCGGCACCGCCGCTGCTGCCAACAAGGGGCTGTCCGTCGCCAAGGTTGGCTGATCGATACTGAACAAAAATGAAATGGGGGCGCCCGCCGGCGTCCCGCTGACCCGGATATCGCGAACGCGACTCCGGGTTTTTTGTTTGACGGTGCGCGGCGTGCGACAATAGCGCCTTTCGCCTGCAGCAACACCATCATGACCACGACGCACCCGGAATACATCCTCACCCTGTCCTGCCCTGACCACCGCGGCATCGTCCATCGCGTGTCCGGCTTCCTTGCCGAGCACGGCTGCAACATCATCGACTCGGCGCAGTTCGGCGACGCGCAATCGAAGCTGTTCTTCATGCGCGTGCACTTCGCGGCGGAAGATCCGGCGGTCGGCGACGCGCAACTGCGTGCGGATTTCGACATCGTGGCCAAGGAATTGCGCATGGATGCGCAGCTGCACGACGCGCACAAGAAACCGCGCGTCATGCTCATGGTGTCGAAGATCGGCCACTGCCTGAACGACCTGCTGTTCCGCTACAAGAGCGGCCTGCTGCCCGTCGAAATTCCGGCCATCGTTTCGAACCACACGGATTTCTACCAGCTCTCGGCGAGCTACAACATTCCTTTCCACCACCTGCCGCTGGCGACCGGTGCATCCGCCGAGGCCAAGCGCCTGCAGGAAGAGCGCATCCTGGAAATCGTCAGGGCCAACGACATCGACCTCGTGGTGCTGGCGCGCTACATGCAGATCCTGTCGCCGCAGATGTGCGAAGCGCTCAAGGGCAAGGCAATCAACATCCACCATTCCTTCCTGCCGAGCTTCAAGGGAGCCAAGCCGTATTACCAGGCGCATGACCGCGGCGTGAAGCTGATCGGCGCCACCGCGCATTTCGTTACGAGCGATTTGGATGAGGGGCCGATCATCGAACAGGACGTCGAACGGGTCGACCATTCGATGGAGCCGGACACGCTGACGGCCATCGGCCGCGATGTGGAGTGCGTCGTGTTGGCGCGTGCGGTGAAGTGGTTTGTCGAGCACCGCATTCTGCTGAATGGGCACAAGACGGTCGTGTTCAAGTAAATGCCTTTGGGGCGCATGGTGGGTTTCGCTGCGCTCTACCCACCCTACGGTTCTTTATAGAGAACGGTACGGTGGGTAGAGCGC
>Ga0196976_1001397_pt1 | contig 11026 bp, 8 predicted proteins | sample S3v_513CmetaG_FD_148644 | JGI IMG/M metagenome (GOLD analysis project Ga0196976, IMG submission 148644) | Soil microbial communities from Anza Borrego desert, Southern California, United States - S3+v_5-13C | ecosystem: Environmental > Terrestrial > Soil > Desert | place: USA: California...
AGTGCTCTTTTCCCCGGTCCCTCTTTTCCCTGTTCCCCCGCTTGAGGCATGCTGCTGGCAGAAGTACCTACCGGCGCGACGCGCGCCGCTGACGTCGTCAGCGGCTTGCCGCAGTCACTGCAGAATCGCGCGGCGTCGTCATTCGCCTGCCCACAAAAGCTGCAAGTCGTTTTCACGGCGTGACTTGTAGGGGAGGGGGGAACGGCGGGCGAGGCGGGAGAGCTGGGGAGGGTCACGCTGAGGTCCCCAAGGGGAAAAACGGCATGGGCCGCGAATATAGGTCGCAAAAAATGGGGGGTCAATGAACGGAACGTCCATAAGGTGGTGTCGCTGCTCGGTTTCCCGTACCGCGGCGGGAAGGCGTGCAGGGCACGGTTACCTTTCCCCCACCATGAGATCCGGCGCGTTGGCGCTGCTGACTGTCGTCTTCGTGGCGGCCTGCCGTCCCGCCGTCGTGGCGCCGACGCCAGAACCCGTCCCCGCAACGGTCGTTCGGGCCCCGCTGCCAGCTGTGCCCCTCGTAGAGGGGCCCTTGGCGCCCAAGGTGGTTTATCCGCAAGCCAACCAGATGATCGGCTCGCGCGACAGCACCTTCGTCCTAGGATCGGTCGGCAACGGCCGCGCGTCATTGACCATCAACGGCCTTCCGGTGCGCGTCTGGCCCAACGGGTCATACCTGGCCTTCGTCCCGAACCCGCCCCCGACGGCGCCTCAATACGACCTCGTCGCGGTACTGGGGAGCGACACGGCACGGGCGACCCGGCCGGTCCGCGTCGCCGGGATGCCGGTGGACTCGACACAACCGCTGCCCCCACCACCGCCGCCGAATGTCGTCACCGATACTACCCCTACCTGGGTAATACTGGGCGACTCCATCTCCGTCGCGAGCGACACGGATCGCGTCATCATCGGCCGTCCCGGCCCGAACGGCGTGTACCGCTGGTACCTGATGCCTGGCACGCGCGTGCAGCTCACCGGGCGCTACCCCGGCTACGCGCGCATCCGGCTGGATTCTGCGCTGCAGATATGGGTGGACGCCGCGGATGCGAAGACCTTTGCGACGGACACGGTGGCGCCGCGCCGCGTGGCGCAGAACGCCCGCGTCCGTACGGCGAACGAATGGTCCGACCTGATCATCCCCGTCGGCGAACGTCCCGCGTACTTCGTGGAGGAGAAGGAACGGAGCATCGACTTCACCCTCTACGACACCCGCGGCGGCACCGACATCGTCAGCTTTCCGACCACCGATTCGTTGATCAAGAGCGTCGAGTGGACGGCGGATCGCACTGAGCGGATTCGCTATACCGTGCGGCTCACCCAGGAACCGTTCGGTTACCTGGTGTTCATGGAGAACAACGCGATCGTCCTGCGGGTGCGCCGCAAGCCGCCTGCGGTCGGCAACGTGTTTGTCAGGACAGGTCCCACCGCCACCGCGCCAGCCACACTCGCTCCGTCGTCGGCGCTTCGTGGCCTGACCATCGTCGTGGATCCTGGCCATCCCCCTGCGGGCGCCACCGGTCCTACGGGACTGTATGAAGCCGACGCGGTGCTTCCCGTGGGATTCGCGCTGCAGCGCATCCTCACGGAGCGCGGGGCGAATGTCGTGATGACGCGCACCACCCGTGATGCAGTTGATCTGGCGTTACGTCCCATCATCGCCCGCCGAGCCAATGGCCATGCCTTCGTGTCGCTGCACTACAACGCGTACGGTGACGGGATCAATCCCTTCACGCAGCGGAACGGTATGGAGGTGTACTTCTACCGGCCGCACTCGGAGCCACTCGCGCGCGCGGTGCAGACCCAGATGCTCCGGTACATCCCGCTCGAGGATCAGGGAGTGTTCTTCCGCAGCCTGGCCGTTGTGCGGAACACCTGGATGCCGTCCATTCTCGTGGAGGGGGGCTTCATCATCATCCCCGAGCAGGAGCACGCGTTCAAGACGCCGGAATTCCAGGAGCGGTACGCGCGCGCTGTCGCCGACGGGCTCGAGGCATACTTTCAGGCATTGCGGTCTGGCAACTAGCACAGCGGGGAAAAAGAGTGGTTCGACACGGATAACTACAGGATTTTGCGGAAACGGCACGAATGCACAATGCATCAACGTCCATCGTGCCGTTTCGGGTTGATCTGTCTTGATCCGTGTGAAACCGCTTCTCGATGAACGCGTTCCGGCGAGCATGAGGCACCGCATGTCGGCTGCCGGGGGGCGCATGCCGGTCATCGCCTGTCTGCTCGTGCTCGCGGCCTTGCTTCCGTCGCCCCTACGCGCCCAGATCCGGCCGGACGCGGACTGGCGCACGCTCAGGACCGAGAACTTCTACATCCACTTCACGCCACCGCTCGAGGACATCGCGCGTCGCGCGGCGGTCCAGGCGGAAAGCGCCTACGCGCAGCTGCAGCAACACCTCACGAAGCCGCGCGGAAAGATCGACCTGCTCATCAGCGACGACGTCGACTTCTCGAACGGCTACGCCACCCCGGCGCCGTCGAACCGCATCGTCGTCTACGCGAACCCACCGGTATCGGAGAGCGCGCTGCGCTTCACCGACGACTTTCTGCAGCTCGTCATCACCCACGAGCTGGTGCACCTCTTCCACCTCGATCGCGTCGGCGGCGTGTGGGCGATGCTCCAGAAAATCTTCGGGCGCACGCCCATGCTCTTCGTCAATGGCTACCAGCCTCGCTGGATGGTGGAGGGGCTCGCCGTGTATTACGAGTCACTCCTCACGGGCAGCGGACGCATCGTCGGAAGCGAGCACCACATGCTCGCCCGCGCGGCAGCCCTGGAGCATCGCTTTCCCCGTGTCGACCAGCTGTCGTATGTGAATCCGCATTTTCCATATGCCTATGGTGCGTACGCGTACGGCTCGCTCTTCATGGATTTCCTGGGACGCACGCATCCCGACACCGCGATGCGCACCTTCATCGAGCGCTCCAGCCGCCGGCTGTTCCCGTGGAACCTGAATGGCGCATCGCGCCGCGCGTTCGGGGAGAGCATCACCGCTGAGTACAACCGCTGGGCGCGCTCCCTCGCCGACAGCCTGCCTCCGTCCACGCCACCCATGCGTGGATGGGAAGACCTCACCACCGATGGCGTGTACGCCGCGTTCCCGCGCTGGCTGGACGACACGACGCTCATCTACTCCGGCACCCCCGGACGCGAGTCGTACGGCGCGTACCGCCTCAGGCGTCGCACCGGCCGCACGGGAGCGCGCAACATCGTGGACCGCGATCGCATCGCGCGACGCCACACCCGGTCGCCCAACACCGTCCTGCCGGACGGGTCACTGCTCTATTCGGAGCTGGAGTATACGTCGCCGTACACCCTGCGCTCCGACCTCTACATCGACCGCGTGCGCGGGGGGAAGCGCCGTCTCACCCACGGCGCTCGGCTGAGCATGCCGGATGCGCGTGCCGACGGCCGCATCGTCGCTGTACAGGCGGTTCCCGCAGGAACGCGCATCGCCCTGGTCGGCGCGGACGGCGGCGACATCACGCCAATCACGAACGGCTCGCTCGACGAGCAGTGGGCCGAGCCCCGCTGGTCGCCGGACGGGCGATACATCGCCGCGGTCCGATGGACGCGCGGCGGGACGGCCGCAATCGTCGCGATCGACACGACGGGAGCGGTGGTGCAGACGCTGATTGCCGAGCGTGCGGTGAGTGCGACGCCGAGCTGGTCGCCGGATGGACGATACGTGTATTTCGCGTCCGATCGGACCGGCATCATGAATCTTTATCGCGGCGCATTCGAACCGGGGGCGCAAGCGGTCGTGACGCGTGTGTCCGATACGCAGACGGGCCTGTTCGAGCCGCAGCTGTCCCCCTCGGGACGCGAGCTGGCCGCCGTCGTCTTCAAGGCCGATGGCTATCACGTCGGCGTCGCGACAGTCGACACCAGCGGGACGCTCCCCATCCCGGCGATCGAGCGTGTCGCGCCCCGTTCAGCGCCACCCGTCGCACGTCACGACGGTCACGCCACCCAATACTCCGCATGGCGCACCCTGCGTCCCCGCGCCTGGCTCCCCTTCGGCGAGCCGGCGCTCGATGAGAATTCCTTCAGGCTCGGCGCGCTCGTCAGCGGCGAGGACATCGCCGAGCGTCACGCGTACCAGGCGCTGATGTTCGTGCCGAGTGATGGCAGCGGGTTGACCGGGTCATTCACGTACCGTAATGCGATGCTGGGACAGCCGCTCGTGGAGGTCGCGGGCTCGCAGGACTGGGAGAACATCGCCTGCGTGCAGGATCAGACCCAGGGCGGGGCGTGCATCGGCGACCTGCGTCGCCGCATCCGCGAGGCGGGTCTCACGTTCACGATGCAGCGTCCGCGGTCGCGCACATTCTCGTTCGCGAGCGTGGGAGGTGGCGTCGAGGTGCGTGACTATGCCACCGACGCCCCGTCGCTGATCGACCGCGTCGACTCCGTGTATCGTCGCACCTTCTACTACCCGCGCGTCGTCGCCTCGGCGGGGTGGAGCAACGTGCAGTCGCCGCCGACGGCCATCTCGCCCGAGGATGGGATCTCGGTATCTGCGACGTCGCGGCATCGCTGGCGCACCGGTGCCAGCGGCACGCTGACGAACAGCCTGGTCGCGTCAGCGTCGGCGTACAAGTCGCTCGACCTGCCCGGCTACGCGCATCATGTGATTGCGTTCAATGCCGCGGGGGGAATCCAGGACAATCGCTCCACCGGCTATTTCGAAGTCGGTGGCGTCAGCGGTGGGATCGTCGAGGTGTTTCCCGGATACGCATTGGGTGAGGGGCGACGCACCTTCGGCGTCCGCGGGTTCGACGGGGCAGCGCAGCTGGGCATCTATGCGTTCAAGGGGTCGCTGGAGTATCGCGCACCGCTGAGCATTCCCGCGCGCGGCATCGGTGCGCTGCCGCTGTTCTTCGAGCGCACGAGCGTGTCGCTCTTCGCCGACGCTGGCGCCGCGTGGTGCCCGGGCCTGTTCGCGGCGCGTCCCGTGCCGGGCAGTTCACGCTGTACTGCCGCCGAAGTTGAAGCCGGTATCGCCTTCCTCGAGCCTCGCCTGCTCGCGTCGTTCGGCGGCGAGGTCGCGATCTCCGCGGCGATCCTCAGCTGGGACGTGCCGTATCGCTACCGCGTCGGCGTTGCCGTTCCGGTCATGGGTATGGATTCGGCGTTCGGCAACATCGATCCCCGGGTGTACTTCGCCGTTGGAGTTCCGTTCTAGCTCCTGCTGTCGGGCGTTCGCCCAACGTGTGGGATGACGGTACCTCTCCGGCGCGGACCACGCTGCGTTTCCTCGTCTCGCGCTCCTTCGCTGTTGCTCAGTCCGCGCTCGACTCCGGTCCTCGCTGGCTGCTCCGGTGTGCGGCAGTCGCCGCATCCCGTCGCAGACGGTCCGCTCTGGAGAGGTACCGTCCTCGCACACGCCGCCGCACGCCCGTCTCAGGCGGATGAAAACATGACTCCTGCGGTAGGCCCGGAACGACTGTTGTCGGCCTCGAGTCTGGCGGGGCGGCGGGGTGCCCAGAGCGCGGCTCCTGAACGGACCGGGCACCCGCGCGTGCGCGGGTGGGCCGCGAAGCAGAGCGAGCGAAGCGAAGAGCGCAGCGAGCGTCCGCGCGACGGGCATCCCGTCGCTCCGCCAACCTCGAGGCCGACCTACCGATATTGAGCTTGCAATGCCACGTACGACTCGACCGTCTTGGCGATCCGCCCCCGCTCCTCCATGGTCGTCTCACGCACGATCCGGCCCGGCACGCCAAGCACGAGTGAATTCGGCGGAACGACGAACCCTTCGCGAACCACGGCGCCTGCGCCGATGATCGAGCCACTCCCCACGCGCACGCCGTTCAGCAGCACCGCGCCCATCGCGATCAGCACATCGTCCTCGATTACCGCGCCGTGCACGATCGCGCGATGGCCCACGCCGACGCGCTTGCCGATGTGACAGGGAACGCCCGCGTCGCAATGCACGACGCATCCATCCTGGATGTTGCTGTCCTCGTCGATCGTGATCGCGTCGCTGTCACCGCGCAGCGACGCGAACGGCCACACGGACACGCGCGGGCCAAGGGTGACGTCGCCGGCGACGTATGCCAGCGGATGGACGAATGCAGTCGGGTGCGTAACAGGCATGGTAGGTGCGATTCCTCTCGGCGAATGCGGCGCCGGAAGCTAAGCGCCCGACAAGAAATGGAGGCGAGATGCCAAACAGCGAAAGCCATCTGTGCGCGATCTGCGCGGCCGAGTTCGGATCGAGCAAGGACCTGGTCCAGCACGAGCGGGCGCATCACTCGCAGCACGCGGCCGCGTCGACAGACGATAACCGGAGCGAGACGCGGTTGCCTGACACCAGCAGGCAGAACCGCGAATTCACCCGGAGAAATATCGAATAATTTGGGGGCGGAAGTCGCCGTTCGGGTGTATCCTTAAGAATGACCACTAGCGTACAAGGCGAGACCGGACTGGGCAGTACCTCCTGGCGTGAGATCGGTACCCGGTACGGCCGCACTGAAGTGCGCCGTGCATACATCCAGGTTGCAACGACACTCATCCCGTTGGCGATCGGGTTCACGTTGATGGCGCTGTCGCTGTCGCTGCCCTACTGGGTGACGCTCCTCCTCGCGATCCCAACGGCCGGTTTCCTGGTGCGCACGTTCATCATCATGCACGACTGCGCCCACAGCTCGTTCCTCCCCTCGCGGCGGATGAACGACGCCATCGGTGCATTCACCGGCTACCTGACGCTGACACCGTTCGCGCAATGGCGTCGCGATCACGCCATTCATCACGCGTCGTCGGGTGATCTCGACCGGCGCGGGCATGGCGATGTCGACACGATCACCGTCGCCGAATACAAGGCGCTCTCGAAGAAGGACCAGTTCAAGTACCGGATGAAGCGCAATCCATTCGCGCTGTTGATCGTCGGTCCCGTGTACCTGATGTGGAGCCAGCGCTTCCGTCCGCGCAGCAAGGCCACGAAGGACAAGCAGATCTTCAGCGTATGGTGGACGAACGTCGCGATCGTGGGGACCGTCGCTGCCTTCGCCATCGCGGGGCTGCTCGCCGAGTTCGCGCTCGTGTACGTGCCCGTGATGTACATGGCCGCCAGCGCCGGCATCTTTCTGTTCTACGTGCAGCACCAGTTCGAAGGGACGTACTGGGATCGCAAGCCCGAATGGGACTACGTCACTGCATCAATCGCGGGAAGCTCATATCTCAAGCTGCCGCAGCCGCTGATGTGGATGACCGGCCTGCACCATGTGCATCACATGGCGCCGCGCATCCCGAACTACCTGCTGCAGGAAGCGCACGACGAGAACCCGATGTTTCACAAGGTGACGGTCGTGACGCTCAAGGACACGCGACGCGCGTTCCAGCTCGCGCTGTGGGACGAAGAGCGTAATCGGCTCATCAGCTTTCGCGAGCTGACCTAACAGCCTCGGCCCTCGGCCTCGGCTTTCGCGGACGCCCGGCTGCAGAAGGCCGGTGACTCTCCGTCGCGGACCACGCTGCGTTTCCTCGTCGCGCGCTCCTTCGCTTTCGCTCAGTCCGCGCGCCGACTCCGGTCCTCGCTGGCTGCTCCGGTGTGCGGCTGCGCCGCATCCCGTCGCAGACGGTCCGCTCTGGAGAGCCACCGGCCTTCCGCGCTGGGCCGCGACGCTGGCGCCTAGGCATCACACTTCGCCTGCTAGCCGAAAGGTTACGGACCGACTGTGGCGCGAGTGCCGAGAGCCGAGATCTCGATCCAGCGCACCATCTCCGGATGCGGCAGCAGCGGCTCACCTGAATACACGATCGGCATGCCCGCGAGATCGCGCGGCAGCTTGTCACGACTTACGGTCCCTTTCGAGATCAGCACCGGCACGACGACGACGTCCTTGCCCGTGATCATCCGCTGCAGCTCCACGAGCTCACGCGTCCGCAACACCGCCTCGGCGCGCACCGCCGCCGGCGCGTCGTCCCGCACCAGCTCCACGCGCACATCGCGAAAGCCGGTCGTCACCTTCACCGAATCCGCAACGACGCGCAGGTTGGTCATCCACGCGGCGTAATCTTCCGCGGAGTTCGGGCCGTGTCCCACGATGAGCAACGCGTGCTCGGCAGGCTTGGGCGCCAGCGCACGCGCGCGATCGGCGATGATTCGCCCGAGCTGGGGCGACGCATCCAGCGCCTTCGCCAGGCGGATGCGCACCTTCGTCTTCGGGCGCTCGATCCCTGACATGTGCAGGTGATGCTCCATGCTCGCGCTCAGCTTCACCGAATCACCCGCGAGATACCGGATCTGGTCGTAGTGACCGCTGTGACTCGAGACCAGCATGGGGATCACGACGATCTCCGAGACCCCGGCTTCTTCAAGCTTTGCGACGACGTCCTGAAAACGATGGGTCTTCGCAGCCGGGCCCATGAGAAAGCTCACTTCCACCGGACCGCCCGTCCGAGCCGCCTGCGCGGCCTCGATCACATGCGAGTTCCAGAGGGAATCGCCGCCATGGGCGATGACGATCGTGCCGACAACCGCCTCGGCTCTCGGCTCTCGGCTCTCGGCCGAGAGTTGATGGCCGAGGGCTGATGGCCGAGGGCTGATGGCCGAGGGCTGATGGCCGAGGGCCGAGGGCGGAAAGCCGAGGCTCAAAGCCGCGGTCGAGGCAAGTAGTAACCGTCGCATCGCGCGCATTCTAGATTCAATCCCGACAAAGTCAATCGGGTATAGTTTTCGGCATGTTCGAAGAGCTCCACGCAGCGCTGCTCCAGGGGGTCGTCACCGGAGGAACCGCGGCGATCTGCTGGTATTTGTATCATCGCTACCGACGCGCGGACTTCCTCTGGTGGTCCATCGCCTGGTCGCTGTACGTGCTGCGCATCGGCGCGATCGTCGCCTTCCTCACGACGCGCAGCTGGGGCTGGCTCTTCGTCCACCAGGTGCTCACCGGCTGGACGGCGCTCGTTCTCCTCTGGGCCGCAATGTCGTTCTCGCGCTCTGCCCGCTGGCGACCGGCGTACGCGTTCGCGGCAATCTTTCCGCTCGTCTGGTCTTACGTTGCCATCTATGTGCTCGACCGGTTCATCCTCGCCGCGGTGCCGGCGGTGCTTTTTCTCAGTCTCGCGACGCTCTGGACCGGATGGATCTTCCTCCGCTGGTGGAGACGCTCGGGCTCACGCGGCGCCGCCGTCCTCGGCGCGGTGCTCGTGACGTGGGGACTCCACCATCTCGACTATCCCATCCTGCGCGCGATGGGGTCGTGGAGCCCGTGGGGCTATTACCTCGACATACTCTTCGTGCTCGCGATGGGCATCGGCATCGTCGTCCTCGTTCTCGAGGAGCTCGACAGCCGCACGCGCGAGCTCGGACTCCTGTCTGCGCGGATGGTGCGGCAGCATGAGGACGAGCGCCGGCGGCTCTCGCTCGAATTGCACGACCAGACCGCCCAGGTATGGGCCGCCGTGAAGATGCAGCTCGGGGTCATGCGCGACAGCGCGGCGCCCGCCGAAAAGGACAGGCTCGATCGCGTGCTCTCGCTGGTGGACACGGGGATCAGGAGCATTCGCAGCGTGACGACGAACCTCCGTCCACCGCTGCTCGACGACCTCGGTCTCGTCTCCGCGTTGCGCGCGCTCGTCCAGAGCTTCCAGGAACAATCCGGGCTCGCCATCACCTTCTCGGCGCCCACCCAGCTGCCCGACATCGGCGACGATGCCAGCCTCGCGCTGTTCCGCGCGCTGCAGGAAGCGCTGTCCAACGTCGCGCGTCATTCGGGCGGGACGCAGGCAGACGTGACGCTGGCGATAGTGCAGGGCGCACTCACACTCGAAGTCCGTGACAACGGCCGCGGGCTGTCGCAGGAGCCCAAGCCGTTGGCCGAGGCTGAAAGCCGAGGCCGACCGGTAGCCGAGGCCGAAAGCCGAGGGCCGAGAGCAGAAAGCCGAGAGCCGAGAGCCGAGAGCCGAGAGCCGAGTATCGGCCTCACCGGCATGCGCGAGCGGATCGCCGCCGTCCGCGGCACCGTCGATCTCGATTCGCTCCCGTCGCACGGCGCGCGTCTCACCGTCCGCATCCCGGTGCCCGCATGAGCGCCGCGGTCTCCGTCATCCGCGTCCTCATCGCCGACGATCACGCCATCGTGCGCGAGGGAATCCGCCAGGTGCTTGCCGCGGACGACGCCGGTGCATTCGACGTCGTCGGCGAGGCCGCGAATGGCAGGGAAGCGGTCGCGCTCGCGCGATCCCTCAAGCCAGATGTGGTGGTGCTCGACCTCTCGATGCCGGAGCTGTCGGGGCTCGATGCCACCATCGAGATCCGCGAGGCGGTCCCGGACGCCAGCATCCTGGTGCTCAGCATCCACGACCACGAGGAGTACGTCCTGCAGAGCGTGCGCGCGGGCGCGCACGGCTACCTGCGCAAGGACTCAACGCCGGCGGAGCTGCGTCACGCCATCCGCACCATCCACGAAGGCGGCAGCGTCTTCAGCGCGCCGGCAGCGCGCACCCTTTCCACGGCGTTCCGCCGCGACAAGTCCGAGAGCGAACAGCTCGACCGCCTCGCGGCCCTGACCGCGCGCGAACGCGAAGTGCTTGTCGAGATCGCGCGCGGCCGGACGAACAAGGAGATCGGCGCGCACTTCGGCATCAGCGTCCGTACGGTGGAGTCGCATCGCGAGGCGCTGATGCGGAAGCTCGGCATTCGCGGCGCGGCGGCGCTGACGCGCTTCGCCGTGGACTGCGGAATCGCCTGAGCTAGAAGCGTCCCGTCCAGGTCAGGCCGAGTGTCACCTGTCGCTCGGTGAGCCCGGACCAGTTCGAGGGACGCGTGTCGAGCACGTTCTCCACGCCGAGTGTCACTTCGGCGTTGGCAACGGGACGCGCGAGCCGCACATCCAGGCGCGGGTATGCGTCCCGCCAGGTGACATTGCCGATGTCGTCGCGCTGCATCGCAGTTCGCCCCGTGTAGAGTCCGGTCACGCTTCCGCGCACCTGCCACGCGAGGGGATGCGACACGGTCCCGCGGGCCGAATGTCGCGCCCGGCCCAGCAGGGGCGTGTTGCTGCCCCGGTC
>Ga0196976_1001399_pt1 | contig 11006 bp, 11 predicted proteins | sample S3v_513CmetaG_FD_148644 | JGI IMG/M metagenome (GOLD analysis project Ga0196976, IMG submission 148644) | Soil microbial communities from Anza Borrego desert, Southern California, United States - S3+v_5-13C | ecosystem: Environmental > Terrestrial > Soil > Desert | place: USA: California...
CCTGGTGGACCGGCTCGCCACCGCGTGGGGGGTCGAGCTGGACGTGCCGGGCGCGCCCGGCAAGGTGGTCTGGTTCCGCGTCGCGGTGTGAGCGCCGCGGCGTCGGTCCGCGCTCACTGACCTGGCATCGCCGCCGAGCGCCGGTCCTCGATGCGCTGCTTGAGGCTGCTCGCGAACTCCTCGGCGATCCGCAGCTGGTTGCGGAGGTTCGCGCTCCGCTCCTCGGCGGCGAGGCGGAACATGTCCAGGCGCTCGAGGAGTGCCACCCGCCGGTCCTCGGCCGCCGCAGGGTCGTCGAGCTCGTCCAGAGCCTCCAGCACCTCGCCCATCTGCTCGAGCGTGAAGTCCAGCGGCTTCATCCACTTGATCAGCTGGAGACGCGCCACGTCGGCGTCGGAGTACAGGCGGAAGCCGCCCTGCGAGCGCGCCGAGGGCCGGACCAGGCCGACCTCCTCGTAGTACCGGATGGTCCGCAACGAGAGGCCGATGCTCTCCGCCACCTCGCCGATCTGCTTCAGCTGCACCGCCCGTCCTCCCTCCCGCGTGCGATCACGACAACCCTTCCGTAACGTCACGGAAGAGTTGCAGCACCAACCCCAGGTCCTGCGCACGCCCGGAGGCCGTGATGACGTCTCGCTGGTCGCAGTGTCGTTCACCGCGGGCGGTGGATGCCAGTTCCGGCACGCGTGTCGCTCGCCGCAGCGACGGGTCGCACCCGTGACGTCGACGCCCGAGGCACCGCGGCCGCCGACCGCCGACCCCGCCCGCGTACGCTCGCTGGACGGCCTGCGCGGCGTGGCCGCCCTCGTCGTGGTGGTCCACCACGCCCTGCAGCTCGACCCGGCCTTCGCCCGGGTCCAGGGCGACCTCTCCGCCGACGGCGAGGCGGCCTGGGTCTGGGCACTCACCCACACGCCTTTGCATGTCCTCTGGGCCGGCGAGGAGGCCGTGCTCGTCTTCTTCGTCCTGTCGGGGTTCGTGCTCGCACTTCCGGCGACGCGTCACGCCATCCGGTGGTCCGGGTACTACCCCCGTCGGCTCGTCCGCCTCTACCTTCCGGTCTGGGGCTCGCTCCTCCTTGCCGTCGCGCTCAAGGGCGCGATCGACCGGCCTGCGCGCGTCGAGAGCCCGTGGCTCGGCGAGCGGTCCGACGTCCCGCTCCAGGAGGTCTGGCACGACGCCGCCCTGCTGGACGGCACGGGCTTCCTGAACTCACCGCTGTGGTCGCTGCGCTGGGAGGTCGTGTTCTCGATCGCCCTGCCCGCCTACCTCTTGGCGTTCCGACGCCGGAGCGCGCAGCGGACAGGCTGGGACGCGCTCGGTGTCATGGCCCTCATCGGGATCGGCACCCTTGCGTCGGCGCCCGCAATCCGCTACCTACCCGTGTTCGCCCTCGGCGTCCTGCTCGCCCACAACCAGGACCGGCTCGCGGCAGCGACCGCCCGGCTCGATGCACACCGGTTTGCACGGGCGCTCTGGGCGCTGACGGCAGTCGCCGTCGCTTCCCTCCTCACGGCACGCTGGCTGGTCGCAGGCCTGCCTGTCCGACATCCCGTCCTCGACGCGGCCGCGAGCGCGGCAACGATCGCGGGGGCTGCAGCCGCCGTCGTGTTGGCGTTGCGCTGGACGCCGTGCGCGCGCGGTCTCGACCGGGGGGCCACCCAGTGGCTGGGCGCACGGTCGTTCAGCCTGTACCTGGTGCATGAGCCCGTGGTCGTGGCCGCGGCCCTTCTCCTGCCCCCGGCCTGGGGTGCGTGGCCTGCCGCGGCGGTCGGGGTCGTCCTCGCCCTCGCAGTGTCCGCTCTCTTCTACGTCACGGTCGAGCGACCCTCGATCACTCTCTCGCGCCGTGCCGGCCGGTGGCCACGGGCGAGCGGTGTCCGGCGCGACGCGACCCTCCGCATCGGGAGGTTCGGCGAGGACGAAGCGGGACGAGCTCCGCGCGGCGCACGCCCGGACCGCGGCGCCGACGCAGCCTGACCAGGTTCTGGGCGGGGCATTGACGAGTCCCGAACAGTTTCGCTTCACTCATCACTAACATGAAACTGGCGACCCGCCCCTACGCACAGCGCGCCCGAGCCGAGGCGACCCGCGCGACGCACACGCGCATCATGGATGCGCTCGTCACGCTCGTGCTCGACCGCGGCACCACCGCCGTCCCCCTCGCCGACGTCGCCGCAGAGGCCGCCGTCACCGTGCCCACGGTCCTGCGCCACTTCGGCAGCCGCGCCGCGCTCTTCGCGGCGACCTTCGAGTACGCGCAGCGCGAGGTCCTCACCGACCGCCCTGCTCCGGTGGACGACGTCGTCGCGGCGGTGGACGGCGTCGTCGACCACTACGAGGCGCGCGGGCGAGGCATGCTGACCCTCCTCGCGAACGAGGCGAGGGACGAGGCGGTCGCGCGGATCACGGCGGCGGGGCGGGCGCAGCACCGCGACTGGGTCACGACGGTGTTCGGGCGCTCGCTCGACGCCCGGTCCGGGACGGACCGGGAGGTGCTCACCGACCTGCTGGTCGTCGCCACCGACCTGCAGACGTGGCACCTGCTCCGCGACGACCGTGGGCTGACGCGCGACGAGACCGCCGATCGGATCCTCCGCCTCGTCCGGGCGGTGCTCTCGGCCGGCACCCCGTGATGGGCGAGGTGCTGATCCTCACGCTCGACGGGAGCGGGAACGTGCCCCCCGCCCTCGCCATCGGCGCGGACCTGCGCTCACGAGGTCACACCGTCCGCGTCCTGGCCACCGAACGCCAAGGTGCCGAGATCGTCGCGCTGGGCTTGGAGCACGTCACCTACCGGCATCCCCGGCCCTGGATCGGCGCCCAGCCCCGGTCGGCGACCCGCGCCGCCCTGGACTTCGTGGCGATGGTCGGGAGCCGTGCGTACGGGCGTGACCTGGCCGACTCCCACGCGGCGCGCCCGGCCGACGTCGTGCTCGTGGACGCCATGGTGCCCGCCGCTGCGCGCACCGGAGTCCGGCTGGGAGTGCCCACGGCCGTGCTCATGCACACCTTCTCGACGTTCTTCCTGTCGCGCGGCATGGAGGCCGCCGGGCTCGTGCGCGGGTTCTCGCCGCGGCGCGCCTGGGCCGCCGCCGACGTCGTGCTGGTCGCCACCGACGCAGACCTGGACCCCGGCTCCCGGCGTCCGCACCCGGCGTCGTTCGCCTGGACCGGCGTCGCCGAGCCGGCGCCCGTGGGCATCCCGACCCCAGTCGGCAGCGCGGCGCGGCCACGTGTGCTGGTGAGCCTCAGCTCGGTGCACATCCCCGGCCAGGACCGCATGCTGCAACGCATCCTCGACGGCCTCGCAGACGTGCCGTGCGACGTCGTCGTGACCACCGGCCCGACCATCGACCCGGCGGGCGTGCATGCTCCACCGAACGCGATCGTCCACCGACACCTCCCCCACGGGGAGGTGCTCCCGACCTGCGACCTCGTCGTCGGCCACGGCGGACACTCGACGACCATGCGCGCCCTGGTGCACGGCCTGCCGCTCGTCGTGCTGCCGGCCGATCCGCGCATCGACCAGCCCGCGGTCGGGCAGGCCGTCCAGCACGCCGGCGCGGGCGAGTGCCTGGACCGCTCGGCGCCGCCGGAGCGCATCCGCGCCACGGTGCTCACCGTCCTGGGCGACCCGTCCTACCGGACCGCCGCGGGCGCCATCGGGCGACGCCTCCGGGCGCAGGACGGGATCCGCGTGGCGGCCGATCGGGTTGAGGGGCTGATCCGGCGCGGCCCGCGCTGACCACCGTCAGGTGGCCGCGACCTCCAGCGGCTCACCCGGTGCCAGCCGCCGGTACTCCGTCGCTCCGGCGAAGCCTCCGCCCATCATCCCGTCGACCACGTCCTTGCCGACGTCGCTGAGGATCGCGTCGTGGATGGGCACGGTGAGCGGGGCGGCGACGGCACGCACGTAGTCGATCGCCTCGGAGAGCTTCAGCCAGGGTGCGCTGACCGGGGCCAGGAGCACGCGCAGCGCCACGTCGTCCGGCGGCGGCGTGAGGGAGTCGCCGGGATGCAGGACGGCGCCCTCGACGAGGTACGCGACGTTCGGGAGAGGCGTCATGTCGGGGTGGATGGTCGCGTGCCGGCCACCGAGCGCCTGGACGTGGAAGCCGGCTGCCTCGAACGACTCCCCCGGCGTCGCCGCGTGCACCCGGCCGGTGTCGGCCCCGGCCTCGCCGAGCTTCGTCACGACGTCCTGCGGCGCCCACACCTGCAGCTCGGCACCCGCGCCAAGGGCCGCCACCAGGGGTTCCACCTGGAGGTGGTCCCAGTGCTCGTGGGTGATGAGGACGGCGTCGGCGCCGTCGAGAGCCGCCGGGTCGCTGAACGCGCCGGGGTCGATGACGAGGGTCGCGCCGTCGCGCTGGAACGTGATGCACGAGTGGCCGCGGCTGGTGACGGTGATCGTGGACATGGCACCACGCTGACCCGCTGACGGCCGGTGCGCCACCGGTACGGAGTCGGCGCGCACCATCGGCAGCGTCAGACGGCGCGTGCCGGCACCTCGTAGTACGGCAGCCGCAGGGACGGCGTGAAGCCGAGCGACTCCGCCAGGCGGACGGAGCCCACGTTCTCCGCGCGGCACGACCAGACGGGCGTGCGGCCCGTGGCGACGACGTCGGCGATCATCGCGCCGGCCGCCATCCTCGCGAGGCCGCGCCGACGGAAGGCGGGCAGCGTCTCGATGCCGACCTCGACGTCGTCGTCACCGGGGAAGGCGCGGAACGCGAGCGCGGCGGGCGTCCCGTCCTGCTCGACCACCCAGCCGCACCCGTGCTCCGCGAACGACGCCGCGTCGGGCCAGTACCGGTCCGGCACGGTCGAGCCCTCCCAGGTGTAGTCGCTCTGGGTCGCGCGCCGCGCCCGTGCGCCGCCGAGGGGCGCCGGCGGCGTGAAGGCCGCCCGGTCGAAGCGGAAGTTGACCCGCTCGTGGAGGACGGCGCCGAGGGCCTCCCGCCACCCCGCGCCACCGCCGTGGGTGTCGTCCCAGCGGGGTTCGACCTGCAGCCACTCACCCACTCGCCCCAGGGCCGCGCGCTCGTGGATGTGTGCAGCGACGTCGTCGGCGGCAGCGGCGACGTCCGTGCCCCAGACCAGGGACATCCCGCTCGGGTGGACGGCGTGGAAGGCCCGCGGGGCCTCGGGCCGGTCGCACCAGAGCTCGCCGGGGACCCGGGCGTCGACGACGGCGCGCGCGAACCCCACGTTGATCGGGACGTCGTCCAGCGCACGTCGTGCGGCGGCGCTCACCTCGTCGGGCACGGCCCTCCTCCTCGTCGATCCGGCGCTGGGCAGGCTACCCGCGCAGCGCGAGGTCCCACGCCGCCGGCTCGACCGTCGACGTCAGCCCGGCGGCGACGCGCGCGCACGCCACGCCCTGGTCGAACAGGGACTGGCGCACGCTCGAGAACCCGAGCTGCGCGGCCAGGTCGCTGTCGTCCCAGCCGCTCACCCGGACGCCGGCGCCCAGGGCGTCCAGCGCGCCGGCCGCCAGCTGGTCGCTCATCGCGAGCACGACGTCGGGCGCCCCCGCCTGCGCGGTGGCGGCCTCGACGGCGCGGCGCCCGTCGTCGCGCGTGTTGCGGGCGACGACGGCGACGGGCACGTCCGACCAGGGACGCCCGACGTCGGCGGCGGCATCCCGGTACCCGGCGAGGCGCGCCCGCGTGACGGGGAACGGCACGTCGGTGTCCGGACCGCGCACGAGACCGGTCCAGCGCCGGCGGTCGAGCGGGTGCGACAGGACCAGGGGCGCGCGCGCACCGGCCAGCATGTGGCGCCCGATGGCGCGGGCAGCCGCCCGGTCGTCGGCGCTCACGACGACCACCCCCGGCGCGGCGGGTCCCCCCTGGATGGCGACAGGTCGGCCGGTCGCGACGGCGGCGCCGGGGACCGGGTCGTCGTCGGCCGTGGTCCAGAGCACGAAGCCGTCGACCGTGGCCTCCCGCACCCGGTCGACGTCGTCGGGCTCGCCCGTGCTGGGGATGAGGACGAGCCCGAGCCGGCCGGCGACGCACACCTGGGAGACGCCGGCGAGGAACCTGGCGGCCTGCGGGTCCTCGAACGCGTACGTCAGGTGCTCACCGAGGACCACGCCGAGGTTGCCCGTGTGGCCGCTGCGCAGCGACCGGGCGACGGGGTCGGGCCCGCGGTAGCCGAGGCGCTGCGCGGCCTCGAGGACGCGAGCCCGGGTGGCAGCCGCGACCCGGTCCGGCCGCGTGTACGTGTAGCTCACGGTCATCACGGCGACACCCGCCTCGGCGGCGACCTGGCGCATCGTGACGCGTGGGGCTTCCATGTGCGCAGCCTACCTGTGTACCGTTACACACATGCGCCGCACCGCCGCCTCCTTCCTCGCGTTCGCCGCCTTCGGCCTGTTCTGGGGCACGTGGGGCGCGGCCCTTCCGGCCCTCCGCGACTCGGCCGGCCTCGACGACGCCGGCCTGGGCACCGCGCTGCTCTTCGTCGGGCTCGGGGCCCTCCCGGCGATGCTCGGCACGGGCCGGGCCGTCGACCGCTTCGGCGCCCGCATCGCGGGGGCGCTGCTCCTCGCGATGGCGGTCGCCGGTGCCCTGACGGCGGCGCTCGCCCGAGACCTGCTGGCGCTCGCCCTGGCCATGGCCCTCGCCGGCGCGACGTCCGGCGCCGCCGACGTCGCCGCCAACTCCCTCGCCGGGCTCGCCGAGCAGCGGTCCGGGCGCCGGGTGATCACGCTCTCGCACGCGGTGTTCTCGGCGTTCGTCGTGCTCGGCAGCCTCGGCACGGGCGGGCTCCGGGCGACCGGGGCCGACGTCGTCACCGTCTTCCTCGCTGCGGGCGCGCTGATCGGGGTCGGTGGCGTGGTCGTGCTCGTCCTGGGGCCGGGACCCCAGGCGCTCGGCTCGTCCGCCGAGGGTCGCGACCCGGCGTCCGCCCTCTCCCCCAGCAGCCGGCGCCTCGTGCTGCCGTTCGTCGCCGTCGGTCTCGTCGGGGCGCTCGGTTTCGCGGCGGAGAACGCCCACCAGAGCTGGAGCGCGATCTTCCTCGCCGACGAGCTCGGCGCGCCCGCCGGCCTCACCGCGATCGCCCCGGCGACGTTCGCCACGTTCGCCGCGCTCACCCGCTTCGCGGCCGGGGTCCTGACGCGCGTCCCGGCGAACGCCCTGCTCACGGGCGGCGCGGCGGTCGCCGCCCTGGGCACGCTCGTGGTGAGCGTCGCGCGCGACGTGCCCGTCGCCGTCGTCGGGCTGGCGCTCGCCGCGGTCGGGACGTCCGTGCTCTTCCCCACGCTGCTCAGCCGGGCGACCCGCGACGTCCCTGCGGACCGGCGGGGTCGGGCGACCTCCGCGGTCGCCACCACCGCCTACCTCGGCTTCGTCCTCGGGCCGGTCGGCGTGGGCGCGCTCGCCGACGCCGCCGGGTTGCGCGGGGCGATGGTCGGCGTCGCCGCGGCGATCATCGCGTTCCCGCTGCTGGCGCGACGGGTAGCGCCTGCGGGAAACCGCGACGGGCTCGCCGTCGCCGACGCCGCCTCACGCGAGGTGGGCGCCGGCGCCCACGGCATGCGCCTCGGCGAGCCAGCCGCGGAAGGTGTCGTCGAGCTGGTCCGCGGAGCGCAGCCGGTACTGGTGCACGAACAGGCGCCTCGTGTACGGGGAGACGCTCAGCACTCGAGGGTCCGCGGGGAGCTCACGGGTCAGGTCGAGGTACCCACGGATCCCGGTCCCGAGGGGCCGCGCACCGGCGAAGCCACGCCGCGAGCCCTTGAAGGTGATCGTCGTCTTCGAGACGGCGAGCGTCGTGCCACCCATGCCGAGAAGCAGGCTCTCGACCTCCCGGTACAGCGCGACGGCCGCGGGGTCGGCACCCCGTAGGTGGTCCTCGACGGTCCACACGTGATCCATCCGGGAAGGCTACGGCCGTGGGCCGACAGCGGCCGAGCTCAGCCACTCATCCGGCCAGCGGCACCGGCCTCGGGTTCCGGCCCCGCCGGCTCACGATGGTGCAGGACGTCGGCCGCGTGGTCCGCGAGCGCGGCGCCCGCGGAACCGTAGAGGTGGAACACCGCATCGGCGCCGTGCCGGCGGAGCTCCGCGACGTCGTCGTCGTACCGGGCGACCGCCGCGACCCGACCGGTGAAGCCGGCGGCGTGCAGCCGGCTCAGGGCGATGAGGTTGGCCCCGTGGAAGGGCATCGCCAGCACGACCACGCGAACCTTGCCGGCACGTCGCACACGGTTCCAGAACTCGACGTCGGTGGCGTCGGCGCGCAGCACGTCGAACCCCTCCCGCCGCAGCTCCGTGACCCGCGTCTGGTCGTGCTCGACGCCGACGACGGACAGGCCGTACTCGTCGCGCAGCCGGATGTACGTGGCGGAGCCGATCCGCCCGAGGCCGAGCACCATCGCGTCCGCCTCACCGACGTCGACCAGCCGGTCGTCGGGGTGCAGCTGGAGGGTGCTGTGGTGCGGGAGCAGCCGGACCATGCGGGTGGCCAGCTCGACGCCACGCCGGTTGACGAGGGCGGACACGGCGAAGCTGATGGCGACGGCCAGCGAGATCACCACGAGCCAGCGGTCGCTCAGCAGCCCCGCGGACGCGCCGATGGACGCGACGATGATGCCGAACTCGGAGAAGTTGGCCAGGACGAGGCTCGTGAGGAAGGCCGTGCGGCGGCGCAACCGCATCGCCCACAGCAGGACCGCGTAGATGGCGACCTGGAACGGGATCAGGGCCAGCACCGCGACCGCCAGGAGCAGCTCCTCGAGCCCGGGCCGACCGTGCAGCCCGATCTGCAGGAAGAACGCGACCAGCATGAGGTCCTTGAACGTCATCAGGGACCGTGACAGCTCGGGCGCGCTGGGGTGCTTGGCGAGCAGGACCCCCATGATGAGCGCGCCGAGCTGGCCGTGGAGGCCGACCGCCTCGAACAGCCCCCACCCGAGCGCCACCGCGACCGTGACCCCGAACAGCGCCTGCAGCTCGCCGTGCCCGATGCGGTCCCAGATCCGGTGCAGCACCCAGGCGGAGGGGATGAGGAGGACCAGGGCGAGCGCCCACGGGCTCGGCGCCCGGCCGCCGACCACCGCCATGAAGACGACGGCCGCGACGTCCTGCAGCACGAGGACGCCGACGGCGACACGTCCGTACAGGGACGTCGTGTCCGACCGGTCGTCGAGGACCTTGACGACGAACACCGTCGAGGAGAAGGAGAGCGCGAACCCGACGAGTGCGAGGGCGCCCCAGGGCTCGTCGGCGACCAGCGGCGGGCCGACGACGGCCAGCAGGCCGAGGAAGCCCATACCCAGCGCGGTCGAGAGCACCATGTGGGCGCTCGTGGTCAGCCAGATCTCGCGGCGCAGGAGCGTGCGCGCGTCGAACTTGAGCCCGATGGCGAAGAGCAGCAGCACGACGCCGAGCTCGGCGATCTGCTCGAGACCGGCCGGCTCCGGCGTCCCCATGGCACCCAGCGCGAACCCCGCGGCGAGGTAGCCGACCAGCGGTGGCAGCCGGACGGCCACGGCGAGGAGCCCGCCGATCACGGCGGCGGCGAGGTACAGACCCAGTGCCATGCGCCTGCCCTCCTCACGCCGATGTGCTGATTCTCGCGCGTCCGGGGTCGGCAGCGGGACGGGTGTGGTCAGGCAGTGCCGGACGGTGCGGCCACCGTCAGCCGGTACACGTCCCGGTCGTCCCCGTCGCCCAGGAGGACGTCGAGCTGCTTGAGCGGGCGGAGGCCATGGGCGGCGAGCACCTCAGCGACATGGCGCGGGGCGTGCCCGTAGATGGGCACGCCGTCCGCGACGGTCTCCTCGACGTCCGGTGCGGGCGCCGCCCGGGGCGCACGGGTGGTGATGGCGAGCAGGCCGTCAGGCCGCATCACGCGGCGGCACTCGCCGACGAAGGATCGGAGGTCCGGCAGGAAGTGCACGACGCCGCTGGCCACGACGTGCGTGACTGCGGCGTCGTCGAACGGCCAGGGCCGCTCGGCGAGGTCGTGCTCGACGAGGCGCTCCGCGACGCCCTTCGCCCGGCACACCGCGAGCATCGCGGGAGACTCGTCGACGCCCCAGACGGTCAGCCCGTGGGCCGCGAACGGGCGGGCGCACTCCCCGGTCCCGATCCCCACGGACAGCACGCGCTGGCCCGGCTGGAGGCGGTCGAAGCAGAGGCCGAACAGGGCCTCTGGGAACCATCCCGCTGTGCGGGCGGCGGCGTCGTAGGCGGTGGCCGTGAGCTCGTGGGCACGGCGGCTCTGCGTGGTCATGAGGCTCCTGTCCGTGTGCGCGACGAGCATCCCACCGAGTGGCCGGCGAGGTCAGCCGATCGTGGCGGGCTCCCAGGAGGTGAGCAGCAGGCCGGCGAGCACGGCGAGGTTGACGGCGACCGAGCCCACCGTGGAGCCGAGCGGGAAGGCGCGGGGGAAGATCGCAGTGGCCGCGAGCGACACGGCCGCGGACGCGAGCGCCACGCCGCGGAACCAGCCGTGCCCCGTGAACATCGCCGCCGCGGCTGCGACGAAGCCGGCGGTCGGTGCGAGGAACAGCGCCCCGGCGATCGCGCGCTCGGCCGTCTCGCCGAGCCCTCCGACCAGCCACGACGCACTCGAGACACCCTCGAACTTCGCGAGGCCCCAGGCAGGGAGCCACCCCAGCACGTGGCCGAGCCCGTGCGCCCCGACAACTCCCCCTGCGACCACGAGTGTCGCGTCCATCGTCATCCGTCCTCTCCCGCCGTTCGGCGGACCTCTGGTGCGTACGTTGTACGCTTGCGTACTGCGTACGCTAGGACCTATCCTCGTCGCGTGTCAACACCCCCACCGCGCACCCGCGCCGTCCTGAGCCGCGAGCGGATCGTCGCGGCGGCCACCGAGATCGTCGACGAGCACGGCGTCGACGCGCTGACCATGCGCGCCGTCGCGGCCCGCCTCGACTCCGGGGTGATGTCGCTCTACCGGCACGTCTCGGGCGCCGAGGAGCTGCTCGACCTCGTGCTGGCGGGCATGACCGCGGACGTCGT
>Ga0196976_1001400_pt1 | contig 11002 bp, 15 predicted proteins | sample S3v_513CmetaG_FD_148644 | JGI IMG/M metagenome (GOLD analysis project Ga0196976, IMG submission 148644) | Soil microbial communities from Anza Borrego desert, Southern California, United States - S3+v_5-13C | ecosystem: Environmental > Terrestrial > Soil > Desert | place: USA: California...
GCCGCCGCGCCGCGCCGGGCCGTCAACAAGCTGGCGCGGGAGGTCTCCCAGAATCACATGCCGAAGGCGCGGCTCGACGCGCTGATCGCCGACGCCCGGGGCAGCGTAGCGCTGAGGGCCGGGAGCGAGGCGCGCCGCGGGGAGATCCTCCGGCTCATTGACCGGCTCCTGCTCGTGCGAGAGCACATCGCCGAGGCGGAGCTGCGGCTCGCCGCGCTGGTCGAGGTCACGCCGGCCGCACGGGCGCTGACGACCGTGCCGGGGATCGACGTGGTGTGCGCGGCCACCATCGTCGCCGAGGTGGGTGACCCGCACGATTACGTCTCGCCGCGGCAGGTGATCAAGCTCGCGGGGATGAACCTCGCGCGGAAGGAGAGTGGCGTCTCGGTGCGCGGCAAGCTCCGGCAGACGAAGCGCGGCCGCCCGGCGCTCCGCCGCCAGCTCTTCCTGCTCGCGGGCCGCTGGTGCCAGCAGCGCGGGCTCGCGCGGGCGGAGTACGAGGCGATGCAGGCGCGTAACGGCGGCGCGAAGATCAGCGCGATGTGCGCGGTCGCCCGCAAGCTCGTGCCGATGCTGCTCCACCTGATGCAGACGGGCGAGGCGTTCGACGCGGCGGTCTGGCTCGGCCGACGCCGCGCGTCGCAGAAATAACCGCCCAAGGGCCGCCGATCCGTGTTGGATAGCTGAGGTACGGCGAGCCAGCTCGGATTGGCGGTGTCCCCTGGCGTCCTCGCGCTGCGCTGTACACGTTCGACACGTCGGAGGGTACCTCGTAGTCGAGCCGAGCGTGGCGGGAGCGGCTTCGACCCACGTACAAGTTCGGCGGCCATGCTGCACCATGCGGCGACGGCACGCTCACCGTAAGAATCGTCTAGCGCTCCCGCGAGTCGACAGCGTCAGTGAAGAGGGGTCGGGCCAGGTAGAGCTCCGCTCGCCGTGAGCCCCCAGGATCTTTCAGTGTTGCGCAACGACTCCACGATGCACGCTGCAGGTCGGCGCTGATTCACAACTGATCGACCACGTGCAGTGCCGGCAGCGCGGCACAATGTGAGCGGAGCGGCCCGCGAGGTCCCCCCATCCGAACGGCCCACGTGCAGCACCGAGGCCCATGGATAGCAGACGACCCGCGGGCTCGCTCCTCCCGCAGCGCAGCAGCGTGCAGCGAGGCTCGGCATCAGAACTATGCGCTACCGAGCGCCCCCACCAGACACAGCCCGCTCCCGCCCTCCGACGCGTCAGCGACGACGCACGAGACCCCAAGACAGACACGGTCCCGGCGAGGCCCCGCGATCCGGACAGTCCGTACGCCGCTGGCGTGCGAGACTCGAATTGAGACTCGGTCCGCCGACACGACCGGAGGCACAGCCGCATGAGGGCGATGCCCGGCGATCTGTACGAGACTCCGAGGCTCGGGATAGCACTCGGTCACCACCGGGAACATCCACATAGAGCGACTCCGCAGGTCGAGGTTGGGAAGTCCGAGGCACCAAGTCGCCACGTCTCAGTAGACGGGATACGTCCTAGCAGCGGACGAATCCTTGGCAGCCCGCAGCACCAACTGTCCAATCCGCTTCACCCCTGCAGGCGGGTGTCCGACCAACTCGAAGACCTCCGCTGAGTCACTACCCGGCCTTGTGCGGACTGCCACGAAGTCACCTGCACCGAGCCTGGCTTCGGCAGAGGTGTGTATCTGCCCGGCGAAAAGCAGCGTTGAGTCAACGCCGGTCGTGTCGATAAGCACTGAGACTGCCCTCAAGACAGCGATGGTGTCATCGCCGAGCCGCACCACCGATCCAGGAGGCAGACTCACTGTGTGCACGCGAGACTTACTCACTGCATCCCTCATGGCGTTGCCCGCCATACTCACAGTGCGTTGTCCAATCGTTACCATGACAACGTAGCCGGCTACTCCCAATCCCAAGAGCACGGCGGCTGTGATCGCGGCTTTCCGCCGGACGGTAGTCATACGATCTACACTCCTGTAAGACACGTGATCGAGATTGAGCTGACCAGCTTCCTGGACCGAGGAGTTCGTTTCAACGCCCCCGTCTTGAGGAACGACGAGATTCGCGACGTGCAGCGCCTACTTCTTGTCCGGCTCCAGCTCGATCCGCTTCTTGTAGCCTCCAACGCTCACGTCGATGATACCCTCCCGGAGGTTTCCCTTTACCTCCACCGGGAGAATTACATCGCCCTTCAACCCAATGTCCCCCGTACCGAGGTTCACTCCGGCCTCTCGGATCTGCAATGTCGGAACGTACCAACGATTCGGAGCGACATCCACAAAAGCGTATCCCCTGAACCCCGCCGTGATGTTGCTGCCGTCACCTGTGCGTGAAAGCGTCAAGGTCGATTGCACCGGGATGTGCAGAGACATTTTGTTCGGAAGTGGCACCCTCGTTCCGCTAGGCACCTTCACCTGAGTCTGCACATCCCGACCCATGAGTGCGGATGCCCACTTGTTCGCGCTATCGAGAGCATCGCAGATCGACTGGACCTTGCACTTCGATAGTCCGAACGGGTCCGAGTAGTTCAGCGATTCTGGCACCCGTCGCTAGCTTCCGCCAGGCGCTCCCGCACATCCTCACCCGCACCATGGCCCCTCTGACGCTCTGGCTCGACGCGGACGCCACCCCGCGCGACGTGAAGGACATCTGCCTGCGGGCCGCCGAGCGGCTGCGGCTGGCGACGGTGCTCGTCGCGAATCAGCGTGTGCCGCTGCCGCCCGGCTACGCGTACGTGACGACGGTGCGCGTGGACGGCGGGCCCGACGTCGCGGACCGGTACATCGTCGAGCATGCCGTCGCGGGCGACGTGGCGGTGACCGCCGACATCCCGCTGGCGGCGCTGCTCGTCCCCCTCGGCGTCGCCGTCATCGACCCCCGCGGCGAGGAGTACACGACCGAGAGCATCGGCGAGCGCCTGTCGGTGCGGGACTTCATGGACGGCCTCCGCGGCGCCGGCGTGGAGACGGGCGGGCACGCCGCCTACGGGCCACGCGAGAAGCAGGCGTTCGCGAACGCGCTCGATCGCGTGCTCACGCGCGCGCTCCGCCGACGCTGATTCGCGTCAGCCCGGTGGCGTCGCGCCGGGTCGACGCGGCGGCACGCTCGTGTTGTCCATGTCGGAGAAGATGAGCCACCGTCCGCCCGGCGAGCGGCGCAGCGTCAGCGTGAACTTCCCCACGTCCCCCGGGGCGTCTCCGTAGCCGTAGGCGCCGATGATGTAGCCGATGGTGTCGGCCGTCGCCGCGGCCAGCGCCCGCAGCCGGAGCGGGCCCCCACCCTGGCCGGCGTACGCCGCCTCGATCGCCGCGCGTCCCCGCACCGGCGCGCGCCCGCCCTGCAGCACGAAGCCGTCGCCGGCGAACGTCGCCGCCAGCGCCGCCGCGTCGCCGCGCCGCCAGGCGGCCTCGTAGTCGCGGAGCACGCGGACCAGCTCCGGGGACAGCGTCACGGACGGCAGCTCGCCCCGTGCCGGCGGTGCCGGCTGCTGCGCGCCCGCGGTGCCGGTGGTGAGGACCAGTGAGAGCGCCAGCAGCGTGCACGTATGACGCATCGGCTCGAGAAGAAGAAGGTGAAGGTGAGGTCATCCCCCCGAACGCAACGATGCCCACCCGACGGGGAGCGTGCCACCCGCTCGTCGCATCCACCACCACAGCGCCGCCGTCGAGACCACCATCACGCCGAGGTACACCGCCGTGAGCGCGACGAACGACGGCTGACCGGCCAGGTCCATGCGCCAGTATCCGGCCTCGCCCTTGGTGCCGAGCACCCACGATCCCAGGTTCCACGCCGCGTGCATGCCGATGGGGAAGGCCAGGCCGCGCGACGCCAGCACCGCCATCCCGAACAGCACCGAGCCCGCCGTCGTTCCCACCAGCGCGTTCACCAGGGGCCAGCCCTGCAGCAGGTGATACGCCGCGAACGCGAGCGCGACGACGACCTGCGCGGTGCCGACCCCGTAGCGGTCGCGCAGGCGCTGGAACGGGTAGCCGCGGAACCCCAGCTCCTCGCCGGCCGAAAGCGCGATGAACGTCGCCGACATCAGCAGCACCGTCGACGCGGTCGCGCCGGGGCTGCGCGCGAACGAGATCGGCCCCAGGGCGATCCGGGAGAGCGCCACCAGCAGCGCGACCATCGCGCCGCCGAACGCGATGCCGGTCGAGAACCGGGTGACGCTGCCGCTCGACCATCCTGCTCCGACGGCGGCGAGCGATCCTCCTTCGCTCCGGGTGAGCGCGGCCGTCAGGGCGATCGAGGCCAGCGTCACCAGCAGACCGGCGACGAGCATGCGCACGGCGGGTGGCGCGAGGCCGAGCACCAGCCCGAGGCCGACGAAGATGGCGGAGTAGCCGAGCCAGAACGCGGCCACGCGCAGCGGGACGTTCAGCTGCGGTGGGCGGGCGCGTCGCGCGGCGGCCTCCAGGTCTTCGGCCATCGAGTTCCTCCCTGTCGCCGTTCGGGGCGCACCAGCGCGTGGCATCGCATGCGGGATCTCGGGGATCGCCACGGCGCTCGGTCGCATCGACGTACGTGCCGCACACCCCCAGTGATTCAACCACCTCGAGGCGTCCCACGGGGCGACGCCTCGCCGAGCTACTTCCTGCGCACGCGGTAGCGCAGGTGCGTGACCCCGACGCCGGCGATCACCGCGGGGTCGCCGAGGACGACCGGCGTGTCGGCGAGGTGCTCGAAGAGACGGACGCCGGAGCCGAGCAGCACGGGCGCGACGTCGACGTGGATCTGGTCGAGGAGGTTCGCGTTCAGGAGCTGCTGGATGGTGTCGGCGCCGTGCACGCCGACGGACTTCCCACGGGCGGCGGCCCTCGCCTGGCGAACGGCGCTCTCGAGGCCGTCGGTCACGAAGTGGACCGTCGAGTCGGTCCGTGGCCACCCCTCGGGGATGTGGTGGGTGAGGACGAACGCCGGTCCCCACGCATGATTGCCGCCCCAGCCGCGAGCGACGTCGAAGGTGCGTCGCCCGGTGAGCACGGCGCCCAGCTCGGACCAGAGCCCGCGCAGGTGCTCGGCGCTCGGCGGCGACACCCTGAACGTCATGGGGTCCGACCCGCCCGTCGGGAACTCGACGTCACCCGAGGCGAAGTACCAGTCGAACACCTCGGCTACGCCGTCGTTGCGGTCGGCGACGAAGCCGTCGAGCGACATGGACATGATGGCGACGATGCTGGACATGGTGCGCTCTCGGCGAGGGTGGAGGCTGCGTTCAGGGACATCGCGGACACGAGCGGCGAGCACCGCGCGGCCGCTCACCCACACGTCGAAGGGCGCGGCCGCCTTTCGACATCGCCTCGCGCGAGGCTCCCGCGCCGGCTCACCCCGCGCGATCGCGCCACAGGCCGAGGGCGGCGGCCGTGACGAGCGGCACGCCCAGCGCGGCCCGCGGCAGGTGGCGCATGGCCGATCGCCCCGCCGCCTGCACGCTCGCCACCTCGGCCTCCTGGTGGGACTACGCGCGGGCGTAGTCGCGCATCCCGGTCGCCATGAGGCCGAGGCCCGCGAGCAGGAGCAACCTGAAGAGCGAGCGACGGAGAGACACCGGTCAGTGTGGCGCGTGGTGGAGGATGCGAGAGATGTTCGGCGTGCTCCGTCGACGGCAGCGACCGGTCAGCCGGTCGCCTCGCCTGTCGAGGGACTCGGGCACTCCGGCGTGTCCACGACGGTGAAATGCCGCACCTGCGGCTCCCGCTCGAGCAGGAACGCGTCGTCCTCGGGATAGTACCGGGCGCGCTCGTACTCCGGTCCAGCGAACGCGATGATGGCCTCCACGGACTCCCAGAACGTGAGCGTCGTGAAGTGCACCACTTCCCCTTCGTCCTGCCGGAGGAGCCAGGCGCCGCGGTTGCCGGGCGTGGCGCGGTAGTCGGCGAGTCCCGTCACGGCGAGGTACGCCTCGTACTCCGTCGCCCGCACGAGCGGTACGCGGCCGTGCCACATGCGGGCGATCATCGCGAGGGTTCCGAGGTGACGGGTCGGCGCGGGCGCGCTCGTGGAGGTCGACGCCGGTCAGACGGCCGGCGAGGAGATGGCGAAGCTGTACCCGTCTGGATCGCGCACGCGGAATGCTCGCGCGCCCCACGGCAGGTCGGCCGGTTCGGAGGCGAGCTCCCCGCCGTGGGCCCTGATCCGCGCGGCGACGGCGTCCACGCTCTGACGGGTCGTCAACATCAGCGACAGGCCCGCGCCCTTCACCCGGTCGAGGCCCTTCGCGCCGTCGTCCTGGTTGAGCAGGAGCCGGACGCCGCCGGCCCGAAGTGCCACCGCGCGCAGCGCGCCGTCACGCGTCACCTCGCGCTCCACGGTGAACCCGACGACGTCCCGGTACCAGGCCACGCTGGCGGAGAGGTCGCGGACGGTGAGCGACGCGGACAGGGCGTCGGCGTGGAAGCGATCTGCGGCGTCGTGGTCGGTCATTCGTGGGCCGTGCGGGGAACGCGAGCCGGCTGGTCGGGGCGTCGCCGGAGCTTGGGGATCGTCCGACGTGCTGGCAAGCTGCGTGGCCACGCGGGAGAGGGCAATGGCGCGCGTCCTCGACACGTGGCCGCTCGCCGAGGTTCCGCCCGTCTCACTCGCGCTCGCGCAGGAACCAGTGCCGCACACCTGGCAGCGGAGCGACCGCCCGTCGATCTCCACCGGTCTCTCCTGCCGATCGCCCGTTTGGCTCTTGCCAGCATGCGTCCACCGATGCTCGGATCAAGCTCAGACTGAAACCGGGCTGCGCGGGGCCGCGGGAGATCGGCTCAGGGCAGCAGCTCGAGGCGCACGTTCACCTTCCGCGCGTCCAGCTCGGGAATGTAGGACCGCGTTGCGCCACCAGAGCCGCCCAGGCGCGGCCTCATGATACGGACTCCGCCGCGGTTGGCAAACGCGCGGCAGGATCACGATGCGGCATCACGTCGTGCTCCATGCCACGCGGCCCACGGCAACGCATCGTCACCCAGCGAGTGCGGCGGACTTCGTCGGGCAACTCGGCGGCACCTGCGCCCGCCACCCGCGGTCCGCCGGCACGTCCGGGAATGGGCCGGTATACTCCCCGATGCCGTACGTCGTCCGCACGATGGCGCTATTCGGCACCGTGTCCACGAACAACCGTCGGCGTGCCTCGCAGATCAGCAGGTGGTACCTGAGCCGCGCGAACGGGGCGTGCGCGACCCGGTAGTAGCCGGCCGCGTCGGTCCGCAGACGGTGCACGACGACCATCGAATCGGCGAGCAACATCCGCGTCCGGCACTGGTCTCCCATCGCCGTCGGTCACGTAGCCGCGTGTCACGGTCTCATTCGCGAGCATGGTCGCGACGAGGAGCGACACCACGACTCGTCCAGCGCGCGATCGACGCGATCCAGTGCGCATTGTTTCCTCACTCAGGGAGCTCGTCGCTGACCTTCGCTCGAGATCGCCGGGGCGACAACCTGCCAGGCGGCGACGAGCCGAGGCGCTCGAGCGCTTCAGCGGCGCATGGCCTCGATGCCGCCGCCGGAGACCGAGGCCGGCTCGACACCGACGCGTCAAGGCGCTCAGGGAACGTCACCGCCGCGATCCGAAGCGGCCGGCGGCTCGAGCGCCATTGCACTCACCCGCGCCCCGAGCTCCTCCATCTGCGCTCTCCGCGCGCTCTCCCAACGCGAGAGCCTGAGGGCAGTCGTCGCCACCAGGCCGAGGCCGATGGCGCCGAGCACTCCGAACGACGCCACCAGGCCGACGTCATGCGCCACACCGGTGAGCACGGCCGTCGTCTCGCCGATCACCGAGATGGCGCTCATCACGAGCCCACCGACGACCGTCCAGGGCGCATCGCCCTTCACGGTCTTGAACCGCACCCGATGGCCGGCCTCCGTCGGCTCGAGCAAGACCTGCAGATTCCCGTTGCTCCACTGCCTGAGCGACCCCTCACTCGACATCGTCCCGCGGGCGTCGAACGTCTCACGCACCCTCACGATGAACCGCTCCCACTCCTCGTCGGTGAGCTTGCGGGCGAGGTGCACGCTGTGCCCGACACCCGTCGTCATCCCGAGGAAGCGCTGCGTGGGCTTCGCTTCGCTGGAGTTCAGGGACAACGCCGCGCGCGTGATCTGCTCGGCCGGGATCCCCACTTCCTGGCCGATGGTGTGTAGCTCGGCGAGGGTCATGCCCTCCCCGGCACGCGTCCCCTGGGCTGCATGCCCCGACGTCGCACGCTCGAAGATCCGCGCCACCTCGGCGTCGCTGAACCGGCGCTCCGTCATCGGCACATCAGGTCAGTGACGGGCTCGAACCGGAGACGCCGGAACCGCGCGGATACCGCCGGCGAGATGCCGGCGTCTACGCTGCGCGCCCGCTCGGCCCCGGATGCCTCGGATCCTTCTCCATGATGATCAGGTGACCGTCGCATGGTGATCTCGCCATCGGGGTCCGGACGGCTTGCCGCCAGCGCAGGAAGCGTCTCACTCGCGACCCGACGCGTCGACGCGTGCCCGTCGTGCGATGCGGGTCTTCCGGGATGGCGCCACGGCCGATGGCGCGTCATGGACGGCCGGCCGCGCCGCCCGGCGGCATGCGCCAGATCCGAATCCCCGTGCCGGACGCGATGGCGAGGCCGTCGATGAAGTCGCCGCGCTCGTTCGTCGCACCGGGGAAGTAGGCGCGACCCTCGGACGGCTCGTAGCGCAGACCCTGCTCCGCGAAGAAGCGTCCGAGCTCGTCGCGCGACATCGTGACGCGGTACTGGAATATGCGCCACCCCGGGTGGTACTGCGCGATCTGCCGCGCGGTGACCTCGTGGAGCAGTCGCGCGCCGGGCGGCAGGCGCACGCCCAGCTCCGCCTGCGTCGGCGGCCTGGCCGTGATCTCGCGCTGCACCGCCTCGCGCCGGTGGTTGACCACGAAGCCGTTGCGCACGCTGGACTCGGGCGCCCCGGCGATGGCCGCGGCGAAGCGGTCCTGGGCGCCTGCCTCGCGGACGCTCGGAGGCGTGAGAACGGCGGCGAGGGCGAGGGCGCAGAGCGCGATGGCGCGGGGCATGGCCGGTCGGGTGAGGGGGAGGTGCGCGCCCGTGCCGCCGGGCATGCGTCGCAGGTCCAATCTACCCGCGATCACCCGGCGCGCCACGCGCACCGGCGGCGGGCAGCATCGGGCGGGAGGAGTCCGCGAGCAGCGTTGAAGTGGACGCCCGATGGAGGTCCGATGCCGCGGCAGATCGTCGGCGCGACGCGACGATCAGGACGCAGACCCGCCCGACCGCCGCCACGCATCGGCGAACATGGCCTCGAGCACGGCCCCGCTCACGTCCGAGAGCGTGTTGACGCGCGGTGGCGGCGAGACCGAGCTCCCGCTCCACGTCCATCACGAGTTCGACCAGCGAGAGAGAGTCGAGCGTCATGGGAGCTCGAGCCTGCTGTCGCATGACGCCCAAGTTCAGCTGCAGGGATCAACCTACCCGCGACTGACGCCGTAGCCAGATGCGCGAGGAGCATCCCAGGCGCAGCACGATGGCGCGGGTCGCCCCGTCAGCTGCAACGTCACGTTGGCCAGCCCAGTCGCCCTCTGCGCCACGCCGACCTTGCGGAGGGAGCGCGGTCGCGGGGGCCCCGGCCGTAGCATCGCGGAAGTACGCGCGCACCCGTGGCCCTTCCCATCGCCCCGATCGGCGAGGCGCACGATGTCGGTCCCGACGCGAAGCCCCGCCGCGTCGCGGAGTGCCAGCTCGAGCTTCGACGCGCAGCGCAGCGCCTCGGCGGCCTCCCACGAGAGCCCGCGGACGTCCGGCTCCTCCCCGCAGGCAGGGCGAGAATCGCCGCGGCGGCGGGCCCCGGCGAGAACCGTCGCCGCTTCGAGGACGTGACGGATGCCCTCGTACGCCGGGCGTGGGGCGACACGAGAAAATTGACCCCCTGACGACACGGGTTTCTGACCCCTCCCTCGTCACGCACTCGGGAGGTTCTGCTCGTGTCCGATCCGCTCGCCCACTTCGCACCCCTCGCGACCGCGCCGCCCGGCGCGCCACCGTTCCCCATTTCGCCGGCGCCCCGGGCGCCAGCCGACGGGGAGCCCGTGCGCACGCCCGACGACGTCGCCGTCATCCTCCGCCTCCACGCCGTCGGCTGGGGCGCGAAGTACCTCGCCGCCGAGGTGGGCTGCGCTCGCAACGCCGTGAAGCGCCACCTCGCCACGGGGCGCTGGGCGCCGAAGTCGATCGAGCTGAACGAGCAGTCCCGCCCCGAGAACCTCCTCTCGGCGGACGGGAGCAAGCTCGCGTACACGCGGGCACGGGGAATCGAGGTCTGGAGCGCGGCGACGGGCACGGTCAGCTCGGCCATCACGCACCAGAAGGCGGGCAAGCTGTACTGGCTCGAGGACCCCTCGTGGTCGTCCGACAGCAAGATGCTCGTCGCGCAGACGTCGAAGGCTGGTCTCGTGAAGGCCCTCCCCTACGCCGTGTCGTACCGAAGCAGCACGATTCCTGACCCGAGCTGCGTGCTCTCGGTGAGGCGAAGCGTCGTGCGCACGCCATCCGGGAACAGCCGTATCCCCCGGCCGAGGATCGTGGGGTAGACCATCAGCCGGAACTCGTCAACGAGGCCATGCGGCAGCAGCGTGTGGACCACCGATGCGCTGCCGTAGACGAGGAGGTCCCCGCCATCCTGCGCCTTCAGGCCCCTGACCTTGCCGACGAGATCGTCGCTGATCACGGTCGAGTTGGTCCAGGTCGCGGCGGTGAGGGTCCTGGACGCGACGTACTTCGGCATGGCGTTGATGCGCGCGGCGAACCCCGCCTCGTCCTGCACGGTCGGCCAGACGGCGGCGAAGCCGTCGTACGTGCGGCGGCCGAGGAGGAGTACGTCGCTCGCCATCAGTTCCTCGTACTTGACCCTGTCGCCCTCCGGCCCGCGGCTGAACGGCCCTGTCCAGTTGCCGAGACCCGACCCCTCCATGCCCACGGGATCCTCGATCACCCCGTCGAGCGAGATGTAATCGGTCACGACGAGTCGTCTCGGCATCCGTCTGG
>Ga0196976_1001401_pt1 | contig 10995 bp, 9 predicted proteins | sample S3v_513CmetaG_FD_148644 | JGI IMG/M metagenome (GOLD analysis project Ga0196976, IMG submission 148644) | Soil microbial communities from Anza Borrego desert, Southern California, United States - S3+v_5-13C | ecosystem: Environmental > Terrestrial > Soil > Desert | place: USA: California...
CACCATCCTCTTCGCCATCCCCACCTTCCTCCTGGCCGCCACGTCGCCGATCGCCATCCGCCTCTTCACCACCACCACGGGGGAGAGCGGCTCGACGGCGGGCTCGATCTCCGCGCTGTCGACGGCGGGGAGCATCGCCGGCAGCATCGTCACCGCCTTCCTGCTGATCGACTGGCTGGCCAGCATCGCGCGCACGGTCACCTTCGTGGCCGCCGCCACGCTCATTACCGCGCTGATCGTGCTGCTGGCGCAGCGCACGCGTCCGCGCTTCACGCTGGCCGGGGCGGCCGCGCTCCTGGCGCTGCTCCTGGGGGGCGCCTTCATGCGCACGCGCGTCGACACGCCGGGCGGGAAGCGGCCCCTGTTCGTCGGCGACAGCGCGTATCACCACATCGTCGTCAGCGACCACGGGCCGCAGCGGCAACTGCGCTTCAACGTCGGCATCCAGTCCAGCATGTTCCGCTCCGATCCGTTCGGGCAGGGGCTGGCCTACACCGACTCGTTCCACATCGGCCGGCTGATGCGCCCCAATGCGCGCCGCATCCTGCTGATCGGCCTCGGTGGCGGCACCGCGGCGCGGCAGTTCCCGCACTACTACCCCGAGGCCGTGGTCGACGTGGTCGACGTCGATCCACTCGTCGTCGACGTGGCCAAACGCTACTTCGCCGTGCAGCCCGGCGACCGCCTGCGCATCCACATCGGCGACGGCCGCACGTTCCTCAAGCAGGCGCGGACGTCGTGGGACCTGATCGTCATCGACGCCTACTCGACGAACCGCTACGGCGACACCCTGCCGCCGCACCTGGTCACGCGCGAGTTCTTCGCCGACGCCGCGGCGCGCCTCGAGGAAGGGGGCATCCTCCACTTCCACTGCGCCTTCGACAACACGCGCCTCATGTCGTCGCTGCATCGCACGCTGCGCAGCGTCTTCCCCTCGGTGCTGCGCACCAGAGGGGAGCTGCTGGCCAGCCGCGTCCCGATGATCGTGCCGAAGGAGGTGCTGCTCGCGCGCGCGAAGACGTCGCCGGCGGGGCGGCTGCCCGAGCTCGCCCCGTACATCGACGACCTGACGGACGAGCCTCCGCCGCCCGCGGCGCTGCTGCTCACCGACGACTACGCGCCGGTGGATACGCTCCTCGGGCGGCGGTGATCACGCCCGCGGCAGCGTCACGGTGAACGTCGCGCCCTGGCCCGGCCCGTCGCTGGCGGCGGTGACGCGGCCGCCGTGCATCTCCACGAGCTGCTTCACGATCGACAGCCCGAGGCCGAGACCGGACTGATAGCGCGCGCTGCTCGACTCCTGCGAGAAGCGCTCGAAGACCTGCGGCAGGAACTCGGGCGCAATGCCGATGCCGGTGTCGCGCACCGACACCACCACCTCGCCGCCGTCGAGCCGCGCGTCCACCGTCACCGCGCCGTGCTCGGGGGTGAACTTGATCGCGTTCGTGAGCAGGTTCCACAGCACCTGGCGCAGGCGGCTGTGGTCCGCGTGCACGTGCGCGCCGGTGCACGTCGACTGGCACTTCAGCGTGATCTCTTTCGCCTCCGCGGTGGGGCGGATGGTGCGGATGGCGTCGTCGAGCACGTCCTCCACGTCAACGTCCTCGCGATGCAGGTTCAGCTTGCCGGTGACGATGCGCGACACGTCGATCAGGTCGTCGACGATGGCCGCCTGCGCCTTGGCGCTGGCGTCGATCTGCTCGATGGCCGTGCGCAGCTCCTCGGGGATGCCGACCATGCGCAGGAAGCCGGTCCAGCCGAGGATGGCCGTCATGGGGGTGCGCAGCTCGTGCGAGACCGTGGCCAGGAACTCGTCCTTGACGCGGCTGCTCTCGCGCAGCGTGTCCTCGATGGCCTTGCGCTCCGTGATGTCGTGCGCCGACACGACCGCGCCGCGCACCACGCCTCCTTCGACGATCGGCGTCGACGAGCAGATCACGGGGACGAAGCGGCCGCTCTTGTGGATCCAGAGGTCCTCGCGGTTCCGCACCGGCGTGCCCACGAAGAGCGTCTGCCCGAGGGGGCATTCCGCGATCGAGTACGGCATACCGTCGGCACGCTTGTAGTGAACGACGTCGTGGAGCACGCGTCCGCGCACTTCATCGACGGACCAGCCGAAGATCTCCTCGGCCGCGGGATTCATGTACGTGACCCGGCCGCTCGCGTCCATGAACCAGAGCGCCTCGGCCACGTGCGTGGTGATCATGCGGGTGCGGCTCGACTCCCGCGCGAGCTGCTCCTCGAGCACGTGCTGTTCGGTGACGTCGATGGTGGTGCCGGCGATCGAGCCGTCGCCGACGCGGCCGCGCGAGTCGATCCAGTGGATCGTCCCGTCGGGCCAGATGACGCGGTAGAGGAGGTGATACTCGCCGCGCCGCTCGATGGCCTGCTGCACGACCGCGCCGCTGACTTCGCGGTCGTCGGGATGCATGGCGTTGAAGACGTCGTCGACGTGCAGCTTTTTGTCGGGGCGGAAGCCGAGGTTTTCTTTGCAGCGCGGCGTGCACTCGATGCAGCCGCTGGCGAGATCCAGCTTCCAGAGACCAACCCGCCCCGCGCCCGACGCATCGAGGAGCCAGTTGTCGACCGCGGGGGTTTCCGTGACGGACAAGGCCCTGCGATCATACCCGCATGTGTGGCAGTATGGCGGCCGCATGACGACGTCCCCGCAACCGCCGCGCAATGGAGAAGGCAGGCTCTTGCGCCTGGAGTGCCCGCACTGCAAGGCCGAGACGCCGCTCTGGTTCCGCCCCGAGGACGCCGACGAGACGCTGACCGGCACGGAGTGGGAAGCCTGGCTGGCCGCGAAATGCCGCGAATGCGGCAAGACGCCGCGCGAGGCGGGCTGAACTAAGTGGACCGCCGGCGTCCCGCCGGCTGTCCGTGCAGGCGTCCCGCCTGCACACCGCAGCAGCGGCGGGACGCCGCTGCAGACAGCCGGCGAGGACGCCGGCGGTCCGCTGTCAGCGCACGCGCTTTCCGCGCTGGAACACCATCTCGATCGACCGCGTGTGCTCGATCTTCACCAGCGGGTTCTTCGACAGCACCACCAGATCCGCGCGCATCCCCGGCGCGATCGACCCGAGCTCCCGCTCCCGCTTCAGCGCGCGGGCCGCGTTGCGGGTGGCCATCTCCAGGACGGCGGCGGGGGGGATGCCGGCGCTGACGAGCAGCGCCATCTCGTCGTGGACGCTCGTGCCGGGGACGATCCATGGCGTCGGCGTGTCGGTGCCGACCGTCAGCCGCACGCCGCCCTCGTAGATCTTCCTGATCAGCGCGAGCTGCTTCGGCCAGGCCTGCTTCGCCTCCGCGTACTGCGCGTCCGTCCACCCCTTCGTGAACGACCCCGCGGCCCAGCCGGAGGTGAAGGCGCGCGGCGCGAGGGCGATGTCGGGGTTCTGCAGCCAGCGCGGGTCGTTGCCGAAGAACTTCGTGTGCAGCGCGATCAGCGTCGGATCGAGCGTCACCCCGTGCTTCTTCATCGCCGCGATCATCTCCGCGATCTCCGGGCCGTTCACATCCACGTGCTGCAGCCAGTACACGCGTCCGAACAGCGACTGCTCGTACTTCGCGCGCGCCGCGGCGGGGAGATACTGCGGCGCCCACGGCGCGAAATGCTCGATGCCGTCGATGCCGAGGTTCGCCGCCTCGGTCCAGGTCGTGCGCTGCAGGTGGCCGATGATCGGCAGCCCCGCCGCGTGCGCCTCGTCGATGGCCACCTTCGTCAGCTCCGGCGTCATGCTGCCGTAGATCTTGATGACGTCCACGCCGGCCGCTTTCTGCCAGCGGATCTCGCGGCGCACGTCGTCGGCCGTCTTCACGGGGAGGAACGGCTCCGGATCGAACGAAGACTGGTTGATGATCCGTCCGGCCGTGAAGATGCGCGGCCCTTTCGGCGCGATGTCGCGCAGCGTCACCGCGGCCTCGGTCTCCGATCCCGGATCGCGGATCGTGGTCACGCCCTGCTGCAGCAGCAGCTCGAGCATGGCCAGGCTGGCCTCGCGGTCGAAGCGCGGCTTCAGGTTTCCCTTCTCGTCCCACGGATGCGTGAGCACGTGCACGTGCATGTCCACCAGGCCGGGGATGACGAAGCGCCCGCTGCCGTCGATGACCTGCGCGCCCTTCGGATGGTCCGCGTGCTTGCCGACGGAGACGATCTTCTCGCCGCGCAGGACGATGTCCTGATTCGCGCGCGTCCCGCCGTCGATGACCGTGACGTTGTGCAGGATGACGTCCGCGTCGACACCGAGCGCAAAGACCAGCAGCAGCGCGAGGAGCGACTTGCGGAACGTCACCACGCGATCCACGACCTCGTAGCCGAGGGACTCGTGGGCGCGCTGCGACGGCTCATTGTCCTGCCACGTATCCGAGGCCATCTCCGTGCACCCCTGCGCCTTCGCCCACTCCTCGGACGCGCGCATCAGCGCCGCGCCGACGCCCTGGCGGCGATGCGCCTCCTCCACGAACCACCCCTCCAGATAGCCGACCGGACGTGCGGGGTCGCAGCCGTCCGCGTACGACCGGAGCGTCACGTCGGCGAAGCCGATCGCCTCGCCGCCGTCCGTTTCCGCAACCAGGATCGCGAACGGATAGAGGCCCGGCCACGCGCCGGAGAGGATCGTCGCCACCTCTTTCGCGTGTCCCTCGACCGTGTCGTCGGGCCAGAGCGCGGCGCGCATCGCGGCGAGGCGGTCGAGGTCGGAGCTGACGGCTTTGCGGATCTTCATCGTTCTAACGTCTCCGGATACGGCACGTCGGTAAGAGTATGCGAATCGATGCGCTGCTCCTCTCCGTCGTGCTGGCGGCGTCGCCGGCCGGCCTCTGGAAGTCGAAGAAGTTCTTTGGTCCCGAGGTGCGGGGGCCGGTGGTCATCCAGAAAAGCGGCGAGACGTATACGGCGGACCTGGCCGGGGCTGTCGTGCCGGTGCGCGTCGAGCGCGGCGCGGTCTCGTTCGCGCTGCCGAACGGAAAGGGCTCCTTCCGCGGGAAGCTCGATCGCGACATCCGCGGCCACTGGTACCCGCCGGGCTCCGTGCCGCGCCTCTTCGTCTACGCCTCGCCGGTCGAGCTGAAGGCGGACGGCCCGAACCGCTGGCGCGGCGAGATCGTGCCGTTCGACGACACGTTCACGTTCTACCTCATGCTGCGCGAGCAGCCCGACGGCTCGTTCAGCGCCCTGTTGCGCAATCCCGACCGCGACGAGGGAGGGATGCGCGGCGCGGAGCGGCTGACCCTCGACGGCAGCGCGGTGAAGCTCACCGGGAAGGGGCGCGACGTCGCCACCGGCACGTACGACGCGGAGCGCGACGTGCTGACGCTGAACTTCCCCTCGCGCGGCGGGTCGTACGACTTCCGCCGCGACGACGCCGAGAGCGGCTTCTACCCGCGCGGCGCGAAGCCGGCGCGCTACGTCTACCGCCCGCCGCTGGCGCGCGACGACGGCTGGCCGGTGGGGACGCTGGAGGAGGCGGACCTCGACCGCGCCGCCATCGAGAAGTTCATCCAGTGGATCGTCGACACGCCGTCGGAGGCGTACACGGCGCCGGTCATCGAGGGCGTGCTGATCGCGCGTCACGGAAAGCTGGTCCTCGAGGAGTACTTTTACGGCCGGCACCGCGACGAGCTGCACGAGACGCGCTCGGCGGCCAAGAGCCTCACCGCCACGGTCATCGGCGCGGCCATGCACGCCGGCGCGCCGCTGTCGCTGTCGTCTCCCGTGTATCAGGTGATGCACGGCGGCGCGTTTCCGCCGGACCTCGAGCCGCGCAAGCGCGCCATGACCCTCGAGCACCTGCTGACCATGTCCGCCGGCTACTTCTGCGACGACACGAACCCCGACGCGCCCGGCAACGAGAACTTCATGATCGACGAGGCCGAGGAGCCGGACACGTACCGCTTCACCCTGGCCGTGCCGATGGCCACCGCGCCGGGGGAAAAGTCGGTCTATTGCAGCAGCCAGCCGAACCTCGCCCTCGGCATGCTGAATCGCGCGACGGGGGAGCCGGTGCTGGAGACCTTCGACCGCCTCGTGGCCCGCCCGATGAAGATCCGCCACTACGGCTGGTGGCTCGAGCGGGCCGGCCATCCGTACGGCGGCGGCGGGGTGCAACTGTACCCGCGCGACTTCATGAAGCTCGGCCAGCTCATGCTGAACGGCGGCACGTGGGAAGGGCGGCGCATCCTCTCGCGCGACTTCGTGACGCGCGCCTCATCCCCGCTCTACGACCTGCGCGAGCTCAAGTACGGCTATCTCTGGTGGGTGCGCGACTACCCGTACCGCGATCGCACCGTGCGCGTCTACTACGCCGCCGGCGCCGGCGGCCAGTCGACCATCGTCGTCCCCGAGCTCGACCTCGTCATCGCCACCTACGGCGCCAGCTACAGCAGCGGCAAAGCCACGCACGCGATCAGCCGGGACCTGGCCAGGGACCACATCCTGGCGGCGGTACGGTAACCCAACTCCATAACCGCCGCGCCCGCGTGCACTATCTGGAGTGCGGCAGCGGCCAGCTGCCGCTCTCAATGGCGGAGGCGCCAGCCTCCGCCCGCCCGCGGCAGCTGCGGCTGCCGCAATGGAAAGCGGCAGCTGAGCGCTGCCGCACTCCAGATCATTCCTTTTCGGGCGGCTTCTGGGCGGCGTCGTCCTGCTTGCCGCCCGCGTTGCTGCGGATCTCGGCCAGGCGGGCGCGGTCCTTCTCGCGGCGGGCCGTGCGATTGCGCTTGGCCACGTTGGCGCGGGCTTTTTCTCCATTGATTCGGGACATCGTTCCGTTCTCCTTGGGGCGCGACCTTATCACTTCTGCCGGATGGCCACCCACCCCGCGATCGGCACGGCCAGGGCCCATGTGGCGGCGATGAGCAGCAGCGGCGTGCTCAGGCGAACCGTCGACACGAGGTGGCGCACTTCCACCGCCACGTCGCTGCCGAAGAACGACACCACCAGGGCGATGGCCACCAGCAGCGTGGCCGCCTGGCCAAGGTAGAGCGAGCGGCGCGCGCGCGCCTCCAGCTCCTGGCGGTGGCGGACGCGCATGCGCCACCACATGGTGCCGGACGACGGCACGTGCGCCTCGGCCATGGCCTGCGCGCGATCGTCGAGGAAGGCGCCGGCCACGAGCCGCAGCTCGCTGCACGAGGTGCACCCCGACAGGTGCGACTCCAGCTCCGGTCCGATGAAATTGCGTCCGAGGGCGTCGAGGAGCTCGTCCTCGCGCTGGCAGCGTGCGGCGTTCATCGCGCGCCCTCCTGCTGCCGGGTCCCGCCGAGGATGCCGGCCAGCTTTCTGCGGGCCCTCAGGAGCAGGGTTCGGATGCTCACCGTGCGCAAGCCGAGGATCTCGGCGATCTCCTCGTGCGACGCGCCCTGCGCGTACGCCAGCCACAGCATCTCCCGCTGCATCGGCTCGAGTTGCTGCATCCCACGAGCCAGGTCGGTGCGCATGGCCGCCTGGCGCTCGGGGGTCGGCGCGTCGGTGGCCGGCAGCGCCCCGATCGACGACTCCTCCTCGAGCGGCACGTCGTCGCGGCGCTTGGCGCGGCGGGCCGAGTCGCGCACGACGTTGGTGGCGATCTGGAAGAGCGAGTTGCGGCGGTGCGACTCGCTCTCGTGCTTCGCGCCGGCCCGGTAGAAGCGGTAATACGCCTCCTGCAGCGCATCGTCCGCTTCCTGGCTGCTGCCGGTGATGCGCGACAGATACGACCAGAGCGGACGCGCGGTCCGCTCGTAAAACAGGCGAAACTCCTCTTCGTCCATCACAGGGACGGCACTCTCGAGGGTGCGGCTGTCGACGAACGTCGCATTGCGAAGGGCGAAGGGGAAGATCATCTCGTCGATCATTTTACGGTCTCTGCGTCATCCGCGGGGCCCTGCCACGCTCCCAGCTTCCGGGACATGAAGAGCGAGATCAGCGCGGAGGCGATGAAGCCGGCGCCGATGCAGAAGCCGATCGTGCCCATGGCGAAGAGGTCCGCCGCCGTGTCGCGGTCGAAGCGGAAGCTGACCAGGAGCAGGCCAAACGCGCCCGCGGCCACGATGATGCCCAGCTGGATCGACCACATCACGCGCGCCAGCGGCGTGTTCTTCATGGCCGGCCGCGGCTCCGTGTGCAGCGGGATCGGCGCGGACTCGAGGAACCGCGTCCCGGCCGGCGTCTTGATGTACTCCATCAGCTCCTCGGTGTTGCCGAAGCGGTCCAGGATCTTGTTGTGCACCTCGGCCTGCTGCCGCGACAGGCGGCTCCAGCGCTTCTGCTCGATGATCGTCCGGACGAGCCACGCCAGCACCATGGCGATGAAGATGAAGATGCCGAAGATCATCAGCCCCTCCAGCATCTCGCCGAACCCGCTCCGCGAGCGCCCGGCCTGGGCCGCGTCGAGGTAGACGTTCGGATGCTGCGCGACCTCGGGATGTTTGGCGATGAAGGCCGCCAGGTCCGGATGTCCCTGCAGGAACTCTTCGTTGGAGAGGAGGCTCGGCTCGAGGACCAGAATGGTCTCCATCTGGTTCGAGTACCGATTCAGCACGATGCGGAACGCATTGCGCGTGCGCTCGACGCTGTTCCCCACTTCCTCCTCGGCGGCCGTGGCCGTCGTGTCGGTGGTGCCGGTGGTGTCGGTCGTGGTGGCCGTCGTCTCGGTGGCGGCGGCAGTGGTGGTCGAGGTCGTCTCGGTGGTCTCGGTTTCCTGCGCCGTGAGGCCGCCCGTGAGAACGAACAGCAGCGTCAGGGTCAGGATCATGCGGATGGCAGCGGACATGGGCGATTCTCTCCTTCTGCCGGTTGATACGACCGGCCGGAAGAGATGTGCACAAGGCCGCGAACTTTTCAGGCCACCGCCCACGGTCCCCTCTCCCCGCTGACGGGGAGAGGGGACTTGCCCGTGGCTCAGGCCACCGCGGCCGTGCAGGCCCGGCACCGCCGCGCCGCCGCGGGGATCATCTCCATGCATTCCGGACACTTACGCATCTCCTCGGCCGCCTCCACGGGGACCGGCTTGATCAGCCCGGACGATCAGGAAGAGGATGAAGGAGATGACCAGGAAGTCGATGATGTTGCCGATGAACTGTCCGTAGAGGACGGCGTTCTCCGTGCGGGCGGCGTCCCCGCCGCCCCGCGGGGACGGCGGCGAGGACGCCGCCGAGCCAGCCGGCGGGGACGCCGGCGCTCCGCGCCACACCCTGTAACAACTCACTTTCCCATTGGTTGCCCCCGCCGCCCCGCGATCCGTGCGATGGTGCGTGCATGCCTGCGTACAAGCTGACCATCAACGGGCGCGAGCACCACGTCGACGATGTCCCGGCGGACATGCCGCTGCTCTGGCTCCTCCGCGACCGCCTGAACATGACCGGCACCAAGTACGGCTGCGGCGCCGGCATCTGCGGCGCCTGCACGATCCTCCAGGATCAGAAGGCCGTCCGGGCCTGCCAGGTCATGGCCTCCGAGGCGGCGGGGAAGCGCTTCACCACCATCGAAGGGCTCGACAATCATCCCTGCCAGCGCGCCTGGCTCGAGGAAGACGTGGCCCAGTGCGGCTACTGCCAGGCCGGGATGATCATGACCGCCTGCGCGCTGCTGAAGAGCAGGCCCAATCCCTCCGCGGCGGACATCGACGCCGCCCTCTCCGACAACGTCTGCCGCTGCGGCACCTATCCGCGCATCAGGAAGGCGGTGCAGCTCGCGGCCAAGCTGGGAGGGGGGCGATGACCGCCACCCGCCGCGATTTCCTCAAGCTCACCACCTTCGGCTGCTCCGCGCTGGCCCTCGGCTTCAACGCCTTCCCCGAGGAGCCGTTCGCGCCGAACGTCTGGGTCCGCATCGGGCTGAACGGCCTGGTCACGCTCACCGTCGGCAAGGTCGAGATGGGGCAGGGGGTGCGCACGTCGCTGCCGATGATCCTGGCCGAGGAGCTCGATGCCGACTGGGAGCGCGTCCAGCTCGTGCAGGGGATCCCCAGCGCGAAGATGCGCGGCCTCGGCACGGGCGGCAGTTTCAGCGTCCGCGCCCTCTGGATGCCGCTCCGCAACGCCGGCGCCGCCGCGCGGGAGATGCTCGTGGCCGCCGCCGCGGCCAGGCTCGCGGTCGACGCGGCGTCGCTGCGCACGGAGAAAGGCTTCGTCATCCACGACGCTACACGGCAGCGCCTCTCGTACGGCGAGCTCTCCGCCGCCGCGGCGAAGCTCCCCGTGCCGTCCGCGCCGAAACTGAAGGAGAAATTCACGCTCGTCGGCAAGCGCACCAGGCGCACCGACGGCCCGGCCATCGTCAGCGGCAAGGCGGAGTACGGCTTCGACGTCCGCGTGCCGGGGATGCTCTACGCCTCCCTCGAGCGTCCGCGGACGATCGGCGGGACGATCAAGAGCTTCGACGCCGCGAAGGCGAGGCAGGTGCCGGGCGTCGTCTCGGTCGTGCAGGTCTCGCGCGGCATCGCCGTGATCGCGCGCGACAGCTGGGCCGCCCTCCGCGGCCGGGAGGCGCTGGAGGTCGAATTCGATGACGGCCCGCACGCGCGGTGGAGCTCCGAGGCCTACACGAAGTCGCTCTTCGAAGCGGCGGCGCAGGAGGGGATCAGCACGCGCAGCGCCGGCGACTCGAAGACCATCCTGGCCACGGCCGCGAAGGTCCTCGAGGCCGACTACGTCTATCCGTTCTACGCCCACGCGCCGGTCGAGCCGATGAACACCGTGGCCTGGGTGCGCGACGGCGCCTGCGAGATCTGGTCGTCCACGCAGGCGCCGCACGATGTGCAGGAGCGCTCCGCCCAGCTCCTCGGCATCGCTCCCGAGCAGGTGACGGTGCACACGACGCTCGTCGGCGGCGGTTTTGGCCGCCGCCTCGGCTGGGACTACGCGCTCGACGCCGTCGAGGTCGCGAAAACGATCGACAAGCCGGTGCAGGTCTTCTGGACCCGCGCCGACGACATGAAGCACGGCTTCTTCCAGGCGCCGTCGGTCCATCGCATGAAGGCGGTCCTCGGCGACGACGGCGCGCCGCTGCTCTGG
>Ga0196976_1001402_pt1 | contig 10991 bp, 10 predicted proteins | sample S3v_513CmetaG_FD_148644 | JGI IMG/M metagenome (GOLD analysis project Ga0196976, IMG submission 148644) | Soil microbial communities from Anza Borrego desert, Southern California, United States - S3+v_5-13C | ecosystem: Environmental > Terrestrial > Soil > Desert | place: USA: California...
GGCCCGCACCTCTCCTGTGGATCGCATTCGACACGAACCGGGCATCCAATGATGCAACCCGCCACCATCGTCCTCATCCTGGGCACGGTGCTGTTTTCGGTAATGGGCCAGCTGCTCCTGAAGATTGGGGCACAACAGCTCTCGGGGCTTGGGCGACTGGAATTCCTGGTCGCCGCGGCGACCAACATCCGCGTGCTGTCCGGGCTGCTGGCGTGGGGAGCATCGGCGCTGTGCTGGCTTTATGTCCTGCGCGTCGCGCCGCTGTCCCGGACGTATGGACTCACCAGCCTGACGTATGTGCTTGTGCCCCTCGCGGGCGTCTTCGTCTTCGGCGAGCAGTTCCGCCGGCTGCATGGCCTGGGGACGGCGCTGATCCTCATCGGCGTCGCCTGCCTGTTGTACGGCGACTGATCCGTCGTGCTGCGCCCGGCCGAGCGATTGTATTACGGCTTTAGCCTCGGACTCGGCCGATTGCTCCGTGCATCACGCTACTCGCGCGTGCGGATCGTGCGCGAGGGGGACACGGCGCAGGTGCGAAAGAGGCGCGCCAGCTACGCGCCCTTCCTTATATGGATGAGCAGGCCGCTCATGTGGGTCCTCGGCACGGGTGTGCGTGTACTTCAGCGGCGGGAATGGGTACAGCGGGAGCGGCAGCTGTATGCGGGAGGACGGCGACACGGTGTTGCTCCCCTTTCTCCCCGGGCAGACTCTGGCGATGCTGCTCGAGGACGTGGCGCTGGACCAGCGCATTCGCGCGCGCGCGATCGAGCTTGCCGTCACAGCACTCGCGGACTTTCACTCCCGCGGGTTCACGCATGGCGACGCGATGGCCGAGAATGTCCTGGTCGACGTGGATGCTGGTGTCGCCCGCTGGTTCGACTTCGAGACTGTGCACGATTCGCGTCGATCGATCGAGTGGCGCCGCGCCGATGACCTGCGCGCGCTGCTGGCAACGTGCCTGCTTCGCAGCACTCCCGGGACATTTTCAGGAACTTTGCAACTCGTCCTGGGCGGGTATGCCGGTATCGGAGTGAAGCGCATCGTGCGCGAGCACTGTGCGTCGGTCTGGCATCGCGCGCTCACCTTCCATCTCGGTCAGGCACCGCTGTCCTTCGGGGCCTATCGCGCTCTACAACGGGCAGTTCTCTCCGTGTCTGCGTCTCCGCCGTGAGAGGTAGACGTGAGGGTCATGACTGTTGTAAACCCGCTTCTGTGCCTCCCAGGTTCCTGAGCTATTGTGACAGCAGTGCGTTCGCCGGACTCAATCGGGCGGCGCGGCGCGCCGGGATCACCGTCGCCGCCACGGTGATCGCCGTGATCAGGAGCGTCGAGCTGGCGAGGATCAGCGGGTCTGCCGCCGTGATGGCGTAAATCTGGTTCGCGACCAGCTTGCCGCTGAGGAATGCCAGGCTCACGCCAATCGCGGCGCCGAGCAGACCGAGCACCGCGCCCTGGCGCAACACCATCATGAAGACGTCGCCCGGTGACGCGCCGAGCGCGAGACGCGTCGCCATTTCATCGCTGCGCAGCGACGTGGCGTACGACACCACGCCATAGATGCCGACCGCGGCGAGGATCACCGCGATCCCGCCGAAGATCAACATCAGCGTCATCCCCAGTTCCTGACGCTTGATCGTGTCGCCCACGACGGTCTCCGCGAGCCGGAAGTCGAGCGCCATCCTCGGATTCAGCTCGCGCAGCTTGGCGCGAATGGGGCCCTGCAGCTGCATCGGATCCGGCAGCGTCGAATGGACGACGGCCGTCAGGCGCCGAAGCGGGGCCTGCGTCGTCGGGATGTAGAACGCGGGCTCGGCGGGTTCGGCCAGCGATTTCTGCCGAACGTTGTCGATCACGCCGACGATGGTGATCACGTTGTCCAGATCCGGCTCCGGATACCCCGCCGAGAACTGGACGCCGATGGGGTCGCGTCCATTCAGCCAGCGGTCGACGAACACCTGGTTGACGATCGCCACGGGCTGATTCGTGGGAAGATCGCTTTCAGCGAAGTCCCTCCCCTTCACGATGCGCGTCCCCATCGCGCCGAACAGGCCGGGGCTCGCGAACCGCGACCGCATCCCCGGCATGTTCTCCGGGTCGTGCGGCTGGCCGTGAATCCGGCCGAGCAGTGAGCCTTCCAGCTGGCCGCTGAAGGGATAGCTCGAGACGAAGCCGACGGCGGTGACGCCGGGGATACTGCGAACCGCGTCGAGCATGGCGACGTGCCCCTGCTGCACGGCCTGGCCGTTGGGGAAGGCCTGCCCGAGGAAGGTCGCCGGGAAGAGCAGGCGGCCCTCCGCCACGAACCCGGCGTCGGTGTTCCGGAGATTCGAGAAGCTGCGCACCAGCCAGCCGGCGCTCGCGACCATCATGATCGCCAGCGCCACCTCGGCCACGGTCATGCTCGTGAGCCACCGCGCCGTTCCCCGCCCCGCGCTGGCGGACCGTGAACTGTCGCTCATCATCGACTTCATGTCGCTGCGCATGAGCCGCACGGCCGGCGCAAGGCCGATGATGGTCCCCGTGATGGCGAGGACCACCAGCGTGAACGCCAGCACGCGCCAGTCGAAGGACACGGCGTCGAGACGCGGCAGCCGCGCCGCGCCGAGCAGCAGCAGCCCGCGCAATGCCAGCCAGCCGAGCACCACCCCGAGAATGGTCCCCACCGTCGCGAGCACGAAGCTCTCGTGACCAGCTGCCGCACGAGCCGGCCGTAGCCGGCGCCGAGCGCGGCGCGCACGGCCATCTCGCGCGCCCTGGCCGCGCCGCGCGCGAGCAGCAGGTTGGCGACGTTGACGCACGCCAGCAGCAGCAGCAGCCCCGTTGCCGAGAGGACGATGACGAGGATGGGACCGAGGTCGCCGACCATCTGCTCGACGAGCGGCTTCGTGACGTAGATACGGGCTTCCGCGGTGAGGCCGTCGCTGGCGAGGCCGTCGATCACCTGCTGCATCTCGCGATTCGCTTGCTCGATCGACGCGCCGGGCTTCAGGCGCATGAAGCCCTCCTGGCCGTGATTCACGTCAGTGGAGGGCGCGCGGTTCGCGATCCAGATGTCGGCGTCGTGCGGCATGTCGAAGCCGCGGGGCGCGACGCCGGAGACCGTCGACGCGAACTCCGCGAAGCGGATCGGCTTGCCGACGACGTCGGGGTCGCCGTTGAAGAGGGACTGCCAGAGGCGCGTGGAGATGACGACCGCCGGCAGCGGAAACTGCTGCTGCTGCGGCGGGATGTTGGGGTTGGGCTGGAAGGACGCGTGGTCCTCGGGCTTGAAGCCGCCGCGCGTCATGGGCAGGCCGAACAGCTCGAAGAACCCTTCGCTGACCTGGTAGACCTGGACGGCCCGCGGCGTGTCGTCTGCCTCGAGCAGGGTGAGGTTGCCCGGCTGTAGGCCCGCGGCCTTCGCGATCGAGAGGTCCGGGCCGTTCAGCCGGAAGATCTCGGCGCCGGACAGCATACCGGTCGTGACACGGCCGTCGGTCAGCGCGGTCCGGACGGCGTAGAGATTCTCGGGTTCGGGATACGGGAGGGGCTTGAGCAGGACGGCGCTCAGCGCCGTGAAGATCGCCGTCGACGCGCCGATTCCGAGCGCGAGCGTCAGGATCGACGTGAAGGCGAATCCCGGCGCGCGACGGAGGCCGCGGAGTGCGATGCGAATGTCCTGGACGACGGCTTCCATATGTGCTCCGCGGGTGAAGTTGGGGGACGGCGTCTCCAGATATTATGGCGTCTGGGCCGATCCGGTGACACCCCGTCGGTGCCGGGGCCAGGGGGGTGTGGGCTTTGCCTCAGCCCTCGTCCTTCAATGCCTCCGTGGGCTGGATGCGCAGCGCCCGCCGCGTTGGGACGATGCATGCGAGTGCACAGCACAGCATGGTCGACAACACGAACATGGCGGCGTAGCCCAGGACATCGAGATGCACCTGCGACAGGTCGTCGTTGGCGAGAACGAACCCGAGGATTGCACCAACGCCAATGCCCATCGCGACCTGAACGAATGGACGCTTGAAGACGATCATCAGGACATCGAGCGGCCGCGCGCCGAGTGCGACGCGCACGCCGATCTCCCGCGTGCGCCTGGCGACGGCGAAGGCCGTCACCGCATAAACGCCGGCGAGCGACAACATCAGCGTGATGCCGGTCAGGGTGACCATGAGCGCGAACCCGTACGACATGGCCGCGGAATCGGAATCTTCCAGCCGGGGCAGCGGTATCGGATCGATCACGCGTAGCGCAGGATCGGTTTCCTGCGCCAGCTCGCGGAGACGCGGCGCGAAACGTTGCGGATCGCCGCGAACGTGGACGGCGACTCGAAGCGGCTCCGTTGCACGCGGCAGTGTCGCCTGATAGATGCGTTTACGGTCGTACGAGGTCCCCGTCTCGCTGACGCTGAGGTCGGGCACGACTCCGACGATCTCGAACCACGACTCGGCGGTGGGCTCGCCTGACCCGAAGCGAAGCCGCCGGCCAATGGCATTGCCGCCGCCCAGTACCGCGTCGACGAACGTTTCGTTCACGAGGACCGCACGCGTTCGTTGTTCCGCGTCGGCCGTGGTCAGCGCCCGGCCGCTGATCACAGGTGCGCCGACGACATCGAAGAATCGCGGATCGAGGGACACGAACCCGGCGCAGTGGTAGCCCACCCCGCATTTTTCATCCTGCGCCGCCGACGGACCAGGGTCCATCTTGATGAAGTTCCGCCCGTCAATCAGCTGCGGCACTTGATCGGCATACGTGACGTCCAATACGCCCGGGTCCTGTCGCAGCCGGTCAGCGAGCGCGCGATAGCGTGCCTCGAGCCGCATCGCATGCATTGCCGGGACCGTGTCTCCACTCGCCGCGACGCCGTCCAGACGATCCAATTCGAGCGTCGCCGTAAGAAACGCTTCGGCCGGGAATCCTGCTGGCGTGTCCTCTTTCAGGATACCTCCTCCGAAGCCGAGCAGCGGCCAGGGAAGCAGCGTCGTGAACGCAATCTGTGTAACGATGACCACCGTCCACACGCCGCCGAACCGCAATCCCCCGCCGCCGCCTGACGCAGCCCGGAGCCGGGCCCCAGCACCACCCGACGTCACCTTGAGCGCGGGAACGACACCGGCGATCGCCGCCGCGAATAGCGTCAGCCCAAGGGCATAGAGGATCGCTGTTGGCGAAACTGAAGTATCGATCCAGAAGGGCAACGGACCCGTTTGCCCTTCGATCATCGTCCACGTCCGCGCGAGCACGAAGCGCGCGGCCAGGAGGCCCACCCCGGCGCCGACGGCAGAGAGCACGAGCGCTTCGGCGAAGAGTTGCATGATGAGGCGCCCCCGGCCGGCGCCAAGTGCGGCGCGCACCAGGAGCTCCCTTTCCCGGCTGACGGCGCGGGCGAACAACAACATGGCGACGTTGCCGCACAGGAGCGCGGCCAGCAGCACGAGGAATCCGTTGAGCGACGCCAGCATCAACGCCGCCGCCTCTGGCAAATCACTGACTGCGTCGGGCAGGGAGAGCACTTGCAGGCGTACATTCTTGTGGGTCACCGGAAACACCGTCGCTGCCCGGGCGCCGATCGCCGCCACCTGGGCGATCGCTTCCTCGCGCGGGTGGCCCGGCGCCAGCCGTCCAAAGACATACTTCAGGCTGCGCGTTGCCTCGGGTAGCCGCTCGAGATGCAACGGTCGCCAGATGCCATTCCGCTGTGGAAATCCGTAGCCCTGTGGCATCACGCCGACGATCGTGACCGGCGTACCGCTGATGCGAATGACGCGGCCGACGACGTCTGCGGCGCCACCCAGCTTGTTCTTCCAGAAATCGTATCCGATGACCGCGACCTGGCCTGCACCGCCCCGTTCATCGGTCTCCAGCAGCGTGCGTCCCATGAACGCCGGAACGCGCGTCAGCGCAAACGTCGACGCGGTCACGTTGGCGACGGTTTCCGGCTCACCGGGACCGGCGCCGATCGCGATATTGCGTTCTTCGATCTCAACGGCGCTCAGATCGGTGATGGTGCTGAGACCATCGCGCCACCGCTCGTAATCACCGCGTGATGCGGGGACCGACCCGTTGTCGGCGACATTCCAGTTCCGCAATGCAACGATCGCGTTGCCGTCCGGAAGCGGAATCGTGGGCCAGAGCGCCTGGCGCGCGATCTCGAAGCCGACGGTACCGACGGCGATCGCGAACGCCACCGCGATCGTTGCGATGACGGTGAGCGCCGGATGCTTGACCAGCATCCGACCGCCGAGCCGCAGGTCGAGCACCGAAAAGCGCAGATTGTCGAATGGGCGCAGCCCGCGTGCGGTGCGGCCGCGGTCCGTGAGGGACGGGCCGCTGCCGAACTCCAGGCGTGCGCGGCGCGCCGCTTCCGCCGGCGTCAACCCCGCTCGCACGAGCTCCTCGGCGCGCAGATCCATGTGCAGGCGGAACTCTGCCTCCATGTCCTCGTTCAACGCGTCGCCACGGCGAACGCCATGGAGAAGGGAGCGGTTCCGCGCAAGATGAGACCGTATCATTCCGTCTCCTAACGGGATTAGGAGAAGATAGGTTTCACGAGGGGCTCGTCAAGAACGAAGCGTCGCCCGCTCGGGCATCGCCGTCGCTGAACCCGCCAGCCTGAGTCCGCGAGGCACGCGCCCTGCCCGAGTAAATGCCATGAAACAGCTTTCACTGTACCGCGGCATCCTCGCCGGACTCGCCGCCGGAATGCTCGCCGGTTGCTCCGGCGACGCCCTGTTCTATAGAACAGATGGTACCTACACCGCCGACATTACAACCGAGACGTCGCCAGCGCAGCCAAAGACGCTCACGCTGTCCAAGGGTGACGGCGCCATCTCAGCCAAGGGCGACCTTCGCATGTGCGAGGTCGACCAGATTTCCTGGGGCCTGGGTACGGGTCCCGGTGCCGTCGGCAACCCAGCCGCCATCCTGACAACGCTTCCGCAGTCGCTCTGCCAGACTGGAACGGCATCCATCTCTTCCGGAAAGATGCTCGTGTGGGGACCGGCCACCGGCTCTCCCGGTATCACCGGAGTCATCGCCGACGAGTGGACGGTGACGGGCACGGTCACCATTAGCGAGTACACTGATCTCCGTCCAGCGGAGCCGTCCCTCAATGAGGAAGTTCTCTCGGAGCGTGCCGTCGGAACCGTGTCCCTCGTGGCGACGACGGCCGACGGTCGAATGGTCAGGTTGGAAAACGGCACCTTCACCTTTCTGATTTACCTTCGCACATCGGAGTACAACCCCTTCAGCTGACGCGTATGGATTGCGGCTGGCGCGCCGAGCGATCCAGCCGCAATGTTAGCGAGTGCCGCAGCTAAACTGCTCTCTCGCCCTGACGTTGTTGGTTTGCCTGACAGCGTCCCTTCCCGCGCAGACACGACTGCTCCAGGGCTCGGTCTTCGTCGACCAGAATCGCAACGGTCAGCGCGATCCGGGTGAACGCGGGCTCGCCAACGTCAGCGTATCGAACCAGGACGCCGTCGTCGCGACCGACTCCGCGGGCGACTTCCGGATCGACCGCGGCCCCAACGCCATCGTGTTCGTTTCGACGCCTGACGACTATCAGGTCATCGGGTGCTTCTGGCGCTCCGTGGCCGACGGATCGTCCCGCGTCGCGTTCGCCCTGGCGCCCATGCCGGCGCCAGACGCGTTCACGTTCGTGCATGCCTCCGACACCCATATTGCGCCGGCGTCCGTCGAACGCATGCGGCGGTTGCGCGCCATCGTCGACTCGATGCGTCCGGCATTCCTCCTCATTGCCGGCGATCTTGTCCGCGACGCGCTGCGCGTGCCCGCCGCCGAGGCGCGGTCGTATTACGATCTGTTCATGCAGGAGCTCGGGGGGATCCGGACACCGGCGTGGACCGTTCCCGGCAATCATGAGATCTTCGGGATCGAGCAACACCTGTCACGCGTCGAGTCGTCGCATCCCTTGTTCGGCCGGAAGATGTACCACCATTATCTGGGCCCGGATTACTACTCGTTCACCTACGGTGGCGTGCACTTCGTCGGGCTGAACACGGTCGACAACGAGGGGCCGTCGTACTACGGTCACGTCGACAGTCTGCAGCTCGCGTGGCTTGCGCGGGACCTCGCGCGCATTCCCGCGAGCATGCCTGTGGTGACGTTCAACCACATTCCGATGGTCACGGCGATGGAGGGTTTCGGCGGCTACACCGACGCGCCCCCTGCCCCCACCCTGATCACCGTGCGCGGGAAGACCGTGTTTCGGCACCTGGTTTCGAACGCGGACGCCGTGCTCGCGGTGCTTCGCAGCAGACCGCACGTCCTCGCGCTGGGTGCCCACATCCACGCAGGTGAGAAAATCGCCCTGGAGATCGGAGGCGTCCGCACGCGCTTCGAGCAGAGTCCGGCCGTGATCGGTCCGTCTCGGCGCGGCCCGCTGACGTTTCCATCGGGATTGACGCTCTATACGATTCGAAAGGGAGAGATCGATGCCGGGCAATTCGTTCCGCTCGTGACGCGTCCGTGAGCGAAGCGAGCGGCAGTTAGCCTCACGCGTTAGCGCACTCTAGTCATCGTACGGCAGGTCGCCGGGCTCGCGCCCTATGAAGTCCGGCTCGGGATCGTCGGTAAATTGGACCGCCAGGATGTGAGGCTCGTCCCGGAGGGCGGCCTTCGCGATCCGATGTCGCCCGTCCATCACTTCACCGCTCGCCGAGAGGATGATCGGGTATGAGAGATCTGCTGCTCCGATCAGCCTGACGTGATCGACCAGGGCCCGCCACGTCGGCTTCTCGTCGCCTGCCCACGGCGCATCGAGCTCCCGGATCTCACTGAGCGCAACGAGGCGACGCGGCAATTTCGCGGCCAGCGCTACCAGACGATGAACGTCCCATGCCAGCAGCCCACGGTCCGACGGCCTGAAGAAATATTGCTTGCGCATTCATTCCCCGATGAACGATCCACGGTTCCTTGGTCCTTTGACGCTACCGCGATGCACGGTCCCACAGTTCAATGGTGACGCTGAATGCAGGAATGCGAGAATGCGGGAATGCACCATGATGCCTCTCTTCACGGATTCTCGCATTCACGCATTCACGAATTCCTTTTTCTTTGAACCGTGGAGCCAGTCAACCTCTCCTTAACCCTTCACGGGAGCGCTGACTGTTTCGGAACATCCACAATCTGACGAGTTGTTGAAGGCCCTCGAGATCGAATAGCCGGAGGCGCGACGTTTCCCAGACGCAATCGAACGACACTTAGGATATTCGCTAAGTCTCAGCTGGTCAGTGGACGCGTACACGGCGTCGGAAGGATGTCATATGCATATGCCGTGCGGTCAGTACGCGGCCGGGATCCCGACCGCACTCCCGGCGACGCGTCGTATAGGTGCCGCCCGAAGTCTCGCAGAAATTGCAGCGTGTCCAGGCATGTCCGTAGGAGCGAAGTGATGCGCCGCGGCGCTTCACATAGGGATGGGACGAAGTGTCCGGCGATCGGCGACATTTCACGACGGGTCGGCGACGGCTCATGATGGATCGGCGACGCATTTGTCGCGTGATGCGAGGCCTCACTTCGGCGATGCGATAAGTGTCGGCCGGTTGTCACTCCGTCGCGCTCAGCAAAGTCCGCAATCACCGAGTCGACGACGTGTCTACAAGCGTCGGCGACGTCTGGAAGTGCGGTGCATCCGTCTTGCTTCGGATTCTTCCTATGTCTCGGTCTTGAAGCGGCACCTCGCGATGTCCTCGTTCCAACACACCGGCGTCTGTTGCGGGTCGCTTCGGATTTCTCCAATGTCCCGGAGTCGTCGCGGGAGCTACATCCTTCACGGAGGGGCGATGCAACTGGTCAAGGGACTGCGCGCGCTCGCAAACCCCACGCGTCTGCGCGTACTCGAGCTGCTGAGGGATCCATCGGCCTTCGAAGGGCCGCGTGATGCGCGCGGACGACCGCTTGGCGTCACCGCGAAGGCGCTTCTCAAGCACCTGCGATGCACGCAGCCGTCGCTCAACGAGCACATGGAGGTGCTGATCCGGCTGGGGCTCGTCGAATCGGCCAGGGTGGGACGATGGGTGGTGTACACGCGCGACGAGGAGCGCATCCGTCAGCTGAAGCAGACGATCGTCGATCAGCTCCTGCCACCTGCGCCGACGATGACGTCGTGAGCAACGGCGTTGTGCGGAACGCATGAAACGATGGCTGTTCAACCTCGCGGCTGCGCTGTCACTGTTGCTGCTGCTCGCGGTCGCGGCGGCATGGGCAACGAGCTACGCAGGTCGCCCTGCCTGGCGCCTGATCGCGACGGCGCACTCCGGTGACTTGAGGCGCGCAGACAGCGAACCGCGCACCGTGCTCTTCACGACCAGCGCAAACTGGTCGAAGACCCCGAACTACGGCTTCTGGGACGCGTGGTGGGCGCTGAGCCATTCCGGCCGGCTCACGCTGCTCGCGCAAGTCATTGATTACAACGGCACGCTGCGCCGGGTATACTCGTCGCCGCCGTCGCTGATCGTCGACCCACCGGGCGACGCGCGCTCGCAGGTCGTGGTATTCGGTCGTCTGTCCAATGCCGAGCCATCGACGAACCGGCTGGGATTCGCATTGCACTCCGACGACGTCAACGGCGCGGTCAACGCGCGCGCGTGGATGCTGACGTTGCCCTACTGGTTCATCGCCCTGCTTGGCCTGCCGATCCCGGCACTATGGCTGCGTCGGCGCCGGCGCGTCACTTCCGCGCGCTAAACGCGCCAGCGCACGCGAGCCGCTTCCTTCGCTTTTGGGTCGGCCCTCTTGTTCCAACCCTATTGACCGGCGTGGTGTCCGAATGCATATAGGCACTCTGCCTATAGTCACCAACGCACCGTGCCGACATGACGCCAGCCAGGACTCGCGGCCCCGCCGACGTGCTCCCGCTCCGATCCGCGGACTTTCTCGTCCTCCTCATGCTCGCCCCCGGCGAGCGACACGGCTACGGCATCATGCAGGACGTGCTGGCCCACACCGAAGGCCGAACGGAGCTCGAAGCAGGCTCGCTCTATCGCACG